>CEUN01179078.1_pt1 | contig 10490 bp, 5 predicted proteins | sample 361501 | NCBI WGS metagenome assembly CEUN01 (sample SAMEA2622801, study PRJEB7988) | marine metagenome | biome: marine biome (ENVO:00000447); feature: marine epipelagic mixed layer (ENVO:xxxxxxxxx); material: "saline water (ENVO:00002010), including plankton (ENVO:xxxxxxxx)" | depth 120 m | reverse complement strand
AATTAAGTTAGCGCCGGATCCGACAGTTCGCATCTAATGTAGCGACTTTAGTCTCGGACACCGGTGTAAACATACAGCTCCGGTGTCCGAGTCATTTTTATCTTAAGGATATTGCTTCTTGACTGATTTCCATCGTGATACCGAGCACAGGCAGAGTTATGTGTCGTGCCTCAGTAAGCCCGGAATCTCTGTTTTTACGCTATCGGCTAACCCGTCCCACCGCTCAATTAACACTGCCACAATCTGACTGAGCGATATTTTTGCCCCCACGGATTTCTCAGAAGTGTTGTTCAAACTGTAATTACAGATGTTTGTTTCGTTCTGCCGTAGTCCCCCATCGCCCACTAGAGGCCTTTTGTGTGTGGTGGACTGTCGGTCACAGTCGCACATTGCTTTGATTTTTAGGGTCGGAATATTTGCAACCAAGCACCTCAGATATCTAAAATAGTATCACTTGGTCTGAAGAAATTAAATTGATACGGGTTTGCTTTCTTGCCCACTAAAACTAAGCCTCTTAGAACGTCCAGCATATTTACTACAGCCAATCTCAATGATCACTAAGCAGGTACGCTGCGATAACTGTAATCAGGAACAAATGGCGTCTGCCGATGCTTCCGTAATCATATGCACTACCTGCCGCTCAACAATCACGGTTAGCTCTATTGCTGACGACACGACATCTGGTTCAACAAAGGAACCAGAGAAGTCATTTGATTCCCATGATGTTCAGATAGACGGCTTTGAAATCACTGGAGTGCTGGGACGCGGCGGAATGGGCGTTGTTTTGAGTGGAGTGCAAGCATCACTCGGTAGAAATGTTGCCATCAAGTTGTTAGCTGATGAATTTACCGAAAATCCAATGTTTGTCGATCGCTTTGAACGCGAGGCAAAAGCATTAGCCAGTTTATCTCACCCGAACATTATTTCTGTATACGACCGTGGTCGTTCTGGTTCTACCTATTATTTCATCATGGAGTTAGTGCCTCAATCACAGCATGATGATGTACCTGATCTCACATCGTTTATTAGGAAACAACCGTCACCATTGAAAGACGTTGTGCGTTACACCAGTCAAATTGCTAGCGCCCTTGAGCACGCCCATAACAATGGCATCGTGCACCGTGACATAAAGCCTAGCAACATACTTCTAGACCCACATAACAACGTGAAGATTGCGGATTTTGGAATAGCCTCGCTCAAAAAGGTCAACCAGGAGCAATCGCAACTTACAGCTCTATCGACAACAATGGGCACTCTGGACTACATGGCTCCAGAGCAACGCAAGGACGCTGCAAATGTCGATGGCCGAGCAGACATTTATTCCTTCGGAATCATGTTATATGAAATGCTAACTGGCATATTGCCGCAAGGTGCATATACTCCTCCATCACAAGTAAGGGATGACTTATCATCGGCATGGGATCAACTCATCGAAAACATGCTCCGTCCAACGCCTTTACACCGATTGCAGAATGCAAGCGATATAACTCATTTTCTCGAAACACTTAATTCACCACTCGCAGAAATAAACTCTTGTGTATCCTGCGGACGCCATTTTCAGGAACAGTTGGAGTTTTGTCCGGAGTGTGGCACATCGCAGTTTACGGTTTGCGACAAATGCGGCGCGAAATTTAGCGTAAGCGACGAGTATTGCACAGATTGCGGCAATAATCTTTGGGAGCAAAGTAAGTTAGAACGCTTTCTTGCTGATGCACGAGATCAACTTGAATCCGCTAATAATCGAGAGTCACCATTAAAAGAACGCTATGAATCTGCTTTCCAGGCTATTTTGATTCTCTCGAAAAGTAAGCGGCTGGGCAAAACGAGCGCACGGCAAGACAGCTTGATTAAAGAGAGCAACAAGTTACTTGGTGTTCTTGGGATGCAATATGCACAAGAATTGCGACATCAAAGCAATTTGGGACTCGCACTCGAAATTCTCGAAAGCACAATCGACGCGAGTTCGGACACTGAAAATGCGGAACAGTTCCTAAGAAAAATAAAAAACTACGTGCAAGATCTTGAGACTCGTAAGCAGGAAGCATTTGCAGAGGGAAACCTAACAGCAGGAATACGACTTCTTACTACACAGGTCGAACTATTCCCAGACAATACACAACTCAGGCAGGACCTAAAAAAGTATAGCAACGACGTTGATTCAGTAACGAACACAACCCGAGATCAAATCCCTGCCTTGGTCAAGTCAAATAAATGGTGGGAAGTGAATCAAATACTGCATACACTCTCCGAATATGATTTCCAGATTAAAGGGTTCCAAAAACTCGAGGAGCAAACCAAGAAGCAATTGCGGATGGCGGAAGACACCATACCAAAGATCAAAAACCTGATTGATAAAGGACTATTTGAGCTCTCTAAATCACGCATAAATAAAGCACTCATGCTGGTCAGTGATCACCCAGAACTCCTAACCCTGCAAGAAAAGGTTTTAAACGATGCTGGCGACTCCAACCAGAATCAAGCTTCAATTAGTGAATCCACAATTCCCATAAAGGCATTGCCAGCAACAACCCTCGAGGATTCAACAGCTGTTAGCTCCAGACGAACAGACCTACTGGAGGCCATTCAGGAGAGGAAGAATGTAAAAAAAGCTGGCAAGAAACAACGTGCAGGTTTCAACACGCTGATCTGCTTACTGATCATCGTCCCGATTCTACATTATGGTCTGCAATTTGTATCTGACTCCATCGTTGCGGGGATAGAATGGTCATTTGTGCAGCGTTCACCAGCATGGCAGTACGGTATCCGTCACGGAGTTATCCTTTTGGGATTATCCATTGCAGTGATTTATCTAAGAAACTACTCACCTCGTTTTCGTTGGTCGCGTTGGTTTGGACTGATTTCTACTTGGACAATTGCTTTAATAGCTTCCGTCACTCATGAATTTCCATCAAACACATCTAACTCGACGACGTTCGTACTACTTGCTTTTCACTATCAGCTCTTGGGCGCTGGGTATTGCCTGCTACTGTACGATTTCATGACTGACGAACTGAAGACTTACATTAAGTTATTTGGAATTTCAGCATTTGCTGCAGGCATATTAGCCTTAACACACGAGGATATTCATTCTGACCTTTATCTCAGGCCAGCAACTTGGCTAGTTAGTTGGTTAGTTGCTTTCGGGATAATTCGGCGATGGCTTCCTTCCATGATACTTATCACGATTGGTGGATTCGCGACCTTAATAGCAAATGGCTTCTTACGGAGTAATGTTCCATTTCTTAACGATTACGGTAATCTGTTGACGATCGCCAGTTATTCATTGATATCGTTATTCTTTTTGACCAAAGTAAACTTCATCGAATACGTGCTGACAATTTTGATGACTGCTCTACTGTTCTCGCCCATTACACCGGCATTTCCGCCATCTGTCACGTTGTGTTGGATTTGTACTGCCGGTGTAGTACTTGTTCATAACGAGCACATATTCAGGCCAAGGCCCACTAAATCACCAAATACCACGATATCGTAACCAATTTTATGCCTTAGCTTATGATTAGCTTATGAATAGTATCGAATTCCCAATCCTTTTACACCCAGATACGGATGAACGCTATTCGCTTGCCGGCGTGAAGGAGACCTCCATCGGTCGGAGTCCAAATGCAACAATTCCGATCCTTGACATGCGGTGTTCAAGAAACCAATGCGTGATCACTGCAAACGGTGATCAGTATTATTTAAAGAATCTGTCTACTTCGGAAACCACCCTCATAAATGGTGAACCGTTTGCAGACCAGCAGCTACTAGTCAATGGTGATGTGATTTCATTCGGAAACAGTGAATTCACATTTCTGGAGCATGCTGACGAATTATTTCGATCAGAGACGATTATCTCAATTCCAAATCCATCTCCGCTGGATTCGAATGATACCTTACCACCGGAAAAGCCACGCGATGATGCAACGGTAATGATTACTGATGCGAAGGCTGAAGAATCGCTTGAGTTTGACGGCCAGGTATCTCTGAAAGATGATGTGATTATCGGGCGTGATGATACGAAGTGCGACCTAGTATTACAACACCCACAAGTGTCACGACTTCACGCTCAAGTTACCCGCCGTGATTCACGCGTTTCGATACTTGACTTAAATAGCGCAAATGGCTCATTTGTAAATGGCCAACAGATCGCTGGCCAAAGGACGTTGCGTTCCGGGGACCTAATTGACATTGGGCCATTTTCACTGTCGTTCGTAAACGATCAACTGGTTCCTCGTTCACGTGCAGAACATGTCGAATTGAGTTGTGCAGGGCTTTCTAGACGTGTCCCAGACTCAACAAAGCCAAACACGATGCTAACGATTCTAGATGATGTTAGCGTCACGATTCCTCCCTGTGAATTTGTATGCATCCTTGGCCCAAGTGGTTCAGGAAAATCCACCCTGCTCAATGCGATCAGTGGGAGAATACCAGCCGATGACGGTACTGTAACAATAAACGGCGAAGATCTGTATCAGAATTTTGAAGCTATAAAACACAGCATTGCCTTGGTTCCACAAAAGGACCTCCTACATGATTCGTTAACCGTAGAAGCCGCGATCTCGTATACGGCAATGCTCCGTTTACCCGCTGACACTACTGAATCAGAAATCAAGTCCGCGGTACTCTCAACCATTGACACCGTTGGATTGAGCGACCGCCTACAAACACCGATACGCAACTTAAGTGGTGGGCAGCTTAAGCGGGCTAGCTTGGCGAACGAAACGGTAAACCGTCCTGGCCTGCTATTCTTAGACGAAGTGACTTCGGGTTTGGACGAACAGACCGATTCAGAAATGATGAGTCTGTTTCGAGTCATCGCTGAATCCGGTAAGACGGTGATTTGTATTACTCACAGCCTTGCACATGTAGAAGAAACTTGCCACCGCATCATCATACTGACAGAAGGTGGGAAGCTGGCTTATGTAGGACCGCCAAAAGATGCACTTGCATACTTTGGGATTAGCAAATTAGGCGAAATATACCAGAAACTGGCAACTCAACCGGCGGATTACTGGCAACGTGAGTTTAGTGAAAACGAAGATAACGTTTCTGATGATCTAAGTTCGAACAGCGAAAAGAATTCTGAGACCTCCGAAAGTCTCCAACGCCGCCCGTGGTCAGATTATTGGCGTCAGTCTGTAATCTTATTTAAACGCTATTTAGCCATTCAAAAAACAGATAAAGCAAATCTGTTGCTGATGCTGATTCAATGCACTTTCGTTTCTTGTTTAATCGTACTTTTGTTTGGTGATATTTCCAGTCAGGACGTGGTTGCAAGAACCGAATCGTCGACCCAGATCCTATTTCTTGTTACGATTTCTACATTTTGGTTTGGATGCAACAACGCCGCTCGTGAAATCATTAAAGAACGGCTGATGTACATTCGTGAAAAGGACGTCAACCTGCTTCCTGAAAGTTACTATGTTTCCAAGCTAAGCTTCTTGGGAATTGCTAGCCTGATACAAACATTGATATTGTTCATATTGGTGTCTGCCGGCACATCAGTGGAGTTCAACTTTACCCACTTTTTCCTTTTAGGAATTCTCGCACTTAGTGGCGTTGGGATGGGATTATTGATTTCATCCGCGGCTTCCACCACGGATATGGCGATCACCGCAGTTCCTCTTATCCTGATACCTCAGATAATTTTTTCCGGAGCAATTGCTGAGGTAAGTGGATTTTCGGAATTTCTTGCGTCATTCTTTGTGATCGTGTACTGGGCCTATGGCGGACTAGTAAATGCTCTACCAGAAGAATTGAGCAGTAATACTCCGTACGAATCGTGGTCTGCAACCATCTCCGGAATAATGATAATCTTACACTTGGTCGTTTACATAACAGCAACGATTACTCTGCTGCGCATGATTAAGTCTCAAGAAGAGGTTTATCAACGCATTTTAAAAACAATTTCTCAGCATGCGTCTAGATTTCGGCAAAAAGAAAACTCCCAAGCCAAAAACTTACCGGGTTAAATACCATTCCGCCTAAGTAACCGCTATCACTAGGAGCCACGATGAATAAAAACGTCGCCATCAGCATTTCGGCCATCGCTGTAATTGCCATTATTGCATTCATAAAGAATGAAAACGACCTGACACGTGAGGCTATACGAGATGTAACGGATATAAAAATCGCAGAAACCACCAAAGACACTCTCGATACTGTTGGGGATTGGGCAAAGAACACTTCTCATGAGATTCTCGATAAATTAAGAGAAACTTTAGAGTCGCATCCTGAGCCTTCCAAACGCAGCGATGAACACGTAGAAGCCAAACCAACAACTCCGGAATCAAATTCTGACGACAAATCAAATACTATTTTTGGAGATGTATTCGAGCTTGCCGTCGAAACCGCTCAAAATGCGACTGAGATAATTGACGACCAGCTCCAAGATGCTATTAAACTCTCGAAAGAGGAAGAAAAGGAAATTGGTGAACAGTTACATCGCCAGCTAATCGAGAGTGGAATAGATATCATATCCAACCCCAAGGTGGATTCACTGATTGATGAATTAGCAAAGCCATTCTTAAGTGGCCAAAATTCGTCCGAATATACATTCACGGTGATTAACGATTTGCGAGTCAATGCATTTGCAATGGTAGGAGGCTTCATTTATATCAATCGTGGCCTACTCGAATTCGCAGACAACGATGGTGAACTTCAATTTGTCATTGGGCATGAAATTGGACATTTACAGCTAGGCCATTGTTCAAAAAGTGTGACTTACTGGATTCGTGCAAATGAAATTGGTGGAGATTTAGCAGGAAACATGGCCCAAATGGCGTACAGCCTTATATCTCTTGGTTATTCAGAAGGCCTTGAATTGGCAGCAGATCGATTCGGTTATGAAAATATGACACTCAATCAGAAACACGCTTTCACATTCATTTCCAGAACGCAAGAACTCGAGTCTCAACAAGACTCTGGTGATTCATCAGGAATCATATATGCTGCGATTGACGGTCATTTCGCCTCACACCCAACGGCGGAAGAACGCTTACGCAATCTGGAAGAACTTGGCGCCTCAGATTAGAGGAGCTACACGGTTCGAGTCCCTCATCGCCGGCATGCAAGGATTATTCTGGCATCTTCTCGTAATCCTCAATAAACTCCAAGACGAGACGAATGCCCGCTAAGCCCCTGGAGCCGGCAGAACGTCTTATGAATGTGTCAAACACCACCTCTCTATCTTCGCTTCTTGTTGAACCGCCACGCCTGTGCAATCCACTCAATTGCAGTTGCTGTGAGATTTTTGACATTCGTAAACTGCGAGAAGCCGGTGGCCCCTCCTCAGGACCCTGCGGGTCTTTCTTGGGGGAAACCTTGTAGTAATTCGGATCATACCAGTCTGAAACAAAATTATTTACGCCCACGATGTCATATAAGCCAAAGGGATTCGGTTTTGTTTTTTTCAGCGGGGTGTCGAATCGGAACCCATTTGTCTGCGTGAACGCTCCTAATTCGCTAAAATCTTTTCCCAGCCAACCAAGAGTATTGCTACCACCGCGAGCCGCATACTCCCATTCCGCTTCAGTAGGTAATCTAAACCGAAAACCCGCCAAGCGTACTGTTGGTAAATTATTGATTGCCTCTATGGTATTAGTATCGCCCAGACGATCTATTCGATCTATAAATGTGTCGGCGACGTCCGGCCTAGACATGGCAGGACGGAACTGAGCAATGATTTGAAGCTCAGGTGGCAAAGAGTTGCGAAGCCGAATCCGTCCATTAATGTCGACGTCAGTTTCGTCGAGTTTAGTGAGCGCAAATAGCTCCTGATGCGTTAATAGGCTTGTTGCCAAATAGAACGGTTTGGTAATCTCAACTTCATGTGGTGGATGATCAAAGACTTCTTTGTCAATCTCGCCCCCCATAATAAACTTTCCCGCGGGGATTAGAACAAACTCTGGACCGCCTTCAAACACCACTACTTTTGCGGGTTTGACTTGCGCAATGGGATCCGCCAACGATTCAATCAAATCCAAACGTAATGCTGAAGACATCGATGGAAAACCGGTTTGATAGGCAGCTCGCGTAACAGTACCGCCGTCGACCAACAACAAGCCTAGGCTACGGCCAACATCAGACGTCACCCTAATCCGGCGAGCAAACTCTTCCGTTGGTAGTCCTGCTTCAGCTGCAGCCCTCTTTAAATCGACCTCCTCTTCAAATCGCAAGGCTAGTGTAACGATCGGTTCGCTGTCCGTGACACGTCCCCCCGTCTCCTCAACAGCAAGGGAAAAACGATCGCGATCTTGTTTGTAAATCTTGTCCAATTCATCTTGCCCGGGATAAAGCTCCAAGATTGTTTCCAATCCTTCTTTACCGAATCCCTTCTCGTAAGCAGATTTATTGGATTGGACAGCAAGATGAATTTGATCCTGTTTAGTAATGATTCCTCGAGCATGACAGGACATACAGGAAAGGCCATTGACCACCTGGCGATCCGGTCGCTTGTCATCTCGCACAATTGTGATCGGCCCTTTATTAATCCGCTTACCTTTTCCATCAACCAGCATGTAAGCCTGTAGCCCATTGGGAAGCGGGAATATCAGTTCTCCCCCATCATGCTCAAAACCGTCGTTTTGCCCTGGACCAAGTGGACGCTCGAAGATATTGCGTCTACTGGCTGCACCATCGACTTCACCAAAGTCATAGCTTTTCCAGTAGGGGCCCTCAAGGGTCCGGTGCCGCTCGATCATACGGTTATTGCCGGAAACACCGGAACGATTGAATCCAGCTCGCACGACGCGACCACGTTCGATATTCAACTCGACATTAATGCCCAAAAGAGACTCCAATTCCAAATCTGTCTCCGGCATTTCCAGCAGGTCGTGATAGAGCGGAGGTACTGCCGCTGCCGTAACAAACCAGTCCGTGTTCACGATCGGAACCAATGCCTGAGTTTCGCGAACTACTGTCTCATATGTCTCAAAATCATATGCAATTTTGTAGGGGAACTCCTCGGCAATTCGATCCCACGACTCACTTTCCCATTCATAGTGGCGAATGTCGATACGGTAGATTGTTTTTGACACGTCCACTGCTTGAGGCACTTCGATGGAACTACCCCAAGAAAGGCTATTCACGAGCTTTGATAATCCACGGCGGTAGGTCTCCAATTCATCATCACCAATACCAGCGTTATAGAGGTGCACAATGCTGAAATACCGCATGTACCTACGGTCATCTTCTGGTATTGCGACGATGTCCTTGGCTAGGTTGTCGTATACTTCTCTCGGATTAATATATACCCGCGCTGCCTTTTCGGGATTAAACGACGGGGCACCAGCGTTAATCCAATCTTTAATGAGTTGTTTCTCATCGCCAGATAATGGCTCATCGTCTTTGGGCATGTCGTCTAGGAGGATCTTGCGATACAACCCTGATTTCGATGGTTCTTTGGGCACGATCTGTTTCGTAGTGAGTAGACGCTCATAGTCAAGAATGTAATTCAGTCCACCCTCAGCTGTCCCGTCCTCGCCGTGACAGTAATAGCAACGCGATACGAGTATTTCTCTGACTTTTAGAGCAGTGTCATCTTGCGCACTCGTTACCGACGTAAAGCAGTAGATTAGTAATAAATGGCAAAGAATTGTGCTGAGTCGGTTCATTCGGCCAAGCAATCTAAACGAATATAAAGTACAGAGCAAACATACCCTCCAATATACGCTCACACAGGCTAGTCGCTCAAACGGTTTTCGTGGCCACAGATCTCTCGCCTTTAGCGGTAAAACGCATTGAGAAACTTATTCCATTCCATCAAACACATGAACACCGTAGGGGGCATGTCTGTTACATGCACGGCAATGTGCTTCCTTTATATAAGGCTTCAGTGAGGGGTGGGTTTGGAAGCACCATTCGAATTAAGAGAATTTGCTGGGGATGATATGTTTACTGCGTTACATTGAGATTTATTAGGCGACCCTATCTCACACTGAGAACCGAGGTCTAAGAAACAAGGCGCGTGACATGACTGACGAGATTCTGAAGCAGATCAAACAGATAAAATTACTCCTCATAGCATTTCTATCGATATTTCTCATCGTGGGCATTACGTGGTGGGTTTTCTACGGGCATGAAACCACTGTTGATATTGAGAACATACATCAAGATATCGAAGAGATGTGGGATCTAATAAATCCAGTGAAAGAAAAACCACTGATATCCCCTCTTGGCTAAATAAACTTTATGCAACCGTGCGCCTTCTTCGTCCACAGACAAAGTATTAAGTGATTTGAGGCGTTTCAATTTACTTGTGTGAGGGCTCTAGACTTTTGGATTACTACAAATCCGAACGAGATCATGAACATTATTGGTGACCTCTTTACCAGACTCGCACGTTCGCGAAAGGATGATCAGGTCCTCACCATCCACCAATGGTGCTGCATAGGAACACGAACGGATGCGGATGCCTTCGCTGTCTGCGATACTCTCGTAGCCTGCCACGGTAACAGCACTACTTTTCTCTCGGAGTTGCTTAAACCTGT
>CEUN01139067.1_pt1 | contig 10490 bp, 8 predicted proteins | sample 361501 | NCBI WGS metagenome assembly CEUN01 (sample SAMEA2622801, study PRJEB7988) | marine metagenome | biome: marine biome (ENVO:00000447); feature: marine epipelagic mixed layer (ENVO:xxxxxxxxx); material: "saline water (ENVO:00002010), including plankton (ENVO:xxxxxxxx)" | depth 120 m | reverse complement strand
TACCACCGTGGTAGCCGCTGCCAGCTCCGCGGCAAATCCACGGCTGGGCGTGAGCTCCGTAATTTTTCTGCCCACCGTGGCCATCACCCGACTACCGAAAGTGGCGAGCCCGAGCACGATGCCGACGGCCCCCAGCAGCAGAACCCAAATCGAGACCGGCGCGCTCTGCCCGATTTCGCCGGTGCTCACCGTCGACACGATAGCGGCCACCGGACCGATGGCATTGGCAACGTCGTTGGACCCGTGCGCAAATGCCATGGCACACGCGGTGACCACCATCAGCACGGCAAAGGTTCGCTCCACGTTCGCGAAGTGGTGTTCGCGCAGCTCATCGGGCCCAACGGGGCGCATTCGTCTGATGGCATACGCGCCGATGGCGGTAACCACCGCCCCGATCAGCAGTGAGGCGAGTATCGACTCCTGCCCGCTCACGTCCAGCCCAACGTGCTTCAGGCCCTTGAGAAAGGTCACGAGCGAGATCATGAATGCGGCGAGAAAGATGTAGTACGGCACATACCTACGCGCCCGCTCAGCAGGGTTCTCATGATCAAATATGATTTTCTGAACGGAAGTGACCAGAAGAAAAGCGATAACCCCGGACAGCAGCGGTGACACTACCCAGCTTGCCGCGATGGTGCCGATCTTGCCCCAGTGCACTGCCTCGAAACCGATAGAGACCACCCCGAAGCCGACAATGGCGCCCACAATCGAGTGTGTAGTGGACACGGGCCAGCCTAGTCGAGAGGCAATGGTGAGCCATACCGCCGCTGCCAACAGTGCCGCCAACATCCCGAACAGCAGCACGTTGGGGTCGGTAATCATGGACGCATCGATGATGCCTTTGCGGATGGTCGAGGTTACCTCGCCGCCGGCCAGGAACGCGCCGAGAAACTCGAAAACCGCAGCCACCAGAATGGCCCGTTTGACCGTGAGCGCCCGCGCACCCACCGACGTAGCCATGGCGTTCGCCACGTCGTTCGCCCCGATACCCCATGCCATATACGAGCCGAAGGCAAACGCGAGCAAAAGGATGATAGTGGATGGCTCCATTAGTGTCTCCGCCTCGGTTGTTAGTCGCTACTTCGCGATCATCATCTGCACGCGGTGCGCCACGCGTTCGGCTCCATCGGCCAGATCGGCAATCAGATCAAGCGCCCGATACAGGAATACTGCCTGCACCGGAGCGAGCTCGTCTTCAACCTGATACAGCCGACTGCGCACATCGACAAGGATGGCATCAGTCTTTGCTTCGAGGCGCTCTATTTCCTCGATCCTGTCAGCAACCCGTTTCGCCTCAAGTCCGCTGAAGCCCGTATCGAGGAGCTCGTCGAAAAGCCCCACCAGCTCGCGCGCACAGGAACAGGTTGCCACCGCACCTTCGACAAGCCCCAGCACGGAATCCCGCATTGATGACGGGAACGACATACGACGACCAAGGATCACCCCTGCAACGTCGCGAGAGTCGTTGGCAATTTCGTCCTGTCGGCTCAATAGATCCAGGAGGTCGGCCCGAGCTACCGGCAAGAAGAAGCCGCGCGGCAGCTTGCTGCGAATTTCACGCTTTTGGGCGTCGGCTTCGTGCTCGAGCTGAGTAAGCGCGTCGTACAGGCGTTCCACTTCTTCCCAGTTCCCCGCGTTGGCAGCGGGCACGAGCAGAAGCAGGATCTCGGATGCGTCAGCGCACGTTGAGGCATGCTGCTGTAGCGTTGGGAACGGTGACTTGCCGAAAATTCCAGAGAAATAAGCCGGAGCTTTTGCCACTGTTTGTCTGACCCCTTTCTTGCGCGCGCATCCTAACACCAGTAGGTTGCCCCAATAAATATATTCGGAAAAAAATGGTCACCGCCACCTCCGCGGGCACACCCATCTACTACGAGACCGCTGGCGAAGGTACCGCCATCGTGCTGGCCCATGGCGCAGGCGGCAACGCAGCCGTGTGGTTTAACCAGATCGCCCGCTTCTCGCGCGAATTTCAGGTGATCGCTCTCGACCACCGAGGGTTCGGGCGCACGCCAGCGCCAGCGGAACCGTTCACCGCCAACCAGCTTCGCGACGATCTGCTAGCGGTAATGGATGCACAGAACATCGAGCAAGCCCACCTGGTGGGTCAGTCCATGGGCGGGTTCACAGCATTGCGCACCACGCTGGACGCGCCGGATCGGGTGCTGAGTCTCACCATGAGCGCCACCTCGGGCGGGATCGTCAACCCAAACCCTACCCCGGCGCTACAGAACCTGGCAGGTTCTTCCGCAAGCGACACCAGCGGATTCAGCACCACGATGTCGCAGGCCACTCAGCAACGGCCAGAACTCATGCAGCTGTATGCGTCCATCGGCGCGTTCAATGTGCAGTTCGAGTGGTCCATTCTCAGCCGCCTGTTGGCGCCGGGAAACGCCATCGGGCTTGAACAGCTCGGCGCGGTGCAATGTCCCACGCTCTTCCTTGCGGGCTCAGAAGACCCGCTGTTTCCGCCAGATCTACTGGCGACCTACGTACCACATTTCGGCAACGCGTCCATACAGGTGGTTCCAGACGCCGGCCACTCGCCCTATTTCGAGCAGCCCGAGGCGTTCAATGCGCATCTGGCGAGGCACCTGGAAGCCACCACGTCGTAAGGCGGTAGAACCGCTATCGGCGGTCGATGAACGTGTGTTCCTTGCCGAACAGAAACGTCGACCGCTGCATATCGATGAAATTGTGCTCGTCTTCGATGAAAGCGGCGTTGGCTCTGCGCGCCTCTTCGGTTCGCGGCGCCTGGCCACGGTCCACCCACGCTTCGGCGTGCCCGAGGTAGGACTCCACCTCGGTGCCCCGCTGCGCTTGCAGCTGCGCATCCAGCACCGAATTAGCCCGGTGCACCTGACGGTAGCAAAGGGTTCGGGTCGCCTCAGCATGGGACCGCACGATGGGACCATGGTGGGTCAGCCAATAGTGCCGAGCCTGCTCCTCGGACAGCTCCTGCTTATGCCGAAGCGGAAAGAACACCCGCACCACATTGCTCTTCACCCTGGCCACCACGTTCTCCGGTGCGGGATTAACCTGGGGGTACTCGTAGGCGAACCACAGCGGCGATTGCGGCAGGTCGATGAACTGCTTTTCGTCTTCCAGCAACACGGCCCCCGCCGCCTGACCGGCTGCGCTGCCCAGAGCCGCTTCGAGTTCGGCTTCGCTCCACCACCACAGTTCCGCCACGCCGTCGTAGTGGGCCTCCATGTCGCCGCGCGCCTGCTGCGCGGCCTCGTTCGAGCCGTCATCGATGGTGTGGGTCTGCACGTACCGGAGCACATTCATGTCTTCAGCAAAGCTCGCCACCAGCGGGCCGTGCTTGCTGCGCCAGTAGTCCTGAAATTGCTCCAGCGACAATCCGGGCTTCTTGCGTAACGCGAAAACCAATCTGATCATGTCTTACGCCCGCCAGACTTTCTTGTTCATGGAGCCGAACATCTCGGAGAGTTCCACCCGTGTGGGAGTGATCTTGACGGGTAGAAAGTTCGGGTCGTCCGGACCGGTGGAGCCAAACTGAGTGAGGTCGTAGTCGATGGCGCCCCAGGCATGGTTCTTGGTGGCCTGATCGGTAATCAGTGTCGCGCTCCCGCGCACCATCACGTGAACGAAATCTGGCGGCGCCACCTGGTATTGAATGTCCACGTTGTTGTTGGCGCGCAGCTGATTGGCTTTAGGCGAATCCGGACCCGTGGCAAACCACAAGACTTCGCCGTCCCAGGTAGGATGCACGATCCTCACGCGCGGCTCCTTGCCATCCACGGTAGCAATCGCGCACCACACGGCCTTTTTGCAGGCCGCATCGACGGCCGCGAAAAACGCCTCCTTTTCCGCATCGGTCACTCGTGCCATCGATCATCCTCCTAATACTGCCGCCACCCAGCGCAGCGATTCGACCCACAGGGTAACCGATGCCATTGAGGCGACGCCAACCGGCAATGGCGCATTCTGATATGTTGGCGATCGATCGCTACAACGTCGGAGGAGCGGGCAGAGTCCAATGAGCGACCACACACAACCGAAACCCATTCGCAACGAAGAGCAGCTCGCCGCGCACATCAGCAGGCCCTTCGACGACGTCGCCATCGAGCGGCTACAAACGAAGCTGGCACCCACCGATGTGGTGATTTCCACCTTCCCCAAATGCGGCACTACCTGGTCGGCGCAGATTGCCCATGGCCTCCGATCCGGCGGCGATATGAGTTTCGCTAACCTGGGCCAGGTATTTCCCTGGCTGGAGATGGGCCACTTCTTCGGACAGAATCTGGACAGCACCCGCGCCTTCGAACCCGCACTATTCAAATCTCATATGGAACTCTCCGAGCTGCCCCCCGGCGGCAAGATCATCAACATCATCCGCAATCCGGGCGACACGCTGATGTCGTACTACAACTTCTGGGCCGACGTACTGTTCGACCGAGACGAAGTCAGCCTGGACATGATGGCGCGGCAGTTTTTCCTGCTGGAGCGAAGCGATGCACCGCGAAACATGTTCCAACTCAACTACTACCAGCACCTGGTGGACTTTCATACCACGGAATACGACGGGCCTGTGCTGTTCGTGGCCTACGAAGACCTGAAAGACGACCTACCCCTAGCGGTGCGACGCATCGCGCGCTTCATGGATGTGGACCTCAACGACGAGTTGCAAGCTAAGGTGACCCATCAGGCGTCGTTCGAGTTCATGTCCGCCCACCGGGAGAAGTTCAGCGAGCAGGTACCCAACGGCGTCATGGAAATGGTGGTGACCGGGCGCGTGGGCGACGCCGAAACGGGCTTGAGCGACCCGCTCAAAGAGCAGCTGCAAACAGCCTGGCAACGATATGTCAGCCCGCGGCTTGGCTACGCAGACTATGCCGAGCTGCGAGCGGCCATCGGGCAAGAGATGCAGGACAGCAACGCCCGCGGCGCCTGACGAGGTTGACTGGGCAGGCATAATCGCGGCAACCGCGAAATGACTAACGCTGCGGCTATCGATGCAGTCGGGATAGCGGACGAACGCGCCGCCAGATCAGAACGAGTGCAACAACCAGGAGGAGCACAACGGTCAAGGGCGCGCCCCAGCGATCTGCAAGGCCGTTCAGCGCAATCTGCCTGAGCTGCTCGTAGCCCTCGGGCACTGGCAACACGCCGTTTTCCCGGGCGTATGCCTGATACATGGACAACATACGCTCAAAGCGCTCGGGCTGAGTCTGGGAAAGGTCCACAGTCTCGCCGGGATCGCGCGCAATGTCATACAGGTGCCAGCGGCCGTCCCCCAACGGGGCACGATTCATCATGATTTTGTAGTTGCCCTGAAACAGCGCGGCGTTGCCTGCCAGCTCATATCCCACCGGATCCTCATCATCATACACACGCTCCACGCGCCCATGGATCAGGCCCATCAAGCTGCGTCCGACCATGGGCTCCACGGCGCGGTCACCGAACTGCGCACCAGGTAGCTTGCCGCCCGCAAGCTCAATGATTGTCGGCGCGATGTCAGTGACATATGCAAACGCATCGGTCAAACCCTGCTGGGGAGAGATGGTGCTTCCGGAGACAATGAGAGGCACGCGCATGCCCCCTTCGCCCGCGTAGAACTTGTAGTAAGCCAGGGGACCGACCGCCGCGCTGGCGAAGCTCGCTCCGATGCTGTTGAAACTGCCCTTGAGTCCCAGAGTCTCGTAGGCGTTCTCGTAACCCATCCGGTCAAGCGCGAGCCGACTCGCAAGGGAGCGCGGTTGAGCCGATCCCGTAGGTTCCGCCCCATTATCCGAAGTGAAGATGAAGACCGTGTTGTGGAGCTGATCGGTAGCCTCTAGGTAAGCGACCAACCGCCCGATGTGGTAATCCATCGCCTCGACCATGCCAGCATACACAGCCATGCGCTTGGCGTTGTAGCGCTGTTGCTCCTCGCTGAGCGCATCCCAGTCGTCCGTCGACGCCATATCCACCATACCGCTGTCCGCTGGAACCAGACCCAGATCGATGGCGGCGGCCCGGCGCTGGCGTCGCAGCACGGGCCATCCTTTGTGATAAACACCTTCGTACCGGTCGATGAACCGTTGGGGTGCCTGCACCGGAATATGCACTGCCATGAACGGCACATAGGCGAAGAACGGTTGAGCATCCCCGCGATTGCCGTCGATGAACTCGATGGCCTTGTCTATGAGGAAGCGGCTGGAATAGAAGTCGTCGGGCAGCTGTAGCGGCTCACCGTCGGCAAACCAGTTAGCCTTTTCGTAGATGGGCAGATAGGGCTTTTGCTCCCAGTTGTCTGCACCGGTATCCATCATCGCCACGGTGCGCTCAAAACCGCGCTGGCTCGGCAGCGTCCCAGGCGATTTGCCCAGGTGCCATTTGCCGGTGAGATAGGTGTGATAACCCATCCGCCGCAGCAGGGTCGCTACCGTAACTACGTTATCGGTGAGCTCCCCCTTGTAATGCGGGTGCTCGCGCTGCTCAGGCGGCAGGGCTTCGGGAATGTTCGGCACGCCGTTGCGATGACTGTCCACCCCCGTGAGCAGCATCGCCCGCGAGGGCGCGCAGCTGGCCGCGGTGTGATAGTTGCTGAAGCGAATACCGCGCTGTGCCAGAGCGGACAGGGTGGGCGTGTTGATCTCGCTGCCATAAGGGCCGATATCCGTATACCCCACGTCATCGGCCAGAATCAGCACGATGTTGGGCCGCTCCGCGGCGCCGCTAGTGGTTGTCAGCAGCGCGACAAGCAAGCCAACCGAAACGGCCAATATCCTGCACATCATTCGTCTACCCATCAGTTCGGCCAGTAGATGTACTCGTCGTCATGCTCATAAGCCTGCCCACCATGCTTATCGATGCGCTGCGGCAAGTCCACCACCGACGGCCACATTGGGGGCGCCTGAGCCGCGTTGTGCGTATCCAGCAGGGCTTCCAGCTCGGCAACCATAGTCGGTGAACTCTCAGCCAGGTCGTTGCGTTCGGTCGGATCATCCGGCAGGTAAAACAGCCAGCGCTTGTCCATGTGTTGGGAGCGGATGAGCTTCCAGCTGTTATGCAACACAGTCTGCTGATGGCCCTGACGCCAGAACAGCGTCTCATGGGGCACCCCCGGCAGGTCGCCCACAACGAATGGCATCAGGTCCACCCCATCGAGCTTGCGGTTCTGCGGAAGGCTTGCACCCGCGGCCGCAGCAATGGTCTGGAATACATCCACGTGATGCACGGGTGCCTGAAATACCGTGCCGGCTTGAATCCGCGCCGGCCAACGGGCCATGAACGGCACATGCAAGCCGCCTTCGAAGTGAGTGAGCTTCCAGCCGCGATACGGCTTGTTCACGTCCGCCAGCTGCACGTAGCTCGCGCCACCGTTGTCGCTTGTAAACACGATCAATGTATTCTCGTCCAGCCCCAACGCCGCCAATCTGGCCACAATCTCCCCCACGCTCCTGTCTACCGCATGAATCATGGCCGAGTACACCCGCAGGTGGTGGTCCTCAATATGCGCATACCGGTCGTAATCCGCACGCGTGGCCTGGAGCGGATTGTGAATACCCCAATGGGACAGAAATAGAAAAAACGGTCGGTGGCGATTGTTGTCGATCACCCTGAGCGCTTCGCGCGTAAAGTAGTCCGTGAGGTAGCCGTCGGGCTCGAACGGTTCGCTGCCGTTGAACTCCACCGCGTAGTGGGCGCTGGCCCACACCATGCGATCGATGGTCTCCGCGTCGCGTCGCGCGTTCACCACGTCGGGGTGATCCTCCGGCAGGTAGTACAAGCCTTCCATATACAGACTGTCGTCGAAGCCCTGATCCTCCGGCCGCAACCCCGGCGCCCCGCCCAGATGCCACTTGCCGATATGGGCCGTGTAGTAGCCTGCGTCCTTGAGCACCTCGGCAATGGTCACCTCTTCGGGGGGCATTCCCAGCTCGATCATGGGTGGCAGCGAGCGGGCGGCCTCCGCATCGACCAGAGCCCGCAGTGGCGGCTGATCGACATCCTGCATCCACTGGATGAGCGTTGCCCCCACCCGGAAGACCGGGGTGAACTCGAAGCCGAATCGAGTCGAGTAGCGGCCGGTCACCAGACTCGCGCGGGAGGGCGCGCAGATCGCGTTGGCTGCATAGCCGTTGGCGAACGTAACACCCGCGTGCGCCAGCGCGTCGATATGGGGGGTCAAGACCGAGCCATCGCCGGCGCCGCCGTTGTGCAACGAGATGTCGTTGAAGCCCATGTCGTCGGTGAGAATGAGAATAATATTCGGTGGGCGGTCCGCGGGCGGCATTTCGGCAACCGCAGGCCCGGAAGCCCAATCAATAGTCTCGTTTTCAGCCACCGGCGAGACGACCTGCCGGAGTATCGGCGCCCCCCACACCAACAGATCGACACGGTTGTGCCACGTCACCGCGCACAACGACACCAGCACCCCGAGAGTGAGGCCCAGCTTGCTCACGACCAAACGGTCAACTTCTGGTTAAACGGACTCAATTGACGCCCTGCTTCCAGCACGATGTCCGCGCTGGACAATTTTAATGCTTCGCATAATATTAATGTAAGCCATTATTACAAGCGCGTCAGGACATGTCCGACCAAGAGCCACTGCAATTCAAAGGCGCACCAGGTTCGCCCTACACTCGAAAAATGCTGGCCTACCTGCGCTACCGGCACATTCGCTACGAGTTTCTGGTCGGCGATCTATCACAACACCGCGGCCTCCCCGAGCCGAAGGTCGATTTGCTTCCCACCTTCTATCTGAGAGCCGACGACGGCGAACTGAACGCGGTGGTCGACTCCACGCCGTTGATACGACGGTTCGAAACATCGTTTCCCCAACGCCCCACCATTCCAGACCATCCCGCGCTGGCGTTTCTCAACTATCTCATCGAGGACTATGCGGACGAATGGCTGACCAAAGCCATGTTTCACTACCGCTGGTACTACCAGGCTGACATCGACAAGGCCGGCACCATTCTGCCGCAGTGGCGCAGCATCCAGGCCTCGCAAGCGCAGCTCGATCAGGCCCGTGCGTTCGTATCCCAACGGCAGATTGAGCGACTCTACGTGGTGGGTTCCAATGAGGTGACCGCCCCCGTGATCGAGGCCAGCTACCGGCGCTTCCTCGAAATCATGGACCGCCTCATAGAGCGTCAGGGTTTCGTGCTGGGCAGCCGGCCCGCCTCTGCGGATTTCGGCCTGTACGCACAACTTACACAGCTGGCCAATTTCGACCCCACCCCTGCTGCCATCTGCCTGGCGAGCGCACCTCGCGTTGCCGCCTGGACGGACCTGGTAGACGACCTCAGCGGCCATGCCGGCGATGCAGCCAGCTGGATGCCGATCGACGACGTCGCAGACGTGCTCGGGGACCTGCTGAGGGAGATCGGCCGCGTCTATGCGCCGGCGCTACTGGCCAACGCCGAGGCAATCCAACGCGGCGAAAGCGAAATGGAAACCCACATCGACGGCCAGCGCTGGGTGCAGCCCGTCTTCCCTTATCAGGCCAAGTGTCTGCAGGGGATCAGGCAGGCCTACACGGACCTAGACGATGGATCACGGCGCGCGGTGGACGACCTCATCGCGGGAACCGGGTGCGATGCGCTGGCGCAACCATCACGAGGTAAGTCGTGAGGAAGGCGATCTACGCGCTCGGAATCGCCTTAGCGGCGCTCGCCGCACTCGCCGCCGCCACCTTCTACACCGCCGCCGGACAGGATGCGCTGTTCCAACGCGCGGCCAAATCACTCATGGCCCAAACTAGCGTTCCCATCGAAGGCATACGGGTGGTGGTGTGCGGCAGCGCATCGCCGTTTGGCAACAGTCCCGCCAGAGCCCAGGCCTGCATTGCCGTACTCACCGCAGAGCATTTCTTCGTCTTCGACGTGGGCGCCCGATCCCCCTTGCGCATCGCTCAAGCCCGCCTGCCCGTGGCCCGAATCGATGGCGTCTTCCTCACCCATTTTCATTCAGACCATATCAGCGGTCTTCCGGACGTAAACCTGGGCAGCTGGGTCCAGGGCCGGAAATCAAGTCTGCCCGTGCACGGTCCGCCAGGCATCGAGTCGGTAATCGACGGATTCAACCTGGCGTACCGCCTGGACAACAGTTATCGCGTGGCGCATCACGGCCCTGCGTTGCTGCCGCCAGAGGCCGGGCCGATGACCGCCAGGGTCATCACGCCGGGAGAGGTCGCCTGGCAGGACGGAGGTCTGACCATCCGGTCCTTTCGGGTCAATCATGACCCCATCGAGCCGGCGGTGGGCTACCGGGTGGACTACGCGGGTCGTTCCGTGGTGATTTCCGGCGACACGGTAGCCACCCACACGCTCTTCGCAGCCGCCAAGGGTGCGGATCTGCTGCTGCACGACGCCCTGGCGCGCCACCTGGTCGATCCCATGATTGCCGCGGCAACCGAAGCGGGGATTCCAGCCCTGCCTGCCATCATGACCGACGTGATTGACTACCACGCCGACAGCCGCGAGTTGGAGGACCGTGCGGCCGCGGCGGGTGTAGGCCAGTTGGTGCTGTATCAC
>CEUN01434579.1_pt1 | contig 10497 bp, 10 predicted proteins | sample 361501 | NCBI WGS metagenome assembly CEUN01 (sample SAMEA2622801, study PRJEB7988) | marine metagenome | biome: marine biome (ENVO:00000447); feature: marine epipelagic mixed layer (ENVO:xxxxxxxxx); material: "saline water (ENVO:00002010), including plankton (ENVO:xxxxxxxx)" | depth 120 m | reverse complement strand
ACCACAAGATCAAGGTGCAGGTTCATAAATTTTAAAAGGTTAAATGAATCAAATGTTGAGAAAGTTTTTAATTTAAATCCAAGCTGTATGGAATTAAGTGAATATAATTTTAGTGCTTTGGTGCAAATTTCTGATGGAAGCCCTGGCTATGGGCTTAATTTGCTTAATCAAGGAGGAATTGAATTTTTTCAAACAGTTGTAGAGCTAATTTTGAGTTTACCTGATCTTGATTGGGGTGGAATAAACAAACTGGTTGACAGAGTGGGGCGCAAAGATGGAGCTGAAATATTTGCCGCAATATCAGATATTATACTCTGGACGTTGTCCTCAGCAATTTGTCGAGCTGTATCAGGGAATAAAAATAATAGTTCTAAATATGAACTTCTTCCAAATGAATCACCATTAATAAAAAGTATCCATGCCTATAGACATTCGCTTGATCAATGGGCAGAGGTATGGGAAAAAGTTCGAATAATATTAACAAGTTCTGAATCTCTTAATATGGAGAGAAAACAAACTCTGTTTAATGCTTTTACATTATTATCCCGTATGGCACGCATATAGTAGTGCTTGGAAAAATCCCCTTAGGAGTTATATATGTCACCAAGCTCAACACCTTATTTTCTAACTACACCTATTTATTATGTGAATGATTCCCCTCATATTGGGCATGCATATACAAGCCTTGCATGTGATGTAATAGCACGTTTCCTTCGTTCTGAAGGAAGTGAGGTCATGTTTCTAACAGGAACTGATGAGCACGGCCAAAAAGTAGAAAAGTCTGCAAAACAACATAATTTAGATCCTCAGAAATTTGTAGATGAGGTTTCTAAAAGATTCCGTAAACTGAGTGAGTTAATGAATTTTTCAAATGATGACTTTATCCGAACCACAGAGGCAAGACACATAAAGTCATGTCAAGCACTCTGGAAAAGAATTTCAGACGGTAAAACTCCTAATGGTCAAGATTCCAACATTTATCTCGGTAAATATGATGGATGGTATTCTGTTAGAGATGAAGCATTCTATGATGAGTCAGAACTTATTAAAGACACTAAAAATCCGTCTAATTATTTGGCACCTACAGGTGCATCAGTCGAATGGGTAGAGGAACCTAGTTATTTTTTTAGATTATCAGCGTGGCAAGATAAACTTCTAGAATTCTACGAAAATAATCCAGAATTTGTTGCTCCACAAAGTAGGCGGAATGAAGTGATAAGTTTTGTTAAAGGAGGACTCCGTGATTTATCAATATCACGCACGAGTTTTTCATGGGGAATCCCTGTTCCAGACGACAATTCTCACATAATGTATGTCTGGCTTGATGCACTTACAAATTATATTACTGGCATAAACTTTCCTGAAATCACATCTGATAAATGGAACAAGTATTGGCCTGCATCACTGCATATGGTTGGCAAGGATATTCTCCGTTTTCATGCAGTTTACTGGCCTGCATTCTTAATGTCTGCAGGAATTGAGCCGCCCCAAAGGGTTTTTGCTCATGGTTGGTGGACTAATGAAGGACAAAAAATCTCTAAATCATTAGGTAACGTAATAGATCCGGAGGTAATTGTTAGAAAATATGGGGTAGATGCTGTTCGTTATTTCTTACTCCGAGAGGTTCCGTTTGGTAATGATGGTGATTTTTCCCATGCTTCTATGGTGACGAGGATTAATAAAGATCTTGCAAATGATTTCGGTAATTTAGCACAGCGTGTATTATCAATGATTTCAAAAAATTTTGAGGGAGTTGTTCCGTATCCTCAAAAAAATGCTGAATGTAATTTTAAATCGTTTGAAACCCTTAGTTTATCTCAAAATCTACTATCCAAAGTTTCTCCACTTATTCATAAGCAAGCTTTTAATGAGGCACTAGATCGAATCTGGGAGGTGGTTAGAGAGGCAAATAGATCAATTGATAAAGATGAGCCATGGAAGCTTAAGAAAAAAAATAAATCTGGTATGGGAACAATCCTATGGTTACAGGCTGAAACAATAAGAAACTTAGCTATTATACTTAAACCGTTTATGCCTCAGTCCATGGATAGATTGTTAGATCAATTAAAAATTCCTCTTGATGAGAGGAATATAGTAAATTTACATGAAGATAATGAAGGAGATATCTGTCAAAAATATTCTCTGAGGCCTGATAGTAAGTTACCAAAACCAGTCGCTATATTTCCAAAATATATTTGTGAATTTGAGGATTAGTAACGTGATAGTTATAGATAGTCATTGTCATCTAGATTTTGAGGATTTTGATAAAGATTTTTGTAGTGTCATTAAAAGGGCTCATTCTAATTCTGTCAAAGGGTTGCAAACCATTTGCACAAGACTTGAGGAATTCGAAAATATCTGGTCAATTGCTAAATCTTATAAGGGTATTTGGTGTTCAGTTGGAGTTCATCCACACAATGTGGAAGAGTCTAGTACGTTTACAATTGATGATATTGTAACATTAGCCAATAGAGATCGTGTTATAGGTATTGGAGAAACTGGTTTAGATTTTTACTATGACCATGCACCTAGAGGGCTGCAAATCGAAAGTTTTATAAAACACCTTGATGCATCAAAGGAAATAGGTTTACCAGTAATTGTGCATACACGTGATGCGGAAGAAGAAACTTGTAAAATTTTAAAAAGTTCATGCAAAGAGGGTGAATTAAAGGGGGTAATACATTGTTTTAGTGGAGGGTCCTCATTAGCGGATTGTGCACTTGAATTAGGATTCTATATATCTTTATCGGGCATAGTAACTTTTAAAAATGCATCAAACATAAGAGAAATCTGCTCTAGTCTACCTTTAGAGAGAATTTTAGTAGAGACAGATTCTCCCTATTTAGCACCTGTTCCCCATAGAGGTAAAAGGAACGAGCCAGCATATGTAACTGAAACATTGAAAATAGTAGCAGAACTAAAAAATATAACCACGGAAGAAATGGCTTCTATTACGACAGATAATTTCTTTAGATTATTTAGTAAGGCAAGCGTAGAAGATATTGATAAATAATGAAAATTAGAATTTTAGGTTGTGGAACTTCAAGTGGAGTGCCCATGGTTGGGTGTGCTTGTAATGTGTGTAGGTCCAATAATATACGCAATAAGAGAACAAGAGTTTCAGCTATTGTTGAAAGTGCAGATGCTAAAATACTTCTGGATACGCCACCTGACTTACGCATGCAGTTGTTATCGGCTGGGATTAGTAATATAGATGCTGTTTTGTACACTCATGCTCATGCAGACCATGTTCATGGCATAGATGACTTAAGGTCCATAAATTTTATGAAGAAATCCCCAATTGAGGCATTTGGCAGTCCAGACACACTGCGTTTAATAAAACAACGCTTTGATTATGCTTTTATAAAAAAAGGTGAGATACTAAATAATTATTGGACCAGACCAGCACTAATTGCTAAGGAATTAATGTCAGATAAAGAAGACCATATATGTATAAATGGCCTAAAAGTTGAACATTTTAAACAAACGCATGGTAATCAAACTACTACTGGTTACATATTTGACTCCAAAATAGCTTATTCAACTGATTTTAACCATATAGAAGTAAATATATTAGAGAGCTTAAAGGGTATAAATCTTTGGATAATAGATTGTTTGGGGTACGATAACCATCCTACACATTCAAATTTACCTAATACTTTATCGTATATTAAATATGTTGAGCCAAAATTAGCTGTATTAACTCATATGTCTCATCAGTTAGATTATGACAAACTGTTAGAGGAAACTCCAGAGAATGTGGTTCCTGGTTATGATGGTATGTTAATTAATATAGACTAATATATTATTTAACATAATATATATTATGCGTATTATAGTTTTAGATTTAGGTATATAAATATGTCAAGAAGTAATGGGTCCTCAAACGATATTATCAATGAAAACTCTGGTATTTTAAAGCTTTTAAATACTATGGAACAATTGAGGTCACCCACAGATGGTTGTGAGTGGGATCTATCTCAGACTTTTGAATCTCTAATTAAATATATTATTGAAGAGGCATATGAAGTTATAGCTGCAATTCGAAATTCAGATATGTCTGGGCTTAAGGAGGAATTAGGAGATCTTTTGTTTCAAGTTGTATTCATTTCCAGAATTGCAGAAGAAAAAAATATTTTTACATTTAATGAAGTTGCTAATCATATATCCGAGAAAATGGTTAAGAGGCATCCGCATGTTTTTTCAGGTCAGACTCCTCCCTCTTCTGAAAAAACTCATGAAAATAAATGGGAAGATACTAAGGAACTTGAACGTAGGATAAAAGCTAGCAGTTCTGATAAAGACCTAAGTGCTCTTGATGATGTGCCAGATGTTTTCCCTGCTTTAATTCGTGCTGAGAAACTTCAGAAAAGAGCATCTCGTATTGGGTTTGACTGGCCTGATTGGTTTGGCGCATATCAAAAAGTAAATGAAGAACTTATGGAAGTTTATAATGCAATAATGCATATGGAAAATCAAACACTTAGTGATGGTTCCAATCCGTCTAGGTCGACCAAAATTGGTAACAACAAATCTGCTTACCAAGATTCTCTTCAGGAGGAGCTTGGAGATCTTTTGTTTTCATGTGTTAATCTTGCCAGAAAACTTAATTCAAACTCAGAAACTTTATTGCAAGATGCTAACTTAAAGTTTGAGAATAGATTCAGGAAGTTAGAGCATATAGTTAAGAAAAAAAATAAAGAAATTAAAGAACTTAGTGATGATGAGCTAAATGAAATTTGGTTAAAAGTTAAAAAACATAGTGATTAGAAACCTTTCAGGGAAAAAACCCTGTTACCACACACTAATAAGACTTAAATCAAAACATAACACTTGAAAATTGAAGTGTTAGAAGGAATTTTAGTAATTATCGTACGCAGTTCCTATGTATTTGTCCTCCTCATCTTCTTCTACTTCATGTGCGGTATCATCTTCAACTATAGCTGCTTCTGCAGTTATTATTGAGTTTGCGACTGATGCAGCATCTAGTAAGGCTGTTCTGACTACTTTTGCAGGGTCAATGATTCCAGCTTTAACAAGGTTACAGTATTTTCCTATTGCTGCATCGTAACCATATTCTTGATCTTTTTGGTCTAAGAGTTTGCTGGCTACAAGTTCTCCTTTTGCACCAGCATTATCTGCTATAGCTTTCACTGAAGCTGAAAGAGCCTCTCTAACAATCTCAATCCCTCGATCTTGGTCAGAATTTTCACCCTTAAGTCGTTTAAGTGATTTAGATGCGTATAGCAGGGCAACTCCTCCCCCAGGAACTATCCCCTCTTCTACAGCACAACGTGTTGCATGGAGAGCATCGTCAACTAAGTCTTTTTTCTCTTTCACTTCAGCTTCGCTAGATCCGCCTATACGTAAGATAGCTACTCCACCTACGAGACGTGCTAGGCGTTCTTGATATCTTTCCTTTTCATATTCAGAATCTTCAGATGCCATAGCCCGTCTAATTTGATCGCAACGATCTTTTACTGATTGGTTGCTTCCTTTTGCACCCACAATCATGGTTTCGTCTTTGTCCATCTCTATTCTTTTTGCATTTCCAAGTTCATTCAGATTTAGATCTTCTAATTTTGAGCCGAGTTCTTCGGTTAAAACTTTTCCTCCAGTTAGAATAGCAATGTCTTCTAATATTCCTTTTCTCCGGTCACCAAAAGAAGGTGCTTTTATTGCTGCACACTTAAGCACACCTCGCATGTGGTTTACTACCATTGCTGCAAGAGAATCACCTTCAACATCATCAGCTATTATAAATAGTGAACGCCCTTTACCTTCCGCGGTTACTTTTTCCATTAAATTAATAAGTGCTTTGGCGTCGGATATTTTATGATCTGCAATTAATATATACGCGTCTAAAAGGTTAGAAACCAAACCATTTTTTTCAGTTACAAAGTAAGGTGAAATGAAACCTTTATCTAAACGCATACCCTCTACAATTTCGAGTTCATTTTCTCTTCCTGAACCCTCTTCTACTGTTATGACGCCGTCTTCTCCCACCTCTTTCATCGCTTTAGAGATCATTTCTCCAACTTCTTTATTGTTATTAGAGGCTACGGTCCCGACCCGAGTAATTTGATCATGATTAGCAACAGGTTTTGCCTTTGACAATATATGTTTTATGGCTTTTGCAACAGCAAGATCAATCCCACGTTTTAAGTCCATGGGATTCATTCCTGATGTTACTGCTTTTGACCCTTCATGTATGAGAGCGTGAGCTAGAATAGTTGATGTGCTGGTACCATCTCCAGCAATTTCAGCTGTTCGGTTCGCGGCTTCCTTGACTATTTGAGCTCCCATGTTTGCTGTACGATCTTTAAGCTCTATTTCTTTTGCAACCGTTACACCATCTTTGGTGACACGTAATTGCCCCATATTTGTCTCAAATAGAACGTTTCTGCCTTTGGGGCCAAGAGTTACTTTGACCGCGTCTGTTAAAATATCGACGCCGTGTAGCATGCGTTCCCTTGCTTGGTCTGAAAAAGAGAGAAATCGTGCAGTCATGATCAGTTATTCCATTTTTGTTTGATTATAATTAATTATCTTTTAACCAATAATACCCATAATGTCGCTTTCTTTCATAATTATCAGGTCTTCACCATTAACTTTGACTTCTGTTCCTGAAAATTTTCCAAAAAGTACATTGTCGCCTTTTTTTACGTCCATAGTTTGTATTTTACCGTCTTCGCCTCTAGAACCAGGCCCTACAGCAAGGATTTTTCCTTGGGCTGGTTTCTCTTGAGCACTATCAGGAATAATAATTCCACCAGCAGTTTTTGTTTCTTCTTCTATTCGTTTAACCACAACGCGGTCATGAAGGGGTTTTAAATTCATAGGGTTATCTCCCAAATTTACATAACTTAAATCTAAAAAAATTATTTATTTATATCTAGCACTCAAGACCACAGAGTGCTAATCGATATATATGGAGGGTAAATACTTAGTGTCAACCAGTTAGATGCATGATTTTTAAATATTAAAGCCTTAATTCTTCATTTTTTATGTCTGTTTATTCAGTGATGGTAAATAATGACGTCTTTTTGGGTGCTGATACGAGCTATATCACTATCCTGCAATCTGACAGTTAGCCAAGTGAATTCATCATTACTCTTTGTTTCAAGCACTTGGCCCTTTTGATGAATTAATGCCTGTATAGCACCATTAATTATAGGTACACATGCTGTAATAATTTTTTTATTTTTTTGTAAACTAAGACTGATTTCATCAATCAAAGCCCTAATTCCCTCACCATTTGTGGCCGATACCATTATTTTTCTGTGCAATGAATCTTTATATGTCCTAGATCTTAATGAGTTTTTTGTAGATTCTGTAATGCAGTCAATTTTATTCCAAACCTCTATTATTTGATTATTTCCAGTTTTATTTTCCAAACCAAGGTCCGCTAGTACTTGCATTACGTCTAATTTCTGATTTTTTGTCTCTATGTGAGAAATATCGCGGACATGAACGATTATATCGGCTGTTACTACTTCTTCTAATGTAGCTCTGAATGCTGAAATCAGATCATGCGGAAGTTCGGAGACAAAACCTACAGTGTCAGACAATATACACTTTTGACCACAAGGGAGCGTTAGTGCACGCATAGTAGGATCAAGAGTGGCGAAAAGTTGATCGGCGACTTTAACAGATGCACCTGTGAGTTGATTAAATAATGTTGATTTTCCCGCATTAGTATATCCAACGAGTGCGATAATTGGATATGGTATCCTTTGGCGGGCAGATCTATGTAATTTTCTTGTTTTTACAACTTGAGATAAGGATTGTTTAATTTTTTTAATTCTTACATCAATTTGTCTTTTATCTGCTTCTATTTGTGTTTCACCTGGTCCACCTAGAAATCCAAATCCACCTCTTTGGCGTTCTAGATGCGTCCAAGACCTTACCAATCTACTTCGTTGGTAAGTGAGTGCGGCAAGTTCAACCTGTAATCGGCCTTCCTTCGTTCTTGCTCTAGCAGCAAATATTTCAAGAATTAAAGCTGTTCTGTCAATTACTTTAACTTGTAGCTTCTTTTCTAAATTTCTCTGCTGGATGGCATTTAGATGACTATCAATTACAACTATCTCAATTTTATAAAGATCTATTACTTTTGTTAAAGCATCTAACTTTCCAGTTCCTATGAGAGTCGAAGACTTTGGCGAATTTAAATTTATAGTTTCTGTATATAAAGGTTTAAGGCCAATTGCTTTTACTAAGCATACAGATTCTGCTATTCTAGCCTCTGGACATCTGTGAGCTAATTTTTTGCCCTTATGTAATTCTATGATGGGAAAAATTACTGCGGTACCCTGTGAATTTTTGTTCTCAATATTCTGAATTGCTTGGCTCCAATTAATTAATCCACATTATCTTCATTAAATAAATCTAAACTCTGATTTGGCATTATTGTTGAAATGGCATGTTTATAAACCAACTGTGCGTGGGTGTCTCTTTGTAATAACATACTAAAATTATCAAACCATGTGATAATACCTTGCAATTTTACCCCATTTACAAGAAAAATTGTAACAGGGCACTTTGTTTTTCGTGCGTTGTTTAAAAATACATCCTGAAGGTTCTGAGTTTTTTCGTTCACCATTTTTTTACCCCCGTTTTTTTATGTTTATTTATTAGGGTAGTTTCGGCAAATTAAAATTATAGTTGTTTTATTGAACACTTAAACAAAAATATTCATAGTATTATCAATACTCTTTATATGGTGTTAACTTTAGTTTTTATAAAGTCTTGAAATGCTTTATGGTTGGAAAAAAATTTGTCTGGTTTGTGAATTGTTTCTCCAACTAAAGCAGGTGCTTTGCCTATTATTATTGAGTAGCAGCCAGAATTGCGAGCACAAACTACATCTATCCCACAGTCACCTACATACCAAACGTCATTCTGTAGAGTAATATTGTGTTTTTCTATAGCAAAATCCATTGAACCTTTTGCGGGCTTATCTTCGATAGCGTCAGATGATCCAACAATTCTAGAGAAATAATTTTGAATTTTTAGAGTTGATGCCTCCGCACGAACTAGTTCCCCTTTTTTACTGCTAACAACAAATAGCTTAACATTACAGCCTTTAAGGAATTTTAAAGTTTCGAGGGCATTTGGCATTAAATTAACTTTTTTCAAATGATTATTATGATATTGTATGTAAAAATAGTCCGCGGCTTCTTTTGCTTGGTCACCAAAAAGATCTTTAAAACTTACTCTCATTGATTTTCTGAGCCATTCTAAAACATCATCAATTGACCAAGCTTGGCTTGGGTTGCCAAATTCTATAAACGTTTGTTTTAATGACCCATGAATGGCCTTGACACTGTCTACAAGTGTAATATCCCAGTCAAAAATAACTGCTTTTGGATTCATTTGTTTTTCTCTAGGTTCTGGCAGTGTTGAATGTATAGTTTATGCAGTTGTGAAGTAATTGGTCCCACAGCACCATTATGTATAGTTGTTCCATCAATATTACCTATGCCTTTGATAAAAGATGTAGTGCTTGTTAAAAATGCTTCATTTGCATTTTTAGCTTCTTCAATACTGAAGGGTCTTTCTATAACTTCTAACCCATTTTCATTGGCTAGATTAAGAATGGTCATTCTAGTTATTCCTCCTAGAATATTTTCATTTAAATTACGTGTGATAATTTTGTTTTCTTGGTCCACAATCCAAGCATTTGAAGATGACCCTTCAGTAACAAATCCTTTTTCATCTATTAGCCATGCCTCATAGGCATTTGCATTAGCGGCCATCTGTTTAGCTAAAATATTAGGTAAAAGAGATATCGATTTGATATCTCGCCTCGTCCAACGAATATCATTAACTGATATTATTTTCTCACCAATATTCTGTATTTCTTTTGGCCATTTTATAGCCCTTGAGGTCATTACAATTCCTTGTTTTCTTTTTCCCGGAAATTCATGTTCTCTAGGTGCGACACCACGTGTTATTTGGAGATAAAGTATTCCATCAGAAATTATATTGCGTTTAATTAGCTCTCTAGAAATAATTTTTAGGCAACTTATTGACATAGGCATTGACATCTCTAGCTCTTGAAGAGACCTTCTGAGTCTCTGATAATGCAGATCCTCATCAATAATACTTCCCTTCCAAACTCCAGATACTTCATAGACACCATCAGCGAATTGATAGCCTCTATCTTCAACATGGATATATCCTTCAGCATGGGGTATGTATTGACCATTTACATATGCTATTCGTGTCATTTCCTATATCCTGATAGAATTAAAAATATTCGAGGCTGACTGCGAAAAGTTTCTCTAACTTTCTTACGGCGCCGGCTGCCACAAATGTAATGACTCGATCATGAGGTTCAATAATTGTGTCAGAGCGCGGAATAATTACTAGGTCTTTTCGTAGAATTGCTCCTATTAGAATTCCTGAGGGAAGTTTTACCTCGGAAATTGGTTTGCCTACTAATGGAGATGTTTCCATTGCCTCGGCCTCTACAATCTCAGCTAATCCATC
>CEUN01068299.1_pt1 | contig 10505 bp, 10 predicted proteins | sample 361501 | NCBI WGS metagenome assembly CEUN01 (sample SAMEA2622801, study PRJEB7988) | marine metagenome | biome: marine biome (ENVO:00000447); feature: marine epipelagic mixed layer (ENVO:xxxxxxxxx); material: "saline water (ENVO:00002010), including plankton (ENVO:xxxxxxxx)" | depth 120 m | reverse complement strand
AACTCAAGCACGAACCGGGAGCCGTGGGACAGATCATCGTCGAAATGCAAACGGCCATGGAAGGCAGTTCCTTGAGCGCCCAGGTGCCTACGGATCTGGAAAACGCGCCGGCCATTTCGAGAACCATCGCGCCAAGATGGACTATGCGGCTTATCGGAAAGAGAGCCTGCCGACTGGCTCGGGCATCACCGAAGCGGCCTGTAAACGCCTGGTCAAGGAACGGATGTGCGGTTCGGGGATGAAATGGAAAAGCGATGGTGCCGGGGAAGTGCTTCGGCTGCGCAGTCTCTTGCTCTCGAACCAACGCTGGCAACAGTTCTGGTCCAAAACTTCTCAATACGGCATCTGAAGTTAAACTCACAAGACCCTGTGCTGACGGCAGACCAGAGAACATCACTCGCGGAAGAGCGGCTTCCCAAAGTCTTCGCAATCTCCTATTACGACGTTTTCCGTTTATGAAATCAGCCTTTGCCATCGCCCTTTGCCTTACAACCGCCACGCTCGTCGCGCAACCGAAGAAAGCCGTCAACTACGGTCCGCTTCCCACGCCTTTGTATCCCGACGGAGCGCCCGGTTCGAAGGGCGACGGAGAAGCACACAATCCTACTGTGAGGGCATACCTTCCAGATCAGGACGAGGCAAATGGCGCTGCGGTGGTCATTTGCCCAGGCGGAGGCTATCACGGATTGGCGATTGATCATGAGGGACAACAGGTCGCGCAGTTCTTCAACGAGTTCGGTGTCACAGCCTTCGTCCTGCGCTATCGGCTCGCTCCCGGTTACAAGCACCCCACCATGCTCAACGATGCTCAACGCGCGGTCCAACACGTTCGCGCCAGGGCTGCGGAATATGGGATCGATCCCAAGCGGGTAGGCATCATGGGCTTTTCTGCGGGTGGGCACCTTGCCTCCTCGCTTGCCACGCACTGGCATCGAGGTATGGCAGATTCGGCAGATCCCGTTGCACGCCAGAGTTGCCGACCGGACTTCGCCATACTCGGTTACCCGGTGGTGACCTTCACGGCGACCGAACACATGCACGCCGGATCCAAGCGAAACCTGCTGGGCGACAAGGCGGATCCCAAGCTCGTGGAACTCATGTCCAACGAAAAGCAGGTCAATGCCGAGACCCCACCCACGTTCATGTTCCACACCGGTGAGGACAAAGGCGTACCGCCCGAGAACAGCGTGCTCTTTTACCTCGCTCTTCGCAAAGCCGGCGTCCCTGCAGAAATACACGTCTACCAAAAGGGCCAACACGGTCTCGGCTTGGCCGCCGGTGACCCGACGCTTTCGTCTTGGAACGGCCGCTTGAAAGACTGGCTGCGAAACAACGGCTGGCTTACCGGAAAAAAACGCCTCCCGCTAACAGGCGAAGTCTCCGTCTATGGCGATCCCATCGCCCGCGGCTGGGTGACATTCACTCCGCTTGATGACCGCAATGCACCGGTCATCTCCGGTTACTTGCGAAACAGCAAATTTAAAATCTCACCAACCGACGGACCCGTTCCCGGTAAATACTCCGTGGACATCACCGTGATGTCCCAAGAGCGCGCGCTCGTCCCAACCATCGAATCCACCCGCACCCTCACGGATCTCAGCGCTGAGATTACCGCCAAGACCACGGCCCTCGACTTCCACATCAAGGCTCCAAAGCAATTCCCCATCAAGAAACCATGGGGAACGATCAAGCTTGGCCTTGGGCAACTCGAACTGATGGTCGAGAAGCTGCCCAAAAATCGAAAGATCGATATCCCGCGCCTGAACAACCGAATCGGCGCGGTCTACCTCGCCGCAGACAAGACCCGGAAAGCGATCCGCTTCTCGCCCGATATCCGCCACTGGGTAGTCACCCTCCCAAAAAACGCGAAAACCCCGCTCACCGCTGTCGTGGAAATCAAAGACGACGCACCCTACGACCCCGCAATCTCTGGTCCCCGCACAGTCCAACCCAATCCCGACGGCGTCATCGAACTATACGCCCGCGACGCCGTTACCCACGGTCGTCTCCTGCGCTTCGAACCCCAACCACACAAGAACACCGTCGGCTATTGGGCCGACGCCAAAGACTGGTGCGAATGGCACGTCAGCCGCGCCGGTCAAGACAGCCAGAAATACAAGGTCCACATCTGGCAGGGTTGTGGCACGGGTCAGGGCGGCAGCAAAGTCCGCCTGTCCATCGGCCGCGATCACCTCGACTCCACCGTCGAAGATACCGGCCATTTCCAGAACTTCAAACAACGGGAAATCGGTACCATCACCATCGTCCCAGGGGATCACACCCTCAAATTGAAGCCGCTGGCGAAGGCGAAGAACGCGGTGATGGACGTTCGCCGAATCAAGCTCGTGCCGATTCAGGAATAGCGATCGATTGAACGTTGAGCCGCGTCCACGGATCTAAGCGAAAAGAACAGTTCGTGGTTTTCTCGAATCCGTGGGGGAAAAAACCGCCCCTTCCAATCTCTGTGCCTCTGTGTCCGCAGTGACGAAGAATATCCGTGCCCAACCCGCGTCGAACTCAGCGAACGCAACAGCGAACAAGTCATCACCGCCACCAAGAAATGGCTAAAACAATTCGACCCAAAAAGTAAGAAGGATGCCCACCACCTCCTGGAGGCATTGTGGCTCCACCAACAACACAACGTCCGAGACATCAAACTCCTCAACCTGCTCCTAAAGAGCCCCGAACCCCACGCGAGAATCGCCGCCCAAGCCGTCCAGCACCACTGGTTCAACGCCGACCCGGCCGTAGCCGCCATCGGCCCCGAAATCGTTCACCAAGACAAAACCCAAAAGAGCGGCATCCTCTCCGACACCAAAGACCTCACCACCATCCGCATTGCAACGGTTGTCGAAAAAATGAAATACGACACCCCCGAGCTGACAGTCAAAGCCGGCAAGAAGATCAAGCTCATCTTCGCCAACCCCGAGTTCATGCCCCATAACATCGTCCTCGTAAACCCGGGCAAGCTCGACGCCATCGCCATTCAAGCCACGACCCTCGGCGCCAACGGCTTCGCCGTAGGCTTCGTCCTCGAAAGTAAAGAAATCCTCTGGGCCAGCAAGCTCCTCGACCACGGCAAAGAAGAAACCATCGAATTCACCGCCCCCAAAAAACCCGGCGACTACCCCTACGTCTGCACCTTCCCCGGCCACCACCTCCTCATGCGTGGTGTGTTTCGTGTAGAATAGATCGAATAATTTTCGGTAATAAACGACTTGCGTTCGGTCGTTCTGTAACGGATTTCATTCGAGTTTTTTTAGAAATTATAGTTGTTCTATACCTACAGTTTATCAATCAAATGTCGCTAATCTTCTTTCTAGTTCCACGTGTGCTTCAATAAATGCCAATGGCAGTTGAACGAGTAACCCGCGTTCATCGCCGTGCAGATAAGTGAAGCCCATGGTCTCAGCGTTCAGGGGATCGTAGAGGACAATCTCCCCAAAGAAAAACACCGAGGTGTCCGAGGGGAGCGTCGTGATTGAAATCTGAGGGCTCCATTCTCCGAACTCCGATTTCAGTGTCGCCACGTTGTGGGCAGCCAGATCCGCCGATTCCGGAACAAAGTAACGATAAGTCTTTCCCGACCGGAGATTATCCTCCACCACCTCGCGCAGCAAGGGACTGCCCAAGTCCTGCCGAAGTTCGGCGGTGATCACCCAGATCTCATCCGCCCCACCTTCGACGGCGGCCAGTTAGCGCCGTTCCTGCACCAACACTTGAAATCGCGAGCCCAGTTGGTCGGGCTGCGTCAAGGTCTGAAACATCCGCACTTCTTTTGGATTCAAATTCCACTCCTCCGGTGAGCGCTCAAATGCGTCCTTGAAAGCGCGAGTGAGAAATAGCCCCTGCTTTTCCAGTTCGATCGGCCGCAGCCCGGCAGATTCGCCCGCAGCCTCAATCTCCGACCAATCCACGTGCGCGGTGATGTCCTGCTCGCCGGGATCAGCCAGCACGTCTACAGCGAGCCGATGTTTCCGATAGCCGCGCAATGTTCCTTGGGCTCGGCCGGGATCGAGCTGCTCTTCAAGTCGGTCGCCATAATCGATTGAAACCAGCCTGCCTCGCTCCAATGCCTTGGCTGCTTTCGAATGCCATTCTGAAGCCATCGCGGATTTCTCGACTCGAAATCCATTGGGGAGAAGCCCGAGCAGTTTTTCCGGGATCGAATTCCCGAACGGGTTCGCAGCTCCCTGAAGCAGGCACTCAACAAGTCCGTTCTCGCCCTTGCAAACTCCCCGCTCCCGCCAGGCCCCTTCGCTTCGACTCCACTCATATGCCTCAACAGGAAACGCATCCAGCAACTCGTTGGAATGGATGATGCCTCGAACGCGTCCACACTCGCTTTGAAGCTCTTCCCAAGACGCGAACCAACTTACGTTATTGAAAAGTTTCATCAACATCGCCTGCTGTCGTGCTCGTCGAGTCACAGACGGTTCGATGATGCAGTAAACGATCCGGTCTCGAATCTCCTTGGGCAGAGTTTCCAATACGTCCCTTGCCAGTGTCCCATCGTGCGCGCCGGCCTCTACGATGCGAGTCAATGATTCGTCTTCGGCAAGCCACTCGGCAAAACGGCTGGCAAGCAGTTTCCCAAACAACGCGCCCACCGAAACGCTCGTGAAAAAGTCTCCCTCTCTGCCCGTTTGAGTCAGCGATTTTTCGTAATAACCCAGCTTTGGATGATAGAGCGCCAGCTCCATGAATCGCCGGAATGACATCGGTCCGGACGCGTCGATTTCATTCCGGATAATTTGCTGGAGTTCGCTCACCACGGTGGTCCATGCCACGGCTCCGCAACACGGTTTGAGGTATGGCCAAAATTGACGCGTTCTTCAATCTCATGATGCAGCAGAAGGCTCCCGATCTGCAACTCGCTTCCGGCAACAACCCTATGCTCCGCATCAGCGGCGAGTTACGACGCGTGGATTATCCTCCGCTCCAGAGTGACGAGTTGAAGGAGATGCTCTACGAGATCGCGCCCGACGTGAAGATCAAGGTCTATGAAGAAACGGGCGACGTCGACTTCGGCTGGCGCAATTTTGACCCTGCCTGCATCGAGCCCTTTGAGAAACAACAGATGAGCGAGGAATCTGCCCTCGCCCACTGCAGCAAACGAGGCAACTGCTCGCGCGGTCTCGACAATGTGAAGAAGAAGCGCGGAGAAGTTTCCGGCCCGGTCGAGCGGCTTTCCGTGCAGGACGGCCAAGGCGCGCCCCGGCGCAAGCCACGCTCCTCTTCACCCGGCGTGGGCGGTGGACTGAAGCTGAAGTAATCGCCCCAACCAACCATTTCCAACTTTCCGACCATGAGCGAATTCGAGGAATACGAATACATCAGCCCCGCCGACAAACCCGCCTTGATGGCGGTGAGCAGCATGGAGACGCTGGCAAACGTGCAGACCATCTGTCTGGAACTCGGCTACAAGGTTCACGTCGCCAGCAACCACAAGGACTGGTTCAAGCGCTTCAACGCCATCAACTACGAACTCGTCATCGTGGAAGAACTCTTCGCCGTTGCCGCCATTGAGAGCAACGCAGTTCTCTGTTCCATCCAGGTCATGCCGATGAACAAGCGACGCCATTGCGTCTTCGTTCTGGTGGGTGACAACTACCCCACGATGAATCCCCTCGTCGCATGGCAGAACAGCGTCCACGCGGTCGTCGCCCGCAACGATCTCAGCAGCCTCGGCCAGATCGTCAGCAAGACGGTCAACGAAAACGACGCCTTCCTGAAGACCTGCCGGGACGTGCAGGACGAGATCGCCCGCGGCCAATTGCGCTAGTGTAGTCCGTCACAATTGGCGTGACTTAAGTTTCTTCGTCTTTGCCTCACCCAAAACTTCCCGAGATTAAGACAAAGATGAGGACAACGATTAAAGAATTGGCCGCATGATAAGTTACAGTCTGTTTGGCGGCCTACACTAGAAGTCAGTTGGTCGCGTTCAATCGCTGATGTGGAGGGACGAGATTGCGAGTCCGTAAGCGTAATGTTCTCCGATCGGTGTCATCCGTTCGTCCGACTTCTATTCACAGCTGATCCTAATCCGACTGCGTGCCAGGATTTCCACACCCTCGGACTCGCGAGTTCGTCCACCCCACGCATTCACAATCGATCTCTCGAATTGCTCTGTTGCCACACCGGAGCCCATCCCCTAACGTCCGCGGGTTACTATGAAAGCCAACACGCGCGTTCTCTTGTCTATCATGATGTTCCTCCAGTTCTTCATCTGGGGGGCATGGTACGTCACCGGGCCGAACTACCTCAGCGGCATTGGTTTTGGTGCGGCCGATTTCGGCAACATGTATTCTGCGGGTCCAATTGCTGGACTTATTTCTCCTTTCTTCGTCGGTATGGTGGCGGATCGTTTCTTTGCCGCGCAACGGGTGTTAGGCGTGATGCATCTACTGGGAGGCGGGATCATGTTTATGGCTGCGAACATGATGGCCACCGGCCAGGCGCCCGGTGCGATCAACTGGGCTTTCTTCGGGTATATGTTGACCTATTATCCCACGCTGGCGCTGACCAACACCGTGGCAATGCGCCACATGAGCAACCCGGAGAAGGATTTCCCGGGAATCCGCGTGTTGGGCACGATCGGCTGGATTGCAGCTGGACTGTCTCTCACTTGGTTGGCGTGGGATACAAAGATCCAGATGTTCCACCTGACTGCTGGTGCGGCGATTGTGATGGGCATCTTCAGTTTCATGTTGCCCGACACCCCGCCCGAATCATCGGGACCAGTGTCTGCCGGACAATTGCTGGGTCTGGACGCCCTGGCTCTGTTGAAGAACAAGTCCTACCTCGTGTTCATGGTGTCCTCGATGCTTATCTGCATCCCCTTGGCTTTCTATTATCAGATCGCCAGTCGCGTGGTGGAGATGGCAGGGCTGCCGATCGGACAAACCATGTCCTACGGGCAGATGTCCGAAATCTTCTTCATGCTGGTTATGCCCTTCTTCTTCGCGCGTCTCGGTGTGAAGTGGATGCTCACCGTTGGCATGCTTGCATGGGTTGCGCGTTACGCGTTGTTCGCGCTTGGTGCGCCCGATCAGGTGCGCTGGATGATTCTCATCGGGATCGTTCTCCACGGTATTTGTTACGATTTCTTCTTCGTCACCGGCCAGATTTACACCGACCAGGTCGCGCCGAAAAACCTCCGTGCGCAGGCGCAGGGAATGTTGGTCCTGTTCACGCTGGGATTGGGCATGTTCATCGGTGCCCAGGTTGCGGGCAAAATTGAAGCGCAGCACACCACCGCCGAATCCAAAGGCTTCGCTGAGAGGCAAGCCGCGCTTGGCACTCAGATCGCCGAGTTGCAGGAAGCGGGTGGAAACGAGGAACAGATAACGAAACTGACCGAGGAGAAAGGTGCTGCTCGCCGGTCGGAACTTGCGGCAATCGAATGGAAACAACTTTGGGGCAAACCCGCGATCTTTGCGGGCATCGTGATGCTGATCTTCATCGGATTGTTCCGAAGTCCACCGCCCTCGAAGGAATCCACCGGTCCTCAATCTCCTGAAACCAAGGCTGCAGTTGTTGAGTGATCAGTGGATGCACAGCCTCATGCGCACTTCCCGGTACAGTTCGGATGAGAAGCTCTGGATCATGATCTCGCACCTGAGCCTGCTGGTCGGGCTCGGCGGCTTTGGCGGTCCGCCACTGGGGGGACTGTTTTCCAGCATTGGCATGAGCAAGTATTGGGGTCAGTTGATCGCCTATCTCTTTCTTGCCTTTCTCGTGTTCCTGTTCTTCAAGTTCCTGGAGAGCCGGGGAAAATCCTCTCTTCGCGACTCTGATTGGTTCGGTCGTGGTGACTACTCGCTGGGAGTCATCCTCTGCATGATGAAACACTTCTGCGTCCTTCTCTTCTTCCTCGCACTGCTGAACGCGAAGCCGGTCACAGCGGCAATGGTCACGGCGTCCCGCGAGAAGCAGATCAAGGAACTGGGGTCGGCCTTGTTCCCCACGTTTCCGGTGGTGAATCACAATGTTTTTGTTTATTCGTTTGTCGGTCCCTATCTGAAGAAGGGTTGGAAGTGGGTGCTTCTGGAACCGATCAGCGCGGCCCCCGCACCGCGCACGACATTCTAAACCCGTTGCCATGGCGGGCCTGATCACTGACGACACGAAAGAACAGATTCGCGCCGCGAATTCTATCCAGGACGTCATCACCTCCTATATCGGTCCCCTGAAACCGGCCGGGGCAAACTTCCTCGCGCTCTGCCCATTCCACAAAGAGAAGACCCCCAGCTTCAACGTCAACCCGGTCCGGCAGTCCTTCCACTGCTTCGGCTGCAATGCCGGCGGTGATGTTTTCAAGTTCGTGATGCAGTACGAAAACATCACGTTCATGGAAGCCCTCAAACGACTGGCGGATCGGGCGAGTATTCCACTTGAGTTCGACAATGACCCCCAGGCACGCAAGCGCCGCGCGGTGAAGGACAGCCTGTTTGAGATTCACGAGAAACTGACCAAGCATTGGCAATCCGCTCTTCGTGAAGCGGCCGGAGGACAAGTCGCGCGCGATTACCTCGAGCGGAGAGGGGTTTCAGGTGAGGCAATCGAAAGGTTCCGACTTGGCTTTGCGCCCGATGCCTGGGATGACACGGTCAACTGGGCAAGCGCTGCCAAGTACGACATGGAACTCGTCGTCAAGGGTGGCGTCGTGGTGAAGAAAGAGGAGAGCAATCGCCATTACGACCGATTTCGCGGACGATTGATGTTTCCCATCTGTGATGAGCAGGGGCGTGTGATCGGATTCAGCGGCCGAATACTCGACGACGAGGCGAAGGCCGCCAAATATGTCAACTCACCGGAAACACCGCTCTTTACGAAGAGCCGCGTGATCTACGGCCTGGACAAGGCACGTCGTCCCATCGCGGATGCCGGCTTGGCGATCGTGTGTGAGGGGCAACTGGATTTGATCAGGTGCCATGTGTCCGGAATCGAAAACGTCGTCGCCCCGCAGGGCACTGCTCTCACTACGGATCACGGTCGAATCCTCAAACGCTACGCGGATGAGGTCGTCATGTGCTTCGATTCGGATGAGGCGGGACAAAAGGCAGCCGTGCGATCACTGGAAGCGCTAACGCCGTCCGGTTTGTCTGTCCGCGTGCTGGCGCTGCCCAGCCCGCATGATCCTGACAGTTTCATTCGTGAATTCGGACCGGACTCCTTCCGCGAAAGCGTTGCGACAGCCAGCGAATACTTTGCATTTTACCTCGATCGGCTCTGCGCTGCCAATGACCCCGAAAGCGATCGTGGCCGCAAGGTCATCCTTCGCGAAATGGCCCTGGCCCTGGCGAAAACTCACGACGCCGTTTTGTCTGACTCCTGGATTCGACGAATTGCAGCTCGGTTCGGCGTTTCGGTCGAGTCGGTGCAGCTGGAATTCCGGAAGATCCAGCGAGGAAAACGTTCACAGCCGGTCTACGAAACTGGGTACGAATCTGAAATTCCGGTCGAAGAACCAATCGCAGTCATCGAACCGCCATCCATGCTGGAGGAACATCTTCTTCGACTGTTCTTTCAACTTGCCAGCACGGCACCGGAGATCATTCAGACTATTAACCTCGATTGGATTTCCAACCCCTCTGCCCGATCCATTCTGGACCAACATCTCCGGCAGCTGCGAGAGGAAACTTGGAACGGCACGATGCCGTTGTTCAGTTGCTTCGAGGATGATCCCTTCGCGCAGTCTCTGATATCACGCCTCGTTGCCGACGGCAGGGAACTGCCCAATGCCGTGGATCAGTTCTGGGATGTGCTCAACCGCCTGAGAAGCCAACAGATCGATCGGCAGCTCGGAGGAATCAAACAGCGCTTGGGAAATCCGGACGTCGGGGACGACGAACAGGTTGCGTTGCTGCAGGAACGGGAAGAATTGCTGCGCGTGAAGGCGGAACGGATCGAATCAGACTGATCAGAGAGTGTGACCGATGCTAGCCAGCGAGCAGGCGGGTTCACCTGCGATGTTCACACCGGGTGAATAGACCCCATCTCCAGGGCACTCGGACATATCTCTTGCCATCACAATCATGATCTCAATCAACGAGAATCCCCACCTCTTCCCACTATACTGACGAACTTGCATTCAGGTACCTGAGCGTGTGCCGTGCTCGCCGTCACCAGACAACAAAAAGGCCCGGAGCACATGGCTCCGGGCCTTGGTAAGATCCCTACGCTTACAGGGTGTGTCCTTGACCGGAGAGACTGCACACCGGCGAAGCTGAGACATTGGCACCAGGGGTGTAGGAACCAGAGCCCGGGCACTCGGGGAGGCGGCTGCCTTTCATGTAGTCGAGCAGCCCGGCGGTGGCCCAAGTGTAGGTGTCAGACGCGGTCTTCTTGTTTTCCAGCGCCCATTGCTGAACCGCGCCATCAAGCTGCTTGAGGTTGGCGATACAGGCGTTCTTCTGGGCAGTTGCGCGGGCCTTCACGAAGTTCGGGATCGCAATCGCAGCGAGGAGGCCGATGATGGCCACAACGATCATGATTTCGAC
>CEUN01031106.1_pt1 | contig 10523 bp, 10 predicted proteins | sample 361501 | NCBI WGS metagenome assembly CEUN01 (sample SAMEA2622801, study PRJEB7988) | marine metagenome | biome: marine biome (ENVO:00000447); feature: marine epipelagic mixed layer (ENVO:xxxxxxxxx); material: "saline water (ENVO:00002010), including plankton (ENVO:xxxxxxxx)" | depth 120 m | reverse complement strand
CCTACTAGTGAGGAGATCGGGCGTGAAATGGAAATACCCGCTGAAAAAGTGAGAGAGATATTAAAAATATCACAAGAGCCTGTATCTTTGGAAACCCCTATTGGTGAAGAGGAAGATAGTCATTTAGGAGATTTCATACCAGACACGACTGCTTTGGCTCCTGTTGAAGCTGCTTCATATCAATTGCTCAGAGAGCAGGTGATAGACGTTCTTGATACCTTGAATGAGAGAGAGGCTCGTGTTTTGGAACTCAGGTTTGGTCTTGAAGATGGCAGGAGTCGTACACTAGAGGAAGTAGGCAAGGACTTCGGAGTGACCAGAGAGAGAATTAGGCAAATAGAGGCTAAAGCTTTACGAAAGCTACGACACCCAAATCGCTCAAAAAAACTTCGCGATTTTTTGGAGACTTAGTGATAAGTGAGTTGGCTTTTCAATTTATAAAAGGTCATGTTTTCTCAGAGTAATTTAGGGGTTGGGACTATGCAGGCTTCGCCAGAGTTGTTTCTGGAGTTTACGTAATGAGAAACCTCGTCTACATAGAGTTTTTGTTCTGAGGGTGCATTCAAACATGTTTCCATGAGGCTGTCCAGATCTGTATGATCGTTAATCCATTTTTTTTCCATGGTGTTTTGTAGCACTACAGGCATTCTGTGGTGTATTTTTGCGAATTCAGGAGCTGCTTTTTTTGTTAGTATGCTACAAGATCGGATTTCGGCCCCTTTAAAATCTATTTCAGTGGTCCAGATACCAGCGAGAGCGAATAATTCATTTTTATTTTTGTGAATAAAAAACGGTCTGATCCCATTATTCGTTTTTTGCCATTCATAGAACCCGTTTGTAGGGATTATGCATCTTTGAGTTTTTATTATTTGCTTGAAGGTAGGTTTTGTTTGTATTGTTTCCGCTCTGGCGTTATGGATAGCTTTAAAGTTTAGATGCTCATTATTGAAACTCGGTTTTAAGCCCCATTTGACTAGATCGGTAACGGTATTATCGCCTCGGCTCATAATCGCTAAAATGTATTGATTGGGAGATATATTGTAATTTTTGGGATAATGTAAAATCGACTTTTCAGGTATGGAAAACCTAACACTAAGGTCCTTTATTTCTGAAAATAATGTGTATCTACCGCACATAATATCCCATGTTTTACATTATGATTGTATAGTGCGTTGAGTGGAAAGGTTATTCTTCGGATTCTGATTCTACAGCTTCTTCTTGAGTAGATTCAGACTCTCCATCTTCAGTTGCGGCTTGTATCGGGTCTCTTTCAACTCTTGGTGCTACAACCGTTGCTACCATCTCTGTTTCTTCATTGATTATTGTGATACTTTCAGATGTCTCTAAATCATGAACATATAAATTTGTTTCAAAGTCTGTTAGTAACTCCGCATCGAGTTGTAGGGTTGCAGGTATGTCCATCGGTAGTGCCTCAACCGTGACCGATTGTAATGGTTGTAGTAACGTGCCCCCCATTGTTCTTACAGCAGGGGATATTCCATCAACAATCACTGGAACCTCAGCGCGAATTCTTTGTTCAGCATTGACTTTAATGAAATCCACATGAAGTATTTTCTCTGTAACCGGATGGTATTGAATTTCTCTTACAAAACACAAGTGGTCTCCATCGTCACCGTCTACAGTTACATTAACAGGAATGTTAGTTCCTGCTTGTAGCACGATACGATCTACTTGAGCTGAATCACACTGTAATGCGATAGAGTCAATTTCGGCGCCATACATGTGAATGGGTGTTATCCCATTTCTTCTAAGATTAGCGACTTTTTTCCCTACCACTTCTCTTTTCTCTAAACCAATATTGAGATCTACCAACTCAGTACTCCTATTTCGTAGTGACTGCCTATGTTTAGTTTGCCATTTGTTCTTCAAAGGCGAGTTGTAATTTTAACACAATAGTACCAACCAACTTTTTGAGTCTCTGAGTTAATAAATATCCTTTACCCATTTAATTTGTAAAGGTTTTGTTATCAAGCTAATTTCATTCATTTCATCTTTTGACAATTGCCAATTTGAACCTTGAATGGCTTGAGCTACATGGCTCCTTGTTTTTAAACCTATAATCGCTGTGGAAATATTTGGATTTGCTAAAACCCATGCAATTGCCAATTCTGTTAGGGTTTTGTTTCGAGCTTTACACCAGTCATTTAATGAATCTAGGATAGTAGTGACTTTTTCAAATAGATCACCTTTGAAGAAATTGAAAAACCTTCTTTCATCATCAAGAGCAAATTTGTGACCGGGTCGATATTTTCCTGTCAGTAAACCTTTTGCGAGAACTGAATGAGCCATCACTCCAATTCCATTTTCGTAACAAAACTTGATGTTGCTGCCTTCTTCACGAAATAGCATGTTGTATCTAGGTTGTGAGCTTTGTATTAAACCATGTGTATTAGCTTGGGTTGTTTGATATGTAGAGAAGTTCGAAACTCCTATGAATCGTATTTTGCCTTGATCGATTAACTTGTTAAGAGATGCCATGGTGTCTTCGATTGGCCATTTGTCTTGTGGGCTGTGTATTTGATAAAGATCAATGTAGTCAGTCTGCAATGCGTCTAAACTTTTATCAATCGCAGAGAATATATGGGTCTCTGAGTGATTATTTCCGGAAAATTTCGAAGCTAGTACTGTCGATGACCGCCTGCCTTTTAAGGCTTCTCCAAGGATTGTTTCACTAGTTTTATATCCTTCAGCAGTGTCGAAAAATGTTATACCTTGAGCGATAGCGGAATGAATGGTATCTATTGCAACCGATTTATCTACACTTCCAAGGCCCCCACCAATTGGCCATGCACCAAAGCAAACAGAAGAAATGACCGGGCCATTAAGACCCAATTGTAGTTGATTCATTCAGGATTTTTCAAATAATTGGTTGATTCTATTTGCTAATATGATTTCTTCCTCTTTTTGTAATCCAAAAATATGGAGATCGATATGGTCTTCTCCTTCTTTGACCCTTGTCCATATTGGAGGGTCACCTTTTTTTAACAGGTCAACAACTTCTTCTAATTCTAAGGTTTTTGGATTGCCGCTCAAACGTACTCTGACTCCGTATGGTTGATGACCGTAAATATTGTCTATCAGGCTAACAGATAATTCTTCCGTTTCTTGGAGAATGTTCTTAATTTTTAAAGAGCGGCTTTCTATTGAGGCAAGTCTGTCCTCGTGATTAGTTGTGAACCAGTGGTTTACAGCGGCCACGACCCCAAGCATTTCTTGTCTGTCAACTTTATGAGGTCGGCCGATTCCGCGCACCCTCCTTCCTTCATAACCTACAAAAGATTGTTTTGAGATTTTTCTGATCATATCTTCCGTTCCTAGTGCTAGACCGGTTGATTGAGTTGCGCCTAGGTATTTAGCGGCAATACATTGGAAGTCGGCTCCCATTTTTACGTATTTTCCAAATATATCTAGAGGATAAATTTGGCCAGCAGCATCAACAAGAACGGGAATGTTTTTGCTGTGCGCGATTTCTATTGTCTTTTCTAATGAGAGTGCTTTAGGATCCTTTTCCTGCTCTACCATATAAAAATGCACGGCAGCTGTTTTATCATTAATCGCATCTACAAGGTCGGATTCGGTTGTTTCATCATCATTTCCGAATTCCACTAGAGTTGCTCCTGATGCTTCTAAACATCGGTCATACCAATATCTTTGTTTTTTTTGGATCAATATTTCGTTGGGCATCCCGCCTGTGTCTGGCAGCTTTTCAATAAATTCGTCGTTTTCTCCCGCCATAACTGCAGCGGCAGCGAGAGTCAAAGCAGACCCGGCACCAGATGTAATATAAGCCGCAGGGACACCAACAATCGTGGCTATTCTTTCTCCTGCTTTTTCTTCTAATTCCATCAGAGGTACATAGAAGTCATCTGCTTTGTTCATAGCTTCTTTAACTTCCTTAATCGGAGTAGAACCGCCTAGCATTGTAACGCTACCGATTGCGTTTATGATAGGAGTGATTCCTAGACTACTGTAGGGGTTATCATCGAAGGGGTTACTGTCCATTTTTCGTACCTCCTAAGGGTTATAGAATGCCAATATGAGAGCTGAAGTGTTTATAAATTTTCAATTTCTGTAGAGTTGTCTCTTACATAAGTTGGTTTAATTTGTAGCTCTGGAATGTTTGTCCTTAGCGGCAATCTGGCGATCATTGATATTGCTTCAGCGGTATCCTCAGCTGTGACCATTTTGGCTCTCGCATTTGAGTCTGGTGGTGTGGGTCTATTATCTAAAATTGGAGTATCCACTTCACCAGGGATCACCACGCTGGCGCGGATCCCAGTGTTTTTCAAGTCGTCGTTAAGAAATCCTGTAAAATTGATGACTGCTGCTTTGACCGCAGAATATATCATCCCTCCTAGGTTGCTTGGGCTGAGCCCTGCTATAGATGCCACATTGATAATAGTTCCTCCTTCTGCCGCAGTCATATATGGAACTACTGCCTGACTACAATATATTGTTCCAATCAAGTTGGAATCAATTACTGACTGGATTTCTTCCGCGGTAGTTGTAGCCAGCCTACGATGTTTAGAACTGTGCCCAGCGTTGTTTAGTAAAACATCGATTTTGGAATGTTCATTTATTATTGCTGACGTTAAATTGATTATTGAGTCTTGGTCTGAAACGTCAGCGGCATAACCTTGAGCATTTCCTCCCTTTTCTTCTATTTGGGATACTGTTTTGTTTATTTTAGTTTCGGTTCTGCCAACAACAATGATTTTTGCACCCTCAGAGGCCATTTTTATTGCTGTTGCTTTTCCAATTCCGCTTCCTCCACCTGTAATTAAGCAAACTTTGTTTTTTAAGGTCATTTAATTCTCCTCAGGATATTTATCGAGTGTATCCGGCATTCTCTTTTGGATTTCTTTTATTTTATCAATTGGTATTCCGTGCCTGATGTTTCCATCTCTACCGATCATGGTATCCGATCGGAGAATCGAATTTATTATCGCTTCTTCTGATGCTTCAATAACTCCTCTAAATAATGGTGTTAGATGAGCATCGTCAACTCTGGGACGTTCTCCTGAAGATGAAAATGCTATCGAAAAGCTTCCACTGCTGTGACTAAGAATTCCACCGCAGCGTGAGAATCCTATTTCTGCTCTTTTGGCCATTCGGTTTAACTGGCGAGAATTTACCGGGGCATTTGTTGCAACTATAAAAATCATTGAACCACCAGATTCATCATGATGACCAGGTGGTAGCAGTGTTTTACCTATAGGAATGTTATCAAACCTTAAGTCTCTTGGGTCACCTGCGTTGCACACAACTAGTACGCCTACATGGTATGTGTCGATTAACGATTGGCAAACTCGTGAAGAGGTTCCGATTCCACCTTTCCATCCAAAACCAGTCATGCCTGTACCTACTCCTACATTCCCCTCTTCAGTATTTTGCCTGGATACAGAATTTAGAGCTTCCTGTAAATGTTGTTTTGTTAGGTGCCTTCCCACGCCGTCATTTAAGAATCTGTCGTTACTTTCACAAATAACAGGGTTAAAAGATTGAACCCCAGGATTATTATCACTAAGTATGTCAATCAAGGCGTCTCCGATTTTCCAAGTGCTTAGTGTACTAGTAATAATGATGGGGGTTTCTATCGTACCTAACTCAATAAGTTGCATTAATCCAATGGACTTTCCAAACCCATTAAATGTATGAGCTGAAGCGGGTACCTTTTCTTTGAATATATTACCTCTGTGTGGGGTGATGGCGGTGATTCCTGACCTGATTGGTCCTGATCCAGGCATTAATTGGCCTTCCCCGGATATGATTGTTGAATGCCCTACGGCCACATGCGGAACATCAGTGATAGTGTTATTGTCACCGTGAGGAAGAATCCCGATACTTAAATCAAGATCAGTCGCTCTAGGGCGAGGTTTATTGTTATCAGTTAGCATGGTTGATTAGATTTATTCCTGTTTGATTGTTTGCTTCATTGTGAGATGAAATTTCCAATTCCATATCCAATTCCATACGTCACTATGGCTGAAAATCCACCGACCGCTAACATTCGTATGGATCCAAAAAGTATGTTTCTAGCACTGATATTAGCTAGCATACCGCCAACCAACATTAGAGCTAGGGCTGTTAATAACATGCTCATGTATATTGAAGTTGAATTTGTACTGAATAAGAATGGGACAAGAGGAATAAATGCTCCTATAGAGAAAGCGACCAGGCTACTCAAAGCTGAACCCCATTCTGATCCTAAATCATTTGGCTTTAGTCCTAACTCCTCTTTTGCCATGGTATCTAGGGCGATTTCAGGAGATTTCATTATTCCTTCAGCTGTTTTCCTAGCCGTTTCCTCAGAAAGCCCTTTTGCTCTATATATTAAAACCAATTCCTCGAGTTCTTCTTCTGGCCAATAGGTTAGTTCAAATTTTTCTATTTCAAGTTGATGTTGAAAAATTTCTTTTTGTGATCTCATCGATATATATTCCCCCGCCGCCATTGATAAGGACCCTGCTGCGAGACCTGCTAGTCCAGCTACTACTATAAAGTCACTGTTTCCTGTTGCCAAGGAACCACCGACCATGCCCAAAATAAGGCAAAAATTTGATATCAATCCATCATTGATTCCAAGCACGGCCGCCCTAAGAGATCCACTATTGGAATATCTGTGAAAAGACTCTTTTGTGCCTGCAGATGGGTTTGAGAGCTCAGATAGAATCCTTGCGTGTTTAATTTCCTCATCTGCGATGTCTCTACCATATTCGTCATTTACATATAACTTAATTTCCTTGGCCTCTATTTTTGATAGCCAAGGTATGATTTTAGTTACTCCAAATACCTTGGAGAAAAGTCTGATGTATATTGCTTTTGCGGTTATGAAATTAGGTTTTAAATTTCTTGCATCAACATCGATGAGTGCAGCCCATTTTGCAGCGTGTCGCATTTCTGACCTGTAAAGATCCTCGAAAATTTTTGCACGTTCTAAGTTATTATCGTTGGTTGATAGAATTTTATAAATAGCCGCTGCTTCAAGTTCAGTTTTCATATAATTTCTGAATTTGTTATCGGTTTTATTTCTATTTGTCACTTTCAATCGGCACTACTCTGGGTAAATTAGAGATCGAATAGTTTTCAGTCGATCCAAATTCTCTTTATCTGGCCCGTTTCCATCGAAACCAGGAACTTCTAAGAAGAATGGGATGTTTTTTAAATTTTCATTACTGATGATACTTTCAAAGCCAGATATACCTATGAATCCTTCTCCAATATTTTCATGCCTATCCACCCCAGAGCCTAATTCCACTTTGGCATCGTTTGCGTGTACGGCTACTAATTTGTCAATGCCAATTTCTTTTTCAAATTCTGACATCACCTGATCTAGTTCATCTGGGATTGCCAAGTTGTATCCAGCTGCGAAGCAATGTTCGGTATCTAAACAAACTTTTAAATTGGGATGATTTACAGCGTTGAGAATTTGACCTATTTCTTGAAATGACGATCCTATGTGTGAACCCATTCCAGCACTATTTTCGATACAAAGCCATACGTTGTCTGGGGACTGTTCTAGAACAGTTAGTAAACAGTTTGCAGCTTGATCTAATACTGCTTCAAATCCTTTGCCCTTGTGACTACCCCCATGAAAAATTACTCCCTCAGCACCAATTTCGCCGGCGGTCACCATATTGTTTACTAAGCAGTCAATAGATTTTTGAAGCTGGTCCTCCGATCCTCCTATGTTTACTAAGTAACTTCCATGAATGTAACAAGGGAAAATTCCACTTTCTTTTGTTTTACTTTTGAACAATTCAACTTCTTTTTGCTTGGGGTGATTGAATCTCCATGCTCTGGGGGATGAAGCGAATATTTGTATAGCCTCTGCGCCAATGTCTAGAGCTCTGTCTATCGATTTACTTAACCCGCCTGAGACTGAGACATGTGCACCAAGTTTCATAACAATCCCACCTTTCTTCTTTTTATTTTCTATGTTGAAGTGTATCAGAGCCATATATTGGCTGTACCTTGTATGGGAAGTACAATTGAAGTTATTGAAGATTATGAAGTTTAGTAATGAGAGGTATATTTTGACTGTAAAAACTGTTGCTATTCAAAGTCCAGGTGATATGGGACATGCCGTTGGTAAAGTTTTGAAAGAAAGTGGGTTCGATGTTATAACTTGCCTCTCAGGTAGAAGTGAAAGGACAATGGAACTTGCCAAAGCAGGTGGTTTTCGGATTGTTCAAACCGTCGATGATGTTGTAAATGAAGCAGATCTTATCTTGTCTATTTTAGTGCCAAGCAGGGCGAAGGAATTAGCCTCTGAAGTCTCCAAGGCTTTTATCAGGACCCAAGCAACAGCTTATTTTGTTGATTGTAATGCTATCTCTCCAAATTCAAGTAAAGAAATTTGTGAAATTATAAATTCTACAGGTGGAACGTTCATTGATGGAGGTATTGTAGGAGGCGCTCCGACTAAGGGAGATACCCCTAGATTTTATGTCTCAGGACCAGAGGCAGAGGTGGTTACTCAATTAGATCATAAGGGGATAATCGTAAAGGTTGTTGGTTCAAATGTAGGACAAGCTTCAGGGATAAAAATGTGTTATGCAGCGCTTACTAAAGGGACAAATACTCTTCAGGTTGCATTGCTGACAGCTGCCCATAAAATGGGTTTGACTGAACAATTGAAAGAAGAATTTGAATTCAGTCAACAAGGTGCGTTAAACGCTATGGAATCGGGGATATCTCGATTGCCGGCGAACTCGCACCGGTGGATAGGAGAAATGGAGGAAATTTCCAGTACATTTCAATCTCTGGGAATCACCCCATATTTTCATAAAGGTGCGGCTGATGTGTATAGAATGTTGAATGAAACACCATTTGCTTCTGAAACGCCCGAAACAATAGATTCTAGCCGTAGCACGTGGGAAACTATTGCCGCAGCTGCTGATATAGTTAATTCCCCTTCCGCGAGATTCGAATAAAATGAAGGCCGCATTCCTCAAACATACTGGGCCTAATCCCATTGTAGATGTAATTGAGGTTGAGGACCCAGTATCTTCTGATGGAAAGGTTATCATCAAAGTGGAAGCTGCCGGATTATGTCATCATGATGTCGCGATCATGAAAGGTGCTCTCAGAAGAGGTGTTAAGGAGAATATTATTCTGGGGCATGAAATATCCGGAACCGTAGTTGACGTAGGCTTAGAAGTAAAAGGTTTTTCTATAGGGGATCGGGTGGTATCTTCACTTACTAATTTTTGTGGTGAATGTAAGTTTTGTATAAGAGGTATGACATACAGATGTCCTCGATCTCATGGTTTCGGTCACGGTATAAATGGAGGATTTCAAGAATTTATATCATTGGATGCCAGAAATTTGATCAAGATTGATCCTTTAACTGATTTGGTATCCGCTAGCATATATGGGTGCCCTATTGGAGTTTCATTGAAGGCTTTGACTGACGTTGGGAGAATAAATTCTGACAACGTTGTTGTAGTGTTTGGAGCTGGAGGAGGCTTGGGTTCCCATGCTATGCAAATTGCAAATTCATTGGGCGCGGAGGTTTTATCCTTTACTACCTCAAGTGAAAAATTAGAGATGTTGCAGGATTTGAACGCAGGTGAAGTCTATTTGATTGATGAATATATTGATCCTTCAGAATTAGTAATGGCATTAACAGAAGATATAGGTGCCAACATAGTTTTCAATCCCGTAGGGGAGGCTTTGTTTTCTTCAGGTATCAAGTGTTTGTCAAGATTAGGTCAGATGCTATTGTTAGGTGAAGTCACTTCGAAACACGCGAGGCTTAGCGTGCCAGAACTGATGTTTAGGGATGCTTCCATTATCGGATGTACAGGATCAGAACCAACGCATGTTGAACAAGTGGATTCTCTGGTGAATGATTCGGAAATTTGTCCTGTTATATATAAAGAAATTCACATGGCGGATTTGCTAGAAGGATTTACGATCATTGAACAGAACCAACAAATTGGTCGCGTGATTGTGCGTCCATAAGCCTAATTATTTCCAAATAATCTCCCAATACTTTTTTGCTCCCAGCTAACTAAAATTTGACTAGCAATTCCAATCGAAGAATAAGTTCCTGCAACTACACCAATCAGGAGTACATATAGAAATTCTCGGATTGTTGCACCACCAAACAAAATAAGGGCAGCCAATGTTATCAGTAATGTGAAACTCGTATTTAGTGATCTGCCGATCGTTTCAGATATGCTCAAGTTTACAACTTCCGAAAAAGGTCGGTTAACGTGGATCAGTACGTTCTCTCTAATCTTGTCGAATACGACAATAGTGTCATTTACGCTGTAGCCTATAACCGTGAGTACTGCTATTAGAAACATTGTATTGACTTCGATGTTAAATAATTCTCCGAGGATCGCGAATATTCCTATTACAATTATAGTGTCATGTAACAAAGCCACGATCGCCGCGAGACCATACCGAAATGGGCTAGGCACGTTTCTAAATGCCCACCATACATAAATAAATATGCCGATTGTTGCTGCCAAAACAGCCCATATGGCATT
>CEUN01016254.1_pt1 | contig 10528 bp, 8 predicted proteins | sample 361501 | NCBI WGS metagenome assembly CEUN01 (sample SAMEA2622801, study PRJEB7988) | marine metagenome | biome: marine biome (ENVO:00000447); feature: marine epipelagic mixed layer (ENVO:xxxxxxxxx); material: "saline water (ENVO:00002010), including plankton (ENVO:xxxxxxxx)" | depth 120 m | reverse complement strand
AGCCCGGTAGAAATCCCCCATGCACCCTCTTCCATCGACTCACGAATCACCGATTTCATGTTTTCGATTTGTGGTTGAGTCGCTGGTTGATCTTCCCATCCGACTGCCCAGATCCGCACCGGAGAGTTACCGAGGATGTACGCTATGTTCACCGCAACGTTTCCGTCGTACTTGTTCAACAAATCCTGGGTCGACAACCAGTCGGGTTCGGGCGGATACCAGTTCAATCCGGCGTCGAGCCATATGTAACGTTCGAGTTCTTCTCGGGTTTTAAACGGAGCGTGAGATATGCCGTCAATACCGACCAATTCAGTGGTAACGCCTTGCCGGACCTTGGGATCGTGATGAGGTTCGCCAAGAATAGTCAGACCGGCATGAGAGTGAAGATCGACGAAACCGGGACATATCACTCGATCTTCAGCATCGATTACCCGTTCCGATTCGTAGTCGTCAGGGCTAACTTTTCCGCGCTTGATCGTAAGAGTGTTGTTTTCGACGAGCACGGCACCGCGGAACCACGGTGACCCTGTGCCGTCGACGATGCGGGCGTTATGAATTAGGAGTTGAATCATGGAGAGATGATAGCTCGTGAAACGACGAGATTATCGCCCTAATTTGATCTATTAAACGTTTCTTTGCTGGGCTTCCCGGCGACCAAATCCGTTTACCAAGTCGGTCGAGCTTGATTTACGATTGCGGGACTGTCGACGTCTTCACACCCAGAAAGAACTAATTTTGAGCGAGAAAAACTTCAGAGTTGCGGTTATTGGCGCTGGCGGAACGGGCGCGTATTACGGAGGCGCACTGGCACGCGCTGGTGCGGATGTGACAATGATCGCGCGTGGTCATCATCTCGAGGCGATCAAGAGCAAGGGACTCAAACTAAACTCAGCTCTTCTTGGCGACTTTATGGTCAAGTGCAGAGCTACTGACGATATGTCGTCCGTAGACCGCGTCGATCTCGTCATTTTCGCTGTGAAAAGCTGGGGTACCGACGCTGCTATCGAGGCGATGAAATCAGGTGGAATGGTTGGCGACGGAACGCTGATCATCTCGACCCAGAATGGAATCGATAGCGAGCCGGTTCTTTCAGCCGGGTTCGGAGCCGAACACGTTTTGGGCTGTACGGCGACAGTCTCCGCGATGATTACCGATCCCGGTGTGGTGACCCAGGCTGGAGGCCCCGGTTCTATCGTTCTTGGCGAAATGACCGGTGGTTCCTCAAAGCGTGTGAGTGAATTGGTTCAGCGCTGTGTCGATGCCGGTCTAGCGGCTGAATCCAACGACAACGTGGAATTGGCACTGTGGATGAAATTCACGTTTATTTGCGCACTTAGTGGAATGACGGCTCTCACTCGCAAGCCGATCGGTGAAATTTTCGCCCAACCTTCTACAACCGAAATGTACCGTCAGGTGCTTTCCGAAGTAGCGGCTGTAGCTCGTGGTAAGGGCGTGAAGATCACTGAAGAAATGGTCGAACAAACCCTGAAGACCACCCAGGCTCGTGAGCCGTTCATCATTGGTTCGATGGGCCACGACCTCATAGCCGGCAATCCAATCGAAATCGGTCTGCTCAATGCCCGCGTGGTCGAAATGGGAAAGGAGTTGGGCGTACCAACCCCTGCCAACTTCGCCATTGAAGCAGCTCTACGACTTCATGAAAGCGGTTCGACCGATTAGTCGATAAGCCCGTCTTGCGGCTTCGTCCACGGTGCTCGGGCAGACATCTGCTTGGGTCGAGGAACTCGTGATACGGGTACATCGATAAATACCGGCTTGTTCATCGCCAATGCTTTCGGTAGAACGTTCTTCACATCAAGCGGCCCCTCGGCTCGTATGCCCACAGCACCGTAAGCTTCGGCTAACTTCACAAAATCTGGGTTTACGAAGGCCGTTTCGTATGCGCCACCGAAGTCGTCGTCGAGGTCTCGGGCAACGTTTCCGTAGTGACCGTCGTTGTAGATAACGGTCACGAGGTTAATGCCGTATTTCACAGCGGTGGAAATTTCCGACGAGTTGTACATGAACCCGCCGTCGCCTGATACGCAAATCACCGGTTTGTCGGGGTTCCCGACTTTCGCTCCAAGAGCTGTTGGGAAAGCAAACCCGAGGTTTCCCGAGTATCCAGAGTCAATGTAAGTCTTCGGGTTTTCTGAAATCCAGCGAGGGCGAGAGTAGTACCCAAGCTGCGTCATTCCGAACACCATTATGGCATCGCTAGGCGCACCTTCCTGAAGCGACCGAATGTAGTCTTCCTGCGGCTGGTTCAGTTCTTCTTCACTAACCGCGAGTTTTGCCTGAATATCAGCTACTTCCGCAGCCGGAGAGTTCCAACTGCCGCCTCCTGCGGCGGTAATGGCGGCCGAAAGCTTCGGCAGTGTTGCCTTCACATCGCCGACAACGCCGAGTGAGTTCTGGTGAACGTGCCCGATCATTTCGGGGTCGACATCAACATGGATCAGGCGAGCGTTCTCGGCTGCCTGATTTCGCATTGAGAAGCGTGTACCAATCCCGATCACGAGATCAGCGTCTTCGATGTAGTCTTTTAGTAGACCCGCCGGACCGAGAGAGCCACCAAGTGCCATCGGGTGTTTTTCTGAAATAGTGCCCTTCCCTCCCGCGGAAGTTAGCACGGCGATTTCATGCTTTTCGGCAAACGCAACAAACTCGGCTTCAGCGTCGGAGCGGGCGATTCCACCTCCAGCGTAAATAACAGGTTTTCGAGCCGCGGCAATTTCTTTTGCTGCCTGTTCAATGACCGAATCTGCCGGAACATTTCGCTCGATCGCTGCAGGTTCGAGAAGCTCTACTTCTTCCCGTTCCACCATGGTCTCTGGCGGCAACTCGAAGTGAACAGGTCCCGGTCGATCTGACTGCGCCTGCCTAAACGCTTCATGAATGTTTTCGGGTACTTCATGCGGTCGAAGTACTTGTTTTTGCCACTTGGTTACAGGATTCGTGATCTCTTTCTGATCGTTGACTTCGTGAAGACCACCAAAGTTCTTACCGATGGCCGCCCGTGGAATCTGTCCTGCAATTAGAACAATTGGCGATGAACGCGAGAAAGCAGTTGAGAGTCCACCTCCGGCGTTATAGATGCCGGGCCCCGGTACGACCATCGCAACTCCAGGTCGACCGGTGGTTCGAGCGTAGCCGTCGGCCATGTAAGTGGTCGCGGTTTCGTTACGAGTGACGATGAACTTAATACTCGGTTCCTGTCGGAGTGCGTCAACAATTCCGTACATTTGCACACCCGGGAGTCCGAATATAACTTCGACACCCTCGCGAACCAGAGATTTGACGAGAGCTTCTCCGCCCGACAGTTTTGCCATTTGAATCCTCTAACCTGGCACTTGCGTGCTAAATGTCTTATTTTGAGCGACCGAAGAGTAACCCGGGATATGTCGTTCCGCTACTAGAGTCGCAAACGTTTTCGCAGTGTCGGATTGACTTTTGGATTTCTCGATCGATGCTAATCGTGCGGAGAGATCATGTATTTCACCCCGCCGCCACTAGCCGAAACTTCCAACGCTTCAGCAGTCTGGTCGAGAGAGAACCTACCGCTGACAACACCGGTGAAATCCAGTTTCGGAAGGGTTTCCAGCGCTTCTCCAAAAGCATCGCCGGCACCATACGCACCGCTCATGGTGATTTCTTTGTAGTGAAGGTCGTAGAGATCAACGGGAAGTGCTGAACCTTGCGGTGAAACGCCGACGAGTACAAGGTTTCCTCGGGGTCGAATCAACTTGGAAACGTTGGCTACAAGCTGCGGTACACCGACCGCCTCGGCACCGATTTTGACGCCGTACCCACCGGTAACGTCGTTAACGAGTTCTGTTAGATCGTCCTTCGTCGGATCGTTCAAATAGTTGGCGCCGAATTGTTCGCCCATAGCGAGTCGTTTTTCGTTCGGCTCGGAAAGAATGATGTTCTTCGCACCCCGTAGTTTCAGAATCCCCACGGTGAGCAGTCCAAGGAGACCGCCACCTACGACTAACGCATCGCACCCCTCTTCGACTTCGATCATGTTGAAAGTCGAGATCACGCACGCCAGCGGCTCTGCCATTGCTGCGATTTCGTGGCTGAGTCCGTCGGGAACAATGTGCGCCTGCCGATGGTCAACGAGAACATACTCGGCGAACCCGCCCGAGTAACGCTTATTGCGCTCGCAGTGCATTGCCGACCATGTAAGGCAGCCCTGGCACTCGCCACATGCCGGGTTGAGCGTGCAGCCAATCACGTTGCCGATAAGCGACGCATCGACACCCTCACCGACTTCAACAACTGGTCCGACGAACTCATGACCAAGAATGTCGGGCGGCTCAGCGGGAAACAAACCCTGAGTCTTGTGAATATCCGTTCCACAAATACCGGATGACAGAATCTTCATAACGAGTTCGCTGGGTCCCGGCTTCGGGGTTGGAACCTCATCGATCGTTATTTCGCTGCCACCGCGCCATGTCGCGACCTTCATTTTGACTCCGTAAATGCCTACTGAATTTCGTGCCAGATCTGAATTCGAGCATGGTAATACCATTCTTGGTATTTGAACCGGGAATTTCACGTCGATCTAACCATTAATCCATACCGGGTACGAGTAGAATTTCCGACCTCGCTATCACGCTAGGGCTCAAGGGAAACATCGATTTGAAAATCACCGATCTAAAAGTGGCAATCATTGGCGGCGCTCCCGTAGTTCGAATTACCACGGACGAGGGAATAGACGGTATTGGTTCAGGCGAATCGTGGAAGCCTTTCCTAAAGCCACATGTCGAATTCTACCGAGACAAGATCATTGGACTTGATCCGACTGATGTCGAGCACGTGATGATCGGTGTGCGTCGATGGGGCGGATTCAAACCCTGGGGAACGGCTGTTAGTGCCATTGAAATGGCTCTGTGGGACATCGCGGGCAAGTCGGCAGGATTACCCGTTTACAAACTTTTGGGTGGAAAAATCCGAGATCGAGTGATGGTCTACAACGGCAGTGTTCGTTTTGAGATGAAAGGAAAAGAGCCTGAGCACTACGCCGAAAACATGCAGAAGATGAAGGATCATCCTTACAACTTCCGGATCATCAAACAGGCCGTTTCGTTCCATGGCGGCATGCAGAACGTCGAAGATTTTTACTACGGAAAACCTGTTAGCACGATGCGCTACCCCAACCGCGGAGTAATCACCGCCAAGGGCTTCAAGTACATGATGGCCCGCATCGAGGCGATGCTTGATGTACTGGGAGACGATGTCGGACTGGCTCTTGATTGTGGTCCCGGAATGACGGTTCAGGACGCTTTGAAGCTTGGCAAAGAACTCGAAGGCTCGAACATCATGTGGCTCGAAGACATGATTACAGGCGACTACACCCCATGGGTTCTCGCCGACCTCTACACACAGGTGACTCCGTACACATCAACTCCGATCCACACCGGCGAGCAAATATACCTTCGGCAGAATTTCGTTGAGTTGATCGAGAGAAACGCGGTAAACGTTCTTGGACCAGATGTTGCTGACGTCGGCGGAATTGCCGAGATGAAGTTCATCGCTGAATACGCTGATCTTCATGGGATCCAGTTTGCTCCTCATGGCATTTTCGATGGGCTAATTGGGCTTGCTGCCCAGGTACATCTTGCGGCCGTGCTTCCGGACAACTTCATTGCGTTCGAACTGCCAAAAGCGGATCCTGAATGGTGGTTCGACATTATGGAAGGCGAGACGTTCCCGGTTGAGGAAAGTCATATTCAGGTTGCTGACTCACCTGGATTAGGTGTTTCGTTCATCCCCAAAGAAGCTAAAAAGTACCTCCGAGAAGAGGACGCTGATTTCTTCGACGATTAGTCGAACAGTCGCTACTGTGCCCGTTGTCGGGATGTCTTCTACGCGTCGCAGGCGTAGAATTTCGCCGGAATGATTGAATGGCGGTCGAAAAACGGCCTGGAGCTAGCATGAAAATTACAGACGTAAAAGTCGCAACGATTGGCGACCACCCAGTAGTACGAGTGGTTACAGACGAAGGAATCGACGGAATTGGTGGCGCAGAGTCGCCAAGAAATCAACCTTTCTTCAAGCCACAAATCGAGTACTACAAGAACATGATTGTGGGACTAGATCCTACAGATGTTGAACGCGTACTGCTTCACATCCGACGTGTCGGTGGATTCAAGCCCTGGGGTTCGGGTGTCAGCGCCATCGAAATCGCCCTTTGGGATATTGCTGGTAAGGCTCTAAACGCACCGGTGTACAAGCTACTCGGTGGCAAGATTCGAGACAAGGTTCGGGTCTACAACGGCAACTATCGAAAAGGGTTTGAAGGTTATACACCGGAAGCTTTCGCCGAAAACATGCGATGGATGAAAGAGCTTCCGCAAAACTTCTCCATCATCAAGCAAGGAATTGCCTTCCACGGCTCTCCAATGCTCAAGCACATGCCCGACTTCCAGTACGGCGAGTACGTCGAAGCCGATAAATACGGCAACCGTGGAGTCCTGACCGACAAGGGATTCAACATCACTGTCGAGGCAGTGATTGCCATGAAAGAAGTGTTGGGCGATGAAGTGGGTCTCGCGCTCGATTGTGGACCCGGGCTTACTGCTTCGGACACGCTTCGGCTCGCGCAGGCTCTTGAGCCTTACCATCTCATGTGGATGGAAGACACGATCACCGGTGACTACACGCCGTACGTCCACCCTGAGTACTTCTTGCAGGTAACTCCTTACACGTCCACACCTATCCACACGGGTGAGCAGATATACCTTCGACACGGATTCAAGGACTTGATCGAACAGCACGCGGTAGACGTCGTTGGACCGGACCCGATGGACGTCGGTGGAATTTCCGAGTTGAAGTGGATCGCCGAGTTTGCCGATCTGCACAACATCCAAATGGCTCCGCATGGAACAGTTGATGGACTGATCGGTCTAGCTGCTCATGTTCATGTCGGTGCTGCGCTGCCGCAGAACTTCATTGCGTTCGAACTGCCAAGCGGTAAACCCGAGTGGTGGTGGGACATCCTTGATGGTATGGATGCATACAAGGTGACTGACAGCCACATCCCTGTGAACGACAATCCTGGGCTTGGTATCAGCTTCCGAGTCGACGAGGCAAAGCAATACCTCAAAGAAGAAGATCAGGACTTCTTCGATTAGGCAGCATCCAATCCCCTCTCCTTCGTAGGGAGAGGGGATTAGTTGTGGGTCTCTCGTTTAGCCACGGTATTACAGACAGCAGTGCCAGTGCACGTCTTACGCGTCTTAGCCCGCCGAACGCCACCCGTCCGAAGGTCCCTCCAGCAAGGTAGGGACGTTTTGAAACCCCCAGCTTCTAACTTTCTGTCCTGGAGTGGGGACTCAGGCTTTCAAACGTGCGGTGCATGAAATGTAGGTTTCGTTCACGCAGTACGGCGGCCAATCACCCGCAATCCCTGCAAGAACGTTCTCTACGCACATCATCGCCATCTTCATTCGAGTGTCGTACGTTGCGCTGGCGACGTGAGGCATGATCAAACAGTTGTCGAGGGTCAAGAGAGGGTGATCGGCAGGAATCGGCTCCGGTACGGTCACATCGAGCGCTGCGCCGGCGATTTCTCCTGCAACCAACGCTTCGTAGAGAGCATCCTGATCGACGACCGGTCCCCGCGTCGTGTTGATCAGAATAGCTGACTTTTTCATGAGCTTGAACTGGTCGATGCTCATCATGTTTGTGGTTTCAGGAGTCAGCGGGTTGTGAAGAGAAACGAAATCCGACCGCTCAAGAATTTCTTCGAGTGAATCTACATAAGTTGCGCCGAACTCCTCATCCCTACGATTTCGGTTGTAGTAGAGAACGTTCATGTTGAATCCAGCTGCGCGTTTTGCCATCTCGGACCCGATGTTGCCCATGCCGACAATTCCTAGTGTCTTGTGGTGAATATCGCTCGCCAGTAGACCGAGCGGGTCGAAATCGCCCCATTCACCACGTTTGACCATGGCTGGTAGGCCGTAAGTCCTTCGCGCCATCGAAGCGAGCAGAGCAAACGCTTCATCCGCCGTGCTTTCCGAGAGGATCCCCGGTGTGTTGCACACGGCTATTCCGCGTTCGTTGGCAGCGTTTACATCGATGTTGTCGTAGCCGACTCCGAACTCTGAAATAACCTTCAAGTTCGGTGCTGCGTCCATCACCTCGTCATTCACCTGGTTCGTGATGTGAGCGTACAAGCCATCTACATCCGCAACTGCATCGATCAGATCCTGATGAGAAGGAGCATCTTCTCCGTCCCAGATAACCACTTCTGCCCCGCTGGCACGCAAAGCTTCGGCGGCTTCAGAAAATGTACGACGCGTAACGAGGATTTTTGGCATGATTTCACTTCAAACTAAACAGATGGGATCGACAGGCTGCAACTATGCAATCAGATTGGGAGTCTCGCAAGTCCCTGATGATCGACTGCTCGCATATTTGTTCCCGAAAAGATATGGCTGGACAACCGGTTTACAGCTGTCGTACTAAAGTAATTTCCACCACGAACAATCATCGCCATACACGAGGGTTTATCGATTGAATATCAGAGATCTAAAAGTCGCCATTATTAGCGATGCTCCTGTTGTACGTGTCACAACAGATGAAGGTATCGACGGTGTGGGAGCCGGCGAGACTTTCAAGCCGTATCTCAAGCCACTGGTTGAGTTCTATCGTGACATGATCGTTGGTAAAGACCCAACTGACGTCGAACGCGTAATGCTCGGAATCAGACGACTGGGTTCTTTCAAACCGTGGGGTACTGCGGTCAGCATGATCGAGATGGCTCTCTGGGACATTGCAGGTAAGTCTGCCAACTTACCCGTATACAAACTTCTGGGCGGGAAAGTGCGAGATAGGGTTCAGGTTTACAACGGCAACGTCCGATACAAACGTGCTGGCGAAGAACCCGAGCATTTCGCTGCCGATATGCAGAAGATGAAGGATCACTCTTACAACTTCTCAATTATCAAGCAACCTGTTTCGTTCCATGGGGGAATGCACAACAGAGAAGGTTTCTATTACTGAACCCCTGTACCTAATCGTCGCTACCCCAACCGTGGAACGATCACTGGCAAGGGATTCAACTATCTGCTCGCTTGTATCAGGGCGATGCAGGATGTTCTCGGCAACGAGGTAGGTCTAGCGCTCGATTGCGGTCCGGGTATGACTGTCCCAGACGCGTTGAAGCTAGCTAAAGAACTTGAAGGGTCGAATATCCTCTGGCTCGAAGATATGGTGATTGGCAATTACCATCCGTACGTGCTTGCCGATCAGTACGCGCAAATCACGCCTTACACATCAACACCGATTCATACTGGCGAACAGATTTATCTTCGCCAAAATTTTGTCGAATTAATTGAACGGAACGGTGTCAACGTACTCGGTCCTGATGTCGCCGATGTTGGTGGTCTTGCTGAGATGAAGTTCATCGCTGAATACGCTGATCTGCACGGCATACAGTTCGCACCCCACGGAACTTTGCGCGGCTTGATCGGTATTGCAGTACAAACTCAAATGGCTGCTGTTTTGCCGGACAACTTCATCGCATGCGAACTTCCGACACCTGATCCGGTGTGGTGACTCGACATTATGGAGGGGTGGCAAGCAGTTCGCTGTGACAGACAGTCACATAACCGTGCCGGATGCACCAGGACTAGGCGTCTCGTTCATCCCGGAAGAAGCAAAAAGATATTTGCGGGACGAAGACGCAGGCTTTTTCGAAAACTAAAACGTAATCCGGGCGACAAATTTGGAATGGTGGGGAAGGTGGGAGTCGAACCCACACGTCGATTAAGACACATGCTCCTAAGGCATGCGCGTCTGCCATTTCGCCACTCCCCCACCGGGCGAGTTGCTCATCTCGAACAACATTAATTGTAGGCAGTAAAACCCGCTTCAGGCTAGCCCTGTTGCTCCCATCCGTCGGCGAGTTTGTCCCAGCGTGCGTGAAGGTCGGCAACGGTCGCAGCTGAAACATCCAACGGAGACGAAACCATGTCGAGGTTCGAACGCATGTGGTGAGGTCGTTGGGTTCCCACGATAGTCACATCAACTTCGGGATGAGCAAACGTAAAACCTAGTGCCAGGCGGATTCGATCTTCAGGTTCGTCAGCGAGAGGCCCATTCTCAGCCATCACGCCAGCTCGCCGCGTGTACTCCATGGTGTATTCCGGGATGTGCGCGTATGGCCGCGGATCAGCAGGCGCACCCCACACGGCGTTCCCGATCGGTCGTTTGATTATCAGTCCCATATCGCGCTCTTCGACATCGGCGAACAAGTTTTTACGTGCGCCCTGATCAACCAGGTTGAAGCTGGTTTGCAACGTGTCGAAGAGACCGCTGGTCACTGCCCATTTGGCGTTTTCGTTATCGCCGCTGTAGCCGATGAACCGTGTTTTACCGGCTGCACGGGCATCCTGTAGACCTCGGATCACATCGCCTCGCTCAAGTACATCAACGGTGCAAGAGTGCAGCTGCACCAGGTCGACGTGATCGGTCTTCATGAGTTTCAGCGACCGGTCGATGGATTCAATGA
>CEUN01082604.1_pt1 | contig 10534 bp, 9 predicted proteins | sample 361501 | NCBI WGS metagenome assembly CEUN01 (sample SAMEA2622801, study PRJEB7988) | marine metagenome | biome: marine biome (ENVO:00000447); feature: marine epipelagic mixed layer (ENVO:xxxxxxxxx); material: "saline water (ENVO:00002010), including plankton (ENVO:xxxxxxxx)" | depth 120 m | reverse complement strand
CAGTGGCAGGCGTATGAGACTGGGGAGTGGCGGTTGTGGGAGAAGGGTGAAACCATGCTGTGCGGACACCTGCCAAAAGCGTAAGCAAGCGCCCAATACTCATACCTGCGCCTTGCTAGTAGTGCTGCCATTTGCAATGATTCTTGCGCCCACCATGAGACTCAAGGATCGCCTGCTCAATGTCCCAGCCAACCACCGCAACAGCCTCACTGGACACCCTCGCGCAACGTATTCGCGACGGTAGCTGCGTTGTTGGCATTTACGGTCTGGGCTATGTCGGCCTGCCGCTGGCCATTCGTTTTGCCGACGTTGGTATCAAGGTGATCGGATTTGATGTCGACCCGGTCAAGGTAGACAAGCTAAACCGCGACCTCAGCTACATCGAACGCATTGAGCCCGACACCATCGCGCGCATCCGCGAGGCCGGCTTCGAGGCAACCTGCGACTTTGCACGCAGCACCGAGGTGGACGCACAGATCATCTGCGTGCCCACACCACTCGACAGCCATCACCAGCCTGATCTCGGCTTTGTCGAAAGAACCGTCGACAGCATCCTGCCGCACCTGCGCCCAGGCCAGCTGATGAGCCTTGAAAGCACGACCTGGCCCGGCACAACCGAGGAGGTTCTGGCGCCGCGTCTGCAGTGCGCCGGCTTCACGCCGGGCGACAACTGCGCACTCGTCTACTCGCCTGAACGCGAAGATCCGGGCAATGCGCAGTACAGCACCGCGCAGATCCCCAAGGTTATCGGCGGCGCAACACCACGCTGCCTGCAGCTCGGCGAAGCCCTCTACGCCCACGCCATCGAAACCATGGTGCCGGTCAGCAGCCCGCGCGTGGCAGAGATGACCAAGCTGCTCGAAAATATTCACCGGGCGGTCAATATCGGCCTGGTCAACGAAATGAAAATTGTCGCTGACAAGATAGGCATCAACATCCACGAAGTCATCCAGGCTGCCGCTACCAAACCCTTCGGCTTCGTGCCCTACACCCCCGGTCCTGGCCTGGGCGGCCACTGCATTCCCATAGACCCTTTCTACTTGACCTGGAAGGCCAAGGAGTACGGCATCAACACCCGCTTTATCGAGCTGGCAGGCGAAATCAACCACTACATGCCCCACTGGGTGGTGCAGAAGGTAGCCGATGCCCTGAATGACCACGGCAAGGCCATCAAGGGCAGCCGCATCCTGGTCATGGGGCTGGCCTACAAGAAGAACATCGACGATACCCGGGAATCACCCGCCGTTGAGATCATGTCGCTGCTGGAAGAAAAAGGCGCCGACATTGCCTACTCCGACCCCCACGTCCCGGTATTTCCGCGCAAGCGGGACTACCACTTTGACTTGACATCAGTACCGCTGACAGCAGACAACATCAGTGACTACGACTGCATCGTCATCGCCACCGACCATGATGCGTTTGATTACGATGCGCTGGCGTACAACGCGAAGTTGGTGGTGGATACGCGCGGGCGGATGAAAGCTGGAAGGAATGTGGTGTTGGCGTGAGCAGGGAGGCAGAGTGATGGATGCGCAGCAGCTGCAACGGATCCTCATCAGCGGTGAAGACAGCAAGCACCAGTTCAAGCGTGAAATATCACGCCTGGACAGTCTCGCAGCAGAGTTGGCCGCCTTCTCCAATAATGGCGGTGGCCGCATTTTTATCGGGGTTGCTGACAATGGCCAGATCATCGGCCTGCCCCCCGATCAAGTACGCCAGTTCAACCAGCAGCTCAGCAACGCCGCATCCAACAACATACGCCCGCCCATCCACCCGCTGACGGAGAACATCGTTACCGATCAGGGCGTCCTCATAGTGGTTACCGTACCCAACGGTCTGAACAAACCCTATATGGATCTGCAAGGCCGGGTATGGGTGAAAAACGGCGCGGACAAACGCCACGTCACCTCCCGCGAAGAAATGCAGCGCATGTTCCTCAATGCCGGACTGATCCAAGCCGACACCCTGCCGATCCCCGACAGCACCCTGGCTGACTTGGACGAGAAGGCATTCAACGCCTACTTCCAGAAACGCTACAACTACGATGCTGACTCCAGCAAGCTGGCGGCCACACTCGCCAGTATGGGACTGGCCAAGGAGCAGCAGCTCACCGTCGCGGGTGTGCTGCTGTTTGGCAAGCAACCTCAACGCTGGCTGCCTGTGTGCATCATCAAAGCCGTCGCCTTCCCCGGCACCTCCATTGCCGATATAAACTACCTGGACAGCGAAGATATCTACGGCACCCTGCAGGAGCAGTTTCAACGCAGTTTTTCCTTTATCAAACGCAATCTGCACCATGTGCAGAATGGCCGGGGCTTCAATACCCTGGGCGAACTGGAAGTGCCCCCGGTCGCCATCGAGGAGCTGCTGGTCAACGCGCTGATGCACCGCGACTACTTCGACAGTGCCTCGATCCGGATTCTGGTATTCCGCGACCGCATTGAAATCATCAGCCCCGGCCACCTGCCCGACAACATCACCACCGACGAAATCAAACAAGGCAAAACCAAGCGCCGCAACCCGGTACTGAGCGATCACGCTGCGCACCTGCTCCCCTACCGAGGCCTCGGCAGCGGTGTACACCGCGCACTGGAAGCCTGGCCGCACATCGAATTGCAGGATCACCGCAACGGCAATGAGTTTCGGGCTGTGGTGGCCCGGCCGGAACGAGCCATCGACCCAGTTACACCCCCAGTTACACCCCCAGTTACACCCCCAGTCAGAGCAGTGTTGCAGCAACTGGAGAAATACGAGCAACTAAGCAATGCACAATTGCGAGAACACCTCAAAATAAATGATCGACGCCATGTGCGTAGAAGCTATATAGACCCAGCTCTTGAAGCCAACCTGATCGAAATGACCATTCCCGACAAACCCAACAGCAGCCAGCAACGCTACCGTCTGACTACCGCTGGCCAGCAATGGCTGCGACAGCAGCATGAAAAAGATCAACAGCCATGACCCAGCCACGCATTCTATTGATTACTCGCAACCTCCCCCCGTTGATAGGTGGAATGGAGCGCCTGAACTGGCATATGGCCGATGAGCTGTCGAAGAATGCCGAAGTAAAAGTCATCGGCCCTACAGGCTCGGCAGCACTGAAACCAGAGCAAGTGGTCCTGACAGAAGCCCCCCTCAAGCCATTGCCACTGTTTCTATTGGTTACGCTGTTCAAAGCACTGTGGCTGGCAATACGCTGGAAACCAGATGTCATTCTAGCTGGCAGCGGCCTCACCGCTCCCATTGCCTGGCTGGCCAGCAAACTCTGCGGAGCCCGCTCTGCTGCATACCTACATGGTCTCGACATCATAGTAAAAAGCCAAACCTACCAGCGCCTATGGACGCCCTGCTTCCGGAAGATGGATCACATTCTTGTCAACAGCTCCCCTACGCAGGCACTGGCATTTGCCACAGGCATTTCTGCACACAAGACAACCATTGTCCATCCCGGGGTCAGCCTTCCAGAAGCATCCCAATCCGACGAGTCCATCGCCATCTTCAAGGAACAGCATGGGCTTGCAGACAAAAAAATATTGCTTTCCGTTGGCCGCCTCACCAGACGCAAGGGCTTACGCGAGTTTGTAGAGCAGGCTCTTCCCGGCATCATAGAGGCAGAGCCAAGTACGATCCTGGTGGTCGTTGGTGATACTCCCAAAGATTCTCTAGGTGCCGGTATACAAACGGTTGAGGAGATCATGGAACAGGCAAAGAAAGTCGGAGTTTCTGACCATATAAAGTTTCTTGGCCGAATTTCCGAACAGGAGCTTATAACCTCTTACCAAGTGGCAGATGTACATATTTTCCCGGTCATCTACATAGAAGGTGACCCAGAGGGCTTTGGTATGGTCGCCATTGAGGCAGCCGCTCACGGCCTGCCCACTGTTGCCTTCGCCAATGGCGGAGTGGTGGATGCGGTTTCTCCCAATCAATCAGGAAAACTGGCTACACGCGACGACTACAGCGCTTTGGTCAATGGGGTAATCGAAATTTTTAAGGAAACCAGCTTCGACTGGAAGTCGTCCAGCTGCCATTTTGCAGAGGGGTTTACCTGGCCTGTATTTGGTCAAAAGGTACGAGACGCAGTACGATTCACCAGTCTGGAGTCAGGGGAGTAGGACATGCAGATATTACCTGTAATTATGGCTGGCGGCAGCGGCACACGCCTCTGGCCCTTATCCCGCTCCCAATACCCGAAGCAATTCCTGAGGCTGGGGAGTTCTGACAAAACGCTGCTGCAGGAAACCCTGTTACGAGCCCGTACGGTTTGTGATGAACCACCCCTGATTATCTGCAATGAAGAGCACCGCTTTGTAGCAGCAGAACAAGCCAGGCAAATCAATTTAAAAGCACGGATATTGCTGGAGCCTGAGGGGCGAAACACGGCCCCGACAATAGCGCTTGCCGCATTGCATGCAATTCAGCAAGGGAAGGATCCCCTTCTGCTGGTGCTCCCCGCAGACCATACGATCACAGACCCTGACGCACTTCGCAATGCCGTATCGAAGGCGAAGCCGCTCGCCAGCCAAGGCATGATGGTCGCCCTCGGCATAGAGGCTAAATCACCCGAAACCGGCTATGGCTATATTGAGAAAGGTGCCAAAATCCAGCATGAGAGTTGTTTCAAAGTAACGCGTTTTCTTGAGAAACCTGACAGAGACACCGCATCAAAGCTGATTGAAAATGGGAATCACCTTTGGAACAGTGGTATTTTTGTTCTCCGATCCAGCATATACCTCAAGGAGCTGCAACTGCATGCTCCAGAAGTCTTGGATGCCTGCACCGAATCCATGAAAGAAGTCCATCAAGATATGGAGTTTGAGCGTCTGCAGCAGGAAGCATTCCTGAGATGCCCTTCGATCTCAATCGACCACGCCGTCATGGAAAAAACTGATAATGCTGCAACTGTAGAGTTATATACCAAATGGAGCGACCTGGGGACATGGAATTCCCTGCTTGAAAACGGTTCCTTGAACGAGCATGGCAATCTCCTACTCGGTGACACTCTGGCAATGGACTGTTCCAATAGTTATTTTCACTCAACTGGACGGTTGATTGCGGCTTCGGGGGTAGACAATATCATAGCCGTCGAAACCAAGGACGCGGTCTTGATCGCACACAGGGATCATGACCAAAGCATCAAGAAGCTCGTGACCCGCCTGAAAGAGCTCAATCGCAAGGAAGAACGTGAACATCCCAAATCGTTTCGTCCATGGGGCTACTTTGAAAGCATCGATCAAGGCAAGAGATACAAAGTAAAAAGAATCACTGTAAAATCCGGAGCCAGTCTTTCACTTCAGCTCCATCACCATCGGGCAGAACACTGGATCGTGGTAAGTGGCACTGCCAGGGTGACGATTGGAAATAAAACATTCCTCTTATCAGAGAACGAGTCTACTTTCATACCTGTTGGAAAATCACATCGACTGGAGAACCCTGGAAAGATGGATCTTGAATTGATTGAGGTACAATCAGGTAGTTATCTTGACGAAGACGATATAGTCAGGCTTGGCGACGTGTACGGAAGATAAAAAGATACTGACCTCATATCTCATACAGTAAAATTAAAAATGAACAATTCCCCAGAAAGGCAGGCGCATGCGGTACTAGATCTTGAATCCAGGAAGCTTAAAGCTTTGAAAATTGAAAGACTTCTTGACCTAAAGCCCTGTAACACGCGACTAAAGATACTGGAAATAGGTTGTGGTTCAGGTGGCATATCTCATTACTTCGCAACACACCCATCGATAGCATGCGAAGTTACTGCAGTGGACGTACAAGATAACCGTAGAGTTCATGGCAACTATAAATACATCGACGTCCATAGTATAGAACTTCCTTTTGATAACTCTTATTTTGATATCGTTATCACCAACCATGTAATTGAGCATGTCGGTGACAAGCCTGAACAGCTCGGGCACCTGAAAGAGATTCATCGAGTATTGAAAGAAGATGGCAAAGGATATTTAGCCGTCCCTAACCGCTGGATGGTGATCGAACCGCATTACCGTCTAGCCTTCCTGAGCTGGCTGCCCCGAGTTTTGCGCACTCCATATTTACGGGTGATGGGCAGAGGGCAGCTATACGACTGTGAACCTTTGCAGCTACCCGAGCTGGAAGAGATGCTAAGACAAACAAGATTCAAATATCAAAACTTATCAGTACAGGCGTGGCGAGAAACTTTCGATATTGAACACCCTGAAGCGCGCGCCACACGCTGGCTACGAGCTATGCCAGATGTCGCTCTCAAGCCTTTACGTCGTATTATCCCGACCTTGATCTATCGAATTGAGCACTGATCATGTCCAATCATCAAGCACCAGCAGTCTGGTTTCCCACGGTTCGTACCGGCACCGGCACAGACGTATTTACTGAACGCCTTGTTGAAGGCTTGAACCAACGAGGCATCAGAGCCGCGATTAGCTGGCTGCCACTACGAGCTGAGTATGCCCCGTGGACTGTTGCTATACCTAAACCACCCGAATGGGCCACCGTTACTCATGTAAACACCTGGCTGCACAGCCGCTTTCTACCAAAAAACCTGCCGGTTGTAGCAACCCTGCACCACTCAATCCATGACCCGGCCTTGCGCCCTTACAAAGGCTGGTTGCGTGCCGCCTACCACCAGTGGTGGATCGCTCCGAATGAGCGGCGTGTACTGCGCCGCGCCAACCATGTCACTGCCGTCAGCCAGTTTGTTGCCGATATGGCCAGAAAAACCCTGTGTGACGTGCCCATGCAAGTCATCTATAACGGGATCGATACTAATCTGTTCCGGCCAGGAAACCGGGTACGCCAACCAGGCGAGCCTTTCCGGCTGCTCTATGTGGGGAGCTGGATGGCCCGCAAAGGTGTCGATCTGCTTGCGCCCATCATGCGTGAACTGGGTAATGGTTTTGAGCTCCACTACAGTGGTGGCCCAGCCGCCGAGAAAAGTAAGACTGACATGCCAGGAAACATGTACGACCTTGGAAGGATAAACCAGAAAGAAGTGATTGAAGCTATGCAGAAATCAGATATATTTCTGCTGCCTACGAGGAGCGAAGGATTGCCTTTTGTTGCAATTGAAGCTATGGCGTGTGGTCTTCCGGTACTTGCAACAGACTGTTCTTCGCTGCCAGAAATAGTATTACACAATTCAAATGGCTGGCTTTGTGAAAAAGACAACAAGAATTTATTTATTGAACTAATAAATAAGGCTGCGACCACTAATCTCTATAGATCGCAGAAAAATGCAAGAGCAACTGCAGTAAATAACTTTTGTGAAGAAAAAATAAAAGAAAGGTACATATCACTATACCGATCAAAGGGTTAAATTAGTTTAGATTATTACATACCATGAGGACACCACGCACACAGTACCTATCCATACAACAGAAACAGACAAAATCAATTGACCAAAAAAGAAAAAGAAAAAAAATACACACTCTTCTGTAGCACAGTTACAGGCTTACTATGCTTAAAAGCCATTCTAGAAAATTTAAACGCCTGCACAACCCTTCTTTTTACGAACAGTTCTCTAGCTAGAGCTAAGTAGGCATCCATTCTTTTATAACCTAATATGCCAGACTCATAATACTCGTTTCTTTCAGCCTTATCCAAAAAAAGCATAACACAACCAAACTTCTTAAAAGGATCAACTGGCCTTGACAAGGATCCAATCCTTATATTTCTATAAAACCCGATTCCAGTGCTCCCCTTACATTTTTTTGATGATTTTAAAAGCCTAATTATCAGATCATGATCTTCATTACATTTTAGACTTTCATCAAAGCCACCAACACTGATTAACGCGTCTTTACTAAAAAGATAAAATGGCGCCCCCCCTGGAATACCCTTTACCTGACAATCAATTATCTCAACACCAACAACCCCATCAATATCCGCAAAAACTTCTTCTTCTCCAGTGGATCTGAGGGCCCCTCCATAGACACCAAAATAACCATCATCTAGACTGGAAATTAAATTATATTTTTCACTCAAGTTGCTAGGCAACATCTGGTCATCAACGTCCAAAAAGGCAACGTACCTGAAACTTGATTCTCTAATCCCTAAATTCCTTGCACTAGAGGCACCTCCATTATCTTTTCTGAAGTATGTCACATGCACTGACTTATCATTACAAGCGTATTTATCTACAATTCCTTCGGCACCCATTTGATGGGAGCCGTCATCTACAACTATTATCTGTCTTGGAACAAGATCTTGTTCCAAGACAGATTCTATTGCCTGACCTAAGTAATCCAGATCGTTGAACGTCGTAATAACCACCGATATTGGTGCCAAGTCACAAAGCATACCCATATAGCATACCCAGCCTAATCAGAATATAAATATCACCCAAGTCAATACTATTTAAGGCGATCCTGAGCCACCTCTATCAATATATAACCAACAATAAACATTCCCCACTCAGATACTGCTAGCGCACACGCCATACCGATAGGCCCATATGCTGGGAAGAAGATTAAAGCTGAAAAAACCAAACTTACCATTCCAAATAGCTCAAGCGATGCCCGCTGCCACGGACGTCCCATAGCCATTAAAATACTAGCTGTACCTATGCGCAGTGACATTCCTGGTACAGCAATACACAGCCATGTCAAAAAATACTCCATACCAGTATAGGCATCGCCAAATAACCTTTGAATTAAGGGAGCGAAAACCCACACACCGCCTGCCAAAACAACGCTATAAACAAATACAGAACCTAGTACCCAATGATTCAATCTTCGTGATTGCAAGGAGGAACTTGTGTTTTCTCGAAATAATCGCGGTAAGGCGGAAAGCACTAAAGCTATAACAGGCAGAGTTACGGCCCCCACCACCCTTGATGCAGCCGCATAAAGTCCGCTGGCACCCAGAGGTAGCAACTTGACCGCCAGCATCTTATCCAGCTCATTAGGCCCAAGGGCCGTCAGAGACAAGACAGCATAACCCGCGCTGTGCTTAAGCTCTTGTATTCTCGCTAGCCTCCACCGCCCCGGTGCCAGCCACGCATCACTGTCAGTTAACTTTATAAAACCTAGCGCTAATATTGCCGTAGCTAAATAAAGCCAAGAAAAGGTGATGAGTGGGTGGCTTGTACCAGCTATCAAAACTACTCCGGCTGCAAGAGTGCGTAAGCTTAGTGGGAGAACAAGAAGTAGCTGGGAGTAGGCGGTTTTCCCCAGCGCAAGTTTTTCGGTGGCAGGCAGTAAAAAAAGTGGCAATATAATTATTTCTGCAAAGCCAATACACACCAATACTTGCAGCGACAATGCTCCACTTTCAAACAGAAATAAGCACAGCAGCAGGTAGAATAAGAATAGCACGCTACCACTAACCAGCGTGGTGGGCACAGCATAGCTCAGTACCTGATCCCGCCGAACTTCACCTTTTGAGACTTCACCAAGCAATACAAGCTGAGTGCCAAAGTTAGAAAACGAACCCATGAGAACGGCTAAAGCTGTTATACCCGCGTATATTCCAAACTGGCCAGGCCCCAACATCCTGGCAACTAAAAGTAATGTCCCACCTTGCACCAAAAGACGTAGACCCAGAACAAAGCTAGTTTTAACTGTGGCTCGCGCAAGGGGGCTATTTAACAATTTATCTGCCTTCTCTATGGTAATATGGGGTTCCGATAACTTCTGTAGACAATAACCCTCCAGCCGAGGCTGCAGTATTACTACTCTATCGACTCCACAACAATATCACAGATGCTTACTCGTTATCCTTATACATTAACGAAGTTATTTGTTCGGATATTAGCCCCATAAGAAATATCATCACACTTCCCGTGTACAAGAGCGCACTCATATTTGTGAATCGCCCTACCGTACCTAAGGTGTAACCGTACCAAACAGAAGCTAATGCGAAGGCTGCAACTGCAATAGGCGCAAAAAGTTTGAGCGGAGAGTATAGCGTGCCAACTTTGAATATAATCAATAGAAAACGTATTCCATCTTTCAGTGGCTGAATGTGACTTTTACCAATTCGTGTTCCGGCATGAATAGGTTCGTAAGCTACAGCGTAACCAGCACGAAAAAAAGCCATGGTACAGGTGGTCGGATAGGAGAAGCCGTTAGGAAGCAAATAAATGAACTCCTTAAACCTTTCGTTTTTAACCAACCGAAATCCAGAAGTAAGATCCTCTATGCAGTGACCAGTCATATAGCTAGCTATCCGATTATAAAAGCCGTTCGCCAGACCACGACCGAGACTCGCTTGAGAGCCAGCGCTCCGCGCTCCTACTACCATATCATAACCTTTTTCTAACTTGGCAAGTAATCGAGGGGCGGTTGCAGGAGCTGAGTGCAACACGGTTATTGAATTGACGCAGGAGCATCATATTGCATAGCCAAGGCTTTCTGCATCACTTCGCTCATGACTTCGATAGGACATTTGAAATCGAAGCGCTTACGTGGACGCATGTTCAGTTGAAACGCAATGGCATCCAGTTCTTCTTGGCTATGTACCGACAAGTCAGTGCCCTTGGGCAGGTACTGGCGGATCAGGCCATTAATGTTTTCGTTGCTGCCGCGCTGCCAAGGGC
>CEUN01015912.1_pt1 | contig 10536 bp, 10 predicted proteins | sample 361501 | NCBI WGS metagenome assembly CEUN01 (sample SAMEA2622801, study PRJEB7988) | marine metagenome | biome: marine biome (ENVO:00000447); feature: marine epipelagic mixed layer (ENVO:xxxxxxxxx); material: "saline water (ENVO:00002010), including plankton (ENVO:xxxxxxxx)" | depth 120 m | reverse complement strand
CTAAAGGCGGTCGTAAAACAAGCAAATGACTCCCTTCAAGGCAAAGGTTCAACTGAAGGAATTGCCCCAAACCTCAACAAATTCCTAGCGCAGAATCAACCTGGTTCGAAAAAAAATGCAGAACAAGTTTTATTATCAATGCGAAATCAACTTGACGACTCAGCCAAGGTTTCTGCATTCAATAACACAAAAAAATCTGCAAATAACAAAAATAGTAATGGTGCAAAAGAGTTAAATAATCAGTTGTTTAATAAAGAGATTATTAACAGCCGCACGCATTCATCTGCTCCTGCTTCTCTTGCTCAAATTAAAAAGGAGGGCGATCTACTAATAAAGGAGAGAGGTTATCAGACCCCGATATTAGTGAATGAAAAACCGCGTTCACATAATCCCCTGGTTGACGGTAATGCTAAATCGAGCGTTCATATACATTCAAAACACGAGCTAGTTTCATATGGTGGAAAACATGGTAAATTTAACGATGCATATAGCGCTGACAAGCAAAGCCGAATTGTTGGGCTAGATGAGCAGGCCAGATCCAATCCATTAGAACGGAAACCATTCAATGCCAAGTTAAGTAATGTAGAAGGATTAAAGGTTGCAAATCCGAACAATGAAAATTTATTGCTACAGAATGCTGTAACTCAATCTAAGGTGTCATCTGTTTTAAATACTAATAAGTTAAAGAGTACAGAGTCTGGGCAGACACAACGTACGCAGGGGAATGAGTTGAAGGCAAAGAATAGCTCGAAATTGAGCAGCAGCGATTCGCTTGCGGTTCACCAACAAGCTGATAAGGGCCATCAAGATCCAAAAATAAAAGCGGTATTTCAACAGTTTGATGCAAATGTGCCCGCACAAGATGTTGATTCTAAGCAAACGAAGAATGGATTAGACAATGCTGCCAGCGCATTATCCAAAAAAGATATAAGCCGTACTTTGAATCGTTCTGAAAGTTTGCAACCTGCAAAACTGCAGTCGGTTATGCCAGTAAAGAGTGCGCCTGTTATCCTGAATGAAGTAGAGAAAAGTGTCTTAAGAAAAGGGCCTCAATCCAAACTTCGTCATATAGGTTCAGCGCAGTCAACAATTGGCAAGAGAACAGGAGGGCAGGGGTTTGCTAGTGGTAACACTGTTTCAGGAAGTTCCGAGCCTAAAACTAGTGGCATGGAAGATGCTTTTTCGAGGATCGACATGAATTTGGCTCGAAAAATGGATCAAGCTGACAGTCTAAGGCAGAAATTGCCTGAAGCTATCTCGGTCGATTCTAGGCAAGCCAGGGAGCATGCGTTGTTTGCAGCTGAAATGATTGAAGCTGGTCGATCGGAGCTGAATCAAATCCGGGATGCAACGGCTAGAAATGATATGGCAAACCGCTTGAGTCAATTGGAAGCAGAGCTTCAGCCGGTTCAGTCGAAACTGGTACAAGGAAAGGGGAATGCTCAAGTTAAAGCCGTAGTGTTCCGGGAGATCATGAGTGCTGCAGAAACATTTCGTGGAATGAGCTCCAGCCGTTGGGCAATGACAATTGAGCCGTTGAATAACCTTCGCATCCAGCTAAATCTTTCCATGGCTGAAACCCAGCTCGTTGTGCAGGCCAAGTTGGAACGAGGTAGTCAGGCAATTTTAGCAAGTGGTTGGAGTGATCTTCAGGCCTCCCTTGCTGAAAAAGATATTGATCTGAAATCATTGCTAACCGGGAGTTCGAGGGAGGGGCATACAAATTTGTCCGGAGGGAGACATGAGCGCCAATCTGGTGGCCAAAACCGTGATGACGAAGCTTGGTTCTCTGGTGAGTTAAACGATTTACTCGCAGAATTTGAAAAAGAAATTAAAAGACCATCAAATGCCAAGCGTAAAGGGGAGAGATCCAGGATGGTGGAGTCAAATTTTGAAAAGTGGGCGTAGGTGATGATACAAGGAGTATCCCCAAATAGTAATATCAATTACACTCCGCTAGAAGTCGGAGAAAAGGTTGAATACCGGGAAACCAAAAAGGTACTCGATCAAGACGATTTTCTTAAATTACTAATTACACAGTTTTCAACACAAGATCCACTGGCTCCAATCACTGATACTGCATTCATTGCTCAAATGGCTGAGTTTACTGCATTAGAGAACGCAAAGGTGACACAGACTGAAATGTCACGGCTAAGAGCGCAAAGCGCCAACCAAGAGGCTGTAACAATGATTGGAAAGACTGTTGAGTTAATCGCGGGAGAAGACGGGGAGGTTGTAGTTGGTTCTGTAAGTAAAGTTCTTATAGATTCAGATGGTCCAAAGCTTGTCGTAAGCGGGGCCCCTTATTCAGTTGACAAGGTTATAGCTGTCCGTAATTCGGGATCATCACATACAGGGGGATAATAAAAATTTAGGCAAATAAAACAGATTAAAATTAAATGATACGATCACTAAATACTGGCGTAGGTGGAATTCGAAATTACCAGACCAGCTTGGATGTCATTGCGAATAACTTGGCTAACTTGAATACGGTTGGATACAAGGGTGGTAGGGTTGATTTTGCAGAGGCATTAACCCAAACAGTTCGCCCTACGACCCCAGACGAGGGGAATACGAGTGGCACTTCTAGTGTTGCAGTTTCAAATGGCGTGGCGACCAATGCAGTAACAACGATTTTCGGCCAGGGGGCGATCAATCAGACCGGTAAAATAACGGATCTAGCGCTTGCTGGTGATGGGTATTTTATACTTAAAAAATATGGTACACCATCAATTGGGGATTCCAGGAATACGACCGATTTCGATATCACAAGAGCTAGTGTAGGAGGTATCGCTCAGCCTGATTCAGGCGACAAGGGTGCTCCGGGGGGCATTTCATATGCGACAAGAGCCGGTGATTTTCGTTTGGATAAGAATGGTAATCTTGTCAATAATATGGGTATGCGTGTCCAGGGTATTTCGAATTCTATAAATAACCCAGGTGAAATTGGGGACATCAAGCTTGACCGTGGTGAGTTTATGTCGTCGGTAGACGTCTTGAGAGGATCGACCGACGACAAAACAGTTGTGATGGCCAAGGCGCATGGATTTAAGACAGGAAACATCGTCATCTTTAAATCAGATTCGGAGATGCCCGGCAATGAACTACAGGAGGCTACTCCTTACTATGTGCGTGTGGTCGATGAGAACAAGTTGTTATTGTATGATAATCTGCATGCGGCATCAACGGATGAAAACAAACTTTTAGCTAAAAAAATACCTGCCAATGAAGTGACGAATACCGGGATGCGGATTATTAAGAAGTTGGCATCCTACGAAGGCGTGCATACTGAGGCGATTAACGAAGAGTACACGATCACTTCTGGCGCTACCCATGGCCTAAAGGATGGAGACAAGGTGCGTTTTTACGTTCCTAATGCTGTAAGTGTTATTACTGATACAATGACGGCAGGTGAAAACAACACATGGTCCTTCAAGGTGTCTCCACAGGAATACTTGAGTTCGATGGAAAAAGGCAAAGTACTAAATTTTGGTGCGGGTAAGGAGTTTGTAATTTCGGAAGTAGCCGAGAACAGGCCTCAGCCAAATGAAGATGTAGAGTCTTATACCATAACCGGTTCGGTTGCTAGATTTCTTCAACCAGACCTATCAGGTGAGACAAAATTCTCAATGGCACCAATTACATCGCTGCTGACCACCACGGAAATATCTGCCATGGGGAAGGTAAACGTGGATGGAGATGAGTGGTCCTTTCAGATGGCTAAGACTGATTATAATCAACTTTCACCAATCTCTCCTGATTTGGCCACGGTATTGGACTTTGGAGTTGGGAAAGAAATGCGTGTTACAAACGTAATTGATGATGGATCAGGTTCTGTCAAAATATTTGGGAACGCAGTAGTGGCGGATGCAGACTTTTCAGGCATAACCCGTCTCAGTCATGAAGGTTACACAAAATTATCTAACCTTGACGATCAAGATGCGTCCGGAGGTTTTAGCCAATCGTTTTATGTAAGTGTAAAGGGTGAGAAGGCTTTTAGCTTACACAACTCTTCTGAGGATGCTTTTTCCAGGACTCGTGCAGTTAATATTCAAAACGGGTCGTTATATAATTCCTCTATCGTAAAGGTGGCGGCATCGACTACAGCTCAGATCCAGAATGTCAATGTTGATACTGCTGGAAGAGTAAATGTAATGCTGACGGATGGTACTCAATATACTCGAGCTCAGATATTGTTGCGAAAATTCACAAACCAGCAAGCGCTGGATAAAGAGGGTGGTAATATGTACTCCAACCTTGAAAATGCAGGTGTCTCGGAATGGAGTACTCCGGGCAGTGATGGGTTTGCTCGCATTGAGTCAGGGGCATTGGAGTTGTCCAACGTAGACGTAGCGCGCGAGTTTTCGAAGCTTATTTCGACTCAGCGCGCGTTTCAGGCTAACGCGAGGATGGTTTCCGCCAGTGATCAAATCCTTCAGGAACTTCTTAGATTGAAACGATAAGATTAGGCATTCATAGTCCTGTTGCTGCTTAATTTGAGAGCAGCACTTAAAAAGAAAAATGGCAGAACCAAACCCACAACCTCAAGCTGAGGCCGCCGCAGTTTCGGCTCCGCCTCCCAAAGGGGGGGGCATCTTCGGTCCCATCATAGCAGCAATAATTATTGTCGCGGGCATCGCCGGTGTCTTCAAGCTTATGGTGGTTCCTGCTTTAACAGGTGAAGTCAAGGAGGTTCCGGCAGATGTAGATGACGGGGATGGGCACGGTGAAGATAAGAGCGACCATGGTTCCGACTCGCATGCCTCTGGCGAAAAAATGAAAGTACCCTATGAGTTGGACGAGGCAATTCTAGTTAATATTAAGGGCGAGAACAACATGGTGTTGAGTGCGAAAGTTGGATTTCTACTCAAAACCAAGCTTAAGGAAGGCGAAGACTTAAAAGCGATGACCGATCTCTTGGACAAGTTCAAATCAATGCTTGTTGCGCAGACCCGCGGTTACCTTGTAGGGCTCGAGGAGGGAGATGTTACCGATGCGCCCGAAGCTGTTCACTGTGAACGCCTGAAAACAAAGGCCAACACTGTTTTTAGGAATGTGATTAAGTATGACCCAGGACTAAAGAAGTTTTTGGAGGATGATCCTGTGGAAGTAGTTTTTTTGCCAAGCTTTACGCACCAGCAATAGGATTAGACGAAATCATGGTTGCGCCTCAAACTGCGGACGATAACTCACTCATCGACCAAGAAGGGTTGGTGGAAGTTTTTCGTTATCGTGGGGAGAAAACAAATCTGCCGGATGAAGCGGTGATGCCGTTTACTTTTGGCCAGGCAGCTAGTCTTTCTTCATCTGATCTGCATCGTTTTCGCACTCAAAACACAGCCGTTGCACGTGCTATGGCGGCCCGATTGTCGTTGTTCGTTCGAGCCGAGTTTTCAATGGAGCTAGAAGAGGTCTCCACGATGACTTTTCAGAAGTACACGGGCAATGCCCCAACTCCATGTCATTTGGTTTTATTTAAGGTTGAGCCTTTGCAGGGAATCGGAGTGCTCGACTTCGCCCCGGCGCTTGGATTGGTGCTCACCGATCGAATGCTAGGGGGTATTGGCGCCATGGTGGACCCCGATAGACCGTTGAGAGAGGTAGAGCATTCGCTGATTGATCAAGTTTCACAGATCCTGCTTCAGGAGTGGGCCGAGTCTTGGAAGACCCGTGAAAAGCTTGTTCCCCGTCTTCTGGGGATTGAGAATAATCCTAAGTTCCTTACAGTCTGCGATCCGGATGAGGAGGTCAAGGTGCTCAAATATACGGCCACGATGGGTGATGTGTTTGACCGAGTTCAACTAGTCCTTCCTGCAAAGATGAGTGAGCCGTTGATTCAGCAACTTACAGCAGACACCGATGTGAAAAAGAAGGATGCAGCCAGCAAGAAAAGCCTGATGCCTTCATGGAATAAAGCCTACGACGGTGTCAAGCTGCGGGTTTCCGCTGTTTGGCACGATGTCGAGATGCTGAGCCGGGATCTGCTCAACGTTAAGGAGGGGGACTTTCTGCCTCTGAAATCAGATTCCTTTGACAAGGTGGAGGTTCGATTGGCCGACCAACCCAAATTTATAGGGCGGCTTGGAAGTGCTTCCAAAAAGTCAGCTGTAGAGATCACGAAGTATATAGGAAAATAATTTAAATCATTGCCATGCCAACCACTGTTGAAAACCAAAGCACAATGGAGTTTTTGCTTGATGTCCCAGTAAAACTCACCGTGGAACTGGGGAATTGTGAAATGACAATGAAGGATCTTTTGCAGTTGGGGATTGGAGCTGTTGTCCAACTGGATAAAGGCGCAAATGATCCTATTGATATTTTCGTCAACCAGAAACTTGTGGCGCGTGGGGAGATTGTTGTTGTTGAAGATAACCTTGGAATAAAAATCACCGAAGTCTCAACTGGCAGTAGCGAAAAACCGGGGGATGAAACGTCAGCCTCCGATTCAGTTGAAGAGGGTTTGTGATGCCAACCGGGCGGCTATTATCCGCGTTCCCGGCATTCGCGCCTTTGGGGCGCGATCCAGAGGAATATATCGGGATTGCTGAAAGCTTGCCGGACTTATCTAAGCTAGTTCTGTCAGCAGGAGGAGAGATAGGTTTGGATTCGCTTTTGCAGTTGCTCGGGATGCTGCTCCTTGTTCTTGGCGTATTTGGCGCATTCGCATGGGCCGTCAAGCGCTGGAAGCTGCTTCCCCAATTGCGAGGAGGGCAAAGCCACCTACAAATTTTGGAAGTGAGATCGCTTGGCCAACGTAACTCACTGTTCGTCGTAGAGTATCGAGGGAGGCGCTTATTAATTGGCTCAGGTAACAATGGTCCGCGTTTGCTGAGCGCATTGCCAGATGATGGCCCACATGAAACCTCGAAGGGTAAAGAAGAAGATTCTGAAATTGATGTAGTGTTAGAAACAAATGCGAAGGGATCTGGAGCCAGTTTTTTGTCTGAGTTGAATCATCATATCGGAAGGGAGGGTGTTTGAAATTTCGATTGGACAAACGGTTGCTCTTTTTTTTCTCTTACCGTGGAGCGTGCAGGGTATTAGCTCTGTGTCTCTTTGGTTTGGTTTTCATGTTTAGCGAGCCGGGTGCTCAAGCGCAGGCAAATGCAACCAACAGTCTTGGGTTCAACCTACAACTGCCTGATGATCCGAAGGAGTTCGACCTTAGCATTCGAATTGTCATCTTTTTTACGCTCCTGGCAATTGCTCCGTCGCTGATGATTATGATGACCTGTTTTACGCGGATTGTGATTGTGATGTCGTTCCTGCGTACTGCGCTCGCATTGCAGCAAGCACCGAGCAATCAGTTGCTGGTTTCTTTCTCTCTTTTCCTCACATTTTTTATAATGGGGCCAGTTTTCGAGGACATCAACAGCACTGCATTAACTCCTTATTCTGAGGGTGAAATTACGAGTCAAGAAGCAATCGAGATTGGTGCCGACCGCATGCGAACTTTCATGCTGAAACAAACAAGACCGAAGGATGTGGAGTTTTTCCTGGGGCTTGCCCGGGTGGGGCCAACCACCCTCGATAATGTCCCATTACGTGTAGTTATTCCGAGTTTTGTTTTGAGTGAATTAACGACAGCGTTCCAAATGGGGTTCTTCCTGTTTTTACCATTTATTTTGATCGATTTTGTAGTGGCCATTGTGTTGATGAGTCTTGGCTTAATGTTCCTGCCACCCACGATGATTTCGATGCCAATGAAGCTGTTATTATTTGTTTTGGTTGACGGATGGACTCTACTTGTCAGATCACTTGTGGATAGTTTTAATTATTAGAACAAACAGATGACCATCGACCAGTCCATTGACGTTGTAAAAAGCTTGATGATGCTTTGTTTACAGGTCGCATTGCCATTTTTGTTGAGCGCGATGATTATCGGATTGTTTATCAGTTTTTTTCAGGCAATTACGTCACTTCAGGAACAAACGCTTACTTTTGTTCCTAAAGCACTCGGTGTGGTAATTGTGGTTTTCCTGCTATTCCCTTGGGTCACAAACACGATGCTTGATTATACAACTGAAATGTTTAATCGGATGTCTCAGATGGGGCCCTGATTATCGATGAGGTAAGAGGAGGTTTTTATAGTGGAGTATTTCCTTCTGGTCTTTTTGATGTTTCTACGGTTCGGGGGTTTGTTTGTTATATTTCCGCTGTTTATCATGGCCCGCATTCCGGTCAAGTTGCGCGTTGCATTGGCACTGATGATTGGGGTTGTGATGGCTGGTAACATTACAGTTACACCGGATTGGCGCGCCATGGGTATGGGAGATATGGCGCGCATTGTTTTCTTCGAATTAACTACAGGTATATTGCTGGGGTTGGTTTGTCGTATGGTCTTTTACGCACTGGAGATTGCAGGTCTTCGTATTTCGACCGATTCAGGATTGTTCATCACTATGAACTTCTCCGGCATGGAAGGAATACCACAGCAAGCACCAAGTATTGTTCTATTCTTATTAGGAAGCATTCTAATGGTGGCCATGGATATCCATTATTTCATCATTGAGTCGGTGCAATTGGGATACCAGTTTCTACCAATTGGTGGAGGGGTGTTTCACGGTGGCTTGATAAACCACATAGGAGAATTGATCGGTAAAGTATTTCTTATGGGAATTCTGATTTCTGCTCCCGTGATGGCTACCGGTTTCCTAGTTAATTTCATTATGGCCCTCATGGGGCGGGCAGTTTCCCGTATCAATGTCTTTGCGGAGAGTTTTTCTATTAGATTAATCTGTGGGATCGGCGTTTTCGGCGCAACAATTGCTGTTACTGCTGAGTATATCGCGAATTTTATTCGCACAATACCAAATGCGTTGATCTACACAGCCCGTATTTTTGCGGGTTAAAGGTTAAAATAGATGCTTACGGTGATTTCGGGGAGGGAATGTGCTTTCTGCTTTTCGGACATGCGTAAAATACATTAATTAATATGGCGCAAGACAGTGATACTGGCGAAAAAACCGAGGAACCGACCGGCAAAAAGCTGAGTGAGGCGGTTTCCCGGGGAAACATCGCCAAAAGCATGGACATCAACACTGTTGCTTTGTTGGCGGTTGCGTTGTTTCTGTTGACTCTTTTTGGTGGCGAAATTTGGATGACCTTACAAGGATATCTGATCCAGATTTACTCCGATTTGGGTGTGATGAGGGTTTCTGGTGAGTCGCTTCGTGAATATTTGTTGGAGTTTTTTCAAATAGCCGGATCAAGCGTTTTACCTTTCATGTTGGGGGTTATGTTTTTCGGGATATTGGTTACGGGTACGCAGACCAAGTTTCAACTCACACCACAGGCAGTCTCATGGAATTTAGCCAAATTAAATCCAATCAATGGAGTGAGGAAAACCTTTAGCTGGAAAGCATGGGGTGAATTTGTAATCAACTTAATCAAGCTTTCGGTGGTTGTAGCTCTGATTATCAATGTAGTATGGGATATCATGCAACATCCGGTATTTCATCATCCTTCTTATCTAGGACAGGTTCTGGAGTTTATTTCGGATGCCGCACTTACGTTGCTTGCCAAGGTGTTGCTGGCAATGATTTTTATCGGCGTTATCGATTACTGGTATCAATGGTGGCGAACCAGAGATGGCCTGAAAATGAGCGTAAAGGATGTCAAAGATGAGACGAAAAATCAGGACGGAGATCCTCACTTCAAAGGTGAACAGCGAAAACGGCGTATGGGGATAATGCAGGGCTCAATACTCGAGGAAGTGCCCGAAGCTGATGTGGTGGTCACCAATCCTGTCCGTCTCGCGGTGGCCTTGAAGTATGATCGTGAAACGATGAAATCACCAAAAATTGTAGCCAAGGGGGCGAGATACAATGCATTGATGATAAGGGAAATTGCTCAGAAAAATGGCGTTCCATTGGTGGAGAATAAGCCTTTGGCCCAAATGTTATTTAAGTTTGGTCGCGTCGGTAAGGAAATACCATATCAACTATTTACCGCGGTCGCTGAGATTCTAGCTTACGTTTACCGAACTAATCGGTTCCGATATTTTAAAAAGGGCAGACAGGTGCCTGCATAAGCAATGGCAGCGGAAGAAAAAAACGTCAAACGAGTTTGGGATTTCAGCGACTTGGCGCTGGTCTTCTTCATGTTTGGCACCCTTTTGGTGCTTATAATACCAGTTCATCAGATCATGATGGACATGTTGTTAGGGGTTAGTCTGGCTTTGGCGCTATTGATCCTGCTTGTGATTCTATTTCTCAAGAATCCTTCTGACTTCACTGGCTTCCCCACTTTACTACTAATTTTCACCTTGTATCGGCTCGGGTTGAATGTCGCGACAACTCGCCTGATCTTATCCGAGGCAGATGCCGGAGCACTTATCGATGCCTTTGGGGAATTTGTCGTAAGAGGTAGTTTCGTTGTCGGCATTGTCATTTTTCTAATTTTAACAGTAATCAATTTCGTTGTGATTACAAAAGGGGCAGGCCGGATCGCCGAAGTTGCAGCCCGATTCACTCTTGATGCAATGCCAGGGAAGCAGTTGGCCATTGATGCTGAGTTAGACAAGGGATACATAAC
>CEUN01004959.1_pt1 | contig 10540 bp, 8 predicted proteins | sample 361501 | NCBI WGS metagenome assembly CEUN01 (sample SAMEA2622801, study PRJEB7988) | marine metagenome | biome: marine biome (ENVO:00000447); feature: marine epipelagic mixed layer (ENVO:xxxxxxxxx); material: "saline water (ENVO:00002010), including plankton (ENVO:xxxxxxxx)" | depth 120 m | reverse complement strand
CGCTGCGAAACAGTAGGGGGCGGCGAACTGCAACGCGAAGCGTTCAGCAAACCAGGGTTGATTGCAAGGTTGCGTGGAGAGCATCTGAATGAAATCCATTCCAGCCTTTCGTTGTTACACTTGCGCCTCTATCGTCGGACTAGTTCAAGCAAAACCATGTTTAGTCTTTCAGGAAAAACGGCAGTCATCACTGGTGGTGGATCAGGAATCGGGCAGGCAATCTCGACGGTGTTCGCCAAGGCGGGCGCCCGCGTGGAGATCATCGAAATGAACGAGGATGCCGCCAAAGAAACGGTTGCAAGCATCAGGAACGACGGGGGCACTGCGGATTACTCCCTGTGCGACGTGTCTACGGAAGCAGATGTCGCAAAGACGATTGCAGCTGTCATCGAACGATCCAAGCGCATCGACATCCTGGTGAACAACGCCGGTGTCGCCTCGATCGGGGATGCCATCTCCACGACTGAAGAGGAGTTTGATCGGATCTTCTCCGTGAACGTGAAGGGCGTGCGAAATTGCCTGCACCTCGCGCTGCCGCATATGAAGGAAGCCGGCGGGGGCGTGGTGCTGAACCTCGCTTCCACGGTGTCATTGATGGCCATCGATGATCGCTTCGCGTATTCGATGAGCAAAGGCGCGGTGCTGACCATGACTTATTCCGTCGCCCGCGATTTCATGAACGACGGCATCCGTTGCAACTGCATCTGCCCCGCCCGGATTCACACTCCGTTTGTTGATGGGTACTTGGACAAGAACTATCCCGACAACCGCGAAGAGATGTTCGAGAAGCTTTCCGTCGCCCAGCCGATTGGCCGCATGGGCAAGCCCGTGGAAGTCGCCTATGCCGCGCTGTTCCTCTGCAGTGACGAAGCGTCATTCATTACCGGAAACGCGTATCCGGTGGACGGAGGAACGATCAACATAAGGTGACGGTGGGGCTTCACCCACCGATTCTGCGATCGCCGGATTCTTATTTCCGGAATACGCGATCCAGTAACTTGAAATTCTCCTGATAGGCCTGCACGACCTCGGCATTTTTGGGCATGCCACCTTCGATGATCAACCAGCCCTTGAATCCAGCCTTCGTGAGGCATTTCTTCCAGCGGGGAAAATCGATCTTTCCTTGTCCGAGTAAAGCGCCGTTCTCTTTGCAATGAACCTCGCAGATCCGCTCACCGCCGATCTGCACGACCTCGTCGTAGATGTTGTAGCCCATGCGAGCGGAGTTGGCAGAATCGTAGTAGACTTGGATCGAACTCGAGCCGACCCCGTCGATGACCTTCAGATGGTCGTCAGCTGAGAGCAGCGACTCGATCCCAAACACCGCGCCATTGTCCTCGGCTTTTTTCGCGACGGTCTTCAACTTGCGGATGACACTCTTCATCAAGTCCGGTTTGCCATTGATGTCCCCCTTGCCGAAGAAGGCCAGCAGACAGACGCTGGGCGCTTTGTCAGGCCGCTCCTTCTTCATCTTCGCAATCACGTCGATCGCTTGGTCGACCCATTTGATGGAGTCGGGATTGGTCGAAAGCGGCTTTTGGTTCAGCACCCCCATGCCCAACGACGCGATCTGGATGCCCGTTTCATCGGAGCGTTTGTAGTATTGGTCGCGCACCTTTCGCTCACGCAGATCGAGTTGCGTGCCCGGATCGCTGAAGCTGACCTGCAAACCTTCCAGGCCGATCTTCGAGCCGGTGTCGAATGCCGCAAGTTCATGCTTCGCCTTGATCGACCAGTCACAGGCTCCAATTGGAAAATCCTGTTTTGGGCCAGCGACGAGCGAGCGAGAAGCCAGACCAGCTGTTGCGAGGGTGAGAGTCTTGAGAAAAGGACGGCGAGCAATCATGGGCCGGATCATTGCGTTCGGCTGGAACTCTTCAAGCACCAAAAACGCGGCCGAACGCGACTGACGTTCCATGAAAGCCTGTGCAGAAATGATCGTCGGAGCTAATGTTCCATCTCATGCTCGTGCGCTTGCCCATCTCGATTCTGTTCGTCATTGCGACGCTTGGATTGTGCCCGGCCGATGCGCCGGCAGCGGTTGAGTTCAACCGCGATATTCGGCCGATCCTGGCGGACAACTGTTTCGAATGCCATGGACCGGATGCCGGTTCGCGCAAAGCCGGCCTGCGTTTGGATTTGAAGGATGGACTGTTCTCTTCGGTGAAAGAAGGAAAGACCGTTGCGCCCGGGCGGCCAGATGAGAGCCGAATCTACCAGCGAATGTCGTCGACCGACGCGGACGAACGAATGCCTCCGGTCGAAGCGCATCGTCGTCCGACGCTTGCACAAATCGATTTGGTCCGACAATGGATCGAGTCGGGTGCTGTCTATGAAGAACACTGGGCATTCACCGCTCCCGGGCGAAGGGCCTTGCCGGGAATCGATTCCGATTGGGTGCGCAATGGAATCGATCTGCATGTCCTGAAGGGTTTGGAAGGCGAGGATCCGGTCCCCAACGGCGATGCACGCCGTGAGACTCTGATCCGTCGACTATCGCTGGATCTTCGCGGCTTGCCTCCGACGATTGAAGAAGTGGACACCTTTCTGGCGGATGAAAGACCGGACGCGTATGAGCGAATCGTGGAATCGTTCCTGGCTTCACCCCGCTACGGAGAACACCTGGCTTGGAGCTGGATGGAGGCGGCTCGCTTCTCGGATACGGATGGATTCCAAAGTGATGCGCGTCGGCACATGTGGCGTTGGCGGGAGTGGGTGATCGAGGCCTTCAACAACAACATGCCTTACGACCAGTTCACGATCGAACAACTGGCGGGGGATCTTCTGCCGAATCCCACCTTGGATCAGATTCTGGCCACGGGCTTCAATCGCAACCACCGTTACGACAAGGGCAGTGGAACCATCCAGGCCGAGTCTGTCTTTGAAAACGCGATGGATCGATTGGAGACGACTTCGACGGTGTGGCTGGGCCTGACGGTTGGTTGCGCGCGCTGTCACGATCACAAGTTCGATCCGATCTCATCGCGGGAGTACTACGAGATGCTCGCTTTCTTCGACAAGGTGCCCGAGAACGGTCAGGCGATCCTGTTCAATTCTCATCCGCGGATGAAGACGCCGACGATGGAGCAGGGGAAGACCTTGGATGCGCTTGAGAAAAACGTCGCCTCGGCGCGGAAAGCCCTTGCCGCTCACGAAGCAAAGATCGCCTCGTTGCAAAGGGCCTGGGAACAACGAATTGATTCCGGCTGGGACGGTAAATTGCTGCCCGATGGTTTGGCCAGTCACTTTCCCCTCGATGGACCTGAGCCCAAGGGCAAGTTCAGGAACGGTCGCGTAAAGTTTGTTCGCGGTGTGAAAGGGCGGGCGATGAAATTCGATGGGGAAGCCTACTACGAGTTCGACAACACCGTGGGCAACCTATGGGCGCGCGACAAGTTCACTGTTTCGTTCTGGTTCAAGCTGGCTGATCTTGAGGATGGCGTGTTACTCTCCGAACTGGATGACCCACAGGACTACCGCATGGGTACAGTCATCGAAATGAAGGATGGTAAGTTGCGTTTCATGTTGTCCGCACGCTGGAATTACGCGGTGAGCTGGTTTGAGTTGAAGCAGAAACCCAGGCCCAATCGTTGGTATCACTTCGCGGTAACCTGTGACGGGCGCGTGCAGATGCTGGCCTACCACGTCTATCTCAATGGCAGGGAAACACCCATTCGCGTAATCCAGGACAGCGCGGTGGATGGCAAGAAAATCAAGGAACCGCTCTACCTTGGCTACAGCGAATTGTGGCCGGGATTTCGTGGTGCGATCGATGAGTTGCGATTCTATCGACGTGACCTGAGTGCGGAAGAAGTGGGTGTTCTCTCGGTTCGGCAATCCGTTCCGACCATCGCCCGAAAACCCATCAACAAACGAAGCAACGCCGAGGGTGATTTAATGCGGAGTCAATACCTTCGTCATGCCGCGAAGGTGGATGCGCGTGCATTGGTCAAGCGGTTGCGGGATGCGGAGAAGGCCTTGCAGAACTTTCGGAAAGAGATCCCGACCACGATGGTGATGGTCGAAGATCCGTCGCGCTTGAGTCACATGCGGATCCAGGGACAGTTTGATCAGCTTGGAGAAAGAGTCCGTGCATCCACACCGGCAGTGCTCCCGGCGTTCGACGAATCACTCCCGCGCAATCGGCTGGGCTTTGCCCGGTGGCTGGTGGATCCGCGAAATCCGCTAACAGCGCGCGTGACGGTGAACCGGGTCTGGCAGCATTTCTTTGGGCGCGGATTTGTGGATGCTCCGGAAAACTTTGGCATGCAGTCGGCACGTCCGCGTCAGTTGGAGTTGTTGAATTGGTTGTCGCATCAGTTCGTGGATTCGGGTTGGGACTTGAAGGAATTGGTTCGATCGATTGTGACCAGTTCGACCTATCGCCAGGATTCGCGGACGACAGCTGAACGTTGGAGTGAGGATCCGGCAAACCAGCTACTGGCCCGCGGACCACGGCATCGATTGTCGGCCGCCGTTATTCGTGACCAGGCATTGGCCCTCGGCGGGTTGCTGGAAGGAAGCGTCGGGGGCGACTCGGTTTTTCCTCACCAACCGAAGGGCTTGTGGCGGTTGACCAGTAATCGCGCCTATCAACCCTCCAAAGGCAAGGATCTCTATCGTCGAAGTCTCTACACCTACTGGCGACGTGCGATCGCTCCGCCGAGCATGTTCCTTTTCGATGCTCCGGATCGTGAGTTCTGCAACGTTGCGGTCAAGCGCACGAATACTCCGCTGCAAGCGCTTGCGGCCCTGAACGAACGCGGATTTGTCGAAGCGGCCCGCGGATTGGGGATGCGAATGTATCGCCAGGAGGGTTTTGTGAAGGACCGATTGCGTTTCGGTTTTCGATTGGTTTCTGCCCGTAACGCGACAGAGCGAGAAATCGATTTGCTGATCCGGGCGTGGCGAAGCCATCGGGCGGAATTCGCGGCAGATCGATCGGCCGCCGTCGAACTTGCCAATCCTGAACCTGCGCGCAATTTGAACAACGTGGATTTGGCTGCCTACACTGCTGTGGCAAACGTGCTGCTGAATCTGGACAAGACCTTGACGAAGGAATGAACCCCCTCGCCGAACATCAATCACTCCTGTCGCGCCGATGCTTCTTCGGTCGCATGACGGGTGGTGTGGGCGCGGCCGCATTGGGGAGTTTGTTGGGCCGTGATGCGGCGGCTAGGAACTCCGCAACTCTGCCCGGACGGTCGGGCTTTCCACAATTCGCACCCAAGGCAAAGCGGGTGATCTTCCTGTTCCAGCATGGCGGTCCGTCCCAGATGGAGACCTTCGACTACAAGCCCTATCTGGAAACGGTGCATGGGAAGGAGATCCCCAAGTCAGTCATCGGTGATCAGCGTCTGACCGGAATGACGGCCGGACAGGTCGCCTTTCCCGTGATGGCATCGCCATGGAAGTTCAGCCAGCACGGGCAGAACGGTTCCTGGGTTTCGGAGCTGATGCCTCACACCGCTGGCGTGATTGATGATCTTTGCGTGATCAAGTCCATGACCACTCCGCAGATCGATCACGACGCGGCCGCGACGTTCATGCAGACCTGCATGCAGTTCCCAGGCCGGCCGAGCGCTGGTGCATGGGTTGCCTATGGACTGGGTGGCGAGAGTGAAAACCTGCCCGCATTCGTGGTGATGGTCTCGAACGGTAAACCCAGCAGCATCCCGATCTACGACCGGATGTGGGGAAGCTCGTTTCTGCCCTCGAAGTTCCAAGGCGTCCGCTTCGGCGGGGTGAACGAATCCGTTCTCTATCTGAACAACCCGAAAGGCATGTCGCGTGCGGCGCGCAAACGTACCCTTGATGAGATCACAAAACTGAATGAGCTGAACTATCAGGAGTATCGTGACCCGGAAATCCTGACGCGAATCGCGCAATACGAGATGGCCTTCCGGATGCAGACGTCCGTGCCCGAACTCGTTGATATTTCCAAGGAAGGGCAGGGGACGTTCGACTTGTACGGCGAGAATGCGCGCGAGCCTGGGACCTACGCCTACAATTGCCTGCTGGCCCGTCGCTTGGTCGAGCGGGGAACGCGTTTCGTACAGCTGTTTCATCGTGGATGGGACGCGCACTTTGACATCCCGACCGATATGCCGCGTCAGAGCGGCCAGACCGATCAGGCCACCGCGGCGCTCATCAGCGATCTCAAGGCGCGGGGTTTGTTGGATGATACGCTAATAATCTGGGGCGGTGAATTTGGCCGCTCTGTATTCTCGCAGGGATCGAATCCATCACACGCGAAGTTTGGCCGCGATCATCATGGCCGATGTTTCACCATGTGGATGGCGGGTGGTGGTGTTAAGGCGGGGAGTTTTGGAGAGAGCGATGAATGGTCCTTCAATGTTAAATCCAACCCGGTTTCCGTCTACGACCTCTACGCCACGATGTTCCATCAACTCGGGATCGATCACGAAACGCTGACCCATCGATTCCAAGGAAGAGACTATCGAATGACCGATCTCTACGGTCGGGTGGTGAAGGAGATTCTGGCATGAGCGAAGACGCGAAAGCCGGGCCGGAGAAAGCGCCGAGTCGCGTGCGCTTCTGGATCGTGTTTGGCACGATGGTCGTGCTGGCTTATGCGTACGCGATCAGCGTGATCTTCGCGCCAGCAGAGGAGCGTGTGAATCGTTCGCTCGACTCTTATGAATTGGATGCGGGTTTCAAGGCGATGCTGCAGACGAAAGTCAGCGAGGCAGAGCAATCGGATCGCGCTGTGCTTCTCTATTACTCGATGGTTGGCTGTTCGCCCTGCCGTGCCCTCCAGGACAATGTTTTTGCCAGTGAGGAATGGAAGGCATTCGCCAAGAAGAAACTGGTCTTTCGCAAACACATCTTCCCGCTCTTCACCGATAAACCTTCGCCGGAACAGATGCCCGATCTTCAATTTTTCATGCAACTGGATGAAGAGCTTGCCTATCCGTTGCTCGCCGTGGTGAGCGCTGAGGGGGTTGTGACCAGTCTGATGTCCGGTTACGGCGGTGAGAACGCGGACTACTACATCGACTGGGTGAAACGAAACGGTTGGTGATCAGTTGGCGCTTTCGCTTTCCAGTTGTTCCTTCTTCAATCCGCCATCAACGATGAAGGGGCCAAAGGGGAACAGTGCTGCGAACATCAGTCCGGCTGCTCGTTTCCATTTCCATCCCACGGAGAACTTTGCGCGGAGCACAACGATTGCGTAGGCGATGAAGAGGACGCCATGTGCCATGCCCACGATGCGAACAGCCAATGGCTGGTCCGCCATATATTTCAATGGCATGGCCACAAAGAAGAGCAGGAGAAAGGAAATCCCCTCCAGGATACCCACCAGCCTGACCAATCCGATCGGATGCGAAATCATTGCAGGCGGATGAAAACTAGATTGAGCCGGCTTGTCGAATCAAAGAACGAGTTCGGGGCGTAGTTTTTCAACCGGTGTCCGGTCAGCCAAGGCATCGATGTAATTCGGACGGATTCAATCACCGATCAGAATGCAGAATTCACCTCATCCGTGCCTCCGATCTGCCAAACAATTTGATGGGCATTTGGATAGCTGATAGCCTGTCAGCCATGGGAAGAGATCTGGGTGGTCGTCTACAGCGGTTCAACTGCGCGTTTGCTTCCCGTGCCTCATTGTCAAACGAACTCGATTGCTGAGTTTGGCAACTCGGAGGAGGGCTTAAGAAGGGGATTGTCTGGATGGTAAGATCACTCGATTTCCGCTTCGGGGAATCGCTCCCTGATCTTGCGGACGAGGGTCTTCTCGGCCTTGGGTTGCATGAGTTTTCGGGAGACGCGTCGGCGGACGCCGTCGAGGAGTTCGAGCCAGTCTTCGAGGGGGGGATTCTTGATTTCTTCCCAGCGATCGTTGCGCCTGAGCTGGGAGTAGAAACGCCATTCGTCGCCGGAGGGTTCGGCGCAGATTCGCAGGCGATCGCCCTCCTCGTCCACGCGGCGCCAGCCAATCTCGCCTTTGCGCGCGCCCATCGTTATTCGGGAAGATCCACAGACGCGACGGCCATTGCAGGGATGCCTTCTTCGCGCCCGACAAAACCCATGGTCTCGTTTGTTGTGGCCTTGATTCCGACTTTGTTGGCGGGTATGCCGAGGGCTGATGCGATGTTTTCTTTCATCGCTGCGACGTGCGGCATCATCTTGGGGCGTTCGGCGACGAGGGTCGCGTCGACATTGACGATCCGTCCGTTGCGTTCGGCGACTTGTCGCGCGGCTTCTTCGAGGAAGATGCGACTGGGGGCGTCTTTCCAGCGTGGGTCGTCGTTGGGGAAGAATTGTCCGATGTCTCCTTCGCCTATGGCGCCGAGCACTGAATCACAGACGGCGTGCATCAAGGCATCGGCATCCGAGTGGCCGTCCAAGCCTTTTTCATGGGGGATTTCGACGCCTCCCAAGATCAGTTTTCGTCCGCTCACCAATTGATGGACGTCGTATCCGATGCCTACGTGAATCATGCGGAGGGAAGGGTCAATGTTGCTGCTTGAGCCCCTTCACACGGTAACAGTGGAACTCACCGTAATTCGCGTGGGTGATGGTGGAGCGCTCGGCATCGATCATCTTGAAGACTTTCTGGTAGAGCTCGGGACCAATGAGGACTTCGCCGTTCTCCGCGCCTTTGCAGAAGCCAGTGGCCCGCGTGACGCTGGGTCCAACGACTGAGAATTCCATGTGCTCCTTGGTGCCGACAAAGCCGTGAAAGACCTGGCCGAGGTTCACCCCAACACCCAGGTGCCAGATGTTTCCACCCTTCTGAACGCGGGCAACGTTGAGATCGCGGATGGCATCACGCATGGCGATGGCGGCTACGACTGATTTCTCAGTGGCTTTGTCATCGGGTTCGGGAGCGCCGAACACCACGACGATGGAATCTCCGCTAAATCGGTCGATGGTGCCGTCGTATCTGAATATCGCCTGTTGGAGCGCCGCATAATACTCGCTCATCATCTCGACGGAAGTATCGGCCGGCATTTCGTTCCCGGCGGCCTCGAAGCCGCGAAGTTCGGCGTAAAGCACCGGGAGATCCGCCTTCGTGCCGTTGGGCTTCATCTTGTCATCCTTGACCTCGTCGATGAGCTTCTTTTGCGTGGCCGCCGGGAACTTGGCGGAGATTCGATTGAGAAGGCTGGAGTTCTCGCTGAGTCCGGTCTGGAGCTCGTGGTTTTGAACGACGGTTGCGACGTAGTGCGAGACGGCGAGCAGGAACTGCATATCTTCCTCGCTGTAGGGTTTGTCGCGTTTTGGATCGTCCACAAACACCGCACCGAGTGGCCTTTCGTTGGTGAGCAATGGCGCATACATGCCTGTCTCAACCTTCACGACGTTGGCGCTCTTACTGGTGCCGGAGCCTTCTACGTTCCGTTCCAGGATGAAGCCGTGGCTTTCTTCCATCACCCGGCGCGCAAGGGATTCCACCACCACCACTTCGCCCTGAGGGAAACTGGCTTTCACTGAGAGTTTTCCAGTTCCTTTGTCGGCGAGCAGGATGGCGCCGTGCTTGGCTCCGGGCACGAGTTCGATCACTCGGTCGAGCACCCGCTTGAGCACGTCTTCGAGCCTGAGGCCGGCAGCGAAGTCGAGTGGCACTTCAAAGAGCTTCGCCAGTTGCTCACGGAATTTGGAGTCGTTGGCGGGAGGTGCTGCGGTTGCGGGTTTCGGGTCGGCAGGCTTAGTTTCCGCAGGCTTGGACGCCGGAGGTTTCGTTGCCGTCGGTTTGGCGGGAGGTTTGGAAGCGACCGTTTTTGGTTTCGGGGCTGGTGACGGCGCATCCGCTTTGGCGGGAGACTTGGCCGGAGGAGGCGGGCTGGAGTCCTTGGGTTTGGAAGCGGGTGGTGAAACCGATTTGGCCTTGTCCGCAGCTTTGGGTTTGGCGACTGGCTTTTCAGCGGGCGCAGCCGCTTTGGGCTTGGCGGCAGCAGCAGCTTTTGGTTTGGAAACCGGCTTATCGGCTTTGCCGGGCAATACGCTCTTTGGGGGGAGAATGGACGATGGCTTGGGTGAGGGTGGCGGATTGACGGCGCTTTGGGGCTTGGCGGCCGCCTCGGCAGGTGCAGCGGCCTGTGCGCCATCGCCATCGAGGCTGAAACGGATCGCGGTTTCTCCCAGTCGGATTGCGCTGGTGGGGGCGATGGCCATGCTCTCGACGTATTCCTCGTCGACAATCGTTCCGTTGGTGCTGCGCAAATCCTCAATGGTACAGCCCTTGTCGGTCGCCCTGATGCGGCAGTGTTTACGGGAAACAGTCGGATCTTCACCGAGATCGATATCCGGCGCACTCAAGGGGCTCAATCGACCGATCAGGATCTCTTTACGGTCAACGTCGCGGACTTGTTCCTTGCCGTGGTAATTGTAGTAAATGCGCATTTTTCGCCATCGATGCCCCCGAATACTGCCAAAATCGGGAGTTGAATCGTCCGCAATTTTAGCGTTCAGGCAAGCGAGGGCAAGCAAATGAGATTTCACTGAAATGAAGGGAATCCCTGAGCCCGTTGGGCTTGCGATTCGAGCTGGATTTGCCTAATTCCGGCGAATG
>CEUN01073655.1_pt1 | contig 10545 bp, 8 predicted proteins | sample 361501 | NCBI WGS metagenome assembly CEUN01 (sample SAMEA2622801, study PRJEB7988) | marine metagenome | biome: marine biome (ENVO:00000447); feature: marine epipelagic mixed layer (ENVO:xxxxxxxxx); material: "saline water (ENVO:00002010), including plankton (ENVO:xxxxxxxx)" | depth 120 m | reverse complement strand
CCCGTACATCGTCGATTTTTCGATCCTAGTGTCTATCGAATTATAATTTATGACCAGCGAGGGGCGGGTCGCTCTGAACCACAAGGTGAATTGACCGATAACACTACACAAGATTTGATTATGGATATTGAGGCGCTGCGTGTGCACCTTGGTATAGAACGTTGGACCATTTTCGGTGGATCGTGGGGAAGCACACTAGGCATCGCCTATGGCGAAGCATACCCGGATCGTTGTATCGGATTCATCTTGCGCGGAATTTTTCTGGGCCTTCGGAAAGAACTCGATTGGTTTCTTTATGGTATGAAAACAGTATTTCCCGAAAACTGGAATCAATTAGTTGCAGAGCTTACCGAAGCGGAGTGTGGTGATATCCTCTCAGCTTATTACCAAAGGTTAATGAGTAATGATCCAGCGGTATATCTTCCGGCGGCAAGAGCGTGGAGCGCTTATGAAGGAGCATGTTCAACTTTGATACCTAGTCCGGAGACTGTTTCAGCATTTAGCAATGATTCTTTAGCCTATGCTCTTGCCAGAATTGAGGCTCATTATTTTGTCAACGATTTGTTTATTGAGGAAGGGGCGTTGCTAAAGAATATAGATAAAATACGCGATGTACCGGCTGTGATTATTCAAGGGCGTTATGACATGGTTTGTCCAATTACTACTGCAAACAAGTTGCATGAAGCTTGGCCCGAGGCTGAGTATATTATAGTCCCCGATGCCGGTCATTCAGCGATGGAACCGGGCATTAGGGCAGCACTTGTTAGAGCTTCGGAAAGATTTAAGCATCGACGCTGAGTTTTAAGCTTTGGTATGCAGTTGCGAACAAAAGAATATTCCATAAGATTAACAACAACAAACAAATCAAATAGTAGAGAGTACTAATTGAGATCTACAATAAAAAATTCTAATCTATTAATTATAGTGATTATGTTATCATTAGGTGTGACTCCAGTTTTGTCTGGCACCAAATCCTATGACATTGAAAGTTTGTTGTTCGAGCCACATCCATTTTTCACAGAATTAAATCGCAAGTCAGGGTCCGTAATTAATGAAGAACAACAAGCTATAGAGAAATCCAAGTTAACCTCTAAATTAAAAACATCCCGCAAAAAACAAATTCCCTCTTCGGGAAGTTACGAGCGTTCGGTTAAAAATATTTTAAATAGTGTTCGTAAAAATAGAATGAGTTATCTACAATTTGGGATCGGATATTATGATATTAATGACAATAAAAGTACTTTCGAACTGAGAGTAGAGCGACGTTTTGCAGAGCGATTCTTGAAATTCCAGCCCTTGACCGGGCTTATGATTACTGGAGATAAGGCGTTTTATGGATATGGCGGTATATCCCTCGATTGGGTGCATGGAAATTTTATACTGACCCCTTCTTTTGCAGCAGGTCTTTATCTGGACGGTGATGGTAAGGATCTCGGGCATGCCATTGAATTTCGTTCGGCATTAGAACTTTCATATCAATTTAAAAACCGGCGCCGTCTAGGGTTGATGATTTATCATCTTTCTAATGCCAGTCTTTCAGATAATAACCCTGGGACAGAAGTACTCAGTCTTGGTTATTCGGTTCCCTTTTCTTGGTAACAGGAGACATCGAATGAGATTAAACAGGGGATATTTATGAAGCCTACCAACGTACTTTTTATAATGGCCGATGAACACAATCGTGCCATGTTAGGCTGTAGTGGCCACCCTATCGTACAAACACCTAATTTGGATGCTTTAGCGAAAAGTGGCACCAGTTTCACGAATGCCTATACAAACTGTCCTATATGTGTGCCAGCGCGAGCGTCTTTAGCCACTGGGAGATATAATCACGATATTCATTATTGGGATAATGCCACAGCTTATGATGGGCGTGTCACTAGTTGGGGCCACCGCCTTCAAGAAGCTGGTATTTTAGTTGAATCTATCGGCAAGCTTCATTATCGAAAGGATGACGATCCGACTGGATTTGATAAACGCCAAGTTCCCATGTATATCAAAGATGGAGTTGGTTCAATTACCGCCGCGATCAGGGATCCAATGCCACCCTTTGATCCGGAATCCAAGAAAAAGCCCGGTTTTGCTGCTAAGGCCTGTGCAGGTGAGTCGGATTATACGAAATATGATTTACGTGTTGCAGAGCTCGCTTCAGAATGGCTGGGTAATGTGGGCAAATATCGCAATTCTAAACCTTGGTGTTTGTTTGTAAGTTTTTTATCTCCGCACTATCCTTTGACGGTGCCGGAACCCTATTTCAGTATGTACAGCCCTGATGCCATGCCTGGTCCAAAACTGGATCCAGAAGAGGGATATCATCGTCACCCCTGGGTAGAGGTTTTGGCTCAGAGGCAACCTCATGCTAACTGCCTGACACCAGAAAAATCTAAGGCCGCAATGGCGGCATATCTCGGTTTATGTTCTTTTGTTGATAATCAAATTGGTCTTGTATTGAAGAGCCTTGAAGCCGCGGGATTAAGGGAGAATACGCGAATAATCTTTACAAGTGATCATGGAGAAAACGCCGGAGCCCGAGGGTTATGGGGAAAATCTGTATTTTATGAGGAAAGTACTGGTATACCAATGTTAATTTCCGGCCCTGATATTTCTGCAGGGTCCGTGTGTGATACCCCCGTTTCCTTAGTAGATATTTATCCAACTATTATTAAGTCTTTTGGTGTGCAAGAAAAGCCAGATGACAATAATCTTCCCGGTTGCTCCTTAATTGATGTTGCTGTGCGAAACAAAAATAAAAACCGGGTTATCTTCAGCCAATACCATGCAAGTGCGTCTCCTACTGGTGGATTTATGATTCGTAAAGGTAAGTTCAAATTCAATTACTATGTCGATTATCAGCCAGAGCTTTTTGATCTGGATGTTGACCTAGATGAAGAGAGGAATTTGGCGCAAGATCCAAAATATGCCAAAGTTTGTGCTGAATATGAAAAGCTGCTACGCGAAATTGTAGATCCGGAGGTTGCTGATCGGCAAGCTAAGGATGATCAAAACGCAATGATTGATTTTCATGGCGGAAGGGAAAAAATTTTACGGGATAAAATGGGCGTTCAATCTTATACCCCCGCACCTGTAATTTGAGGGTCATCTGAGTTGATAATTGATGGGAAAGAGGGTCAGAGCCTTCAGAAGAATTAAGTTTAGGTCGCATTCTTTACCCAACATCTAACTTAAACTTTTGATAAAACATTCATAGTTGTGTTTTTGGTGAAGGCGAATTAGTCAGAACTTATGCAAGAAAATGATAAGTGTTTAGTGTTATTTTCAGGGGGACAAGATAGTTCAACCTGTTTGGCATGGGCAATTCAAAATTTCACAAAAACTGAAACAATTGGATTTTACTACGGACAAAGACATAAAATTGAATTGGAATCTCGCGAGAAAATTTTCTCTTCTCTAAAAAAAAGTTTTCCTGCATGGAATGATAAGCTCGGTAAAGATCATTTGCACTCTATTCCTACGTTAGGAGATATAAGCGAGACCGCTTTGACCCGAGATGTGGAGATAACCTTTGCAGAGGGTAATCTACCAAACACCTTCGTTCCCGGACGAAATTTGATATTTCTAACATTGGCAGCAGCAGTCGCTTACCGAAGAAATATTCGTAATATTATTATGGGTGTTGGTGAGGTTGATTATTCGGGTTATCCGGATTGCCGTGAAGAATCCGTTTCAGCCATGGAAACCGCTCTAAATATTGGCATGGATTCTAAATTTGTATTGCATACACCTTTGATGAAACTTGATAAAATGGAAATTTGGGAAATGGGATATCAAATTGGTGGAGCTGTATTTACTGATATTGTAATAGAGTATAGCCATAGTTGTTATCTTGGGGACCGGAATTTAAGACATGATTGGGGATATGGGTGTGGTAATTGTCCCGCCTGCACTTTAAGAGCTGCCGGCTATAAGGATTATATTAAAAAAACTACTAGAGCGGCAAAAATACTGGGATAAATTCATTTAGAATTAAGCTGCCTTGTAATTCGAATGCCAAGGGTGTCCTTAAAACATATTTATAAAGCTTTAATTTTTGATTAGTTTCACCGATAATTTTATAATCGTTTAGGACCTCTGAAACAGAAGTTGAAATATTTTATGGGGTGTTTCGTGGTCCTGTAGCTCAGTAGGATAGAGCACCAGATTCCTAATCTGGGGGTCACAAGTTCGAATCTTGTCAGGATCACGAAGCACCTCAATACTCTTTTGGAAACATTGAAATAATATTCCAAATTATTTTTAATATTTTGTATTAATTTTAAAACAAGGAATTTTACCATTAATTTTCTTTCATTAAATATCAAGTGCAAGAGCCTGTATGCGCAGGATCGGAGCCCGTTGGTCATTACATTCCTCCGCAGTGAAATTCCATGGCTTTAGCGTGGATTACAGGTGCAAGCTCTGGAATTGGGAGAGCGGTTTCTTTGGAATTGGCAAGACGAGGTTGGAAGGTCGTCGCAAGTTCGCGCGATGAGTCGAACCTCAATAGTCTCGCAACAGAAGCATCCGTGTTTAGCGGCCAAATAGTCCCATGTCCCCTAGACATAACAGTGGACGAAACAGTTAGGGAGACAGTTGAAAAGATAGAAGGCAAAGATGGACCTATTGATTTGGCAGTTCTTAATGCAGGAACTTATAACAGGTTTGATGTTTCTGAATTTTCCTCAAAATATTTTCGGGATCATATAGATCTTAATTTGATGGGAACTGTGCACTGCCTTGATCCCTTGCTTCAATTTATGAGACGCAGGTTTAGGGGGCATATAGCTGTGGTATCCTCACTAACGGCTTATAGAGGATTACCTTATGCTAGTGCTTATGGTGCTACTAAGGCGGCACTTACTAATATGTGTGAAGGATTAAAACCTGAGCTTGATTTCTATGGAATTAATATCACCGTAATTCATCCAGGCTTTGTGAAAACACCACTTACAGATAGAAATCAATTTTTTATGCCTTTTCTGATTGATGCTGAAGATGCTGCTTGTCGAATTGTTAATGGCTTGGAACGTAAAAAATTCGAAATAGCTTTTCCAAGGCGTTTCGCCTTTCTTTTAAAGATAGCGAGTTTTCTACCCTATAGTCTTTATTTTAAGCTTGTAAGAAAATTAGTTAAGGTCTGATCCTCAACTTGTGATTGGTCCTTTCATTTGACGCCTTTCCAAAAACTGCCGGATAACATTTTGTTTCTTTGGCGTGAGTGGGTAGTGCCATATTAATGCTATTGCCAATAATTTTAAGCCGACTGGAACAGCAGCATAGATTATGGCCAGAGCAAATAGGTTATTTCCTTCCTTGGGGAAATCCGGCGAAAAACCAAGAGAGTCGAGGACAGGAAAAGCGACGGCTACAGATAAAGCTAGTGCAAGTTTTGTGGTTAGGCTCCAGATCGAGAACATTGTCCCACTGCAGTCTTTTCCAGACCTAAATAGTTCGAATTCAATAACGTCAGCCTGAATAGCAGGGGGTAACGATAAATCGGCTCCCAAAGCGAGACCAGTAATAATACAGATAAAACTAAAGGCAAATATATCGTGAGGGCCCAAACTTGGAACCGCTATAAATGCTATACACGCCAAAAACATGGCTAAGCACCAAGTCCGGTGCTTTCCGATAAAGTGACTCAACAATAACCAAATGGGGATTCCAACAACCCCTGAGAAAAAATATATAAAAGTAAGCATCCCCCGTTCAACGATACTAGCTTCTAGTATAAATTTCATAAATAAAATGAATAAAACGGCCGGTATTCCATTAGCCAAACTATTGATAAACCATCCAAAAATGAGAAGAAGGAACGGTTTATTCGTTGTAATACTGCGAATTAAAAAGCATAGGTTTTGTTTCCTTGACGAGATGGGTTTTTTACGTGTGGGGTCATTTACAGTAAATAAAAGGATGCCGAATAAGAAACATCCTACTCCAAGTACCACGAAAGCGACGAGCTTTAATGCTCCGCGTTCGCTATAGCCCAAACTGGCGGCGATAGCTGCTATAGCCACTGCCGTGATTATTCCAAGAATTGTAAATATTTCACGTACAGAGGTGATGTTTATCCTGCCATGATAATCTTCAGAAAGTGAGGCCCCCCACGCAAGGTAGGGGATATTGACAAGGGTCCAGCCAAAATAAAGTACTATCGCCCAGAGGCCTAGGTACCAAATACTGATATTTTGGTCTGGGGTGAGAAGAAAAAATAAACCAGCACCCCCCAAAATCGTTCCGAACCCTATAAGGGGTTTTTTACATCCCCACCTGGTATTTAAATTATCGGATAGATAGCCAATCACCGGATCAGATAAAACATCAAAACTGCGTGCAAGAAATAGTGCAATTCCTGTTGATGTCAGTCCTAAACCCAATGTATCCGCATAAAGTGGCGGAAGCATAACAAGCAAGGGTATTGTAGGTATGCCGAGGACAAAAGCGACAGAACCATAGCGAACATTATGCCAGGATTTATTATTTTTATAATTAACTGTCAATGTTCTTTTTTAAAAGAAATTGTCCGACATTGATTGTTCCTGCTTGAAAGCCTGCAGCGGTATAGTTGAGATAATATTCCCATAGGCGTTTGAAACGCCCGTCAAAACCCAGGGCTTCTATCAGTCTCCAATTATCGATAAACCGGTCATGCCATCGATCAAGAGTTGTTGCATAAGAGCTACCGAAACTGAAACATTCACTAATAGCCAGGCCGACTTTTTGAGCTTGTTTTTCCATCATTTCAGGTGAGATTAGCATGCCGCCAGGGAAGATATGACGCTGAATAAAATCAGATTTTCTTCGATAATTCGCAAATCTTTTATCCGGTACAAAAATGACTTGCACGATGGCTTTTCCGTTTGGCGCTAGATTTTTGGCAATAGTATTAAAAAATTCTGGCCAATAAGCCTCACCAACAGCCTCTAACATTTCAATGGAGACTATTCTGTCATAGGTCCCTGACACCTCACGGTAATCTGATAATTGGATTTTTGCCTTTTTGTTCAGGTCAGCCTTTTGAATACGATTGCAAGCGTAATCAAACTGTTCCCTAGAAATGGTAATGCCAGTAACTTTGGCTCCTGTCTCTTTAGCAACTAATTCGGCAAAACCGCCCCATCCACATCCAATTTCCAGTACACGATGATTTGATCTTATACCCAGTGTTTCGATTATCCTTCGATATTTTTTTAACTGAGCTTCCTCTAGGGATGACCCGAGATCTTCATACAATCCGGATGAATAGGTCATCGATGAATCAAGCCAAAGCTCATAAAAATCATTTCCTAGATCATAATGGTAAGAAATATTTCTTTTACTTCCCTTTTTCGAGTTACGACTTAAAATCCTAAAAATCTTTCTGGGTATCTTTACCAAATAATTCCCCGATAACCTCGTTCTGAACTTTTCTTGATTTTCAATTCCAAATTGAAACAGCGCTTTGAGCGATGGTGTCGACCAGTCTCCATTAACATAGCCCTCCCCCAGCCCTATGTAGCCACCAAAGAAAAGCCTTAATATACCTGAGTATGATCTAAATTTTATGATTGCATTTGACCCTTTTTTCGCCGTTTTGCATTTTATCTCTTTCTGGTCAGGTAGGATAAAATGGATGCCCCCACATTCCAGATTATTGGCTAGGCGGTTTAATAGGAAACAACAAAATAATCCACTGATAGCCGATGTCATTCTTCGAGGAATATATAAAAACCAAGATAGTTGACCTCTCGGACGTTTAATTTTCGAAGGCATCGGATAACCTCTTACTTAGATTTATCACTCAATTTTACCTTTGAAGTGGGCGTAAATTTTATATAGGGAATGTTCTTTAAATATAGTTTTAGAGCTTCCCAGTGAATTCCTATGATCACTTTCATTGTCATGAGTGGAAAATATATAAATGCTTTTGCTAAACTTAGGTCGTTAAAGGGACGCTTTCTGGCTTTAAAAGAAGCTGCCATTAGAAGTCCTTCACTATCCTCTACTCGCATCACAATGCGCACTAACTCATCAGGGGGCTGGACCCGAAATTTATATTGGCAATTCATCTCAATAAAAGGGGAAACATAAAATTTTTTTTCTTCAGTCTGACGAATGATACTATCAAAGGATCCCTTTACCTCAATAACATAGGTATGTCTTTCACCAAAAGTGTTGTGAACTTCATATACAATTGAGAGAAGCTTGCCGCTTTCTGCATAACAAAAGTAAACGCTTAGTGGGTTAAAGACATAGCCTAATACTCTTGGATAACAAAGTAATTTTATCTGGTGTGGTTCTTCTTCCTGCCCTGCTTTTTTCAGAAGATTTCTAACCCAATGGCCCATTTCTCCTTTTTTAAGGTTTTTGGTCCCGAAGTCTCGATCAAAGATCGAAAAAAGGTTCCATTTATTATATGAAAATAATCTACTCCTTGATGAAATCTTATCTAATTGATCAATATCAACTAATATAGAGAATACCCTATATCGGAGCCGGTGTTTACGGGGACGCTTGCGTTTGTGCACCACTTCCCCAAAGTATAGGTCAGCCGTGTTCATATTATAGCATCTCGAGGAGATTCCGGCTGGAGATGTATTCGAGATGATTCTAATTTAGTTCTCCATGGTCTGCGTTTGTCTCCTAAATTCTCAGCGGCGGCTAATCCGGACTGTAGGGCATCTTCATGAAAGCCATGTCCGAAATAGCTACCACAAAACCAGCAGTTGCGTATTCCCTGTATTCTCCAGAGAGACTCTTGAGCGTTAAGTGCATCAAGGTCAAAAACAGGGTGGGAATAATTCAAGTCACAAATGATTGATTCCGAAGAAATTTCTTTTTTTGGGTTTATTGTAAGAAAAATCTGAATGCCGGTATCTAGTGTTTGAAGAGAATTCATCCAGTAGGTAACGCTTGGACCAATCTCTGTTGTTCCCATGTAGTTCCAGCTCGACCAGATCCTTTTTCTTTTTGGCATTAAAGTATCATCGGTATGTAATACGGCCCTATTCTGTGTATAACGAAATTTCTCGAGAATTTTTTTTTCAAGAGGGTCAGCGTCATTAAGGAGCTCTATAGCATCATCAGCATGAGTGGCAATAATAAGGGCATCAAATTTTCTTTTTTCCCCCTCACTATCAATTACAAATACTTTATTATTTTCCCGGATGATTTTAGTGGCACCGTTTCCTAATTGAATCGGGTTTTTTAAACTAGATGTTAACCTTTTTACATACTCTCTGCTTCCACCACAGACAGTTCGCCATTTGATGTCTTGTTTAAATTGGAGCAATCCGTGGGTAGAAAAGAAACGAACAAATGCTTCTACGGGATAATAGCGCATTTTATCCACGTTAGTTGACCATATGGCGGCCCCAATGGTGAGGATGAAATTATCAATGAAGGAATGGCTATATTGGTTTTCAGAAAGATATTGCCCCAGGGTTTTTTCTCGAAAAATTTTTGGTTTTTTAAGAATTTCAGGCGCTTCTTTATAGAAACGCCTGATATCGAGTATCATACGCCAAAAACTTGAAGAAAATAAGTTCAACCTTTGGCCGAAGACAGCGTTAATATTTCGAGTACTATACTCTAATAATCCATGCTCTTGTGATACTCCAAAAGACATGTTGGTCGGTTCAGTAGGAACATTAAGCTGGTCAAAGAGGGCCACTAGGTTTGGATAGTTTGTTTCATTATAAACAATGAACCCGGTGTCCACTGGTTGATGACCGGAGGGTAGAGGGGCATCGACAGTGTTAGTATGACCACCAACCCTGTTTTGTTTCTCAAATATATAAACATCGTTTTGATCGTCGAGCAGCCAAGCAGCAGATAACCCCGCAATACCACTTCCAATCACTGCAATAGATTTCATTAAGGTTAGCCTTTTGAACACCATGTGACATGAGAGTTTAACGGATAAAAATGCGTAACTGGACAACATAGTTACGAATAAAGGTAAAGATTAGATCAGGGTAAGGAATACTTTAACCTAAGTAAAATTCCAATGAATTTGTATTACAAAACAAGAATATTATTTTTCGAAATTTGAAGAGTCATGAATTTCCGAGACCTATTCTTTTCTTTTATTCTTGAGCTGAAAAACTACGGGCAAATCAATGCTAGCTTTAACTGCAAGGCCCCTTTTTTTGGCCGGTTGGAATTGCCAATTCCAAACAGCGTCTATTGCAGCTTGATCCAATATCTGATGGCCACTGGTTTTAATCACTTTGATTGAAGAAGGCTTTCCATTATCACTAACTGTAATTCTCAAAATGAGGGCGCCTTCTTGGCCTCGCCGCCGTGCTCGATTTGGGTATTCTGGCCACTGATTCTTAACTTTAGGGTCGATTTTTGGCGGGATAGTTTGAATTTTTGAAGAAATGGCAGCTTGAGTGATAAGCTGAGCCGGTTTTAAAGGTTTTGGTATTTTAGATATTTTTTGCGTATTTGAGTAAAATTTCTGCTTAGCTTTAGTACTTAATCTTAATGGTTTTTTTTTGAAAGTTGTTTCCGCCAATTCATGTTTGGCTGGAACTTTTTGTTTTTTTGCCTCCAGAGTGA
>CEUN01149778.1_pt1 | contig 10547 bp, 9 predicted proteins | sample 361501 | NCBI WGS metagenome assembly CEUN01 (sample SAMEA2622801, study PRJEB7988) | marine metagenome | biome: marine biome (ENVO:00000447); feature: marine epipelagic mixed layer (ENVO:xxxxxxxxx); material: "saline water (ENVO:00002010), including plankton (ENVO:xxxxxxxx)" | depth 120 m | reverse complement strand
TAGCCACAGTCTGGCCCCGGTCGGGCGGGGTCAGCTGTAACGAATGCGTGGGTCCAGCCAGCCGTAGAAAATGTCCACGATAAAGTTGGTCAGTACAAACACGAGTACAACCAACAGGACCAGCGCTTCGGACAACGCGTAGTCATGGACCTCAACGGCGTCGACCAGCAGCTGGCCGAGGCCGTTCAGGTTGAATACCTGCTCGGTGACCACCAGGCCGCCTATCAGGAACGCAAATTCGATCCCAACGAGTGTGACAACGGGCAGCATGGCGTTACGCAGCGCGTGACGCATGCGGATGATGTGCTCGAACATGCCTTTGGCGCGCGCTGTACGAATGTAGTCTTCGCGCAGCACTTCCAACATGGCGGATCGGGTCATGCGCGTCAAAATGGCTGACGATCGGTAACCGGTTGCGAGCGCCGGCAAGAACAGCTGCGACAAGTTGTAGGCCGGGTCTTCCCAGATCGGCACATAGTCGATGGGCGGCATCCACGGCTGACCGGTAATGGCCTGCGTCGCAATCAACAGTCCGATGATGATCATGATGCCAAGCCAGAACGATGGCACCGCCTCGCCGGCAATCGCAAACGTACGCACCACGTAATCCATCCAGGTCTGCCGTTTAACTGCGGAGATGACCCCTAATGGGATCGCGATGATGATCGAAATGGGTAACGTCATCAGCGCGAGTTGTAATGTCAGTTCGAAACGCAGACCTATTTCGTGCTCGACGGGTTTGCCCGTCCACATGGAGTCACCAAAGTCCAGCGTGACGACATCTACCAGAAATACGCCAAATTGTTCGTACAGCGGGTCGTCCAGGTGGTGCTCGTCGCGACACTGCTGAATCATCTCCTCGCTGACGGCGGTGCCTTCACCGAGCAGTTTGACCAGGCAGACATCACCCGGCACCAGACGCATCAGGCCAAATACCAGAATGGCCGCACCAAACAACGTTGGCGGAATCAGGAGCAGTCGCTTCAGCAGGTATTTATGCACGGGATGTCAGCGCTCCAGGACAACGCGCCCGATCACCTGGCGATCGAGAATTGTGCGCATCGCGTCTGCCGCCTCTTCCAACACAAATCGGTGCGAGATACACGATTGGATCTTGCCTTCGCTGGCCCACGCCCAGATCACTTCCTGATTGCGTTTACCTTCTGCGGGATGACGGCGGGCAAACTCTCCAGCGCGAATGCCAACAACGCTGGCACCTTTGATCAGCACATGGTTGGTCCGCGCGGTAGCGGCGCGACCGCTGGTGAACCCAACGATCACCAGACGGGCGCCGTAGTTCAGGCAGCGCATGGATTCGTCAAACACATCGCCGCCGACCGGATCGAAGACGACGTCGACGCCACCAACCAGGTCGCGGACCTGCTCGCGAAAACGACCTTCGTTGTCACCGTAACTGACAATGTGATCGGCACCAAAATCGAGCGCTGGCTTTAACCGGTCCAGACGGCTCGCCGTTGCGACCACCGTCGCCCCCAGCAGTTTGGCGACTTGTACGGCCGCGAGCCCCATGCCACCGCCCGCGCCGTGAATCAGTGCCACTTCGCCGGACTCGAGGCGTCCGCCTTGTACCAGCCCGTGGTAGGCCGTCTGGAATGCCGAGCGCATGACAGCTGCCTGGTCCATCGACATGCCTGTCGGCACTGGCATGACGGCCTTTTTCGGTACTACAACTTGTTCGGCGAATGTGCCGGGGCGCATGCCAATGATGACGGCAGTGCCAGGGGCAAAAGCGGGGTTGTCAGAGCGGTTTTCGACGACGCGCCCGGCCGCTTCCAGGCCCGGCACAAATGGCAACTCGGGTTTCAGTTGGTAACCGCCTGCCACCATCAGGGCATCGACGTAGTTCACACCCCAGGCCTCCGGCTCAATGAGCAACTCACCATCGCCGGGCGTCGGTGTCTCGCGTTCCTCGACATACAGCACGTCAGGCGGTCCAAACTCCGGGCAAACAATCGCTTTCATCTGTTCCTCCGCGGCAAGTTCAGCAACATGCCGCCAGAAATGGTGGTACCACCGCGTTGAATTTGGCAGCGTCCTGGATGTTTACGGCGTGGCCCGCCTCCATCTCCCAACTGGTAATGCCTGGAATGGCGCGCTCGGCAAACTCCCGATGCGGCTGAAAACGCTTCTCATAGATACCAACAGCTATCGCAGTTGGCACCTGCAGCTTGTGCACGTGTTCACGCACGGAGGCAACCGGGTTAAGCGACTCGTAGGAATCGGCGATTGCCTGCGGGTCGATCAACGCTGCGTCGTTCAGCAACTCCGCATGCGAGTCGGGTGGCAGCCGCCGGGCGTGTCGGGGATGGACCCGCAGCGCCTCCACCGCCGCCAGTCCGCGCGTTCGAATGTCTTCGATGGCGGTTTCTGCATCGAGCTTGCGCTGCCTGATCATCTCCTCGGTGGCCAGTGCAGAGTTCGAGTTGGTAAACACCTGCCCCAACACGCGGTGCGGAAATTCCAATGCGTACCGCATCGTCAGAGCCGCGCCCAACGACTGCCCGCACAGCAACCACTGGGCGGCACCCAAAGTCTCCCGGATCTGTTCAAACTGCGCCAGGTACCCTGCTGGCGTATATGCCCATGCGCTTTTTCCGGCAGGTGAGCGCCCATGCCCCCACAGCTCAACAGTAACCGGTTGGCAGACCACCGCGAGCGCATCCAGATTAAGTGTCCACTGAGCACGGCTGGACAAGAAGCCGTGCACGAGCAACAGGTGCGGGCCATTGCCAGTGTGTACCTGCCAATGCAGAGTAGTCATCATGAATCGAGGTGAGCAGATTGATGCACATCATCTTATCACCGTCGCTGACCGACAAGATGGAGTGAAACATGGGACCTCTACAAGGCATCAAGGTTGTCGAACTGGCTGGTATTGGACCGGGGCCTATGTGCGCGATGTTGTTATCCGACATGGGCGCCGACGTGATTCGTGTGGACCGCGTGCAGGATTCTGGACTGGGCATCAAGCGCGAGCCGCGGTTTGACCTCTTGAATCGGGGGCGGCGCTCGGTTGCCATCGATGTCAAGACGCCTGCGGGGCGGGATGCGGTTTTGCGCCTAGTGGAGCAGGCTGACGCATTGATCGAGGGTTTCAGACCAGGTGTGACTGAGCGACTGGGTCTTGGCCCCGAAGATTGCGCGGCGCGCAATCCGCGACTTGTCTACGGGCGTATGACCGGGTGGGGACAAGATGGTCCGATCGCGCATGCGGCAGGGCACGACATCAACTACATCGCGTTGGTGGGTGCGCTACACGCGGTTGGCCAGAAAGATGGTCCACCCACGATCCCTCTCAACCTGTTTGGAGATTTTGGTGGCGGCGCTTTATATCTCGCATTTGGCATCGCGTGCGGCATCATCGAAGCTCGTCAGTCCGGTCGCGGCCAGGTTGTGGATGCGGCCATGACGGACGGCGCGGCATCGTTGATGACCATGTTCTACGGCATGCTGGGCGGGGGCGCATGGACGGACGCACGCGGTTCCAACGTCGTGGACGGAGGCAGCCATTTCTACACCGTGTACGAAACCAAAGATGGTAAACATGTCTCCATTGGTTCCATAGAGGCGAAGTTCTACAGGGAACTGCTGGAGCTTACAGGTCTGGAAGGGGAAGAACTCCCAACTCAGTTCGACCGCGACGGTTGGGAGGTGATACGGGCCCGACTGACGGACATCTTCAAGTCCAAAACACGCGATGAGTGGGTTGCCATCATGGAAGGATCGGATGTGTGTTTTGCGCCCGTTCTCAGCCTCCTTGAGGCGCCCGAGCATCCGCACAATCTGGCGCGTAAGACGTTTGTCGAACTGGATGGTGTGACGCAGCCTGCGCCTGCGCCGCGTTTCAGCCGTACGGTTCCGGAGATCCAACGCCCGCCGGCGAGCCGTGGCGAGCACACTGATGAAGCACTGGGCGATTGGGGCTTCAGCGAGCAGGAACTGGCGGATCTGCGCGCATCCGATGCGATTGCCTAGCGACTGACGATGGCGCCGTCAGGGCACTTCGGCCCTGACGGTGTCGTTTGCGAACAAGGTGGAAATATCCGCGTCACCCAGGCCCACTTTCTCCAGCACCTGACGCGTGTGCTCGCCGAGTAGCGGAGTTGTCATCAACACGCGCGGTGCGGTTTGCCCAAACTGGATGTATTGCCAAGCCACTTTCATGGCGCCAGCACGAGGATGTTGGGTCTCCGCTACCGATGCGGAGGCGATCGCGTGCTCGTCGTTCAGGAAGATCTCGCTGTCGCCGCGTTCCGCGGGAGCGGCCGGGATGTGATGCTCGCTTAGCAGCGTGAGTGCATCCGCGCGACGCATGCGTGAAAAGAACAGCGCAAATGCTCGAGCGGCTTGGGATTGGGCGGGGTGCGTGTCATCTTTCGCGGTTTGCAATTGCGTGGTTTGTAGCTCCGCGGTGACGCCTGCAAGTTCACATAGTCTGGCGCGCGCTGATTGCACATCAGCCGCAACGTATATCCAGCCGTCCGCTACTTCATACAGACGATGGAACGCGCTCAAGCCATATTGTTGTGCGTCGGCGAGCGGTCGCGCAGGCCGTCCGCGGTATGCGCTGAACCATGCCGAGGTCAACATGATGCCGCCATTCAGCAGGTTGGACTCAACACGCTGTGTGATGCCGCGAGTTGTGCGGACCAACAGAGCCAGAATGGCGCCAAACGCGCCCATCGCGCCGGTCGTGAAGTCTGTTGGTGCTAGTTGCGCGGGAAATACGGGCGGGTTGCCATGGCCGCCTTGTGCACGCTCAAGACCCATGTAGGCTTGCGCCAGCGGGTCAATGCCAGGACGTCGCGCGTATGGACCCGTCCAGCCGTAACCTGTCAGGTGCACTTCGATCAGTTTCGAATTGAGTGCCTGGTTGATGCCCATTCGCTCCGTCGCGTGGGGGCGCAGGTTGGCCACCAGCAGGTCGGACTTGGCCGCGATTGCCTGCACTACCCGTTTGCCTTCTGGCGTGCTGGTGTTGGCACAGACAGAGTGCTTGTTGAAATTGACGCTGTAAAAATAAGTGCGGCCTATTGGACGCGACATGTCGCCGCCGGGCGGTTCGAACTTGATGACGTCCGCGCCCAGGTCCGCCAGCAGCCGCCCCGTTGTTGGCCCGGCAATCAAGTTGGTGATCTCCAGCACCCGCACCCCCGCAAGTGGTGGTTGTGATGTGCTGGCGGCTGGCACGGACGTTGCGCGGTCCTTGGGCTGCAGGTCAGCCGGAATGGTGTTTGGCGGTAGCGCCTGTTGACGGGGCCCGCGGGCACGACCGGGAGTCTTCGTCAGCGTAACCGCGGTACCCATGGAGCGGACAACGCCAAGTGCTGGATCATCCAACTCGACCAGCATCTGGTTGTGGGTGACTTGCGGGTCATCCAGGCTCTGCTCTGTCCACCGCGCAGGTGCAAACGGTACATCGGCCGCTTCAAAAGCCTCAGCCCACGCCGCCTGTGAGCGTTGTTTGATGACGTTGGCCAGGATACCCCGTAATTCCTGGTCATCAGCGTCGGAGACGGGCGCCCGCCCTTCCCCAAATCGCGGATCCGACAGCGTTTTGGTGATACCCAGCACCTCCCCGGCGATAGCGATGAAGCCTGCGTGCACGCATCCGAGTTGTATCCATTCGCCATCTGCGCACTCGTACACGCTATAGAACGGCGCACTTCCGCTGGGGTTTGTCTGGAATGTGTGGCGTGCGAGTCCCTCGCTCGCCACTTTGGGGTGGTACAACAATGCCCCCGCCATAAGTGAGGTCTCAACAGGCCGGGCAATGCCAGTTGTAGCGCGCGCGAACAACGCCGCGGCAATACCTGTGGCGGCCAGAACAGCAGCGCCGACGCTGGGTAGAGGGTGCACCACATGCACGGGCGCGGGTCTGAACCCAGGCATACCGCCAAGGACACCGGTGCGCGCGAGCACCAACTCATCCACGGGTGGTTCATCACACCAGGGCCCACGCTTGCCGTAAGCGGTGATGGAACAGTTGATGATCTGATCGTTAATACGGCGAAGGTGCGCATCCGCCACCAGGGACTGCTGTTTCGCAGCTGGGGCAAAGTCATCCACCACGACGTCCGCGTTCTGCAACAACGTACGCCACGCTTCGTGTGCTGGTGTCCCGGCAGACAAACATTCGTCCAAAGACATCTGGACACATTCTTTGCCACGATCCCAGACAACAAAGCCGCCGTCGCGCAGGGCTTGTGCATGCTGATCGATGACTCGTATTACACGCGCTCCGTGATCACTCAACATCATCGTACACAACGCCCCCGCAGCGGTGGTGCTGAAGTCGACAACGGTATTACCGGTCAGTGCACTGTCGTTCATGGTTTACCCAATACCTCTAACGCCCGTTCGCGCAATTCAACTTTGCGTATCTTTCCGGAACTTGTCATCGGAAGCTCGTCGACAAAGATCACATGTCTGGGGATCTTGAAGCTGGCGATGCGTCCAGTGAAGCTGTCAATGACCTCGCTCGCTTGCACAGACGTGTCACTTGCGCGGCGCACGAATGCCACCGCGACTTCATTCAGTCGTTTGTCTGGATAACCCACAACCGCAGCCTCACGGACACCTTCGATCTGCAGCAAGTGCCGCTCCACCTCCATCGGGTCGACATTCTCGCCGCCAATCTTGAGCATGTCCTTGTAACGACCGACAAATCGAAAATAGCCATCCTCGCGTAGCAGGCCCATATCACCCGTTCGGAACCAACCGTCATCTGTCAGGGCTGCTGTGGTTTGTTCAGGTTTGCGGTAATAACCTTGCATCAAGTTATAGGTCTTGACCCACAACTCGCCGGGCTCTCCCGTAGGCAGGTCCTTGCCGGTTGCGGGGTTCACGATCCGAAATTCGAAACCTGGGGCCGGTTTCCCTGACGTTTCCGCGGCTTGTTCAAGTGTCGAGCCTAGGTTCGACAGTGCGCAGTTTGCGCCAATCTCCGTCATCCCATATGCGGAGATAGTCCTGAGCGGCGCCAGAACTTCATGCGCCGTCCGCGTAATCTCCACGGCGCTTTGCATACCAGCGGCAAACACACCGCAGCGTAGTGTTGATACATCGACTGCAAGTTTCTGCTGCGCGATCACCAAATCGTTCAGATGCGCTTCAAACCCCTGTACCTGTGTCCCGCCTTCCTGCTCCACGAGTGTAAGTGCCTGCTCCGCGTCGAACTGATTCATCAGGACCTGTTTGTTTCCAGTCATGATCGATGACAGTGGGCCGTCGACGTAGCCAAAAATATGGAACAGCGGCAGGTAGTTGATGACAACATCGTCCGCGGTGGTTTCGAGTACTTGCAGCCGGTCAACCTGATTGCGCAGCAGATGATGGTTGCGCATGACCCCTTTGGGAAACCCGGTAGTGCCTGACGTGTACATGATGAACAGCGTATCGTCCAGGCACACCGCAGCAGCACGCTCGGTGAGTTCGTCGTCCTCGACCACCTGGCCGGCGTCGAGAAACTGTTCCCAGTTCAACGCGTTGTCATGATGCGCTGTTGTGACCAGTACCAGATGTTCTAGCGCTGGAAAGCGTTCTGAAGAGACGAAGCCCAGACGATTCGTTTCTTCAGTGGATACCAACTCACGCACCATGGACAGGTAGTCTATTGGTCCCGATGTGTCGTGTGTGAACAGAAACTCCGAATCAGATTGCCTGAGGACGTAGTCGAGATCGTCAGCGCGAAATCGCGTATTAACGGGCACCTGAACAGCGCCCACTTTTGCGATTGCGAACAGGAGATGAATCCATTCTGGCTGGTTATTCAGCCACACCATGCATTTGTCGCCGGGCTTAACGCCCAGCGCGATCAACGCTTTCGCAACACGGTCAATGTCGGCGTCCAATTCCGAGAAGGTCCAGTGGCGCTGTTCGTACTGTAACGCGATTCGATCACCGAACTGCGCCGCGGCACGGCGCGGTAGCAGACCTACAGTTGTCTTCTGGTCCCACACGGCGCTTGCGTCAGTTGCAGTTAACCGACGTTACGCTGCAACATGGCAAACAGCACTTCCCAATGTCGTTCAGCGGCAGCCTTTTTATAGATGTCACCGCGTTGTGGAAAGACAAAACCGTGCTCGGTGCCTGGATACCACTCGATACGATAATTGATGCCGGCATCCTCTAGATGCGCATCCAACGCATCGATCATCTCTGGAGGTGCCCACTGGTCGTGCTCGGCGCAGCCGAAATACATCTCACCCTGAATTTTCTCCGCGGTGAGATGCGGAGAAGTGGGGCCGTCAATAAACAGGCGCACGCCGTGTATTGAGGCGGCTGCTTTGATGCGGTTCGGAAACTCCGCCGCCGCGGCAAAGACAAACGGGCCGCTCATGCAATAGCCAGTGACGCCAATGGGACCGTTCGCGGCGGCTTCTTCGTCCGCGATAAAATCGAACATCGACTGCGTGTCTTCACACACCATCACGTTGGAGATGTTGTTCATCATCTCGAACATGCGCTCGCGCGTGGCACCCGGCATCGCCAAATTGAACTCTCGGGTCTCGCGATAATAGAGATTTGGCAACAACACATAGTAGCCAACCGTCGCGATACGTCGCGCCATGTCATGCAACTCTTCGCGTTTCCCGGGTGCGTCCATGTAAAAGATGACAACCGGGTGCGGGCCACCTTCCTCCGGGTACGTGATGAAGGTATTCATCGCACCATCTTTCGTATTGATGTCGACGTGCTTCTCGTGCATCAGTGGGACTCCTGCAGAGGTTTGGCAGTAGCTTGCCTCATTCGTTGTCGCACGACTACAGTTTGCGGTCGGACGCCCTCAGCCTGAACGCACATAGATGAATGTTGAACACCTTGGTTTTATCGGGATAGGTCAGATGGGGTTGCCTATGGCACGCAATCTCATGAAGGCCGGTCATCGCGTTACGGTTTTTGATGTCAACAAAAACGCTTTGGATAAACTGCAAGTTGAAGGTGCCAACGTTGTCACGAGCCCCAAGGCTGTGGCTGACGGCTGTGATGTCGTAATGGTCAGCCTGCCAACTCCGGATGTCGTGAAGAGTGTTGCCACAGGAGAGCAGGGTGTGGTCCACGGCAACCAGGTGCGTGCCTACGTGGATCTCTCTACAACCGGTTCAACGGTAGCCGCAGAAGTTGCCGATGTGCTCGGCGCCGCAGACGTACAAGTACTCGACTGTCCGGTGAGCGGTGGTGAGCGCGGTGCGATCGCAGGCACGTTGACGCTGATGGTTGCTGGCGACGCACAACTGTTCGAACAGTTAAAACAGCCGTTAGCCAGTATCGGAGATGAGCATTTCTACGTCGGTGAAAAAGTAGGGCTCGCGCAGACACTCAAGCTTTGTAACAACTTTCTGTCGGCAGCGAATAATGTGGCCGCAGCGGAAGCGATGGTCACTGCCGTGAAGGGCGGACTGGACCCGCACGTCGCCCTCAATGTGATCAACGCGTCATCCGGGCGTAATTCGGCGACTGACGGAAAGTTCGAAGAACTGGTGTTAACCCGTCAGTTCAACAAGAGCATGAAAACCAGGCTGCTTCACAAAGATCTGTCGCTGTTCACTGAAGAGGCCCAGGCGCTTGGTGTGCCAACCTGGGTGGGCGCCAACGTCAAGCAACTTCTGGCTTATTCATTGACTCAAGGTATGGGCGACGAAGCATCCGTGAGCTTGATCAAGAACTGGGAACAATGGGCTGGCGTCGAAGTGGGTGCGGAAGGGGATTGAGGTACGCGGGGCTTTCAGCTTGCGAATCGGTCCCAATGCAATACGTCTGCCAGCGGATTGCGTCTGGCCGGTTTGAAATCCGTGCCTTGCGTATAGGCGATGGGAATTAAGCCAACTTGCACGTAGTCGTCGGGAACGCCCAATAGCGCAGCCGCTTCGGGCGCGTGGCGCAGATGCAGGGTCGTGATACACGAGCCCAGGCCTCGCGCTCGAAGCGCTAACTGCAAGCTCCAGATAGCCGGATAGATAGAACCGAACAGTCCCGACCAGGCATGCGGGTTGTCGTTCTTGCCAAGGCGATTGTGGATGCACGGAACAAGGTGTACCGGCACGCGCTCAAGGTTCTCAGCCAGATACTCTGCCGAGCTGAAGACGCGTTCGTTTTGTGCCTCGCCTTTCGCCTCCGCCTCGGCGCGGGCTTGTGCCAGATAGTCACCCGCGCCGCGGCGGTACAACTTCGCCAACTCGCCGCGCGTTTCCGGGGCGGTCACCACTATCCACTGCCAGCCCTGACGGTTTGAGCCGGTAGGCGCCTGCAGTGCGATCTCCAGGCATTGCTCGATAATCTTGCGCTGTACCGGGCGGTCCAGGTCCAGACGCCGACGCACTGCGCGCGTAGTGGTCAGCAATGCGTCTGCTTGCTCGAGATCGAAAGGTGGCTTCTCAGGTGCCATGTGGCTTAACCCGCCTCGAGTTTTGGCAGAAAGAACACTTCTGCGCCGTCGGGTACTTGCTGATACAGCGCGTCTTCGAATAACTCGCCGTTGATGGCGACCATCGTGTCGTGCTCGAGCATCTCCCCGATACCGGGGA
>CEUN01031919.1_pt1 | contig 10567 bp, 21 predicted proteins | sample 361501 | NCBI WGS metagenome assembly CEUN01 (sample SAMEA2622801, study PRJEB7988) | marine metagenome | biome: marine biome (ENVO:00000447); feature: marine epipelagic mixed layer (ENVO:xxxxxxxxx); material: "saline water (ENVO:00002010), including plankton (ENVO:xxxxxxxx)" | depth 120 m | reverse complement strand
ACGCCGCGCTCCGTGACCTGCTCACCGAGCCACATCATGAACATCGCGCCGGTCGTAAGCGTCGACACGGCGACAAAATGGAATACGAACGATGACGTATAGGACAGGCCCTGGGAGGCCAGGCCGCTGCTCATCGCAAAACCCTGGATGAGCGCGAGTACCAACGTGCCCCAGCGGGTGTACTGGGAAATCTTGCGGCGCCCGGCTTCCCCTTCCTTGCGCAACTGCTGGAGCGACGGCGTCGTCGCGACGAGCAACTGCGTAATGATGGATGCCGAGATGTAGGGCATGATCCCGAGCGCAAAGATGCTCATGCGCTCGAGCGCACCTCCCGAGAACATGTTGAACATGTCCAGGATGCCGCCCTGATTCTGCTCGAACAGTGCCGCCAGCCGATCGGGATTGATGCCGGGAACGGGGATGTGGCTACCGACGCGATACACGATGATCGCAAGCAGCACGTACCAAAGCCGCTGCCGGAGTTCGGTGAGCCCGCCGCTGACGTTTGGGAGTCGCTGTGCCAGAGAACTGGTCATATTCGCGTCTTCGTTTTGCCGTGAGTTGGATGAGACCGCGTGAATGCTGTCTGTATCCGCCCGTTCCGACTTTTCCTCTCGTGTGTCTGTTCGTGGAAGCTGCGCTTCCTTGGTTTACCTGAAGCTGTTTATCTGAAAATGGTGCCTGACTAGCTTTCGCCGTCCTCGTTCTCGTTTTCAGTTTCGCTGGCTGCAGACTCTGCACTCGCCGCAGGCACTTCATCGGCCGCAGGCGCTTCATCAGCCGCAGGCGCTGCCGCCACTGGTGCGTCGTCGTCATCCAGGACGGAGCCGCCAGCCGCTTCGATTGCCGCACGCGCGCCCTTGGTCGCACGCACGCCTTTGAGCGTCACCGCGCGACTGATGCTGCCGGACAGCATCACCTTCGCCCGCAGGGTCCCGCGATTCACCACGTTGGCGTCCCGCAGGACGTCAACCGTGATCTCGGTCGCTTCGAGCTTGTCGAGTTCCGACAACGTCACCTCGGCCGTGACCCGCGCCAGGCGCGAATTGAAGCCGTACTTTGGCAGACGCAGTTGCAGGGGCTGCTGGCCACCCTCGAAGCCGGCACGAATCCTGCCGCCCGAGCGTGACTTCTGGCCCTTGTGGCCGCGGCCACAGGTTTTACCTTTTCCACTGCCGATCCCGCGGCCGACTCGGCGCGCGTTCCGTTTGCTACCCGCAGCGGGTTTGAGTTCATTGAGTCGCATGGGTCGATTCACTCGATGATTTTGACCATGTAGGACACTTTGTTCACCATCCCGCGGTTTTCGGGAGTGTCCTCTACTTCAACCACGTGCCGGATCCGGCGCAGCCCGAGACCGCGTACGCAAGCCTTGTGACTCGCCAGGCGACCGATCGTGCTCTTGGTCTGCTGAATCTTGATCTTGGCCATGTGTCCTAACGTCTCTTCGCGTCTCTGGGTACCGTGGGCGTCAAGCCGCCACGATCTCGTCAACGGTCTTGCCGCGCTTCTCGGCAACCGAATCCGGCGAGCGCATGTCGCGCAAGCCCTGGAAGGTCGCCTGGATCACGTTGACCGGGTTCGTGGAGCCGTAACACTTCGCAAGCACGTTCTGTACCCCGGCCACTTCGAGCACCGCGCGCATCGTCTTCCCCGCGATAATGCCCGTACCGTCGGAAGCAGGCTGCATGAACACCTTGGACGCACCGTGGCGGCCGGTCACGGGGTATTGCAGCGTCGTGCCTGCAAGGTCCACCGAGATCATGTTGTGCCGCGCCGCCTGCATGGCCTTCTGGATCGCGAGCGGTACTTCACGCGCCTTGCCTCGCCCGAAGCCCACACGGCCCTGGCCGTCGCCAACGACGGTCAGAGCGGTGAAGCCGAAAATCCGGCCGCCTTTGACAACCTTGGCCACCCGATTGACCTGAACCAGTTTCTCGAGGAAACCTTCTTCGTTGTCCTGCTGATTGTGGTAAGCCATCTTTTCGCCCCTAGAACTTCAGCCCGCCTTCGCGGGCGGCGTCGGCCAGCGCTTTGACGCGGCCGTGATACTTGTAACCTGAACGATCGAACGCAACGCTCTCGACACCGGCGGCGATTGCCCGCTCGGCCAGCAGTTTGCCAACCGCGACCGCACCGTCGACGTTGCCTTTGGCCCCATCCCGCAGACTCTTGTCCAGCGTGGACGCTGCCGCAGACACCGTGGACCCGTCATGGCTGATGACCTGCGCGTAGATGTGGCGCGGAGTCCTGTAGACCGTCAGACGCGCCACGCCCAGTTTGCGCATGTGCGACCGGCCACGCCGTGCGCGGCGCAATCTCGCCTGTTGCTTCTTGCTGCTCATCTACTTCTTCTTGGCTTCTTTGCGTTTCACGTATTCGTCCGCGTAGCGGACCCCTTTGCCCTTGTAGGGCTCGGGCGGGCGGAACGAACGAATGTCCGCTGACACCTGGCCCACCAGCTGCTTGTCGATGCCCTTCACCACGATCTGCGTGGGTTGCGGCGTCTCGATCTCGATTCCTTCCGGAATCGGGTATTCAACCGGATGTGAGAAGCCCAGCGTCAGATTCAACTGGCGGCCGCTGACCTGGGCCCGATAGCCGACACCCTGGAGCTGGAGCTCTCGCGTAAACCCTTCGCTGACCCCGATGACCATGTTGTTCACGAGGGAGCGCGTTGTCCCGGCAAGTGCCGACGCCTTGCGGTCGCCGGACTTCGTGCCGAACTTCAGGGCACTCTCGTCCTGTTCGATCGCAACGAGATCGTGGACGCGCATGGTCAGGCTGCCTTTGCCGCCTTTGACCGAGATCTCGCTCGGTGACAAGGACACCTCTACCCCATTGGGTAGCGTGACCGGATTGTTGGCAATTCTCGACATCGCTCGAATCCTAGAAAACCGAACAGAGCAGTTCGCCGCCTACACCAGCGGCGCGTGCTGCACGATCCGTCATCACACCTTTGTTGGTCGACAGGATGACCACCCCAAGCCCACCGCGCACGGACGGAATGTCGTCTTTGCCGCGGTACTGCCGCAGTCCCGGACGACTCATGCGCTTGATTTCCTCGATCACCGGCTTGCCCCGGTGGTACCGAAGCACAATCGACAGCTCCGGCTTCGACTCACCGCTCACGGAGCAGCCGTCGATATACCCTTCTTCCACCAGGACCTCGGCAACGGAGACTTTCGTCTTGGAAGACGGCATCGTGACTTCATTGATTCCCGCCACCTGCGCATTGCGGATGCGGGTCAGCATGTCTGCCAGCGGATCTTGCATGGTCATATCGGCAGTCCTCTCACCAGCTCGCTTTCACGAGCCCGGGGATGTCGCCCCGCATGGCCGCTTCACGCAGCTTTGTGCGCCCAAGGCCAAAACGCCGGTAAACGCCGTGCGGGCGTCCTGTCAGCGAACAACGCCGGCGCTGGCGACACGGACTCGCGTCGCGGGGGAGCTTCTGCAGGCGCGTCTGTGCGTCCCAGATCTCCTCGTCGCTTGCCTCCGGGTCGCGCAGAATCTTCTTGAGCGCCGCGCGCTTGACCGCGTACTTCGCTGCAAGCTTCTGCCGCTTCTTCTCCCGGTTGATCATTGATTGTTTGGCCATAGGTCTCGTCTCGGTCCGGCCCTTGCCGGCCTTTTCTGTTGCCGCGATTAACGCGCGCTGTTCATTCGTCTCTGGTTATTCGGCTCTGGTCAGTCTTCAGGCTTGTGCGCCCGGCTCGCGGAACGGGAAATTGAATGCCCGCAGCAGTGCGCGCCCTTCATCGTCCGTTCTTGCCGACGTCACAATGTTCACGTCGAGTCCACGAATCTTATCGATCTTGTCGTAGTCGATCTCCGGAAAGACGATCTGCTCGGTCAGCCCCATCGCGAAGTTTCCGCGGCCATCAAAGGACCTGAGGGGAATCCCCCGGAAGTCACGCTGACGTGGAATCGCAATATTGATCAGCCGATCCAGGAACTCGTACATCCGGCTCCGCCGCAGCGTGACCTTGCAACCAATCGGGAAGCCGTCACGAATCTTGAAGCCAGCGATCGACTTGCGGGCGAGCGTGGTGACTGCCTTTTGACCGGCAATCGCCTCCATGTCGCCAACCGCGCTGTCAAGCTGCTTGCGGTCGCCGATCGCCTCACCCACGCCCATATTGAGCGTGATCTTGGTGATACGCGGCACGCGCATGATGTTGTCCAGGGCAAGCTCGTCTTTGAGCTTTGCCCGGATCTCGTCGTCGTACAGGGCCTTGAGGTCCGCCACCTTTTCCTCCAGGTCTCCGTTAACCGTCTATCTGCTCGCCGGTCGAGCGGTACACACGCACCTTCTCGCCGTCGTCGAGCACCTTGATGCCCACCCGGTCCGCCTTGTTGGTGGCCGGATTGAAAATCGCCACATTCGAGATGTGGATCGCTGCTTCGCGCTCAATGATGCCGCCCTGCCTGTTCAGCTGGGGATTGGGCTTCGTGTGCCGTTTGATCATATTGATCCCGGACACGAAAAGCCGCTCTTCGTTGAGCCGCCGCGTCACGCGCCCGCGTTTGCCACGGTCTTTGCCGGCAATCACGATGACTTCGTCGTTCTGTCTGATCTTCTGCATTCGCGTTCTGTTCCCCGTGCAGCAGCGCCTATAGGACTTCCGGCGCCAGCGACACGATGCGCATGAAATTGTCGGTTCGCAGTTCGCGCGTCACCGGTCCGAAAATGCGCGTCCCGATCGGCTGCTTCTGCGCATTCAGCAGGACTGCCGCATTCCCGTCGAAACGGATGATCGAACCGTCCGGGCGCCGCACGCCCTTCTTCGTCCGCACCACAACAGCGTCCAATACCTGACCTTTCCTGACGCGACCGCGAGGAATCGCCTCCTTCACGGTCACCTTGATGACGTCGCCGACGTTGGCATACCGCCGACGGGAACCACCAAGGACCTTGATGCACATCACCCGACGCGCGCCGCTGTTGTCAGCGATGTCCAAATATGTCTGAGCCTGAATCATCTAATCGGACCTCAAATCGCCGTGGACTTGCGATCGACGCTCGTCAGCTTCCAGGACTTGCTCTTCGAGATCGGTCGCGTTTCCGTGATCGTCACCAGATCACCCTCGCCGCACACGTTCTCTTCGTCGTGCGCATGAATCTTCTTCGACCGCTTGATGTACTTACCGTACAGCGGGTGTTTGACCCGCCGTTCGACAAGAACTGTGATCGTCTTGTCCATCTTGTTGCTGACGACCGTACCACTGGCGGTACGCCCTACATTCTCTTCACTCATTGCGCACCGGCCTTCAGTTTGGCGTTGAGAACGGTCTTCACCCGCGCGATGTCCCGCTTGGCCTGCCGCAGCAGGTGGGGCTGGGTCAGCTGTCCTGTGGACCGCTGCATGCGCAGACTGAAGCGCTCTTTGGTCAGGTTCAGCAGCGTTGCCTGCAGTTCCTCGACCGACTGTTCTTTCAGCTCACTCGTTTCCATCAGATCACCGTCGCCGTCACGAACGTCGTCGGGATCGGCAGCTTCGCTGCCGCCAGACGAAACGCGTCACGTGCCGTTTCTTCCGTCACGCCTTCCATTTCGTACAGGACCTTGCCCGGCTTGATCTGGGCAACCCAGTACTCGACGTTCCCTTTACCTTTACCCTGGCGCACTTCGAGCGGCTTCTTGGTGATCGGCTTGTCGGGGAAAACCCGGATCCAGATCTGGCCACCCCGGCGTACGCGACGGGTCATGGCACGCCGGCCAGCTTCGATCTGGCGCGCTGTCAGACGTCCGCGACCGGTCGACTTCAGCCCGTAGGTCCCGAACTCGACGCTGCTTCCGCGATGCGCAAGTCCGCGGTTACGGCCCTTGTGCTGCTTTCTGAACTTGGTTCTTTTTGGCTGTAACATCGTGGCTTATCCGAAGTTCCGTTCTGCCTGTTGCGGCTCTTCACGCTCGCCAATGACTTCGCCTTTGAAGATCCACACCTTCACGCCGATGATGCCGTAGGTCGTCAGCGCTTCCGCGGTTGCGTAGTCGATGTCGGCCCGCAGCGTGTGCAGCGGCACCCGGCCCTCGTGCTGAACTTCCGAGCGGGCGATTTCCGCACCGCCAAGCCGCCCTGCCACGCGGACCTTGATGCCTTCCGCGCCGAGCCTCATGGTGTTCTGCATCACGCGTTTCATCGCGCGCCGGAACTGCACCCGGCGCTCGAGTTGCTGCGCGACGTTCTGTGCGACGAGAAACGCGTCAAGTTCCGGCTTGCGGATCTCTTCGATGTTCACGTGTACCGGCACTTTCATGATCGAAGCAACCTCGCCGCGGAGACGCTCGACGTCTTCGCCCTTCTTGCCGATCACAATGCCGGGCCGCGCCGTATGGATCGTGATCCTCGCGGTCTGTGCGGGGCGTTCGATCTCGATGCGGCTCACCGAAGCCTGCTTGAGCTTCTTCTGAATGTACTCGCGCACTTTCAGATCGGTGTACAGGTTCTCTGCATAGGAGGCGCCGTCGGCGTACCACACGGAAGTGTGGTCCTTGACGATGCCAAGGCGCATACCTGTTGGATGTACTTTCTGACCCATGCCTCTTCCTTCTTGTCCAGCTACGCGCCGCGCGTCAGTCGGCCACTGCCAGGGTGATATGGCAGGTTCGTTTCAGGATCCGGTCAGCGCGACCTTTTGCGCGCGGCCGCAGCCGTTTCATCGTAAGCCCCTCATCGACGAAGATTCGCGATACCGTGAGCTCGTCGACGTCCGCACCTTCGTTGTGTTCCGCGTTCGCAATTGCCGACTCGAGGAGCTTGCGCACGAGATGCGCGCCCTTCTTCGTGCTGAAGGACAATATGTTCAGGGCGTCGCCAACCTCTTTGCCGCGAATCTGATCCGCGACGAGGCGGGCTTTCTGCGCACTCATCCGCGCACCCTTCAGCTTTGCCGTTACTTCCATCGTCTGTCTGCCTTAAATTCGCCCGGTCCCGTACTCAGCGCCGTGCCTTGCGGTCGCCCGCGTGGCCCCGGAACGTGCGGGTCATTGCAAACTCGCCGAGCTTGTGCCCGACCATGTCTTCATTGACGAAGACCGGTACGTGCTGGCGACCGTTGTGCACCGAAATCGTGAGCCCAACCATGTCCGGTGTGATCAGCGAGCGTCGCGACCAGGTACGGATGGGGCGCTTGTCGTTCGTCTCGACCGCCTGCTGGACCTTGTTGGCCAGGTGCAGGTCCACAAACGGGCCTTTTCTCAAGCTGCGTGGCATGTCTCTCGTCCTCTAACCCTTCACTCGCCTTCTAACGGCCCTTGCGCCGACGACGTACGATCATCTTGTCGGTGCGCTTGTTCTTGCGGGTCTTGTAACCTTTTGTCGGTACGCCCCACGGGGTCACCGGGTGACGGCCGCCTGACGTTTTGCCTTCACCACCGCCGTGGGGGTGATCAACCGGATTCATGACGACGCCGCGAACGGTCGGGCGAACCCCGCGCCAGCGGGTCGCGCCTGCCTTGCCCAACGAGCGCAGGTTGTGTTCGCCGTTGCTGACCTCACCAAGAACCGCACGGCACTCGGCAAGTACCCGACGCATCTCCGTCGACCGGAGCCGGAGCGTCACATACGCGCCCTCTTTCGCAACCAGCTGTGCGCTCGTTCCAGCGCTACGCGCCATCTGCGCGCCTTTGCCAGGCTTCAGCTCGATGTTGTGAATCACACTACCCATCGGGATGTTGCGCATGGGAAGGCAGTTGCCGGCACGGATCGGAGCAGCATCTCCGGACTGGAGTTCGTCACCTTCCTGCAGGCCCTTGGGAGCGATGATGTAACGGCGCTCGCCGTCGGCGTACTTCAGGAGGGCAATGTTGGCGGTGCGGTTGGGATCGTATTCGAGGCGTTCCACTACGGCTTTTATGCCGTCTTTGTTGCGCTTGAAGTCGATGATTCGATACTTCTGCTTGTGTCCACCGCCAACGTGCCGGGTCGTAATCCGGCCGTTGTTGTTCCGGCCACCGGTCTTGTTCTTGGTTTCCGTCAGGCCCTTATGCGGCTTGCCCCGGTGCAGATTGGGGTCGACCACCTTGACGACGAAACGACGCCCGGGGGAAGTAGGTTTGGCTTTTACGACTGGCATTGTGTTCTGTCCTGTACCTGCTTGCGCCTCAGGAGGCCGCGAAGTCGATGTCCTGACCGGCGGCAATACGCACGTAAGCCTTCTTCCACGAGGGCCGCCTTACGGTTGTTCCGCGAAACGTTCGCTTCGTCTTGCCTTTCACGTTGAGCAGGCGGACGCTCTCAACGTTGACGTTGTAAATCTTCTCCACCGCCTGCTTGACCTCAGGCTTGGTGGCATCCGTCGTGACGCGAAATGCGAACTGGTTCGCCTCGTCCGCGATGAGCGTGCTCTTCTCGGAGATATGCGCACCGAGCAGCACCTGATACATGCGTTCTTCGTTCATGCGAACAGCCCCTCGAGCTTGCGGAGCGCCGGGACCGTCACGAGCACCTTGTCGAATCCAATCAGATCAACCGGGTTGACCTGACCGGCTTCAACAACGCCGACACCTTTCAGGTTTCGCGCAGAGAGAAACAGGTTCTCGTCCGCCGTTTCTGTGACGATCAGCACGTTCGACAGTTCGAGCGCTTTCAGCTTACCGACCACTTCTTTGGTCTTGGGCGCGTCTACCGAGAAGTCCTCGACGACGACCAGACGTTCCTGGCGTACGAGTTCCGAGAGGATCGACTGCATCGCCGCGCGATACATCTTCTTGTTGACCTTCTGCCCGTGGTCCTGCGGCTTTGCAGCGAACGCATTACCGCCCCCACGCCAGATCGGGCTGCGGATCGTTCCCGCCCGGGCTCGACCCGTACCTTTCTGCCGCCAGGGCTTGCGCCCGCCACCATTGACTTCGGAGCGGGTCTTCTGTGCGCGCGTCCCCTGCCTTGCGCCTGCGAGATAGGCTGTCACAACCTGGTGCACCAGAGACTCGTTGAAGTCGCGTGCGAAGGTTGTTGGTGACACGTCAACCGCCTTGTCGGCGCCAGCTATGTTCAGATTCATCGTGTTCCCCCGTCGCCTTACTTGGCCTTAACCGCCGGGCGGATGACAAGGTCACCACCGCGTGCGCCGGGTACCGCGCCCTTGATGAGCAGCAGGTTGCGCTCGGTGTCGACCTGCGCGATCTCGAGCGTTTGTACCGTCACCTGGGCAGCGCCCATGTGGCCGGCCATTTTCTTGCCTTTGAAGACACGACCCGGGGTCTGACACTGACCGATGGACCCGGGCGCACGGTGTGAAATGGAGTTGCCGTGCGACATGTCCTGCGTGCGGAAGTTGTGGCGCTTGACGACACCAGCAAACCCGCGGCCTTTGGATTGACCGGTCACATCGACCTTCTGACCAACCTCGAACGCAGAGACTTCAAGTGCGTCGCCGACCGCCAGCTCGGAGGCTGAGTCGATCCGGAATTCCCAAAGATCGCGACCCGCGGCGACGTTGTTCTTACTGAAATGGCCCGCCTGCGGTTTGTTGACCTTCGACTGCTTGACGTCACCCGCGGTGACCTGGATGGCTTCGTAGCCGTCGCTGTCGGCGGTCTTGCGCTGGGTGATCCGGTTGGGCGTTGCCTCGACCACCGTGACCGGAATCGACTCGCCTTCCTCGGTGAAGATGCGGCTCATGCCACGCTTGATTCCAACAATTCCTACAGTCATCGCTTCGTCGTCCTATCGATCATCCGGGCTCAGCCCAGGTTGATCTGCACCTCTACGCCCGCCGCCAAATCCAGCTTGGTGAGGGCATCAACCGTCTTCTCGGTCGGCTCGACAATGTCGAGGAGCCGTTTGTGCGTACGAATCTCGTACTGGTCACGCGCGTCCTTATAGACGTGCGGGGAAATCAGCACGGTGAACCGTTCCTTGCGCGTCGGCAGGGGGATCGGGCCACGGACCTGCGCACCGGTGCGCTTCGCGGTGTTCACGATTTCTTGCGTCGACTGGTCGATCAACCGATGGTCGAAGGCCTTCAGGCGGATGCGGATTCGTTGATTCATCACTGTTCCGACGTTGACTCTTGTTGCTGGCGCATCGACTTCGATGCGTCGGCTCGTTGTTCTGCTGCTACTGGCGACATTCCGACACCCCTCGCTGCTGTACCTCGCTCCTGTACAACGTCGCGGTGCAAGCGGCCCTGACCTCTAACCCGGTGACACGGCGCCTGAGCGCGGTCCTGGACGGAGGCCAGCAACTGCGCTGACAGCTAGTGGCGGGATCGGGTTGCCCCGGTTTGCCTGAATGTCCCCAATTTTCAGGCATTTACGGCGCGAGTGCCGCCCCCCCCTGAAAAAGGGAAGCGGCATTCTAAAGACGCCCCTAAGCGAAGTCAACATTCCGTCGAAATCCCCGATCCCTGACCGGATCTCCCGACGGCGTCAGCTTTGCCCTTCCAGTGGCCCCCTGTCGGGGCCTTTTTGTTTCGACTCTTGTCTCATCGCCGGACCGGCAATAACAGCCCGGTCTCAGCGGTGTCGCGTCGCGACACGGTTCCCGCGATGCCGCTGCGGGAAGTCTGAGGCGCGAGTCTAATGATCCGCGCCCCGAAGTCCAGTATCCCGGACGCT
>CEUN01008262.1_pt1 | contig 10568 bp, 9 predicted proteins | sample 361501 | NCBI WGS metagenome assembly CEUN01 (sample SAMEA2622801, study PRJEB7988) | marine metagenome | biome: marine biome (ENVO:00000447); feature: marine epipelagic mixed layer (ENVO:xxxxxxxxx); material: "saline water (ENVO:00002010), including plankton (ENVO:xxxxxxxx)" | depth 120 m | reverse complement strand
TCCGGTCATGGTGAGTAATGCCCGAAGCTTCCTGCGAAACAAGTTCAAGAACACATCAGATAACAAATCACGAATGCCGGATGGTGAAAATAAATTCATGAATTAGTTATTAATCGTTGACTGCAATTTTCCACCTCCTAGACGGAACTGAACCTCTGTCTGATTAGCCAATTCAGGGTTGTGAGTTACTAACACCACAGTGATGTCCCGGTCCTTATTCAGGTTTAGTAAAATCTCTGTGACAGCTGCACCGGTTTTCTCATCCAGATTGCCGGTCGGTTCATCGGCCAAAAGTAGTTTGGGGCGATTGGCCAAAGCCCGGGCAATTGCCACCCGCTGACGTTCCCCTCCCGACAACTGTTGAGGCCGATGATCTCCGCGATGCCCCAAACCCACCAGTTCAATAAGTTCATTAGCTCGTTCCCTGCGTTCGGTTCGACTGACCTGTGCCAGCTTTAAAGGTACCTCCACATTTTCAATAGCTGTTAAGTGACTAAGCAAAAAGAAATCCTGAAAAACAAACCCAACCGTACTTCGACGGTATGCTGCCAGGTCCTGAGGAGTCATTCCGTTAAGTTTCTGACCATACACCGATACCGATCCAGACGAGGGGGTATCAAGCCCGCCCAGAAGCGCCATCAGGGTAGATTTACCGGAACCACTGGGGCCTATCACCGCCGCCAACCTGCCACGCTCCAGAGAAACAGTCAGCCCATCCAAAGCGCGAACTTCTTCATCGCCCACGTGAAAGACACGTGTCAAATCCTGTGCTTCAATCGCAGACATGTGGAGCCGGATACGTTGCCCCAGAAGAGGGGGTTACGGCGAGTCCAAAAAAACTAAGGTGAAAGATCTGATTCTTTTTTTGCCTCCACCAATAAACCAATAATCCTGCCAAGAAACCTGAAAATTACTGCAACCGTAAGGCTAATTAGAACAGCGATTATCCGGCCTAGTGCAAAAAGATGAATTCTTTTACGTTAAATAAACCGTGACATAGATCGCTCCACGCTTTCTCTCCGGGCTGAGCTTCTCCATGGTCCTTGGCCTGTGTTGTCAAAAATGCCCGCGCTGCGAGGGTCTCCTCCCGATCCGGTTGTCGGCCAAAGGCCAATTGATAGGCGATCATCACGCGTTGATTATCATCATTACCCATGCCCAGAATCCGCTTGGCCCAAAGCTTGGATTGCTCCACCACAAAGGGGTCATTCATCATGATCAACGACTGGGCCGGCACATTGGATGTTGTGCGACGACCAAAAGTGGAAAGAGGCTGGGGCATATCAAAAGCCAACATCATAGGCGAAAGAAAATTGCGACGCACTTCCTGATAAATTGTCCGACGTCCGGCTCCATCCAAAGGACCAGATCGCCCTGGCCTTCCGCGGCCTTCCATGAAGGCGGTCAAATGCACTGACACTGGAGCCCCATACATTTTCTTATCTAGCCTACCGGACACTGCGAGAATAGCATCACGAATGGCTTCTCCCTGCAGACGGCGCACCGGCATACGGTGAAGTAAAATATTAGCCGGATCCTTGGCTTCATTGGCCGCATTAACTGGTTTGCTACTCATCTGGTAAGTTTGAGACAGCATCACTTCTCGTATCAGCTGCTTGGTGGACCATTTCTTTTCAATGAGCCGGTTAGCCAACCAATCCAGTAACTGCGGATGCGAGGGCTTTTCCCCCAAAACACCAAAGTTATCGGTGCTGGGTACAATGCCTCTGCCAAAAAGATGATGCCATATCCGGTTCACATATACTCGCGCCGTTAAAGGATTCCTGGGATCGGCAATGTGGCGGGCTAATTCCAACCGGCCTGTTCCTTCGACAGATGCCTGATTCTCTCCGACAATAGCCGTGAGATATCCTCGTTGAATTTCTTTTCCCGGATTTTTATGACTGCCCCGAATGAAAAGGTTTTCGTTGCGGCCAGAACCCTCCAGCATTACCGGAACCACTGCAGGTCGGGCAATGGATCCAGCCAGTTTATTGTACTCAGCCAACAGCTTGGAAGCACCTCCTTGGGTTAGCTTTACCGGCTCCGGCAGCTTTGGAACCGGAATCGATGGAGGCCGATTATTATCCGACAACCAAAGTTGCTGCACCGCGCCATAAGCATCAGGCCCTGATCCCCTGCCACCCGGATCACTACTGGAGAGATCAACAATTTCCAGATAACAATCGTGGCCTTTCCACATTCCCAAATTAAAGGTGACCCAGTGGGGCTTATCATTTTTGATGTTACGGGTCAGGCTGCCGTAAATTGGATTACGAATGACTTTAAAATTATCCACCACCACGTTAAACCGGACATCAGTGCCCAAGGCCAGGATATGGATGAAGTTTTGCGCAATGGTAAAAGTAGGTGAACGTAAGGTACCCTGAAACTTCCGGCTCACGAGAGCGCCGTGCAACCAGTCGGCCAGCACCGGACGAACAGATTGACCTTCAATGGTAAAGTCACCTGAAACGGTAAATGCATCACGCCACGCTGTGCCATCAGCAAACCAATCCTTGCCCTTGGTTTGGCGAATATCAGTAATCAAAGTGTAGCCATCGGTTTTAACTTCAGAATTTACGACAGGCTGAGTCTTAATGGAATCACCCAGTGCAGTGGCAATTTTCTTTTTAAGGGCCGTGAGTTCCTCTTTTTTATGACTAAAGGCCTGTTGACCATCAACTGATCCATGGGAAAAACTACTACTCTTTACCAAACCATAAAGTGAGTAGTAATCAGCCGTGCTAATAGCATCAAACTTATGGTCATGACAACGGGCACAGGCAACGGTCATTGCCTGAAAGCTCTTAGTCAGCACATCAATTTGATTATCGATGATCTCAGCCTGATAAGCCCGGACATCCACCGGTGAATGACAATGCTGCCCCATCCACCACCAAGTGGTAGCCAAACGGCTTTCATTCCACCCTCCCTCCTTGGCATAACGAGGGGTGATTTGATCACCGGCAATATGCTCCAAAATTAACCGATCATAGGGAACATCCTGATTAAAAGCCCGAATCACATAATCGCGATAACGCCATATATCCTGATTCACAAAATCAAACTCATGACCAAACGTCTCGGCATATCGCATCAGGTCCAACCAATGCCGGCCCCAACGCTCACCAAAATGAGGTGAAGCCAATAACCCATCAATCACTTTTTCAAATGCACGGGGTGAATTATCACTGAGGAAAATTTCCACCTGTTCCGGAGTCGGTGGCAAACCTATCAAATCGAAGTATGCCCTTCGGATTAATGTACGCTTGGCAGCCGGACCTGTCGGCTGAAGCCCTGCACCTTCAAGCTCGGCAAGAATGAACTGGTCAACAGGCGTGGAGGCCCACCCCTTCCTTTTAACCGCTGGAGGGCTATTCTTATTAAGAGCACCCCAAGCCCAGTGTTTAGCTTTCCTTTCCTGAAGATTAAATTCTTCGGCCGCACCCCCACCGATATTATTTTCCGCAGGCCACGGAGCACCTCGTTTCACCCATTGAGTTAAATCATCAATCTGAGACTCACTTAGCTTGCCACGAGGTGGCATTTCCAAATCCACATTGTTATAGCGAACTGCTTCAATCAGTAGGCTTTGCTCAGGCTTCCCGGCAACGATTGCCGGACCGGTATCGCCCCCCTTCAACACACCATCACGATGATCCATCCGCAGCCCTCCTTTTAATTTTTTCGAATTGGAGCTGTGGCATTTATAGCAATTTTCTACAAATAAAGGCCGGATTTTTTGCTCAAAGAAATCCAGATCCTGGGCTGAAAAATCCGCACCAAAAGAGATCATTCCTCCGGTAAAAAAAATTGCGGATAAGACGGATCGTGCACTCATTGTTTGTATTGTAATCTTACAGGCTAACAAATCAATGCATGGTTTGCTTGGCTTAAACTGGATTTTTCCGCATTTTGAACAGAGTTTTGTGACTAATTCCCAACACATTAAGAATCCCGATGTCATTTTAATCGGAAGCGGAGTAATGAGCGCCACTTTGGGTGGCGTTCTAAAAAACCTGCAGCCAAACCTGAAAATTCAGCTCTATGAAGTGACTGAAGATTTGGCTCAGGAAAGCTCCAACGGCTGGAACAATGCCGGCACCGGCCACGCGGGAATTTGTGAATTGAGCTATACCGCAAACCGTGGGGGAAACGGTGAAGTAGACGTAAGTCAGGCAATCGAAATTTTCCACCAATTTGAGCAATCCAAATACTTTTGGGGATACCTTATTCGCGAAGGAATTATTGATGATCCCAAAAAATTCGTTAACCCATTGCCTCACATTGCGTTTGTCTACGGGCAGGAACAGGTGGATTTTCTTAAATCACGATATGAAGGCATGCGTTCTCACCATTTCTTTGGCAGCATGGAATATACCGATGATCGTAATGTGATCAGCAATTGGGTGCCTTTGGTGGTAAACGGTCGGGACAACACACCCATTGCCGCAACAAAAATGGATCGCGGGACTGATGTCAACTTCGGCGCACTATCAGATTTATTGATCCAATGGTTAGGCCGACAACCCGATTGCGGTTACGCCACCCAACATCGAGTCATTGACCTCAAACAAAACAAGGATGGATGGGAGGTGGAGATTCAGGACCTAAAAAGTAAACGTAAATTTCACAACCAAGCCAAATTCGTTTTTATCGGCGCAGGAGGGGGCAGCCTACCATTACTACAAAAATCGGGAATTACTGAGAGCAAAGGTTTTGGTGGATTTCCTATTGGCGGGCAATGGCTGGTTTGCCGAAAACCCGAAATTGTTAATCAACATCTGGCAAAGGTTTATGGAATGTCTCCCGGAGCTGCGCCAACCTTAGCTGTCCCACACTTGGATACCCGTGTTATTGACGGGAAAAAAGCCCTCCTCTTTGGACCTTATGCAGCGTGGACGACCAAGTTCCTGCATCAAGGCGGTAACTTTTTGGATTTGCCCAGCTCCATTCGAACCGACAACCTCGCTTCGCTCATCAAAGTGGGGCTGCATAACATACCGCTGGTCAAATACCTTATTCAGCAGGGGCTCCAAAACATGAACATGCGCATGGAAGAACTTCGTAATTTTTATCCAGAAGCAAAAACAGAGGACTGGGAACTCATTGATGCAGGTATTCGTGTGCAGGCAATTAAAAAGGAGGATGGTGACGCGGGCATTGTCCACTTCGGCACCGAGGTATTGACTGACAAAGATAAAACAATTTCCGCGTTACTCGGCGCATCGCCCGGCGCGTCGGTTTCGGTAAATATTATTCTCGAGATCGTAAAGGAATCCTTCAGCTACTTACTGGAGACTAAAGAAGGGCGTCAACGGATGAAGGAAATGGTTCCCTCTTATGGTGAAAATCTTATCGATACTGCCATGGCTGCCCGACAATCCACTCTCAGTGAACAAGCCGAAAAATCTCTTCAACTTATTTGATTATGAACACATCTCTTCGTATCGGCATCGAGATTGGCGGAACTAAACAACAGATCGTTACTGGAGACAACCAAGGCAATATCATTGAACGTCACCGATTTAACCTAGAGCCCAATGCCAATGCTGTAGATATTCAAAAAAGAATCGAAGAGGAACTAGGTAAAGTGATCGCCACTCATCAACCGGAGCGCATTGGAGTGGGCTTTGGGGGTCCGGTTAATATTGCCACAGGCAAAATTGCCACCTCTCATCAGATAGAAGGCTGGAGCGGCTTTCCTTTACGTGATTGGCTACACACCCTCACCAGCCTGCCTGTAATAATTGAAAATGATTCCAATACTGCTGCCCTAGCTGAAAGTTTACGTGGTGCAGGACGTGGTTATAATCCAGCCTTCTATATGAATATGGGAAGCGGAGTTGGGGGAGGACTGGTAATTGATGGAAAGATTTATCATGGTAACACGCCCGGGGAAGTGGAATTTGGTCACTTACGATTAAACCCCGACGGCACCACTGTAGAAGATCAATGTTCAGGCTGGGCCGTGGACCAAGCCATTCGTGAGGCAGTAACAACCAACCCTGATTCTCCACTTGGGCAAAGCCTCGGTAATAAAACGGGTGGAGAAGCCAAATATCTTGCCGAGGCCCTGGCTCAAGGCGACGTCGTCGCTCAAGATATCCTTTCCTCAGTCACACGCCATCTTGCCTTTGCCCTTTCCCATGTGACACACCTAATGCATCCACAGGTAATTATTTTGGGTGGGGGATTGTCAATGGTCGGCCCCCCCCTACGAAGGGGTATTGAACAAAAACTTCCGCAGTTCCTGATGGAAATCTATGGTAATGGGCCAGAAATTAAACTAGCCGAATTAAGTGAAGATGCAGTCCCTGTAGGAGCATTACTATTAGAGTAATATGCTTTCTATTCTCTCCAAAAATAAATCTTTTACTTCGATTTCGATCGAAAAAGGAGTGCTTGAAACCCACGGAATTAAATCGTGGATATGGGATTCTGATGGCTGTTTATGGTACGGAGAGCAAGGAGCAATCAGATGTCGACTAGCTGTTAGAGAAGAGGATTTTGAGGAGGCAACAAAAATATTAAATAGCGCCTCTGCCAAAATCCCTGATACTGCCCAATCTGAAGAATCCCCAGCTACCAAAGTGACTTCACCCCCCTACTTCACCTTAACTTTTTTCTTAGGACTCCTATTTATATTTATTTTAAGTTTTTTAAATCAAACAACTCTGGAACCACCCTCTTTCGTAAAAGGTATTCTTGCTTTCCCTTTCTATTTTTTTATTACGGCGGAAACATTTACTCTTTCAGCACTTGGTATTTCACCAACTATGAGTAATTTTCTTGTCATCTTAATAAATATATTTCTTACCCTATCAATAGGGTGCATCGTTATCGGAAACAGAATACCCCTCTATATTGTTTCCAGTGTCCTCGCTTTGGCCGCAATGCTTACCTTGCCGTGGATCGCCAAAAGCACAGGCATAGGAATAGCTAAAGTGATACTCTTATTCGCTGAAAATCTGTTTGTTGTGCTTTTAATAGCACTTTTGAGCCTATCTATAAGTTGGGGCCTTAATCTCGTGGATTTCAATAAGAAGGAAAGTGGGGCGCTTAAAGCCCTTGGCTTCGTTTTTGTTCACTTCATCACTTGGCCAACCATCGTTAGTCTTGTCATCTATAACACGCCTTAATTTTGATGAAGTGAGTAGATAACACCAAGCGAAGCTGTAGTTCTTGCTATTGTAGTATTAGTCTGAACACGGAGCGCAATCGACTCCTTCTTGTCCATAGAATTTCTGGCCACGCTCGATTTTTTCGCGTCCATTCTGTTTACGCCAATCGTTGGTATCACGCAGGCTGTAGATACAGCCGCAGTATTCCTGCTGGTAAAATTCCTCGCGCTTGGAGAGCTCAATCATCCGCGTCGCTCCTCCCTGTTTTCGCCAGTTGAAAGTCCAATAAGTCATATCATCCCAGCGCGCGGCAGCACGGGTGCCGCTGGAGTTAATCTGGTCCATATTTTTCCAGCGAGAAATGCCAAGAGTACTGGTAATTAAATTAAATCCGAATTCAGCGGCATAGAGCGCTGTACGTTCAAAACGCATATCAAAACATACCGTACACCGTGCCCCTCGCTCCGGTTCCTTTTCCAAGCCTCGCACTCGCTCAAACCAGTTGTCCGTGTCGTAGTCCACATCCACAAAGTCCATGCCAAGCTTTTCAGCATATCGGATGTTTTCCTCCTTGCGTAGTTCGTACTCACTGCGCGGATGGATATTAGGGTTATAAAAGAAAATCGTCGTCTCAATTCCACTGGCAACCATGGCATCCATCACCTCACCTGAACAGGGGGCACAACACGAATGCATAAGGATCTTCTTTGAACCGTTAGGCGTTTGAAGCTGTGGGCGTTCGTAGTTGTCTAAAGAATAGTCCGCCATTAGTGCTTGCGGGTCTTGAACGTTCTCTGATGTTTATTACGCGGATTAAACAACGTATAACTTTTACCATCAGCTTTAACGGAAAGTTTGAGAGCGAGGGCTTCGCAATCTCTGGGTTCGCCAAGGTTGGCGATGAATTCATCAGCGGTATTATTTTTGTCACCGTCTTCTCTGAGGTTTTTATGCACTTGATACATGGCCTGAATAGACTTGGTAGAAGTGAGTGCCGCAAAGGCAGAGGGGGAACAACCTTTCCTATGACCGTTATTCATCACGCTGACGGTCGGGGCAACGCTCTTGATCAGAACCGGATTATTGCTGGAGGCAAGACCGTGGTGGTTAACCTGATACACGTCCACTGTGCCTACCCGGTTCACCGGCTCCACAAGTTTTGCTTCCATGTTCCATGTCAAATCGCCGCAATCAAGAAAACGAAAGCCTCCCAAGGTAATGAGTGAAGCTACACTATTGGCGTTATCAGAAAGATCCTCCTTCATGGGAGGCACCGATCCGGCCAGCGGATTCTTTTTTACATTGGCAGGAGGATCAATGAACTGACGAGCTGCCACCACAAAAGTAAGATTCACTTTTTCCACACCAGCCTCCTGCTTCAGTGGCAGGCTATCGCCCGGCTTAACCACTTTGCGGCCCTCAACCTTCATGTTTTTATAGGGGCGAACTTTAAGAATGAATGCGGGATCCTGACGGTTCCGGTCAGGATTACGGACGGGAATACCATTATCATATACATATCCAATTGGCATCAACTGACTAAGAGGTGCTGCCCCTCCAAAATGATCACCATGAAAATGGGTAGTAATAAGAAAGTCTATCTTCTTAAGGCCAGCTTGTTTGGTAGCTACTTCATGAATGCGACCCGCATCGCGTGTGCCGGGGTTGCCGGTATCGATCAAGATCGATTGCCCCGCAGGAGTAACCATCAGAGTCGCTGCTCCTCCCTCAACATCCACCCAGTAAATATCCAGCGTCTTCTCCGCTTGGACCGAAATAGACATGAGCAAGATCTTTATGATCAAAAGCATGCGTTTCATCGCGGATATCATCCACAACCTCCCGGAAAAATCAATTTCACACCAACAAAAAAGCGGACTTATAAGTCCGCTTTCAATAATTCTGGAGAATTTCTAGTTGGCAGTAGCTTTGTATCTACCTCCGGGGATGTCCGCCACAGCCTTGATGAGCTGATCGGCAGTCACCTTACCTTTGGTGGCTGTGATGGAAGCCTTGCCGTCTTTAAGTTCCACTCTCACATCTTTTACTCCCTCTACTTTGGCCAGTGCAGACTGCACAGCCGGTACGCAGTTAGCTGTTCACGTCATCCCTTCCACCTTAAGGGATACCATTTCAGCATCATCGGGGATGTTTTCTTCAGCGCCGGCAGAGGTGGGACCTTGAGCTGATCCTGCATCACCAGCCTGACCGCAGCCAACAAGCATAAACCCTGACGCGATTCCTCCAGTAAGTAAAATTGTTAATTTTTTCACGTGGTGGAATTATCGCATAGGTAGTGGAGTAATTCAATTTCTTTCAGTTACTAATCTTCGGATTCTAGCACCATAAAATACTGGCAGAACCATTGACAGCAAGGCATCATTCGCTCACGAACATGAGACTTATAACTAAACTTTACGCTACTATATTTGTTGCTGCCGGACTGATCACGATGGGTTGTGGTGGCCACGAACACGACCACGACCATGATCATGGCCACGAACACGATCATGACCACGACCACGACCACGATCATGACCACGACCACGACCATGAAAAACCGGAGAAAACCTCTTCCTCAAATGAGGATTATCCTCTAAAGACCTGTCTGGTAACTGACGAAGAACTTACGAGCATGGGCAAGCCCTTTGTCAAAGTGTGGAACGGCACCACAATCAAATTATGCTGCGAGGGCTGTATGGAAGATTTTGAAAAGGAACCTAAAAAGTTCCTAGCCAAACTGGAGAATGCCAACAAAGAAGCAGCACCCCCTGAGGCACCGGCAAAAGAATAATTTTTCTTACAAAAGTAACGCCCCCCTAACGCGCTGCATTTCCTGACACGGTACTCGAAAACAGCACCGCGAAAAATTGGCACCGATCCAATAAGTATTTAACTTCTTCACCAATTCGCTAGAGAAACAAGAAGAAGACTGAAGAGGGGGGGCTTATTTCTTTCCGCGGGGCACATTCATACTCATGATACTGGGCCCGTGAAATACGACCCCGCAACCACCGGTGATCACCCGTTCAACCGGTTCACCGGTTTCGGGATGCTTCTTAAGGGGTTTATCCTTCATCGACTGTACCAATTCAAAGCGTTTGGGCTTCTGGCCTTTTTTCTTCGGTATAGTTTGGTAAACGTAGGTCGGCATAAGGGCGATTGTGACTGAAAACTAGCCCCAAAAGCAAGATCATGACTGGTAAAAGGGCTTGAAGGAGCACTTGTTTTGGGCATAGTAAACCGCTCGCCGCAATAATGGCGATGTGGCTGGATAGCTCAGTTGGTAGAGCAACGGACTGAAAATCCGTGTGTCCCCGGTTCGAACCCGGGTCCAGCCACCACTTTTACTTCTGCTATACCGTGCTGTTCTGAGATTTGCGGCTGAACGCTGCCCTTCGGAAATACCCCTTGTGCCAATTTTGTGCCATTTAATGCTTG
>CEUN01033839.1_pt1 | contig 10590 bp, 7 predicted proteins | sample 361501 | NCBI WGS metagenome assembly CEUN01 (sample SAMEA2622801, study PRJEB7988) | marine metagenome | biome: marine biome (ENVO:00000447); feature: marine epipelagic mixed layer (ENVO:xxxxxxxxx); material: "saline water (ENVO:00002010), including plankton (ENVO:xxxxxxxx)" | depth 120 m | reverse complement strand
TTTAAACCAGCATTAATTAAAGCAAAATCAATTTGTGAAAAATTAAAGTAAATACGCCTATAAAATCAATATGCTGTTGTCGCACCAACCACTTCCCAATCTCCCCCTCCTCTCTGATATAATCCGCACATCCCAAAAGTCCTAGGAGTTGCACCATGCGAACTACTTGGAAGACAATTAGAAATGAAACCAAACGAAGTGACTCTGTCGAGTTATCTCGTTTTTATGTTTTTGGTGAAGTATGACAACCAAACCACTTACATTGTGAACAAGCATTCTTTAAGCAAGTTTTCTAAATATTTTTTTTAATATTTTTTCATTACCTACCTCACATTCCCATATCACTAAAACTTTCCATTCCAAGTCTCTTAGTTCTTTTATAACTTCATCCTGCCTTTTAATATTTCTATTTAGTTTTTGATTCCAAAAATCAACTCTCGTTTTTGGCTTGTACGCGTATTTGCAACCCTTATGCCTATGCCAGAAACATCCATTTACAAAAATTATGGTGTTGTATTTTGGCAAAACTATGTCTGGTTTCCCTGGTAAGCCTTTCACATGAAGCCTGAACCTGTAACCCGCCGTGTGAAGTTTGGACCTTACCCAGACTTCAGGTTTAGTATTCTTAGACTTAATCCGGGACATATTCCAGCTTCTTTTTTCTTTTGTGAGAGTGTCCAAAGCTTATTTTTATTTTTTCTCTATAAAAATTTTAAACACAACTTCGGCAATTTGATTTGCCAGAAAAGGTGGGACTGCATTTCCAACCTGGACATACTGTGATGTGCGGGGACCTTCAAAAAAATAGTTATCGGGAAAAGTTTGAAGTCTTGCTGCCTCTCGAACAGTTAAACTCCTGCATTGATAAGGATCAGGGTGAATATAATAATGACCGTCTTTTGAAATATGTGAAACGATGGTCGTCGAAGGTTTATTTTTTAATTGAACCCTAAACCGGTCATTAAATTTTGTTCCTGCTAGGGCTTCCTTTACATTGCCATGATTTGGTAGAAGCTCTTTTGGAAAATCATTTAATGTTGGTGAAACTCCATTCACTCTAGCAAAACAGGCTGCATATAAATATCTGTGTAGATCTTTTATGATATGCCCTCTTGACTCATGGTTGCATACATTCAACAAGTATCTGTCATTAAACCATTTTTCTAATTTTTTATGTTTTCCGCGATAAGGCTTATATGAATAGGCCTCGGTTTTATCAATAATCTTAAGGTTTGTTAAAACCTTTCTTATCTCCTTTTTCAGATAAGTGTTTTGTAAATCCTTAAACCACTTCTCCTTCAAAATAGATTTTAAAATTCTACCCCAGTTATTTGTTGAATCTTTTTCCTTTGAGGTTTTACTTCTTATTTTTGGTAAACCAGAAATCACATCCCATAGAGTTACACAGTTTGCATCAAAGGTTTTTTTAATCGGCTCGGGCGTAACAATCAGATCAGACCTGACCCCAAGTAAAATAACCCTATGCCTTGCCTGAGGAATGCCAAACTCTTCACTCTTAATGACATACGACGAAGGAGGATTATCTGACTCAAAAAAACTAAGCTGGCCGCTCTTCTTATCCTGAACAAGGGGAAAAATCTTATATCTCTCTTTTTTTAATTTGTCTGTATCACCAATCAATGCCTGCTTGGGGTTTTTAAGATCACTAAGAATTCGTTGAAATATATTCTTCCTTTCATGTTTAGCCGAGAGTATGCCTTTAACATTTTCCATAATGAACACAGGCGGGGAGTGCTTAGCAAGAACTTCAAGATATTCTTTGTATAAAACAGATTGTTCTTTAGTCTGAGGTGATTTTTCTTTCCCTTTAAGTCTTGAACGGCCCACAAGAGAGTAAGCCTGACAGGGCGGGCCTCCTATTAAAACCCAATGATCTGTTTTCCTAAGTTTTTCTCTTATACTCTGATGAATTTTGTTATTGTCCCGTCCAAGTTCCAGGCATTGAGCTTCACTTTGAGCTTTCAGTGCTTCGGTTTTAAATTTTTTAAATAACTTGCTTCTTGCATCATCGGAAGGAGTTTGAAGATATCTGTAATACTCGCTTGGAGCTTTCCCTTTAAACTTTCTGAAAAAGGATCGAAGTTCCAGAGTCTGGTGAGCCTGTTTATCTTTTTCAATGGAAAGAACCAGATCAAAGGGCTGAGTTTTTTGATTGGTCTGAAAACTTGAAAAACCTTCTCCGAGGCCCCCGGGACCTGCAAATAAATCAATGACCGATATGTTTTCCATATTTTATTTTTTGTTATATAATTTAGCCATTAAATTACATTTGCCATAATTTCGATATAAGAATTCAGTTTCGTAGTATTTTTTAAGTCTTGCTTATCAAGGGTGTAGACATTTAACCAACACAAATTAGATTCTTAGAATCATATCAGGTTTCTTACGCTCACCTTGACATGATGAAATACCAGTCTTATTAGGGTTAGGTATGCATAGTCTCAATTCTATGGCAGAAGAAGTCCCTCCTCCAGCCTCAGCGATGATCGAATCGATGAGAGCGTATGGATATTCTACCCCAAAAAGCTATATGGATAGACATTAGATTTTTTTGCACAGTTTTATTTAGTCAATATGTAAAGGGTCATATGGAATACGAAATTACAGAGCCCGCTCCCGAAGCTCTTGTTGAGTCCTTACGCGCTTTTGGCTACAACCTACAGACAGCCATTGCCGACTTGATGGACAACAGTATTACGGCTGAAGCAAAAAATGTTTGGATAAATATCAATTGGAAAGGGAAAGATTCTTATATCTCTATCAAGGATGACGGTAATGGGATGTCAGAATCCGAACTTATTTCAGCTATGCGTCCAGGTACAAGAAGCCCTCTTGAGGAAAGATCTCCCAAAGATCTAGGTCGGTTTGGACTGGGCTTGAAAACAGCTTCTTTTTCTCAATGTAGACGTTTGTCTGTAATTTCCAAAAAGATAGATAGCCAATGCAAATCTAGATGCTGGGACTTGGATTATATTAATGACTCAAAAGAATGGCGACTTTTAAAAAACATAACTCCGGATCCTTTGGAATTGCTTGATGACAACTTGGATCAAAACGGGACTATTATATTTTGGCAGAAAATGGACCGGGTCACCGCCGATGCCAATGAGGAAGATGAAAAAGCATATAAAAGATTTCTGAAATCAATTGAGGATGTTAAAAATCACCTCGCTTTGGTTTTTCATCGCTACATTGAAAAACCCAATGGATTAAAAATATGGATTAATCAAAGAGAAATTCAGGCATGGGACCCCTTTCTAAAAAAAGAAACGGCTACTCAGCGACTGCCTGATGAAAACTTGTTTTGTAGCGATAAAAAATTTCATATCATCCCTTATATTCTTCCGCATCAATCCAAAATCACCCAAGAGGTTCATAATCAAGCAGCCGGTCTGCAAGGGTGGAATGCTTCACAGGGATTTTATGTCTATCGAAATGAGAGACTTCTCGTTTCTGGAGACTGGCTTGGACTCGGGTTCAAAAAAGAAGAGCACTATAAACTTGTACGCATTCAAATTGACTTACCAAACTCCATGGATAGTGAGTGGCAGATAGATGTTAAAAAATCCAGGGCCAGACCTCCCGGCCGCCTGCGAGAAGACTTGAAAAGAATTGCAAAAGCCTCACGCGTAAAAGCAGTTCAGATCTACCGCCACAGAGGTAGAGTTATAGCAAGACAATCATCGCAGGAGCATATTTTTTTATGGCAACAGAAGGTTCGTCACGGGAAGTATTTCTATTCCATTAATAGAGAACACCCTATGCTCAAAAAATTATTTGATCTGGCAGGGAAGGAAAACATTGAACCTTTTCTGAGAATACTTGAAGAAACGGTTCCGTCTTCTCACATAATAATTTCAAGCTCGGAAGAACCCGATAAAATTGGGAATCCGTTTGAGAACTCTTCCTATAAAGACATAGAGGAAATCATTAAATCTTTATATTCCTCTTTCATGGAAAACGGCTGTGACAAGGAGGAAACTTTTTCCCGCCTCATTACCATGGAACCATTTAATTATTACCCTGAGCTCATTGAACAATTTAAAAATCAAATTGAGGGCGGTTTGTAATGGCACGTTATTCTTATGATGATGTTAAATCTATGGTGAGGATGAATCTGCGTAAGATGGACGAGATACCAACAGCAGAAATTATTAAAACAGAAATTTCATTACTACTTGATGCGTTTAAAGCGGCAAACCTAGTTGATGAAATTGATCCAGATATTCTGTTCAGAGATATTTCCAGTGAAATAAATGTTTGGCAGCCTGACCCCTCTGTTCTTCGAGGGAGAAATCATATTGAATGGCTCCCAGGAAGAATGTCAGAAATTAAATGGAGTTTCTGGAAACGATATTTACAATACCTTGAAGAAGAAAAAAGTCGCCCCGAAACGGTAGTAAACAAACTCCACTCCTCTACAAATAACATCCTTAATGATATTGGAAATCCTTCGGACGGTAGTTCATGGGATAGAAGAGGAATGGTTATGGGAGAGGTCCAGGCTGGAAAAACTGAAAACTACACTGGGTTGATCTGCAAGGCCGTAGATGCAGGCTACAAGCTGATAATAGTACTTGCAGGAATGAATAATGACCTGAGAAGTCAGACACAATCCCGACTTGATGCGGAATTTCTTGGGTTTGAAAGTGAACTTGGAAGGCTTGATACAAGCGCGATAGGAGTAGGCAAACTTTCGGGTCACGGGGAACTTGTCGCTCAACCTCTTACTTTTAGTGCCCCCCATGGTGACTTCAGAACCAGGCAGGGTACCAATTGGTTGTTGGGAGGCGACCCCAAAATTCTGGTAGTAAAGAAAAACACATCTGTTTTAAAGAGGATACTTAAATGGGTGAGGAGTCAAGGAGTGGTAAACCCTGAAACAGAGGAAAAAGTTGTGCGTAATGTTCCTCTTCTTTTGCTGGATGATGAAGCTGACAATGCTTCCGTTAATACTAAGTCAGAGGAAGACGATCCAACGGCAATCAACAGGTCCATAAGGAGCATACTGAAAACTTTTTCGCAGAGTTCCTATGTCGGTTACACGGCAACTCCATTTGCCAATATTTTCATCGCTCCCGATGACCCTGACAGTGTTAGTGAATTTGGAGAGGATCTTTTTCCTAGAGATTTTATTTATCACATAAAGCCTCCTGATAATTACACGGGTGCGTCGAGAATATTTGGGCTTGCAGAAAACCTGGACGGAGTAATTGAAGAAGACCATGGACTCCCGTTAATCAGAGATGCTAACGATAACGAACGTGTTTTTCCATTCGGGCATAACAAAGATCAACCAGTCGAGAGCCTGCCTGATTCAATGATGAATGCCATGAAGGCTTTTATTCTGGTGTGTGCGGCGAGGCGTGTACGAGGTCAGGTTGATGTGCATAACTCGATGCTCGTTCATGTAACAAGATTTAATAATGTACAAGAGAAGGTTCAGGAACTCATTCAAAATGAACTTATAAGTATGCAGAGAATAATTGAATATAAAACCGGAGCCCAGGCTGAGGCCCTTCTCAATGAACTTCAGGAACTTTGGGAGGATGATTTTTTGGGTACCTCCAATATTGTTACGGATCGAATAGAAGATGACACTCTTATCCCTGTAACATGGGAAGCAGTCTGTGAAGAACTTTATGAGGCAGTCATTAAAATCCAGATAAAAGGCATTAATGGACTAGCCAAAGGAGTCTTGAATTACGCTGAAAATCTGAAAGGGCTTAACGTAATTGCTGTTGGAGGTGACAAGCTGTCAAGAGGTCTGACGCTGGAGGGTTTGTCAGTTAGTTATTACACACGACCAGCTCGAAATTATGACACTCTTCTACAGATGGGCAGATGGTTTGGATACAGAAAGGGCTACCTTGATCTATGCAGATTATATACCACAGAAGAGATCGCAGGCTGGTATCAGTATATTGCTATGGCCAGCGAGGAAATGAAACGAGAGTTTAGATTGATGGAGTTGAGCAACCTTACTCCTGAGGAGTATGGATTAAAAGTCAGGACACATCCAAATGGATTAAACATCACAGCTACAAACAAGATTCGTCATGGGAGACGTATGCTTGCCACCTTTTCGGGCACTCTTTCCATGACAACTGTTTTTGCCAAAAATAAAGATATTCAAGAACAGAATTTTTTTCATACAGATAGTTGGGTAAAAAGCCTTGCCGAACCAACTAGAAAGACAAGCCAAACTGATATCGTATGGGAAGAGGTAACTTCCAGAACAATCAAAAGATTTCTTGATCCATTTCAAATACACCCCTTTTCAAAAAATGCAGACCCCGGCATGCTAATAAGCTATTTAGAGAAGGTTAACGAATACAGAGAACTGACCAGATGGACGGTTGTAGTTATTTCAAGCAGTACGCCCACAAGAAACCATTCCATTGGCGGTCATGATATAGGGCTTACCAGTCGTGTAGATGATACACGGACTACTGACCTCTACAGACTTGCAAATTCCAATATTATCAGTCCTTCAGACCAATATATTGATTTGGATGATGATCAAATCGATGAAGCTCTAGCAAGAACTATTGAGGCGTATGACAGAGGAGAGACGAGACATGAAAAAGAACCTGATGCTCCTAGTGGTCCGTTTATCCGAAGGACTAGAAGTCCGGAGAAAGGACTCCTTTTAATTTATTCTCTACTCCCCGATGACGTCTTACTAAATGGAGCTGCCTTTACCGATCTTCCAATAATCGGTTATGCCATAAGTTTTCCTAATAGCGAACGTGAAACAACAGTTGAATACAAGGTGAATACCACTTTCTGGAGAAAGCGCTACGGAGAAGATGAAGATGATATTTGAAAAGCTATGGGAGGAGCTTAAAATTGAATCTGCAAAATTAGAAGCCGGAACTATTAAAAGGATGCTTGGCTCAGAAAGCACCTGCCCCATGCTCCTTGGCATAAAAGTCCCGGAATTAACCAAGATATTTATTCTTGAGGTGCCAAAAGGCGTAGCCCCCCTTTCCGAAAATATACCTGAATCAAAAGGGTTCAACTTTGATGTGAGGATTATAGGTGACGAAATAAATTCTGACAATGTCAGCCTTATTCTGTCTTCATCGAATATAGATTATAACGAATTATTTTCATCAATTTCTGAAGACTTGTTTTCCCAGTTAAACGGGTTGGAAAATACAAGGGAGGTCGTTTCTACATTTTTGAACAGGGTCCGTCTCTGGCAGACATTCTGTGAAATACAAAACCCTGAAGGTCTGGGTGAAGATGCGCAGAAAGGTCTTTATGGAGAACTTTTTTTTCTGGACAGTTATGTTCTTACAGGTAACTCCGGTTATGAACCCAAGATTAACACTTGGCTGGGCCCTCGAAACCGTCAGCATGATTTTCAATTCGGTAATATGGTTGTGGAAGTCAAAACCACATCCATGAAACAGCATCAAAAGCTTCAAATTGCGAGTGAACAACAGCTTGATGAAACACTAGTTGACCGGCTTTATCTTTTTTATTTGTCAGTTTCTCTTATAGAGAATAATGATGATACTCTTCCTGCACTTGTAAGTAAGATCAGGAGAAAACTGCATCAGGAAATAGTGGCATTAGCAGTATTTGACAATGCGCTTATCGAAAGAGGATATCTTGATGCACACGAATCAAAATACAGCCGAACAGGGTATTCCATAAGAGATTCAAGGTTTTTTTTAGTCACTGATGATTTTCCAAGAATCAAGGAAGAAGAGTTAAGAAATGGTGTTGGCGATGTAAAGTATTCGATTTTGGTAGCCGAGTGTTCTGATTACGAAATACCTGAAAATGATTTCGTGAAAGAGCTTGAGGAGAATTTTCAATGAACGAACAGGAACTTCTTAACAAGTTTTCCGATGATCTACTGCAAGAGATTATTACTGCATCAGACGGTGAAGAAGATGGTGAATTCAGGCTTGATCAGTTTACCTATATAGCTGCCGAGTACCTTATTGAAGCAGGAGAAATAGACGACATAAACGTATGCTACTACAAATCTCGGGGTATGCAGATGAATGGCTACTCTGTAAGCCAGGATGAGGACTGTATTGATCTGTTTGTTACTGTTTTCAATCAACAACAACCACCGTTAAATGTTGGTAAAACGCAGTGCGATACAGCATTTAAACAAGCTGAAAATTGTCTTAAAAAAGGATTTGAAGGTTTTCACACCTCCCTGGAAGAAGCATCGGAGAGTTACGATGTTTTTCAACGAATTCATGAACTTCGAAAACAGGTTTCTCGCTGCAGAATTTATTTGTTAACTGATGGGATTGTAAAAAAAGAATCATTTGAAGCTGAAAATATAGGTGATGTCACCGTCTCTTTAAATATTTGGGATATCGAACGTATTTATCGTTTTGTGAGTTCTGGAAAAAAATTTGAAACAATTGAAATCGACTTTGAAGAAGACTTTGGTGAATCGATTCCCTGTCTAAGCCTCATGGATCCGGAATCCGATTATCAAGGTTACCTAGCTGTTATTCCAGGAACTGTGTTGGCGGGTATATATGAAAGGTTCGGGCCCCGCCTGCTCGAGCGCAATGTCAGATCATTTTTACAGGCAAGGGGAAAAGTTAACAAGGGAATCAGAAAGACAATAATTGAAGAACCACACAGATTTTTTGCATATAACAATGGCATTACCGCAACAGCTGACAATATTGAATTCAAGCAGGGTGAAAATGGCTCACAGGCCATAAAAAAAATCAAAAATTTCCAAATTGTAAATGGCGGGCAGACAACAGCTTCATTATTTCATACTGTCAAAAAGGACAAGGCAGAAATTGACGGAATTTATGTGCAAACCAAATTATCAGTTATTCCGGAAAACCATTTAGAAGAAATAGTTCCCCTGATTTCTCGATATGCCAATAGTCAGAATAAAGTAAACGAGGCGGACTTTTATGCAAATGATCCTTTCCATGTCAAAATTGAAGAGCTTTCACGAACAGTATGGGCACCTTCCGTTGATGGAACAAGCAGGCAGACAAAGTGGTTTTATGAAAGAGCGAGAGGACAATACCTTGATGCAAAGGCAAGAGAAGGAACTCCTGCCAGAAAACGACAGTTTGAAAGTATGAATCCCAGCAGACAAAAGTTTACAAAAACCGACCTGGCAAAATATGAGAATACCTGGATGCAGTTTCCTCATATTGTGAGTCTTGGCGCGCAAAAGAATTTCAGTGATTTTTCAATACGACTTCGCGAAAAGGGGAGAGTTGATCCAAATCAGCCTTTTTATGAACATTTGATTGCCAAGGCTATTCTGTTTAAAAAAACCGAAAAAATTGTGAGCGAACAAGAATATGGAGGATATCGTGCAAATATCGTTACTTATTCTCTTGCTTGGCTTTCCCACCATACATCCCAGCGAGTAGATCTTGACGCTATCTGGAAGAAACAAAGTTTAACACCAGTACTTCAAGAAACAATTCGAAGTATTTCGGTTTATGTACAAAAAATAATTACAAATCCACCTAGTCAGAAAAATGTAACAGAATGGTGCAAAAAAAAGGAGTGCTGGGAAAAAATAAAAAATGAAACATTTCGGATTGATCGGGGTTTCGAAAGGGAATTGATTGATACCAGTTATTCACCGACCATTAAACCCGACAGAGGAATAGAAGGCCCCAACGAGGAAGAAAAAAAATTAATTGATGCAATAGGAAAAATTCCTGCAGACAAATGGAAGCAAATTGCCAAATGGGCCAAGGAAACGGGCAATCTCAAGCCCTGGCAAAGAGGTTTGGCCTTTTCAATTGGCAAGTTATGCAGCCAATCAAAACCAGTCAGCCCAAAACAGGCAAAGCAAGGAATAATATTGCTGGAAGAGGCAGTAAGGTTGGGATTTCAATTATAGAATTTTTTAATAGTACTTCAGGAACATAAATATGATTCCCGAAAATACTAAAGTTGAATAAAGTTATGGATTTTAAAAAATTAAGTGTGCCAGAACTCGCAAAACTTTTATCACCTTCATCTGAAGCATTCTTAGAATTAAAAGATAGGAAAGTTTTAAGAACAAGAAATATAGTGGGTGAATTAGGTGAATATTATGCAGTGGATTTCTATACGAATGAACCCAAACTCCCAAACCTTTCTTTTGCCAATCCAGGAGTTCAGAATGTTGATGCTTTGAGTAGGGATGGGAAGATTTACAGTATTAAAACGATTTCATCGAGACGAGGTACAACTGGGTCTTTCTGGGATCCGGATTCTATTAGAAGAAACGAAGAGAAATTCCATTATTTACTGATAGTAATTTTGGATGATGCTTATGCATTAGATATGATCCTTGAATTAACTTGGGACGATTTCTTTAAGCATAAAAAATTTAATAAAAGAATGAATAACTTTAATATTAGCGTAACGAACAGACTGATAGATTCAGTCAATGTTGTCTATGGTCTCCCCCATCGGCCACAAGATCAATAATATAGTCCGCTAACCCCATTATTTAGGTGAATAAAACCAAAATTACTTGATTTTTTGTATTACGAATCTTATTTATATATAGATAGGAGGTGATTCGATGAAAGATAAAAAGTCTCCCAAACC
>CEUN01112597.1_pt1 | contig 10595 bp, 10 predicted proteins | sample 361501 | NCBI WGS metagenome assembly CEUN01 (sample SAMEA2622801, study PRJEB7988) | marine metagenome | biome: marine biome (ENVO:00000447); feature: marine epipelagic mixed layer (ENVO:xxxxxxxxx); material: "saline water (ENVO:00002010), including plankton (ENVO:xxxxxxxx)" | depth 120 m | reverse complement strand
CGCGCTACTGGCGATCCCGCTTAAATCCTACATCCAACCCCTGGTGATTATGAGCGTCATCCCGTTCGGCGCGGTGGGTGCGATTCTCGGTCACTACGTCACCGGGTTTAAGTTGGTATTCCCGTCCATCATCGGCATGGTGGCGCTGTCCGGCGTGGTGGTGAACTCCAGCCTTGTGCTGGTGGACTACGTCAATCGCCAGCGGCGGGAAGGCATTGAGCTGCTCGATGCAGTCACCATGGCCGGTGTGGTCCGGTTTCGCCCCATACTGCTGACCTCTGTGACTACGTTCCTTGGCTTGTTGCCATTGATCGCGACGGCCAGCATGGCGACCGGTTTCATCGTGCCGGTTGCAGTATCGCTGGCGTTCGGTGTCCTGTTCGCCACTTTCATTACGCTGCTGCTGATCCCTTCCCTCTATATGATCATGGAAGACTGGTTCGCCTATCTGCGTCGGCGTCGCGCCGCGCGGGGAGATGAGGCGATCGCCGTGGGGGCCGACGGCGGCTGAGCGGTGCTCAAGAAGATCGGAACCGTCGGATCTGCGGCCACAGCCGCCAGATCAATGCGGTGGCTAATATCGAGATCACGCCTCCGAGCAGCATGGTATTGGCGGCGCCGATGGCACCCGCCCATGCTCCCACCCAGATGGTGCCAATGTTGTTTGCCGTTTGAGCCGCCAGAATCATGAGGGCGAACGCTCGACCACGCATGTGATCCGGGGTGGTGAGCATCACGGTCGTCTGCCGCACGGCCACGGTGACCGCGTCTGCCGCGCCCAGCAGTCCGATCATGAGCATGCCCATCCAAAGCGTGTTGGCCGCACCGAATCCGAACAGAATGAATCCGTAGGCGAACGAGGCGTAGAGCACAAGCATGCCCTTGGCTCGGTAAGCGGCAAAAAATAGCGCAACGAACGACCCGATGATGGCTCCGGTGGAGTTAGCGGCTCCTAGCATGCCGGTGGCGGTGGCGCCGCCGGCAAACAATCCCAGCGCCAGTACGGGCAATATCTCCCGGTAGAAGGAGGCCGTGGTGATACCGATGTCGAGGAGAAAGAGGCCCGGCAGGATGGGATGCTTGGCCACGTAGCTGAACCCTTCGCGGGTTTGGTGCAGCATGGAGGCGCCTTTATTGCCGCCGTCGGCCACGCCGGCAGCCCGCATCGTGGGAGGTAGCACCGCAGCAACGAAAGCCAGGCCGCCGGCAATGAGAAACACCGCGTCGAGGCCCAGGCTGACGGCCACGGCGGCAAACAGCAGCGGACCGATGATGGCGGCGGCATTGGCGGAGGCCGTGTCGGTGGACGTCGCAATCAGCAGATGGTGCTCCGGGATGACGATGGGGATGAGTGCCGAGCGCGCGGGGCTTGCCAGCATGTGCGCCGCCGCACTGACCGCGATACCCGCGTAAACCATGGCCGGCGTCAGGGCGCCGCTGCGATCCAGAAGTCCCAACCCCACCAGAGACGCTGCCGTTACGCCGTAGGAAACCAGCATCAGGCGTTTTCGATCCATGCGGTCCGCCAGCGCGCCGCCCCAGAGCAGTGCGGGAATTTGCACCACCAGCTGCACCACGCCAATCAGACCCACCAGTACGGCGGATCCGGTAACGTCCAATAGCCACTGGGAGGTACCCAGAATGCGCATCCAGTTCACCATGGAAGACGCCATCATCACCGTCCACAAGAGGCGGTAGTCGCGGTAGGCGAATGCCGTCCAGGGCCTGGTTTGCTGGGTTTGCTCCGTCACAGTTGCCGTGCTGCTTAAGCGGGCGCGCAGTCTCGCAGAAAACGCCGTAGCCGCACAAATTTGCGATCGCCACTGCAGCGGTCGCCGGCGCGGAATGAGGTGCCAGTGTGCTAATGTCAGGCGTTCACAGGGAGGGATGCATACAAATGTCCGACTACCATTCGATACTCTATTCAGTAGAAGACCGGATCGCCCGGATCACGCTCAACGTACCGGAGAAGCGCAACGCGCTGTCGTTTCGCATGCGAGACGAGTTCGTGTCCGCATTGAAAACCGCAGAGGCGGACGACGCAGTGAGCGTGGTGCTCATCGAGGGCGCAGGCTCGTCGTTCTGCTCGGGCTACGACCTGGCGCCTACCGAGCAGGATTACCAGAAGGAGGGTTGGGTCCGTTCCGAGCACTTCGACAGCTGGACCGATCAGTTCGCGCGCAGCTGTGTGCGCGACTGGATGACCATGTGGGAGCTACTCAAGCCGGTGGTGGTGAAGGCCCACGGTCACTGTGTGGCCGGCGGCACCGAGATTCTCTCCATGGCCGACATCGCCTTCGTGGCGGACGATGCACGCATCGGGTACCCGCCTATGCGAGGCATGACCTCGCCGGATACCTTGTACTTTCCGTGGAAGATGTCCATGGCTCAAGCCAAATATCTGCAGCTCACGGGTAACTCGGTTACCGGTAAAGAGGCCGCCGAGATGGGCTGGGTGGCAAAGTCGTTCCCTGCGGACGAACTAGACGAGCAGGTGATGCGTGAACTGCGGCCGATGTCGCAGATTGCCCCGGACTTGCTGGCAGCCAACAAGCATTCGGTTAACCAGGCATACGAGATCATGGGCTTTCGCACGGCCCTGGCGACTGGTTGGCAGTGGCACGCGTTGAGTTCGCGGCTGCGTCCCGGTGCGGGCGATTTCGGCAACGCGGCCCGAGAAGGGGGCGGCCTGAAGGCCGCGCTGGCTTGGCGCGACGGCGCGTTCAAGGAGGAAGGCTTCGACTAGCACCCCACAACGGAGTTATGGCGTCCACATACCTGAGCCATCTGGGCGCTAAAGTAGCCACTGGCGAGCGACTGCGGGCCGATTGGCTCCGGGTCTGCGTGTGCTCCCGCAAAAGCCCGGCAAAAAATCTGGAGGATAGATGTCTGAGCGTTCCATCAATCGACAATGGTTGATCAACGGAAGTCCCCGCGGACGGGCCCTTGAGCCATCGGACTTTGCGCTGAACGAGGTGGAGTTGGGCGCACTGGAGAAAGGACGCGTGCGCGTGAAGGTGGAATACCTCAGTTTTGAGCCTTCGCAGAAGGGTAAGCTCGAAAACATCTCCGGTTACTCCGGTGGTGCCAAGCTTGGCGATGTGATGATCGGCCGCGGTATGGGCGAGGTGATCGAGTCGCAGGATGCCAAGCTGGCTTTGGGGAGCAAGGTGTTCGGCTATGTGGGCTGGCAGGAGTTTGCCGATATGCCGAGCAGCGCCCTCACGGTGTTACCGGAAGATGACCTCATGCTGACCCGGCTTGGACCGCTCGGCAGCACCGGGCTGACCGCCTACTTCGGCCTGCTGAAAGTGGGTCGTCCGGAACCGGGAGACACCGTTGTGGTGTCGGGTGCTGCGGGTGCCGTGGGATCGATGGTTTGTCAGATTGCCAAGATTGCTGGCTGTCGGGTGATAGGTGTTGCTGGCGGTCCTGAGAAATGTGCCTGGCTGGTCGAAGAGGCAGGCATTGATGCGGCCATCGACTACAAAAACGAGAGCATCAAGGGCCGGTTGAAGGAGCTGTGTCCCGCTGGGATCAATGTGTTTTTCGACAATGTGGGCGGCGATGTACTCAATGACGCGCTCACGCGCATTGCGCCCCACGCACGAATTGTCATCTGTGGCGGCATCTCCCGCTACGAGCAGGAAACTCTGCCGCCGGGGCCGGCAAACTACTTCAACATCGTATTCCGGCAAGCCACTATTCAGGGGTTCTTGCTGAGCGGCTACGAAAGCGAGCATGCCGCGGCGCTGGCGCGGATGGAGGAATGGATTCGCGCTGGCCGAATTGTCTACAAGGAAGATATTCAACACGGCTTCGAAAATGCGCCGACCACATTGATGCGTTTGTTTTCTGGTCAGAACTTCGGAAAGCAGTTGTTGAAGCTGTAGGACACAACCGTTTGCCGCATTAGAGCGGCGCTTTCCTCAAGAGGTCAACCCGGTTGGGAATCTCAAAACGGTACCCCTGGTCGCTGGCGTGATCTTCGAAGCGCGCGCGCACCTCCTCGAATAGCTCGGCGCTCAATTGGTGGTTGGTGTGGGTGACGTTGACCACGCCTTGCTCGAACTGAGCGAACGACGTGAGCCGGAGTCTATTGTAGAAGAAGTGCTGGCCGGCAAGCGCCAGTTTGTTCGCGGTTACACACCGCCGTAGTGCCGCGAACGCAGCCTTGCGCACCTCTGACTCATCGTGAAATAGACGCACGATCTCGTTGAAGGCGCCGGCGAATACGGGTTCGGAAATATAGGCGAGTCCCTTAGGCTTCAATACGCGAACAATCTCATCGAGTGCGGCGTCCATCGCCTCAACGGGTACGTGGTGAAGAGATTTGAACATCAATACTGCGTCAAAGCTTTGGTCAGCCGCGTCGATGCTCTCGGCACCGAAGGATTGAAACGACACGTTGGGCAGGTCGTCGATTAGGAGGTTCTCGCCTTGCTGAATCTGATCCACCTCTGACGCAACGATCTGGCAGCGGGGGAATGTCTCCGCGATCTGACGCGTCTTCTCCGCCGCACCGCAACCCAGCTCAAGAATCCGCGCGCCGTCCAGCGGCACGAGCTCCGAGAGCACGTCGAATTCTTCGCGAATGGGCTGTGAGGGAGGCCCTTCTATCTGCATGGGCAATCCAACGTTGATGCTGCCGAACTGGACTTATAATGTAGCATGCGAGGTTCATCGAGCGGCCATTTGGGGCCAGCGAGGTGTCCAGCATCCAGGTCATGCCTGCGCTTCGCCAGAGCTAACGATTAGTATTTAACGGGGGATTTCAGATGCAACAAACACAGCCCATGGAGTGCGGTATTCCGGTTACCGACCTGGACGCCATGTTGGATTTCTACTGCAGCGTGCTGGGCTGCAAGGAATCCCGTCGGGCCGATATTCCGGCGCAGCTCAGCAACCAGCTTGCGGTGGCGCCGGACGGGTACGTGAACGTATGGTTGGAGACCCCCGGAGGAGAGATCATCAAGCTGATGCAGCCCCCGGCGGCTCCGCAACCCCACCAGGCGGGGCAGCACCTGGCTACTCGCGGGGGGATTGGCTACCTGACCTTTTACTGCAGTGATCTGCACGACACCCTGGCGGCGGCGGAAGCCAAGGGCGCGACCTTGCGCTCCGACCGCACGCTCATTGATCCCGAACGGCCGCTACGGCTGTGCTTCTTTGCCGATCCGGAAGGTAACATCATCGAGCTGGTTGAAGTCGGCTAGGCATCGTGGCGGAAGCCCAGACCAAGCTGCCGCGCGGCAAGCTGTTCTCATACAGCGCGGCCGAGTTTCCCATGTCCATGGCGAGCACGCCGGTGAGCCTGTTCATTCCGGCGTTCTACACCCAGGATCTGGGCCTTGGAATGGCGGCGGTGGGGGCCATTCTGATGCTGTCGCGCTTCTGGGACGTGGTGACGGACCCGGTAATCGGATATCTCACCGACCGCACCCGCAGCCCCATCGGGCGGCGCAAACCCTGGATCATCGCGTCGGTGCCCATCGTCATGGTCTCCATCTACTACCTGTTCTTCCCACCGGAAGGGGTAGACGAGACTTATCTGCTGATCTGGATCATGGTGCTGTGGTTTGGCTGGACGCTATTCAACATTCCCTATTTCGCCTGGGGTGCGGAGCTGTCGTCTTCATATACGGAGCGAACCCGGGTTACCGGTTGGCGCACCACGGCCGGGCTGCTTGGCACCCTGATCGCCATCGCCATACCGGCGGCCAGTCAGGAACTGTTCGGATGGGGCGGACGCAGCGGCGAGATGATATACATGATCGGTATCGGCGTGCTGTTGCTTACACCCCTGATGGTGGTGCCTGCCTTGGTAGCGGTGCCGGAGCGCAAAGACTTCGTGCCCGCCCAGATGAACATCATCGCCGGGCTGAAGATCATGTGGAGCAATGGTCCGTTTCGGCGGTTGCTGTTCGCCTTCGTTCTGAGTTCCCTGGCAGTGGCGTTGTCCGCGCCGCTATTCGTGATCTTCATCTCTCATGTGATCGAAGATCCCACTGCCGCACCCCGTGTGGTGCTCGGTTACTACGCGGGTAATCTGCTGGGCATTCCCTTCTGGGTCTGGCTGGCGCAGAAAACCGACAAGCACATCACCTGGCTATGCTCCATCAGCCTCATGGGGCTTATGTTTCCTCAGTTTCTCTGGCTGGGTGCGGGAGATGCGTGGCTGGCCGCGTTTTTTCTGTTCGTGGTGGGCATCGGCGGCGGCAACATGGCCGTAGTGCCCACGTCCATGAAGGCAGACGTGATCGATTTGGACGCGCTGGAGAGCGGCGAGGACCGCGCAGGCCTGTTTTTCGCGGCCTGGTCGACGGCAACCAAGATGGTGGGCGCGCTGGGGGTTGGGATATCGCTGCCGGCGCTGGCTTATCTGGGATTCGATCCCACTATCGTGAACGAGTCGGAGCAGCTCTTCTCTTTGCGTGCCTGGTTTGCGTTGGTACCGGTGCTGTTTTACCTGGCGTCTGCCGCGCTCATCATCGGCTACCCTATCACCCGGGCGCGGCACACGGAGATTAGGGCGCAATTGGCGGGTCGCTGACACTTGGATTGAAACCAATGGGGCCGAACCATGGCCATTAGCGAGCTCGGTTGCATCGGGGAATGGTGGGACCCATCGGCGTGCTTGGAACGCTCGTTTATCTGGCGATCCAGACCCTTCAGACGAATGAGGCTGCGCCCAACAACCTTGCGCTAAAAGTCTAAGGCGAATATTGCCTGGAATGTACGTTGACGGTTGAGCTGCGCCGGATCCGGTCGCAGTGCTTGCCGGCTAGCACTCCGGATCCTGCTGAAACTCCACGATATTCCCCGCCGGATCCAGCACCCAGATGATCCTTGCTTGTCCTTCTCCCATGACCCTCGATTCTATGTTCTGGGCTTCGAGTTTCCGGGTTACCTCGTCGATATCCTCAACGTACCAGGACACGTGGGTCTGCGTAGGATCCGGTGTGCCGCCCATGGGCTCGCGCCCGATGACGTGTAGCTGCACGCCATGCTGCTCCACCCAGAAGCCGATGTCCGACTCCATGACCGGCGGCTGACCGGGTAGCTGGATGGGCACCTGAGGAAGTCCGAGCAGCTTGGTGTAGAAATCGTGGGCTTCTTCCACCTTGCCCAGCACGTTTACCGCGGCGTGGTTGATTCGAGTGATATTCACGCGCTCTGTCTCCTCCCGTTCAATCTACTTGCCAAGGCTACCTAGGTCGGCCGCTGCTGGGAAGATGTAGCTGCCTGCACCGGATTGGGCAGCGCCCGCGCAAGCCAGCGGCCGTATCATTGATGGTCATCCGCCGTGACCTTCCGTTAGCCGGGCGAACGATCAGTCAGCCACCTTTGCCAATTCCCTATGTGCCGTTATAGGCTCGGTCGGTTGCCGGGAGGAAGGTGTCTGAATGAGTAGAAGGCTCCCGCTGAGCTCAAAGCTGGGTTTCGGCGTTGGACAGGTGGGCGAAGGTATCACCGGTGTCATCTTCGGCACCTTCACCTTGTTCTTCTACAACCAGGTGCTCGGGGTGTCGGCCAGCCTGAGTGCGGTGGCTCTTGCCGTGGCCATGGTTTTCGATGCGGTGAGCGACCCACTGGCCGGCTCCATCTCCGATCGGCTGGCGCACAAATGGGGCCGCCGTCTGCCCATGATGGCCGGTTCTGCGCTGCCTCTGGCTGTGAGCGTCATTGCCCTGTTCAACCCCCCGTCGGATATGCCGGAGGTGTTCTACTTCGGTTGGCTCATGGTGTTTGCGGTGTTAGCTCGCTTGTTTCTAACTCTGTATCACGTGCCCCATCTGGCGCTGGGGGCTGAGATGGCCCACGACTACACCGACCGAACCCGCGTGTTCAGCTACAGCCAGGCATTCAGCACGCTGGCTACAGCCGGGTTTCCGTTTCTGATGTACAGCTTTATCTTTCCCACGCCTGAAGACGGTACCCACGGTTTGCTCAATGCGGCGGGGTATCCTCAGATGTCGGGCATTGCGGCCGCCGCTATCGTGGTGACCATCGCGCTGTGCGTGTGGGGCACCAAGAAGGAGGTGCCTTATCTGCCCACGTGGCAGCCGGAGCACGAACGGCTGGGGGTTAGCCGGTTGTGGCGCGAGGTACGCCAGGCGCTGTCCAGCAAGTCTTATCGCATGCTGCTGTTCGGCATGATCATCATTCTGCTGGTGCTTGGTGTGGAAGCCACGTTCATCGTCTATCTGTACGTGCACTTCTGGGAGCTGCCTACGGAGTGGATGCGTTGGCTGGGCCCCACCATGCTGATGGGACTGCCCATCTCGGTGATCATGATTCCCCATCTCACCAAGCTCTTCGACAAGCAGAAGCTGCTTATCGGAATGGGGCTCGTAGTGCAGATCAACATGAACATCCTGCTCATACTGCGGCTGTTCACCGACGTGCTGCCGGAGAACGGCGATCCGCTGTTGTTTGTCTTGTTCCTCTGCTCGTCGTTCCTATCGGGCCTGATGTCGCCCGCCATGCTGGTGAACTTCAACTCCATGTTCGCCGATGTGGCCGATGAACTGGAGTTCAAAGCGGGCGTGCGCCAGGAAGGCATCATTTATTCGGCTCGCTCTTTCTGCTCCAAAACGGCCGGGGGTCTCGCCACCATCCTCGGTGGTGTGGCTCTGGATCTCATCGGCTTTCCCAGGGGTGCAGAGGTGGGATCCATCGACCCGGAAATGATCTACCATCTCGGTTTGATCGCCGGCCCACCCGTGATGGCTATCGGCATCGCGAGCATGAGCTTTTTCCTTTTCTATGAGCTCAGCCGTGAGCGGATGACCGAGATCGGCGAGGTGCTTACTCAGCGCCGCGGGATGGCAGATGTTGAGGGTGAGACCAGTGCGGGTGCTTAGAGGGCAAGCAGATGGCTGAGCGAATCTACTGTGCAGAGGCAGCCGCCGACGACCGCCTGGCGGGTACCGCTGTGGAGGTGGACGTCTGGCTGCTGTTGGAATACCGGCCGGTTTGGAAGGCCAAGGCGCTGGAGGAGGGCGACCTGGCGGAACCGGCCAGGGCATGGATGGCGCGTATGTTGGATGGGTTTGCCGAGCGCGGATTGAAGGCCAGAGCTCAGCTGATTCGCCAACCCGAGGTGGATCGGGACGACGTGCGTCTGCTGGCAGGAATCGACGGCGCGCTGCACATGTGGTCTGGCTCGGGGTACGACTTTTTGCAGTCGCTGGACCTGACCGACCCTGAATCCCTGTCTCGCGGCGAGGTGATCAGCGAGCCTCAGTATTTCGTCTGCACCAACGGTCAGCGGGACCTGTGTTGCGCGCGTTTCGGTCTCCCGGTCTACAACCGGCTGCGTGAGGTGGTGGGCGAGCGCGCCTGGCAGATCACCCACCTGGGCGGGCACCGATTCGCGCCCAACGTGCTCGCACTTCCTCAGTCGGCCCTGTACGGGCGGTTGCAGACGGGCGATGTGTCGGATTTCGTTGGACGCGTAGACCGTGGCGAGCTGGGTTTCCATTGGCTGCGTGGTCGCACCACGTATCCCAAGCACGTGCAGGCTGCCGAGGCGTTTTCTGGGCGTAACGGTCTGCGCCTGCTGCATGTGAACGGTGACGCGGACAAAGCCGCGGTCACATTCTTGGATGCGTCGGAGCGTATACATGTGCAGGTACGGCGCGACAGCGCACCGGCCATGGTGCTGACCAGCTGTGCGGACGACGCGCCCAGCGAGGTATTCGCCTACCGACAAGCGGACGCAGGCTAGAGGAGTTCGGCGGTGCAATTCGATGACTACCAGCAGATCGTTCGGCGCCGTTACGAGTACGCCATCAGCATCGACACGCGGGATTGGGATCTGCACCGCAGCATCTTTACTGATCGCATAGAGATGGATTTTTCGTCCTACAGCGGCGCGCCGGGCTCGGCCATGGCCGCCGACGACTGGGTAGAAGGGCTGAAGCCGCTGTTTACCGGACTGGATGCCACCGAGCATGTAATGACCAACCCTATCGTGGATGTGCACGCCGACCAGGCCGAGCTGAAAATGTACATGAAGGCGGAGCATTTTCTGAACAATGACTCCGGCAGCTTCGACTTTGCGCTGGGGGGCTACTATCACGACCGCCTTGTCCGAACCGATTCGGGCTGGCGCATCAGAGCGGTCACGCTCAATGTGTTTTGGAGCCGAGGCAACCGGCACATCATGGAGCTGGGCCGGCAGCGCGGCCTCGAGCAACTGGGTCTGACCGGCTGAGGGGGCGGGGAGCTATGGACTTTGCACTAACCGACGAGCAGCAGCTCATCCGCGAGTCTGTGGGCAAGCTGTGCGCCGACTTTCCGGACACCTATTGGGCCGCCAAGGACAAAGCCCATGAGTTTCCGTGGGATTTCTATGACGCCATGGCCCAGGCAGGGTGGCTCGGCATAGCCATCCCGGAGGCTTATGGGGGCAGCGGTCGCGGTATCACCGAGGCAAGCCTGGTGTTGGAGGAGGTGGCTGCCAGCGGCGCCGCCATGAACGGCGCAACGCCCCTGCATCTGTCTATTTTCGGCATGCACCCGGTGGTGAAGTACGGTTCCGAGGAGATGAAACAGGCTTATCTGCCTCGCGTGGCCCGGGGTGACCT
>CEUN01180921.1_pt1 | contig 10597 bp, 9 predicted proteins | sample 361501 | NCBI WGS metagenome assembly CEUN01 (sample SAMEA2622801, study PRJEB7988) | marine metagenome | biome: marine biome (ENVO:00000447); feature: marine epipelagic mixed layer (ENVO:xxxxxxxxx); material: "saline water (ENVO:00002010), including plankton (ENVO:xxxxxxxx)" | depth 120 m | reverse complement strand
GGTGAGGTTGAATGCCGGTAGCCGGATCAATCGAGACCATCAAGATTTTTTCGGGGGACTCGGCGGCGACTTCCTCGATTTCCATGCCACCTTCCGTCGAAGCCATGATCGTTACCTGACTGGTCGCCCGATCGATCAGCATGCCGAGGTACAACTCGCGCGCGATGTCACACCCCTCCTCGACGTAGACCCTGCGGACTTCCTTGCCTTCCGGGCCCGTCTGAGGCGTTACCAGGGTCATGCCCAGGATTCCGCGCGCCGCTTCGATCGCCTCATCCGCAGACTTGCACACTTTGACGCCGCCACCCTTGCCGCGGCCACCCGCGTGAATCTGCGCCTTCACGACCCACACGGGTCCTGAAATCTTGCCGACAACATCTGCGATCTCGCCCTCGCTGGTGGCGACGTATCCGGTCGGGACCGCGACACCGTATTTCGCGAGAACACTCTTGGCTTGGTATTCGTGAATATTCATGGCCTCCACCCGCCGGTCATCCGAACTCTACCAGCGCCAAACAATTTTGACGCGGCGCGTGCCCTTGCCGCAGGCTTTTATAGCACCGACAGGATTGGGGGAAAACCGGTGCTGCAGGTGAGGGTCATCACCCAAACCACACAACCACAACCATTTTTCAGTGTGGAAGGACTTGCCGTGGGATCACTTCTTCGTGCGCCGCTTTCTGCGTCGGCGGGGTGCAAGTTCCGGTTTCAATCGCTTGACGGCGTTGACCAGGGAGCGGACTGAGGCAACGGAACTCTTGAAGGCCTTTTGCTCAGTCTTGTTGAGATCAATCTGGACGATTCGTTCGACTCCCCCTGAGCCGATCACGACGGGTACACCTACGTAAAGGTCCCGCACGCCGTACTGGCCATCCAAATACGCCGCGCAGGGAAGTACGCGCTTCTTGTCTTTCAGATATGACTCCGCCATGGCAATGGCGGAACTCGCCGGGGCGTAAAACGCGGAACCGGTTTTCAACAATCCAACGATTTCCGCACCACCGTCGCGTGTCCGCTGCACGATATCGGCCAGGCGTTCCTTGGTCGTCCAACCCATCTTGACGAGGTCGGGAAGCGGAATACCCGCCACCGTCGAATACCTCACGAGCGGGACCATGCTGTCACCATGTCCACCGAGCACGAAGGCGGACACGTCCTCAACAGAAACGTTGAACTCTTCCGCCAGGAAATAGCGAAAACGCGCTGAATCCAGGACCCCAGCCATGCCAACAACCTTGTTGTGAGGCAATCCCGTCGACTGGCGCAGGGCCCAGACCATCGCATCCAGGGGATTGGTGATACAGATTACGAATGCATCGGGGGCATAGCGCTTGATACCCTCGCCAACCTGCATCATCACACTCGTGTTGATGCCCAAGAGGTCATCACGACTCATGCCCGGCTTGCGCGCAACGCCAGCAGTGACGATCACCACGTCCGCACCACGAATGGCGGAATACCCCTGGGCCCCGGACATCCTGGAGTCAAATCCCTCGACGGGAGATGATTCCACCAGGTCGAGAGCTTTTCCCTGAGGAAGCCCTTTCACGATATCGAAAATTACGACGTCGCCAAGATCCTTGAGGCCCGCCAAGTGGGCGAGCGTACCCCCGATGTTTCCGCCGCCGATAAGAGAGATCTTGTTCCGCGCCATCACATTCCTCCTTGGGCACGCTCTTGGCTCTGCCAACCAAACTTGGAACCGAACCTGGAAGGCGTGCAATCCATCACAACCGTGGCTACCTACTCCAATTCTGGAAGGGGCCGCAAGCCTGGCGATCGACAATCGGGTTTCAGAATACCGTCAAAGTTTGCAGAAGGGGGATGTCGCCGAATGCCACAGTTTCACTCAAGAGTCTCGAGATGGGTTGAATTAGGGACGAAGGTGAACATATTTTCCACCGAACGGTTCGAATCGATACCGATCTAAGGCAAGGAACCAGAAGGTCATGTCAGAGGAAACGCTATCCTTTCAGGCGGAAGTCAGCCGCCTGCTTCACATTGTTGCCAATTCGCTCTACAGCGAAAAAGAGGTCTTCCTCCGGGAGCTGGTTTCCAATGCCTCAGATGCCTGCGATCGGCTGCGCTATCTGGCGCTGACGAAGCCCGCACTTACAGAAGACGACCCAGAATTTCGCATCCGTTTGAGCGCCGACCAGAAGGCGCGGACGCTTGTCATAAGTGACAACGGTGTCGGCATGAGCCGGGATGAACTGATCGAAAATCTCGGCACCATTGCCAGGTCAGGAACGCAGGCATTTGTGGATCAGCTCTCCGGCGATTCGTCAAAGGACGTCGCATTGATCGGACAGTTTGGTGTCGGGTTCTATTCAGCATTCATCGTCGCAGATCGCGTCGAGGTAACGAGCCGAAAAGCGGGAGAGAACCAGGCATGGCGCTGGACGTCTGATGGCTCGGGCGAATTCTCTATCGCGGAAGCGGAACGAGACTCGCGCGGAACATCGGTAACCGTTCATCTGAAGAAATCCGAAAAAGAGTTCGCCGACCCGGAGCGCCTTCGACACATTATCAAGACCTATTCGGATCACATTCCGATCCCGATTCTGCTGGAAGGCGAGGACGAAAAACTCAACGCGGCGGCCGCCCTGTGGACATTGCCCAGAAAGGACATCGGCGAGGATCAGTACAAGGAGTTTTATCACCACGTCGGTCACGCTTTCGACGATCCCTGGATGACCATTCATGCCCGCGCGGAAGGGAAGATTGAATACACTCTTCTTCTGTATGTGCCGTCGGTCCGGCCCTTCGATCTCTTCAACCCGGATCGCCGCCATCAAGTGAAGCTCTACGTCAAGCGGGTCTTCATCACCGATGAATACGAGGGCCTGGTGCCGCCTTATCTGCGCTTCCTGAAGGGTGTCATCGACTCGGAGGATCTTCCTCTCAACGTCAGCCGCGAACTGCTCCAAACGAGCCCGGTTATCACCCGCATCAAGAGCGCCGTGGTCCGGCGCGTGATGACAGAGCTGAAGAAGAAGGCCGAAAAACAGCCGGAGGAGTACACCACGTTCTGGGAGAATTTTGGTGCCGTCCTCAAGGAAGGTATTTATGAAGACGCGGAACGGCGTGAAGACCTTCTCAAGATCGCCCGGTTCCGCTCCACAGTCTCGGGCGACGATCTGGTTTCCCTCGACGACTACGTCGGGCGCATGAAGGAAGGTCAGGACGCCATCTACTACATCAGCGGCGAGTCGCTTGAAGGATTACGCCGCAGTCCCCAGTTGGAGGGCTTCATCGCTCGGGGTGCCGAGGTGCTGCTCCTGACGGATGCGGTGGATGAATTCTGGGTGCCGACGGTGCAGCAGTATTCCGAGAAACCCTTCCGGTCTGTCACGCAAGGTGCCGCGGACCTGGAAAAACTGCCGAGCGACGACGAAACGGCAGAGGAGGACGATCAGCCGTCAGACAGCCAGACGGGCACCTTGATCGCCCTGCTAAAGCAAACGCTTGGTGATGCCGTGAAAGATGTCCGGACCTCGGAACGCATGACGGACAGTGCCGTCTGCCTGGTCGCTGACGAGCACGATCTGGACATGCATTTGGCGCGAATGTTGAAGCAGCAGGGCCAGCTCAACGAGCTGGCGCCTCGCGTCCTGGAGATCAATCCAAGACATCCATTGATCAGGTCGTTAGCCGAGCGGTCAACTCAGAGGGGAGCGTCGGACGCCCTCGAAGACACCGCGTTTCTGCTGCTCGATCAAGCCCGTATCGCAGAAAGTGAACCGTTGCCAGATCCAGCGGAATTCTCACGGCGCCTGACAGGCGTCATGACGAAAAGCATCGACGTACAAAACACGGATTAGGTGATTTTGTCGTGAGGCCGGCGATACTTAATCGGCCGAAGCGAGCTGAAGGCGAGCGGCGCCGAAAACCGGTCCCCCGTGCACCTTCTGCACGATGACCACGCAGCCGTCGCGCCCACCTTCCCGGATGGCGGAGAGATCGACAGGAATTTCCGTCAAATCACCCTTCCAGGTACCGCCCTTTCGAATGTTTCGCACGACGTTGAAGTAGGTGAGTTCGCGTCGAGAGTTCTCTTCGCGACGCACCTTCACCGTATGCTGTTTGTCGAATTCGATAAGCCAAACGTCCGCCTCGGGCCATTCGGCCTTCGCTCCGATCCTGATGGTCGCCGAGTCCTGACCCGATTCCGTGAGGCTGACAGAAAGGTTGTTCAAGGTAGATAGCCGGGCTTCGACCAGCGTCTTCTCAACTTCGTGACTCTGTGAGCCGACCACGTCAACAATTCCATCGATGACCATCTCGGGTGTGTAGACGTAGCGTGCGTTCAGGGCCCGCCCATGCCGACGCTGCCGCGCCGTCGATTCAGGCAGTGCAAAGGTGTCCTTCCAACCGATGTAGTCCCAATAGTCGACGTGAAATGACAACGCGATGATGTCTTCACGCTTGGCCAGCTCACCAAGGTGGCGGTCGGCAGGCGGACACGAACTGCAGCCCTGCGATGTATACAATTCGACGACAGTCGGAGAACGGTCGCCAGCCATTGCCGATGCCGCGCCCAACAACAGCGCGACGACGATTCCAATTGATCTTGAGGCGTTCATAATCCAGCCCATATACGCCCCACCCTGAACGCTAGCCAATCACTCTTCGGTTAGGAATTGGTTGCCAGCGCCCACTGGTGAACATTCACCGCGCCCACCTTGATGACTGTGGGTCGGATCCGATGAGGACCCTTCATCAGGCCGCAACAGGCTCCATAAGGTTACGCAGCACGTACTGAAGAATGCCACCGTGCCGGTAGTATTCCACTTCATCGAGCGTATCGACACGGCAAGTCAGAGAAACCTCCTCTTTGGAGCCGTCGGCACGTGTAATGCGGCAAGTGACGTCCATTCGAGGAGTGATTCCATCGGCCACGCCGACAATATCGAACGTCTCACTTCCATCGAGGTTCAAGGACTTCCGGTTCGTGCCGTTCTTGAATTGCAGCGGCAATATTCCCATACCGACCAGGTTCGACCGATGTATTCTCTCGAAGCTCTCGGCGACAACCGCCTTGATACCGAGAAGGCGAGTCCCTTTGGCTGCCCAGTCGCGGGATGAACCGGTGCCGTACTCCTTGCCGGCAAATACAACCAGCGGGACTCCTTCCGCCTCGTATCGCATCGCAGCATCGTACACGGACATCTCTTCACCACTTGGCATATGCCGGGTGACACCACCCTCAGTTCCCGGTGCGATTTCATTCCGCAATCTGATGTTGGCAAATGTGCCTCGCATCATGACTTCGTGATTGCCGCGCCGCGCACCGTAAGAGTTGAATTCCGCTGCCGGCACCTGACGGCCGACCAGGTAGGAACCCGCGGGGCCGTCCTGCTTGATCGAACCGGCAGGCGAAATATGGTCGGTGGTAATACTGTCCCCGAGAAGGGCGAGCATTCGGGCATTTGCAATATCGGAGAATGTCCCCGGCTCCTGGGACATGTCCTGGAAGAAGGGAGGATGCTGAACGTAGGTCGACCCGATATCCCACTCGTATGTTAGACCTGTAACCGTCTCCACCTTTTGCCAGGCATCTGTCCCAGAGAAAACATCCCCGTAACGTTCCCGGAACATCTCGGGAGTTACACACGAGCGTACGGTATCCGTAATTTCCTGATTCGATGGCCAAATGTCCTTGAGATAGACGGGATTACCATCGCTTCCTTCGCCAAGAGATTCCGTCGTGATATCGATTCCCGCATTTCCGGCGATGGCATATGCCACCACGAGAATCGGCGAGGCGAGATAATTCACCTTTGATTGCGAATTCACGCGACCTTCGAAATTGCGATTCCCTGACAAGACAGCGCCGACGACCAGGTCACCGTCCGTGATGGCACTCGAGATCGAGTCATCCAGCGGTCCGGAGTTGCCGATACATGTGGTGCAGCCGTACCCAACGAGATTGAATCCCAGCGCGTCGAGAGCATCCTGCAAGTCAGCTTTCTCAAGGTAATCCGTCACAACCTGGGATCCTGGGGCCAGCGATGTCTTGACCCACGGCTTCACCTTCAATCCCTTTGCAACGGCGTTTCGTGCAAGCAACCCCGCTCCCACCATGACGCTGGGATTGGAGGTATTGGTGCAGCTTGTGATTGCCGCGATGACCACGTCGCCATCGGTAAGCTCAAAGTCTTTCCCAGAAACTGCGACGGATTTCTTGTCACTCGACCCACTTCGTGCCTCGGCAAGCGATGCCTCGAACGCCTGGGCAGCACCGCTCAGGGAGATTCGGTCTTGCGGCCGCTTGGGACCCGCAATGCTGGATTCGACATCACCGATATCTATCTCGAGGGTATCCGTGAACTCAGGGTCGGGGGTTTCGGAATCACGCCACATGCCTTGCGCCTTCGCGTATGCCTCAACCAGCTTGATGCGGCGTGAATCGCGGGCGCTGAGCTCCAAGAAGGCCAAGGTTTCATAATCAATGGGGAAAAACCCGCACGTTGCGCCGTACTCCGGCGCCATGTTCGAAATCGTGGCCCGATCGGCAAGCGAGAGCTGGTCCAGTCCGGGACCATAAAATTCGACGAACTTCCCGACCACACCCTTCTGACGCAACATCTGTGTGACTGTGAGAACGAGATCGGTAGCGGTAGCACCCTCCCTCAGGGTCCCCGTCAGCTTGAAGCCGACTACCTCTGGAACCAGCATCGAAATCGGCTGTCCGAGCATCGCTGCCTCGGCTTCTATTCCGCCCACACCCCAGCCCAGTACTGCCAAACCATTGACCATGGTCGTGTGCGAATCGGTACCGACCAGCGTATCGGGATAGGCGATCGTCTTACCATCGACATCCGCAGTCCAAACCACCTGCGCCAGGTATTCCAGATTGACCTGGTGACAGATGCCCGTTCCGGGCGGAACGACCCGGAAATTGTCAAATTCCCCCTGGCCCCATCGCAGGAAGGAATAGCGTTCCTGATTGCGACGCATCTCCAGCTCAACATTTGCGCGAAAAGCATCCGCAGAGCCGAATTGATCCACCATCACCGAGTGATCCACAACGAGATCGACCGGAGACAGTGGATTGATTTTGGTTGGGTCACCTCCCAAATCCGACATCGCGGCACGCATAGCGGCAAGATCAGCCACCGCGGGAACACCGGTAAAGTCCTGCATCAGAACACGTGCCGGTCGGTAGGCGATTTCGCGATCGGAGGAGCGATTGCTCAACCAGGCGGCCATGCCCTTGATGTCGTCGACCGTGACGGAACGGCCGTCTTCGTATCTCAGCAGGTTTTCCAGCAGCACCTTCAAGGAATACGGCAGGCGCGAAACATCGCCGAGACCTGCATCCATGGCGGCTTCAAGGCTGAAGTAGTCGTAAGAATCGCCACCCACACTCAACGTGCGTCGCGCATTCAACGTGTCATGGCCGATCGTCGTCACAATACGATCCTCCCCTCTTCATCCATTTTGCGATGCAACGGGATCCACATCACGTCCCTCACAAATTCCTTCTGTGCAATATCAATCACAATCCCGGCACGAGAACCAGCCCCCACAGGAAATTTGCAGTCATGACAATTCACCATTGCCTAAGTCAAAGCCGTAACCGGGACTTGAAGACACAATTGCGGGGCCATTCGGATGAGCGCAAGCTGCGTATTGCGTAGTCCATGAATGTTGCTAATGTTCGATGAGGAGGATGTTTGGCTCTGGTCCTTTGAGGTTTTGAAGAGGGCGTCAAGCTGGGTGGCCAGGTCCTTACCCGAGCCGCCATCAAGGTGTCGCGAGGAAACACCGGACGGCTTCTCAACCGATTGGGACACCGGACTGATCGAAGGGTGGTCGCAACTATGACGCCGGATGTCACTGAGGCGTTTAACCGTCTCGATACGCTTCCAAAACTACTGATCGATCATGCGGAGCATCGTCCCGATCGAAGCGCCATCCGCGAGAAAGACTACGGCATTTGGCAGACCTGGACGTGGGCTGATTACGCTAAGCATGCCCGGTCCTTCGCCTGTGGCCTCGCGAGTCATGGCGTATCCCGTAACGACAAAGTCGCAATTGTCGGAGACAACCGACCGGAACTTTATGCTGCCATGGCAGCCGCGTAGTGCCTCGGTGCCATTCCCGTTCCGCTTTATCAGGATTCCGTTGCGGACGAGATGCAATACGTCCTTGATCATGCGGAAGCTTCCGTCGTGGTCCTCGAGAACCAGGAACAGGTCGACAAGGTTCTGTCGATCCGCGAGCAGTGCCCCAACCTCAAGCTCATGATCTACAAGGATCCTCGGGGTTTACGTCACTACCGACAGCATGACCTGTTTCGCTTTAGCGAAATCCAGGCTCGTGGCGAACAATTCGACGGCGAAAATCCTGACTTCTTCCTGACCGAAGTCAACAAGGGTAAAGGCGACGACATCCCGAAATCTCGAAAGCGCGACTGATCGTGACGCAGGAATACGCCCAGGATGTCATGACCCTAAACTGCGAAGTTGTAGAAGCATCCACCGGTCTCGACGACAAGATCTCAGAGTCGTTGCAAAACGTCTGCAAGGTGCGTGATGAGGTCGCCATCGTGGCGTCCGGGAGCCTTCCCAATGACGGCAAGGTCATCGACGACATCCGAACGTACGAGTAATCTCGCCCCCATTCGTCAGCAGGCTATGCGTCTGCCGATCAACATTGCAACAGATGTGGGCTCCAGCGACCTTGTCCTTCACCGGCAAAAATCTCACCTGTACTCGAGGCGATACGACAGTCTTCACCGGTCTTGATTTCGACATCAATCCCGGTGAAGCACTCATCGTGCGCGGGGTGAACGGCAGCGGGAAGTCCTCTCTATTGCGGATGGCCGCAGGATTCCTTGCTCCGACTGAAGGAGAACTTCGCCGCGAAGGCGCGCTCATTGCCAAAGACCCTGAGAACCATTTCACCAGGCTCCACTATCTGGGCCATCTCAACGCCCTGAAGCCGGCATTCACAGTGCTCGAGAACCTGGAATTCTGGCGTCGTCTTTTCAGTGGATCGACTCGTTCTACTGGCATCGAAACTGATGCCCGGGCGTTGGATCGATTGAGCCTTTCGGCAATTGCCGACATGCCGACACATTATTTATCCGCGGGACAGCGCCGCCGCCTGTCGCTGGCGCGCCTTCTCGCCGTCGCCAGACCCTTATGGCTGCTCGACGAACCCACGTCTTCCCTGGATGACGCCGGGAGTGAAACTCTGGTTCAGCTGATCTCCGAGCATCTGTCGACAGGCGGCATGGTGATCGCTGCGGTTCACGGTGAACTCGCCGTTCCGGATTGCAAGACGATCGTGTTAGGAAGCGAGCCCCCCGTATCGTGACTCCGTTCATAGAAATCGTGACTCGAGATGTCCGCCTTGCGTTGAGGCAAGGCGGCGCAACGATGTTGGTCGTCGCCTTTTTCGTGCTCACCGTGACCTTGTTTCCGCTAGGCGTTGGGCCTGAAGCTTCGGTGCTGCGGCGTATCGCTCCAGGAGTCATTTGGGTCTCAGCGCTCTTGGCTGCCATGCTGTCACTCGACCGCCTGTTTCAGGTTGATTTCGAGGATGGCAGCCTCGATCAACTGGCGCTGGCGCCCTTGCCGCTGGAACTGGTCGCGGCGGCAAAGTGTCTCGCGCACTGGCTGTCCACCGGTCTGCCCCTTCTGGTGATATCGCCATTGCTGGGCATTCTTCTCAATTTGAGCGTCGAGGCTTATGGCACTCTGTTGCTCGCCATGGCCATTGGCACGCCGTCCTTAAGTCTGGTCGGTGCCATCGGTGCAGCACTGACTGTTGGAATTCGCCGGGGCGGTGTCCTGCTGTCGTTGCTGGTTCTGCCCCTTTACATACCCGTTCTCATTTTTGGTGTCGGAGCCATCGATGCGGCATTGGTGGGTCTGGGCGGCAATGCCCATCTTCTCGTCCTGGCTGCGATTCTGTTGATCGCGCTGCCGCTTGCACCGTGGGCAGTTGCTGGGGCCCTCAGGCTGAATCTTGAATAACCTGCTGGATTCAAGGGAATTCGCTGCATCACCAAGTGTTGTGTGTGAGGTGAAACGATCGATTCAGAAGATGGTGCTATAACCCGGCCATGGTGAACTGGCATCGCCTCGCGAACCCAAAGCTGTTCTTGACGTGGAGCCGCCGCGTCCTGCCGTGGGCGGCGGTGATAACCGCTCTTCTGTTGGCAGTAGGGCTCTATCTCAGTTTGTTCGTCGCGCCACCCGACTATCAGCAAGGCGACACGGTTCGGATCATGTTCGTGCACGTTCCCTCTGCCTGGATGGCGCTTTTCACATATACGGTTATGGCCGGTGCCAGCGCCGCCGGACTCATCTGGAAGAGCCCCCTTTCCCACTTGACGGCTAAGGCCGCAGCGCCGATCGGTGCATCGTTCACATTTCTCGCCCTGGCAACCGGCGCATTGTGGGGTCAGCCGATGTGGGGCACGTGGTGGGTCTGGGATGCCCGCCTGACCTCGGTGTTGATCCTGTTCTTTCTCTATCTGGGATACATGGCGATTTGGCAGGCCATCGATGACTATACGCGTGCCGCGAAGTCGGCAGCCATCCTCGCGCTGGTCGGATTCGTCAATGTGCCGATCATC
>CEUN01164078.1_pt1 | contig 10602 bp, 8 predicted proteins | sample 361501 | NCBI WGS metagenome assembly CEUN01 (sample SAMEA2622801, study PRJEB7988) | marine metagenome | biome: marine biome (ENVO:00000447); feature: marine epipelagic mixed layer (ENVO:xxxxxxxxx); material: "saline water (ENVO:00002010), including plankton (ENVO:xxxxxxxx)" | depth 120 m | reverse complement strand
ACCTTGGTGCCGCCGCACAGGAGAACCAGGAACCATGGCCGACAGCGCCCCCCCACTCGCCAGACAGCTCGCCGCCGAAGCGGTTGGAACGTTTTTCCTGCTCGCGACGGTGGTCGGCTCGGGGATCATGGGCGAGAGCCTCGCTGGCGGGAACGTAGCAATCGCGCTGCTGGGCAACACGGTGGCAACCGGCGCCATCCTCGTGGTGTTGATCAGCGTGTTCGGTCCCGTCTCGGGCGCCCACTTCAACCCCGCCGTCACTGTTGCATTCCTCGTGCGCGGCGACCTTCCTGCCGTGAGGGCCGGCGCGTTTATCGCCGTGCAGGTGATCGCCGCGGTCGCGGGCGTCATTGCCGCCCACGCGATGTTCGATCAGTCGCTCCTGCAGACATCGACGAATGCACGTTCCTCGGTTGGTCAGTGGATCGCCGAGTTCATCGCGACGTTTGGTCTGCTCATGACCATCCTCGGGTGCCTGCGCTCGAAGCCTGACGTCATCCCGTTTGCAGTCGGGCTTTACATCACGGCCGGCTACTGGTTCACAGCATCAACATCGTTCGCGAACCCGGCCGTGACGATCGCGCGCACGATGACCGACACCTTCAGCGGAATCCTGCCGGTTCACGCGCCCGCGTTCATCGTGGCGCAACTGCTTGGCGCGCTTGCCGCCGTGTTTCTGATCACGCGCATCGTCTGGAACGACGCGGACTAGCGGCGGGACTGCTCGGGACCCGGCACACAGAGGCAGTCCGGGCCCTTGCAGCGCACAACCTTTGCACACGGCGTCGCGGCCAGGACCTGCAGTGCGACGCCAAACTGATCCGCGAAGACGCGTCCGTCTTGCGTCGCAGACATCCGCGCAACGAGCGTGTCGAGTTCGATCCGGCGCGTGTCGTTGACCTCCCGCAGCAGACTGATCACAAGCTCCCAGCCCCGGATCCAGTCTTCGCCGTCGAGTTCGTGTGCCTGCGCAATGCGGCGCATCTCGACGAAGAGCTTCAGCGCGGCCGGGTCGTTGCCCGCCGCGATCTCATGGACCGCCGCCATCCAGCGGCTGTTGGAACGTTTGCGCGGTGAAGAATCCATCAGGTCGTGCAGCAGGACGTTGGCGTAAGCGGCCTGGCATCTCCCGTGGCACGCGAACGACGACGCATGCAACGGCCTTTTGTCGCCGCGCCGGTCGGGCCGCGCTCGCCAACTGAACCATCAGTCAGCAGCGACAGGCGCCTCCCCCGACTGTGCGGCCCCGCCGAACATCTCGTCCAGGTGCTGCTCCGGCAGGGGTTTGCTCACACGCGACACGCCGTAGGTCACAGCCACTGAGACAATTTCACCCATCGCGGAACACGAGAAGGGGTTGGGCGCCTCGCCCTTCAGCCAGCTAACAGGTCCGAAGAGGGGCGTAGCGGAGAACCAGTCTGGATTCAGGATCCCCGAGTGCAGAATGATGAACACGGTCATCCCGGACACCAGGCCCGCGTACGCGCCGGTGCGGGTGACACCGCGCCACAGCGCTCCCAGCACCAACGGACCGGCAAAGGCGGCCATCATGCCCCCAACGCCAATCCAGACGATGAGCGCAATGTTGTAGTCCATCAGTGCCCACGCGAGGGCCGCACATGCGGCAAGCACGATCACGGTACTCCAGCGGCTGATACTCAGTACACGCCGGTCGATCTCCTCTTCCGGGAGGTCCGGGTGAATCCGCGGTGCAATGCTGCGCCTGTACAGGTCGTTGGCGACGATCTGCGATGAAGAGATGACCAGGCCGTCGGCGGTCGACATGACCGCACACAGCACGCCAACGCCAATCAGTGCAGCGAGCCAGGTTGGGAAGAGTTCGATGAAGAGTTTCGGCAACGCCTCGTTGGGATTCGCACCTGCCTGCAGCAGCGCATCGTCGAACATGCCGCGCGCGAGGACCCCGGCCAGCACGAGCATCGCCATGATGAGACCAATCATGAACGCCAGCTTGACGAACATACGTTGGTCTTCGCCGCCTTTGAGCGCCCACAGCTTGTTGCCAATGTGCGGCAGCAACCCGAGCGGCATGTGCGCAAAGAGGATCGCAAGAATTGCCCACCAGGAATGGTAGAGCGGCGTTGCCTCGTTCAGGAAGCCCAGATGACGCGGGTCCGACTCCTCGACCTTGTCGAGCGCCTCCGGAAGCCCTCCGTCGAACCCGGCCCCGACGACAAACAGCACGATCACAACCGCGCCGAGGACGAGCATGAGCGCGCCCTGAACCCCGTCCGTGAGGATGTCAGCGTGCGCTCCACCCATCGTCACGTACACCATGAGCACCACGGTCGTGATGCCGAGCGCCCAGGCGTCTGAAAGGCCCAGCATGGTTTCGAACATCACGAGGCCCGAGACCAGCTGCCCGGCAAGGTAAAACAGCAGCATCAGAGAGAAGATCGAGACGAGAATCCGAATGCCGTCACTCTGATACCGGTCACCCAGGTATTCGGGAATCGAACGGTTCCCGAACCGGTTGCCGCTGGTCGCGATCAGGCGCATGCAGACGAGAACGCCGAAATAGAGGCTGATCGGGTACAGCACGTTGCCGAGCACCGCGGGCATGCCCCACTGATACGCGAGCGCCGGACTGCCCAGGAACGTTGCGCCGCTTGCCGTGGTCGCAGCGAACGCGAGCGCCAGAAAGAACGGTCCGTAAGCGCCCCGTGCCGTGGCGAAGTCGTCAGCGTTGGCGACCTGCCGGCTGCCCATCCAGCCAAATCCCACCATCGCGCCGACGTACAGCACGAGGAATATCCAAGACCACGTTGCCAGGTCCATGCGTTGCTCCCCCAAGCGAAGATAATGGGCGACCAGCGCGCCCACGGCCCCGATGTGCGGCCCTGTTGTTCTTGCCGGATCACCGGCTCGTCGGCCCGGATTCAACCAGATTTCAGGCTGCGACACACTACGTCGCGCTCAGTTGGTCCCGGACACGCGCGGCGATCCGTGCGCTATGGCCTTTCCTGCCGGCCCCCCGCAATTCGCCCGAAAGCGAAGTTCCGTAACGGAAACCGATGCAGACCCCGCACGGTCCGATCCTGCAAATAGACCTGTCCCACCTCGTGTGTCGGCAGCACGACGTCATCGTCGACGAGCATTCGCTGCATCTCCCCGAAAAAGTCCATGCGTTTGACGGGGTCGACTTCGAGGCGCGCCCGTTCGATGAGGCTGTCATAGCGAGGGTTGGCATAGCGCCCATCGTTGAAGGTACCTGCCGAGTGGAACAGCTCCGCAAAAAACACGGGGTCGGTCAGCGTGCCGCTGCAGAAACGGGACTGGGCAATGTCGAAGTCGCCTGATATCAGTTTGGCAATCGCTTGCTTGAAGGTCTGACGATCCAGCAGCACTTCGAGCCCCAATCGGTCGGCAAGCGTCGCCTGCACGTATTCGTCCCGCTTCTCGTTCCCCTCGGTCGCAAGCAGGACGAGTCTCGGCAGCACGCCACGCTCCGCGCGGACCTCATCGAGCAGCGACTTTGCCGCCGCAGGATCGAGGTCATGCGCCCGAGGCGGGTATTCATCGATGAAGCGTCCATCGATCCCCCGGATGTGTGTCGAGAACATGCTCCCGAGGGGCTTGTTCCCCGGGACTGCGATCACGCGATTGACGTACGCATCCCGGTCAAACGCCATGCTGACGGCGCGCCGTACGCGGGCATCGGCCGTCAGGCGACCATCGCGAAAGTTGAATGTCAGCAACGCGACGCAGTTAGTGGCGTTCCTGCGCAGCTTGAAACCGGCCCGGGACACTTCCTCGAGTGTCGTCTCATCAACGCCGACCTCTGCGATCTCCCCGCTGCGGAAGAGGTTGAACAGCGCGCGACTGTCGGTGGTCACATAGCCGACGTCGATTGCCGCAAGCTTCACCCGCGCGGCATCCCAGTAGAGAGGATTGGCCCTGAAGGTGAGGCTGGCGCCGTGCACCCAGGACTCGAGGACGAATGGCCCGTTCGAGAGCAGATCGACCGCATCGGCTGCATACCGGTCACCCCGCGCGGCGACGAAGTCCTCACGCAGCGGGAAGTACGGCACTGCCGCAAGCAAGCCGACGAAATACGGCGTCGGGCGTGCAAGCTCGACAATGAGCGTGCGCGCATCCGGTGCCGATACGCCCAACCGCCCGGGCGCCAGATCGCCGCGCAACACCTCGGCGCCGTTCCTAATCCGGTTGGAAAAGACGGTCGAGCCCGATGCACCGGTCGCGGGGGTGACCAGGCGCCTGAACGCGTACAGGAAGTCGAACGCGGTTACCGGCTTGCCGTCCGCCCAGCGGGCCTCCTCGCGCAGTCTGAACGTGGCACGCTCGGACGTCAGGTCCCACTGCTCGGCGACCCCGGGTTGCAGCCGGCCGCGGGCATCGAAGCGCACCAGTCCTTCGTTGACGAGGCCCACGACAAATCCGCTCACCGCATCTTCGACGAGCGAGGAGTCGAGCGTCGGTGGCTCGGTTGAAATCGCGATCGTAATGCTGTTCGCACCAACGTCCACCTCTTCCGCCCGAACGAGCAACGCGAGCGTGAGGGCGACGGCAGCGGTCAACGTTCGGCCGACGGTGCGGCAACGCGGAACGCCCGTTATCGGCACGACGCGAAGGGGCCCGGCCTACACCGGTCGGGCCAAACGATTACAGGGCGGGATGCCCGTTTCTGATTGCCTCGCATACAGGGGAACCTTATAGTCGCTGCGCCTTGGACAACGCTACCGGGGGCTCTGCTCCGCGGTCAACGCGGCGTATCGCCCGACCACGACCATGCGAGAGTACTTTCTTCGGCGTTTCCTCCTGATCCCGCCCACGCTGCTTGGCGTTACGGTCATCGTGTTCGCCATCACGCGCCTCGTTCCCGGCGGGCCGCTGGAGCGCGCGATCATGGAAACGCAGCAGTTGAGCGCATCCGGAACGTCGAGCCAGGTCGCGGGACAGGACATGGCCCTCTCGGACGCCCAGCTTGAGAAACTCAGGGCCTACTACGGCTTCGACAAACCAATGCTGCAAAGCTACGCGGAGTGGCTCCTGAAGGTCGTCCGGGGCGATCTCGGAGATTCATACCGCTACAACGAACCCGTCTGGGACGTCATCCGTGACCGGTTTCCGGTCTCCCTGTACTACGGCCTCGTCACGCTCATCGTCACGTACGCGGTCTGCATTCCGCTCGGAGTCCTCAAGGCGATCAAGCACCGGACTGTCGTCGACAACGTCACGTCCATTCTGATCTTCATCGGATACGCCGTTCCCGGCTACGCGCTCGGTTCGCTCCTGCTGCTGTACTTCTCCGTAAGGCTCGACTGGTTTCCCATGGGCGGCTTCGTGTCCTTCGGCTTCGAGGAGAAGACCGTGTGGGGCAAGGCGATGGACCTCGTGAACCACAGCGTCCTGCCACTCGTCTGCTATCTGATCGGCAGTTTCGCGCTCGTCACGTTGTTGCTGAAGAATCACCTGATGGACAACCTCGCGTCCGACTACATCCGGACCGCGATCGCGAAAGGTGTGTCGTTCCGGCGCGCGGTGACGCGTCACGCAATGCGCAACTCACTGATCCCCATCGCCACGACGTTCGGCCAGAACATCGTCCTGCTCGTGTCCGGCTCGTTCCTCATCGAAACCGTGTTCGACATCGACGGCTTTGGACTGCTGGGCCTGACGGCAATCCTCGACCGCGACTATCCCATCGTGATGGGTGTCGTTCTGCTTGCCAGCCTCCTCCTGCTCGTCGGCAACATCATCTCCGACGTCCTGGTCGCGCTCGTCGATCCGAGGATTCGATTCCAGTGACCGTCCTGAACCTCAACCCGCAGACGCTGAAGAAACTGCGCCGCTTCCGCGCGATCAAGCGCGGCTACTACAGCTTCATCACGCTGATGCTGCTGCTGGTGCTCTGCGCATTCGGCGAGTTGTTGGTGAACAGCCGCGCGCTTGTCGTCAGCTACGAGGGCGAACTGTACTTCCCGACCTACGGCGCATTTCATCCCGGTACCGACTTCGGCAGGGACTACTCGTACGAGACGGACTATCGCGAACTGCGCAATACCTTCGAAGAAACGGGCAGCGGCGACTGGGTACTCATGCCGCCGGTCCCCTACAACCCCTTCGAGAACCATTCGACGACCGGGATCTTCAAACCCCAACCGCCCTCATTCGAGCAGGCGCACTATCTCGGTACGGACACAACCAGCAGAGACATCCTCGCGCGCCTGTTCTACGGGACCCGCATAGCCCTGCTGTTTTCCCTCGCGTTCATGGCATCTGTCTATCTGATCGGGATCACGATCGGCTGCGCCATGGGCTATTTCGGCGGCACGTTCGACCTGCTCCTTCAGCGACTGATCGAGATCTGGTCGAACATCCCCTTCCTCTATATGGTCATCATCGTGTTTTCGGTCATTCCGGCCACGTTCTCGATCCCGGTCCGGATTGCGGTACTGCTGACGGTCATGGTGTTGTTTTCGTGGACGACGATGACCTACTACATGCGCACTGAGACGTACAAGGAGAAGGCCCGCGACTATATCGCTTCCGCGCGGGTCATCGGGGCGTCCAACTCGAGAATCATCTTTCGCCACATATTGCCCAACGTCATTGCAACACTCGTGACGTTCATGCCGTTCACCATCGTGTCCGCGGTCACCGCAATCACATCGCTTGACTTTCTGGGATTCGGGCTGCCGGCGCCCACGCCAAGCCTGGGGGAACTGCTGAAACAAGGCACCGCAACGCTGCGTACAGCACCCTGGATCGTGACCTCCGCGTTCGGCACACTCGTCGTGCTGCTGACGCTCGTGACATTCATCGGGGAAGCCGTTCGCGAATCGTTCGACCCCAGGCAGTTCACGATCTATCAGTAAACAGAACCAATCTCACACCGACGGTCACCAGACCTCAAGAGCCAAACGCTGTCCATGACGTCGCCCCTGTCGCACCTTCGAGGCCCCCGATGAAGATCCGCTTCCTTGTTTCACCCTCTGAGCTCCGCGCCCTCGCCGGAATGTGCCTGCTGGCGCTGTTTACCGCGGGGTGCGGTGACGCGCCCGCGCCGGGCGACGTGCCCGGTGACCCGGGCGGCTCGGAACCTGTCCCGGACAACACGGAGGCCGTCCTCGCATACTACGCGGCGCGCCCCGATTTCTTCACCTTCAAAACGCCGGCGGACCTGCCGACCGGACTCAACTGGCAGGATGGCGCACACTTGCCCGAGATAGGCTCGCCAGAGGCAAGAAAAGGCGGCACCGAATACGTCCGGATCCAGGATTTTCCCCGCACGCTGCGCACGGCAGGCCCCGACTCGAACGGTTCATTCCGCCCCTGGATTCTGGACTTCACCACCCTCGCGCTCGGGCATCGGCATCCCGAAGCGTTCGAGTACTACCCCGGGCTTGCTGAAGCGTGGGCTGTCTCACCGGAAGATCGAACCGTCTACGTGCGACTGGACAAGACAGCGACGTTCTCAGACGGCGTCCCCATCACCGCGGACGACTACCTATTCACCTTCTTTTTTTATCAATCCGAGGACATCGTCGCGCCCTGGTACAACAACTGGTACGGCACGCAGTACACCAACATCACCAGATATGACGATCACACGATCTCGGTGACCATCCCGGAGGCGAAGCCTGACATGGACGGCCGTGTCCTCGGGCTGCGCCCGGTGCCGAGGCATTTCTACCGGGAGATGGGTGACGACTTCGTGGAGCGTTACCAGTGGCGCTTCGCGCCGACGACCGGCCCCTACGTGATTCAGGAGAAAGACATCCGCAAGAGTCGCTCGATCGCCCTGACCCGTAACGACGCCTGGTGGGCAAAAGACAAACAGTTCTTCCGAAACCGCTACAACCCTGACCGGATCGTGTTCACCGTCATCCGCGACACACCGAAGGAGTTCGAGGCGTTCAAGCGCGGAGATCTGGACCAGTTCCGCCTCGACCTCGCTGAGTACTGGTACGAGAAACTGGGTGACGAAGACCCCGACGTCCAGGCGGGCTACATCCACAAGTCTGTCTTCTACAACCAGCGCCCCCGGCCCACCTACGGATTGTGGATCAACACGTCGCGACCGCTTCTGGATGACATCAACGTCAGGGTGGGCATCCAGCACGCGACCAACTGGCAACTCGTCATCGACAGTTATTTTCGCGGCGACTACGACCGCTTGCGAACCTCCAACGACGGGTTCGGCGAGTTTTCACATCCCGACCTTGTCGCGCGCGAGTACGACGTGGACCTCGCGCTCGACGCGTTCGCCAAAGCAGGCTTCGCTAAACGCGGGCCGGACGGCATCCTCGTCAACAACGCGGGCGACCGCCTCGCCTTCACGCTGTCGACCGGTTACGAGGACAGGAAAGACATTCTCACGATCCTGAAGCAGGAAGCCGCCAAGGCCGGCGTCGACTTTCGGCTGGAGGTACTCGACGGCACCGCCGGGTGGAAGAAGGTCCAGGAGAAAAAGCACGACCTGCATTTCTCTGCATTCGCAGCCTTCCTCGAAATGTATCCCCGCTACTGGGAGACCTTCCACTCCGTCAATGCCTACGACCAGGCGTTTCTGGACGACGGCAGCGTCAACCCTGAGCGCAAGGTCAAGACCCAGACGAACAATCTCGAACTGCTGGCGCTCGCCGAAATGGACGCGCTCATTGACCGATATCGCGCGTCGGACGACAAGGACGAGATGATCGAACTCGCTCATCGCATGGACGAGCTTCACTACGAGCACGCATCGTGGGTGCCCGGCTACGTGCAGCCCCATTACCGCATCGGCCACTGGCGCTGGGTGCGTTACCCCGAGGGGTTCAACCACAAGCACTCGCGCAGCGCAGGTGAATTCTTCGTGCACTGGCTCGACTCCGAGGATAAGGAGGCCACCCGAACGGCACGTTCGGACGGAGTGACATTCCCGGCCTCGATCCGCACGTTCGATCAACACCGATGAGCCGCGCGGCCAGCGCGTGGGAGTTGGCGTCCTGACCGCGCTTCTGGAACTGACCGACCTCGTCACGGAATTCGATACGGACGAGGGCCGGGTCCGAGCCGTCGACCGCGTGAGCTTCGTCCTTCGGGAGGGTGAGACGCTCGGTCTCGTCGGCGAGTCCGGCTGCGGCAAGAGCGTGACGGCGCTGTCGATCATGCGGCTGCTGCCCCAGCCGACGGGTCGGATCGTCGGCGGTGGCATCGGTTTCGCGGGCCGGGACCTGACGCAGGTCAGCTCGCAGGCGATGCAGGCCATTCGGGGCGGCGAGATCGGCATGGTATTTCAGGAACCGATGACGGCGCTGAACCCGGTCCACACCATCGGCCGTCAGCTGACCGAAGTCCTGCTGCTACACACGGATCTCACTCCGGATGCCGCACTCCGCGAGGCGGCTGACATACTCGCCCGGGTCGGGATCCCCGCCCCCGACGTTCGCCTGGGTGAATACCCGCACCAACTGTCGGGCGGGATGCGCCAGCGGGTGGTCATAGCGATTGCGCTGGCCTGCAAGCCCAGGCTCCTGATTGCTGACGAGCCGACTACGGCGCTCGACGTGACGATTCAGGCCCAGATTCTCGAGCTCATCCGGGAGCTGCAGCGCGATATGGGGATGTCAGTGCTGATGATCACCCACGACCTGGGCGTCATCGCCGAGACCTGCGAATCGGTTGTCGTCATGTACGCGGGCCGGGTCGCCGAACGCGGCACCGTCTTCGAGGTCTTCGATACCCCCGCACATCCCTACACGCGCGGACTGCTCAGCTCGATCCCGCGCCTGGACGGGGTGCCCAAGGCGCACCTGCCGACGATCGAGGGCATGGTCCCGGGTCTGCTCGATCTTCCCGACGGATGCCGATTTGCCAATCGTTGCGACGAAGCGCGGAGTACGTGTACCGGGACCCTGCCCGAAATGGAGCCCGTCGCCGGCGAACACGGCGTGGCCTGCCTGCGCTGGAGGGACCTCGCGTGAGAGAGGATGACCCTCTCCTCTCGGTGAGCGATCTGCGCATGCACTTTCCCGTTCGTGAGGGACTGCTCCTCCGCACCGCCAGATTCAATCGCGCGGTCGACGGTGTCTCGTTCGACATAGCACCCGGTGAGACGCTGGGTCTCGTCGGGGAATCCGGATGCGGCAAATCGACCCTCGGACGCTGCATCGCCCGTCTTTACCGACCCACGGCGGGCAACGTGACCTTCGCGGGAACGGACATCACGCATCTGCGCGGACGCGCGTTGATGCCGTACCGCCGCGACATCCAGATGATCTTCCAGGATCCCATGGAGTCGCTGAACGCCCGGCACACGGTTGGCGACATTCTCGAAGAACCACTCATCGTTCAGAAGGTTGGCACCCGGGCGGAACGCGCCGCACGAGTCCGGGACCTGCTCGACATTGTCGGTCTGCCCGCGCGGTCCGCCTCGCGGTATCCCTTCGAATTCTCGGGCGGGCAACGCCAGCGAATCGGGATTGCGCGCGCCATTGCGCTCAACCCGAGACTGGTGATCTGCGATGAGCCGGTGTCGGCGCTCGACGTCTCGATCCAGAGCCAGATACTCAATCTGCTCGTCGACCTGCAGCGCGAGTTCGGCCTCGCCTACCTGTTCATCGCCCACGATCTTGC
>CEUN01182155.1_pt1 | contig 10606 bp, 5 predicted proteins | sample 361501 | NCBI WGS metagenome assembly CEUN01 (sample SAMEA2622801, study PRJEB7988) | marine metagenome | biome: marine biome (ENVO:00000447); feature: marine epipelagic mixed layer (ENVO:xxxxxxxxx); material: "saline water (ENVO:00002010), including plankton (ENVO:xxxxxxxx)" | depth 120 m | reverse complement strand
AGCCTGACGATACTCAAGTATCTTCTTAGCCTCATCGACAGCTGCTTTGCGATACTCTGTCTCTGATCGCCGTAGGTCATTGCCATACTGCAAAGCACGACGACGAGCGTCTTCGTACTGAGCTTCAGCGAGCTTCAGTTCTAATTCGCTTTGGAGGACTTGCCGGTCGAAAGTATCGCCAGACCATTCTTCGAGGATCTCGTTACGCTGCTCGACGCCGCGCTCGACACTGTAGACTTCGTCGCCAATCTTTACTTCTTCACGCCCGAGTTTCTCGAACTGCTCAAGTGTCATGTCGAACTGCTCTTCAAGAAATTCATCGGTTGGCTTACCGAGAAACTTCTCCATGAAAAACTGAACGGCGTCGGCTCTTTTCGTGCCACGCATTGACCGCGGATTCCAAAGCTGCGCGATGCCATACTCCCGGCCCATGCGCTGATCCTCTTTGATCATGCCGCTTTCGACCATGAAGTCTTCCATCTTTTCGTTTATTGCATGGATATCTTCAGCTTGCTCTTTTGCGACAGAAAGTATCTTTTCGGTTCCTTCGTCTCCGAAACGGCTCTTAAGATTATCGATAGTTGCGTCATCGAGGTCGTCGTGTAGCAGCTTGTAGGTAAGGTCTTGGAACTCGTAAGCCTCGAAGTGCTTGCCGGTGTTCGGCTCGCCTTTATGACGCGCTGTCCCTCTTGCAGCATCTACCGCTTCTCTTGCGAACCTTGCTGCTTGTCGCGCTTTGTCTCCGACCGCTTGTGCAGTTGGAGACGTGATGCCGCCAGCTGCTTCTTCGAGATCCATGCGTAGGTTCGAGAACCTGTCGCCGCCACTGATGAAGACGTTTTCAAACGACATCATGTAGTGTGCCTTCCAGTCTTCGAACGCCAGCTGGGCCTGACCACGGTTCATGCTGTCTATTAAAACGCCGCCGGTATCGAACATTTTTTGTCCGAAGTCCCGTGCCTTATTACTGGCAGCAAGTAAGAACCGACCGGCTGGGGAAACCTTTAGCAACCTGTTGGCTGGAGACTTTATGACTTTACCAGCTGTTCGAGCAGCTGCACTCACTGATCCGCCGACTGGACTTTCCTTCACGACTTCGAAAGTTTTCTTACCGCCCTTTACGATTGGCTGTATGACAGCGTTCTCACTAACGCCCTTGCCGAAATCAGCGAGACCCACTCGAAACTGACTGTCTCTTTTGAGTGGGTTATTTGGATGCTTCGGATGCAAGACGCTCTTCGGGTTTAACACCTGACCAAACACACCGATACCGCCACCAATCGCCGTACCGATGCCGATGTTCATAAATGACTCTTCAGCTGTCCGGAGGTCTTGTTGCATGTGCAAGATGGCTTCTTGAGTGCCTGTCAGTGTGCCACCCGCCAGCGCAATCTTGCCGATGTTGTATAGCGTTTTACCTTTGGCAACTTGACCGCCCAGCGGCACAAGCGTTCCGATATCGAGCAGCGATAAGCCCATCCCGAGAACGAAACCCCACCCACTTCCATTCTCTAACCGCTTGATCGCGTCCTGCTCTTCCATAAGACGAGCGGCTCGATCATTGAAATGACGCTCGCTCATAATGTCTTCGAACATGCCTCGACGCATAAAGACATCGAGGTGACTTAAGCGTTCTCGATTGTCATTCCAATATGTGTAGGGATTGAAGCTACGGTCATAGCTGTAGTTGCCGTAAGTCATATCGTCTCGGCTGACACCGTGCGTCATTGTCGATCCGATAAGAGCCTCACGCTGGTAGATCAGAGATGCTGTTTCCCAAGCGTCAGGATCGTCTTGAGGCGTCGTCATTAGCCCGAGTGGACCCTCGGCGGCGTTGATAAAGTTCGTGTAGTGATGCCGCTGTTCTGCTTCGCGATAGTCAACGTCTAGGATGTTTGCCATCAGATAACTGCAAGCGGTCCTAGATCAATTTCAAATTTTGCGCCTTCATTTTCTTTAGATCCCCACAGCGCTCCCATACGACGTGCCATACCGTAGTAACCAACGTCATCACGCGACGAATATTCCAGCCAGTTACTCACCTTGTCTGCAAACGTCGGGTTTTGCTTTTGTAACTTCTCGGCGTCGTTGAAGTCGAACTCATCCTCAACAATCAAATGTCCTCGTTTATCGATACGAAATGCAAACCGACCGAGAGTGGTCTTGACGATGTACTCTTGCGCGATGGCATTTTCTTCATCGTTCCCGGCAATCTGATTAAAGATGAAATCTCTTATGCTGCCAGCAAACGAAACGTCGCTTTGTTTGGTTGTATAGTCGTCATATTTAACACCACCAGACTTTCGGCCAGAGCGTTTCATGGCTTTTGTGACAACAGTTCTGATCGCGTTCTTCTCGCCATCCGAGAAGTAATCCTCAGTCCTGACACTCTCTAAATCGAAGCCAAGAATGTCGCTGGCGAATGCGCGTATGTTTGCTGGGACGATACTAGCAAGCTGACTACCACCAGCGTGTTTTTGCATCCGCTCTTCTGGCGTCATTTCTTGTTCAGCGGTTTGCTGTACTTCTTCGTCAGGCTTCATTCGTGGCCGTGGAGCCGTTGGACCTTGCGGCGTGTTATCATCGTCGTCTCTTACGGAACGCCCACGTTCAATTAGATCATCAGAAGATCTTGTGTTAGCGGCTTCAGCCGTCGATATCCCGAATAAACTTGCGATAGACCATTCGCCGCTTTCGTCCTTGTGACCACCGCTAAACATTTCCGCTTCAGCCACACGTCGGTTTTGGATACCTTTGCTTTTGTGCAAATTAGATCGGTTGGTGATCTCATCGATAACAGCCTCTTTGTCTCCGTTACGGATGTGCTTTGTGAGGTTTGGCCCAATCAGATTTGGATGGTTGTAGGCAAGGGACACTAAAGCGAGACGTTCGTATCCTTTGAGATCAATGTCGGAAAACTTGGACGAAATAAGACGCTCCGCTGCGCCCGCTGACGCTTCAAATAGTATACGGCCTTCTCTCAATGATAATGTCGTATTCCCGTCACGTAAGTTGTCGAAGTCCTCATCGGTTTTTTGGAGCGCTCTTTTGTACAACTCTCGGTTTGTTGGTTCCTCAAGGTTGAAGCCGTAGCCAACGGTTCGTAGGTTTCGACTATCTCGGTAGACCTTTTCTCTCCAACCTTCGTGACCTTCGCCGATAAACTCAAAACGTCGCTGGAGATACGTTTGTCGATCATCTTCACTGTCGTGAGCATCTGGGTTCGCGGACATGACTTTATTCATTATGTTCTCGATGAAGTTGGGAGTGTCGTCTGGCTCAAGCTGAAAGTTCGTTACGTTGTGTGTAGGGCTCACAAGCCCACCACGTTTCAGCTGACCTCGAATAGATTCGTGAAGCTCACGATTATATTCTTGTGGATCAAGGATGTTGTGTAGATGAGACAGATCGAGGGGAAAGTTCTTCTGGGTCTGTTCAAGCGTCATGCTAGTCATATACGCCGTACTCACTTTCTTGCCTGATTGTTTCGAAAATATTGTATTGGTCTTGCTGTCTCAGGTGCTTCTTCAAGCCCTCTGGCACTGGGCGTCCACCAGCAATTCTTCTTCGAATTTGCGCGAGAGAAATGTAGTCGTCGCTGAAATTTGTGTGACGTGGTCCGATTGCGAGGTTGTAGCCGACAATCGTTCCATCAGCGCTTTTGCGGGGAACGAGTGTCAAAAATGGCGGTAGATACTTTTCCGCTAAAATTTCATCTTTTTGTATATTTCCGGTAAATTTGAACTTCTGTTCTAGCGATGTTTTACCCTCTTCGAGCGCTTTTTTTCTCAGACTAATCTTGTCGAAAAACCCAAGCTCATCACCAGACGCACTGTGCGTTGGAGTAACCCGGAACTCCTCGCCGATGCCCATGGTAAATGGCATACGTCCATTCGAATGTGCATTGTCCATGACGTATCTCAGGTTCGTGCCGGGAACGACGTTGTTTACGTTGACTGTTAACTCGGGATTTCCAAAAATGTCTGTTCCTACTTTAGTTCCGTCGTCTCTCGTCAGATTGGACATCGCGTCATGTAGGGACAAGATATCTTGACGCATGGTTTCAAGGGGCGTCTCTACGCGACCTTCTGCATTGACCTCTTCGTAGACAAGGTTTGCTCTTTTCTCGATGGGTCGCTTGTCATCAGCCGCTGGTGCGGCGGCGGTTTCCAAAGACAGTAAGTTGTCGCCAGCCGGTACAACCAACGAACGCATTCTAGTCGCGACAATTTTCCGTAATTTGTCTTTGCCTATATGATCGCCAGTGTCAGCAAAATGTTGAATGGCAACTTCTCTAGCGATACCTAGCGCAACCCTTTGTGCTTCGGGTGTAAACCGGTAGTCGTTCTCATAGAACCAAGCATCTTTATCGATGGTCATCTCAGCAAGATTATCACCAGTTCCAAACGTGTAGCCGAACACTTCTTCGTTTATCCTAGCCTCCACCCCATTTTTCGGAACGTCTGACGTATCAACGCCCAGCGCTTTACTAAGAAAGTCGGCGTTTGTGGCGTATTGTTCAGCCGCTGCTTGATAGTTCGGGCTGTTAAAGTCGATAGACGGGGCCTGACCTTGGCTGGCTTGGATCTTTTGGTAAGCCAATAGAGCTTTAGGATTGTCTCCGAACTTTTTGTTTAGCAAAGTGCCTCGCGGATCGAGGGTCGAGACAACCTTCCAAGTGTTTGCAATTACTGCCGGGTCGTTGGACGTAAGTCCTTGGCTAATTAAATCGACCACGCCGTCTGGTATCTCTTGATACTTTTTGTGGTAGGTCGCAAAGCCGCTGGCAAACATCGCGGTCTTATCCGGATCAGCAATAAAGTTCATCTCCTCGATCATATCGGCCACCACTTGTTTTTTAACTTCGGGTGTAAATCGAGGTTTGTAATTAGGGTTCGCTTGACCCGCTGGGCCTATACCCATCGCCGCTCGCATTTGGTTCATATTTACTTGTTTTGCTGATAGCTCTCTTATTTTTTTATCTAACGCTGCTTTATGAGATGCTCTGGTCTGTGGGCTTACTCCCGCTGTGTCATCGAGCCCTCTTGCTGCCACTCGCAATTGCACAAGGTTAGCTAGTTTTTGGTCTCTCTGTGCAAGCGTGGTTTCTGGCATCGCAGCTATTTCAGCTGCCCGTGTCGTCTGCTTTACCATCGCTTCATCGCCAAGAATAGTTGCGTGTTCGCGATAGTGTTTCCGTAGGTTCTCTTCGTGAGCCTTCATCTCGTTTGGAAACAGAGACATCAAAGACGGACTGACGTTGCCGTCGTTATCTACGTGTTCTTCATGCAGAAATCGGTTAAGTGCGAGCGCTGTCGACTTTTTCTTTTTGGCGGCGGTCAGCCAAAGGCCGATAACAGCGCTCTTAGCTTCGCCTATTGTTTTATTACGCCCTTGCGGACTGTCGAGATAATCTTGAACGCTCGCCGCGAGACCTACGTGATTAATGCTATCGATATTCTCGCCGCGATTATATATGACTTTGTTGATCGCCGTGTCGGTGCGGGCGTGGGCGCGTGAGATGACTTTTAATTGTTCTTCGTAACGCGCCTTACCAGCTTGCTTTTCCCACATGGCATACATCGCGGCGTCGTGATACGCATTGCCAGTCCCGTCTTGGAACTTCTGTGTCCAGTACGCTTGCGCGTATGCATCATAATTCTCGGGCGCAATATTTTGACTTTGTCGATCAAGGTGAAACTGGTTGACCAATCGCTCGCCATTGAGAACACCAAGCGCATGGGAAAATGTCTCAGTGTAGCTGGCTCTTTTAGTAACATCGAGTGCTTCCATCTGTCCGGTTGCGTTCTTGACCATGACAGAATTTGGCATCTGCGCTAGAAGCTCGCCGCTCGTCTTTTTCGGACCCGCGTTTGCCACACGCTGCGCGTCGTTAAACGCCATCTTCTTCAGCATTTCATTTTCTTTGCCGATGCGGTGCTTTTCGACATCAGAGTAAGCGCCCATGGTTTGTTGCACGGCGTTATTGATTTGACCGAAGAAACTATTGAAGGCTGATGTCATATCGCCAGCGCCGGGATCTATTCCACGCATTGCGCCAACAAATTGTGGAATGGCATGAGCGATGTTGGTCTGTTTTTGAACGCGAGGACTAGAGTTGATGCCCGCTGTCAGATTGGTGCTACCGCGTCGGAATGTTGCCATTATGCACCTTTCATCGCATTGATCATCATGCGGTCTTTATTCGCGCTGGCTGCAACTTGCAGCGTCGAACCGATGGCTTGCAGCTTGGCAGAGTTGGATGCGGCGTTCGCTCTCATCAGTGTGTTCTGAGCGTTATTCTTAGCGATGGTAACAGCGTTTGTGTAACCTTGTGATGCTGCCGATTTTGCAGATCTTTGTGCGTCAATCTGTTTGTCGACATTCTCAGTGATTCGAACAAGGTCGGCGCTATTCTGGTACATGTTTTCGAAAAACAAGTTACCAAGACTTCCATCAGTCAGCGCTGTTTCTCCTGCTCTCAGTGTTCCTAACTCCTCATTTGCTTCACGAATAAGATCCGCTTTGTCCTCGATCTCTTTTTCTTGGCTTTCTGCAATCTGACGGTTTGCTTCAGCGTACCGCGCTTCGGCTTCCGCTTTTGCAGCGGCGTACTCAGCTTCAGCTTGCTGTTTAGCAATAGCTGCCTGTTGCTTTGCTTGCTGATTCGCCATCTGCATTTGCATCGCGCTCATGGCGGCTGACGTAGCAATGCTGATTGCCATCATCTCGGCACCCGTACACATTATTCAGCCCTCGTCACTTCATTGAAGAAACCAGAGTAATCGATACTCGTAATGGTCATTGGCTTCTCCGTTGGGTTTTCGATTTTTATGGTCGCGGTCGACGCTTCGGTTTGTATCGGGATGCTGAACGAACCATGATCGCTGATCGCAGCTGCACCGATGACGTTGTCCGCTGATCCGATCAGTCGCCCGTTAAAGGTGAAGGTTTGTTCAGTTCTGAAAGCTGGTGTTATCTTGACGTTGAAGAAACCAGTGAACTGAAAGTTCACTTGGATACGCTTTAGCTGGAAGCGGCCTGACGTAATTGTGCGCTGAGTATTCTGCGCCTCACGAACAAATAATTTACTCAATTGAACTGTTTGCGTGAACGGCTGTCCGACGATTGCCACGCCAGATGAAAGATCACCATCGGCTCTGATAGTCGTTGTTGTGGGGTATGTGACTGTCAGTCTTTCGCCAACCTGACCGGCTGGGAAGTCAGTCGATAAGATGACCGCTGCCGTCGAGTTGTGGAGATATGGCGTCGTCCAAGTTGTCGTATCACTGACCGAGTCATAGACGCCTGTAAGCGGAACCTGTTGGTCCAAACAAATCTGATAGGGATGCTTGTCGTCTGACAGTTCATATCGCAACTCAGTTTTCTCAAGGAATGTCTGAGTGCCACGAGTGACCATCATGTACAGGTCGCCCTCGATGACGTGCATCCAGTGTATATGGACGCTTGTGTCTCCATAGTCCCAACAGTGCCAAGCTGACTGCGCTTTCCGTTCAGCCTCGATGTACATTTTGTAACAATAGATCCGACTGTGGTCTTTCGATGACAAAAGAAACAGCATGTCATTCGTCGGATCACCCGACATGCGAATGATCGGGGCAGGGACGTAGCCAAGCGCATGAAGCGTAATGTCGCTCGCCTGATTGCTCAGTGTCTCGTCGTCGTACTTGTACTCGTAGATCAAGGCGTCTTTGCCGGACTTAGCTGCGAAGTACAGGGTGTTACCAAGATTAAAAGGACGACAGAGAGTTTCTGTTAGGTAGGTTGTCGTAAGGTCGACTGTGGCGTTCTCGGCTATCAGCGTGTTTTCACCGCTAACCTCGAATTGATTTTTGTCACTCGTCAGAAAGAGAGCTTTACGAAACGGGTGTGCGTGTTTCAGCAGATTAACTTCTGCACCACTGGCCGTTAGACCGAACCCGTCGCTATCAAGTGATTGAGTCGAGAAGTCAGGCCAGAACGTGAAATACTTACCGCTCTGCGAAAAGAAGACTGTTTCGCCCGCCACCATGCCAAAGCGATTTCTGTGGAAAACGACAGCCTCGATCTTGTTGTCGACAAAGTCAGGGGCAGGGGCTGTATCCACGTCGCCAGCTAGGCGACTATCATATGTCCCTTTCTGAAAAATAAATGTGCCGTCCGCCTGACGATCAAGGAAGTGCGGCATGGTCGTGTCAGTAAAGGTATTCTTAGCATATGGATCGGCGGTCTCTACCCAGCCACCATCCGCATTGCTGAACTTTGCCCAATAGCCTAACTCGTTCCCATCGATAGTCGCACCGACGCGGATCAGATAGCCGTCCGGCGCAACGGGCGGAAGGTGTGTACGTTTAGCAACATTCTGTCTCATCGTGATTGGACCGTAGGTATCATCGGTTCCAGTGTGACCAATGGTAAACGTCGTTGCGTTTTCGATTAGCAGCGTTGTGTCATCACGGGTGAGCGTGAAGCCGCTGGGTAGGCTTATGTTACTTTCGATGTCTGATGCGAGGGCTGTTGCACTCAGCGCACTTCCTGAGTAAGTCCAAACGCTACTGCCGTTAATTGTGATCGAGTAGCTTGTCCCGTTGTTTGTGGTCTTGCAGTAAACCAACGCGCTAAACGGATCTTCAGTGTACGTGGAGTTGTCCAGCGTCACTGTGACCGTGTTGTTTGCAATGATTGTTCGATCAGCGATTGTCACCGCTGAGAAACTTGCGCTTGGATCTGATGCGGTTAGATACGATTTGCCATCCGGATAGGTGACGGTTTTCTCGACACCGTCTAAGTCGTAGACTTTCAGATCACCTCCCTTCACGCAGATAATGTATTTCTCGGCGGCATCGCGAGCGTAGCTGTAGATAAACGGCTTGTCGGATGCGCCAGTGATAAACGTGTTTTCAGCGACGTGACGACTGGCCGGTCGGCTTTCGAAGCCGCCGGTTACGACTGACATTAGTACGTTGGTTGCTTCTTCGACCTGACCCGGCAGTCGTACAGCGTCAGGCTGTCGTGATACGCCTTGGTAGAGAGTCTTAATCGACTGTTCTAATAGCGTCATCGACCAGAGAGAGTATGGTTCCGATGAGTTGCATAGAAGCAGTGGGCGTTGTCGAGCAGTATATTGCTGTCTTCATTTTCGCACTCACTGTCCATCAAAGCTGCATATGCTTCCATTTCCGCTCGGACTGTAAAGTTGTCGAGCGCAGCTGACTGCATTTGCGCTTCTTGGAACTTTCGAGCGGCTCTATACGCGATGTAGTTCGAGAGTTCGAGCGTCAGATCCTCGAAGTCGAGTAGCATGATTACGTCGCAAAAGAGATCGTTTTCAAACTCGTAAGATTGGTTGATTACGTCGTACAGCATGAAGTTGTTGTTAAGTTTTCGAACGCTGACGTTTGTCGCTTTAGACGATTGCGTTGTGTCCACGCGAAGATAGGTAGCTGGGACGAGGATGTTCTTATTCGTGTCTGGGATCAGCTTGAGGTTTTTCTCGGTGTTCTGATGCCAACCTTTCGACAGAACAGTCTTATGGATTTCGTTTAATTTGGTTTCGGCAGCTTCGGCATCGGGCAGACCAGAATCGAGCGATGAAACTGGGGTTTCACCGATACCATCGAGGATGATGTTAACAGCCTCAAGTTTTGATAAGCCCATTGTTCCTCACAAAAAAATCAGAGTACCGAGGGGTACAATCAAGTACCCCTCGATCTCAAATTGCCGATTGGCGTTATGCAGATTTCGCGACGTAAGCCATTTCCGGACGGAGGATACCGTGACCGACAAACATCTTACTGACGAGGAAATCTTCAAGTCGCCGAACGTCACGCTCGGTCTCCATAGAGATATCGAGCATTTTCACAGTAGCGACCGACTGAGGACACCACATAACGAGGGCGGTGTTCTGGAAATCAGCGCGGTACTTACTGTAAACAGCCGTGTTAGACGAATCATCAGCTGTTGGAATGTGACGCGATTTAACAACCATCACACCGTCGATGTTCATCATCTCGGCGCGACCGTCGATGCCACCAGCGCCACCGTGACCGAAGTCCCGGTTTAGGACGAGATAGTTATTCGTCGCATCCTTGGCGTATTTGATCGCATCAAAGACCTCGACGGAGACAGCCGCATAGCGGGGCGTGTCTTCGGGGATGTCTTTGTTAAACAGCGCAATGTTGGCGGTGCGAATTGCCTCGATGTAATCGACACCACTGTAAACACCGCCCGACGCGGCAAGCGACGTGTCGGTGACGGTTGTACCACCGGGGAACGGTGATGCAGCCGCTTGCGCTGCCGACAAAACGATTTGCCGGAAGACGTTTTGATCGAACACTTTTGCAAGTGCGCGGCCCATCTCAGCTGCAATAATCGAACGCATGTCCCAGTGGCTGAGAATACGGTCGAGATCAGCAATCGCGTAGTGTGACACGAGAATGTCATCTACGGTGATTACCTGTTCACTCGTTGACAGGTCATTGCCTAACAACTCAGTGCCGGGCGTGTGGTACTCGGCTTCGGCCTTCCAAGTTTTCGGAAAACGGAAGGACTTCGCGCCACCCGAAACGGATTTAACGAAGTGTTTGTCCAGCGTAACGGTGGCCGA
>CEUN01013891.1_pt1 | contig 10611 bp, 7 predicted proteins | sample 361501 | NCBI WGS metagenome assembly CEUN01 (sample SAMEA2622801, study PRJEB7988) | marine metagenome | biome: marine biome (ENVO:00000447); feature: marine epipelagic mixed layer (ENVO:xxxxxxxxx); material: "saline water (ENVO:00002010), including plankton (ENVO:xxxxxxxx)" | depth 120 m | reverse complement strand
ATTTGCACTTTTCGACCAAGTACATCTGTGGACATATCAGTTACACCCACACCAGAGAGCAATGGCGGCAATACTTGTATGCGCCTAAATGCCACGACGTTTTCAACGAGGGTTGTTTGATCACAAGAACCTGTGTCGATGTAATCGAAGGTCGCCGGAAGCATGCGTGCTTTTGCCATCAGGCGAATATCCGCTATGCTGACCGCCTCGTTGATCTCTCCAACCTCGACGCCTTGTTCCTGACCCGGCACACCTGAATTTGCCGCTTCACCATCCGGCGCAGCAGCGCCAATGCCACCGGCCGCTGTAAACATAACCTGTCCAAATGTCCGCCGCTTCATTCAACAATCCCTTATCACCCAACTGCGCACGGACTCATATAATCTGGCATCATTCCGCATCGAGCGCCTTTTCAAAAGCCTCGTTTAAAGCCTCAAATGCGAACTTATTGAGCACGGCAATCAATCCGCGATCACCTTGATCCTTAACAATATCACTCAGAGTATCTATCGCGTTGTAGAGATTCTCCATTGCGGTTTCATAATGCTCGAGCGCTTTCTCCGAGTCACCTGCTGCATTCGCTATAGCCGCTTCCCGGACTGATTTGATCACACTCAGATATTCCACAACATATTCGCCGCGTTTTCCCCAGTAGAACAATAGTCGCTTTGCCTTCGGCGGGCTTGCGTCGTGCGATCGATAAATCTCAACCATCGCGTTTGTATACAACTCATTGACTTCCTCCCACCATTCCGGCACAGGCTGATTATGGTGATGTTTCATTAACATACCGCGGACAGGGAAATTGAATCCGATATCGTTCTTATCCGTAATCTCTGTAGCTTTCTCGATTGCTTGCATTGCTAGCCAAAGTCGATCTGCGACTTCCTGCTTTTCGGTAATTACCGCAAAGAGGCTGTCATGGGCGTTCCTCGCAGTTGTGGCCGGGTCCCAGGCCGCACGTCCAAGGAAATGCACAACAGGATCAAGATCAGCCATCAGCCAATACCGCGTTGAAAACCCATCCCATCCTGCATCACGCAATTTGTTGATGATCTTCTCCAAACGTTGGGTGACCTGCTGCGATAGGGGCCCTATATTGTCGTCTGCCAGAGTCATAACAAACCTGCATTTAACCTTGTCAGTCTGCGGCTTTTTCAGGTACTCACTATTCTCATCAACGCGTCTGGCCGTGTAATCTATGAAATTCAGCGTCTCAGCATCCTTAGGTAGCAGTGCCGACAAATACGGAAATAGCTCAGCATCCACATTTCGAACAACTAGTTTTACAGAATCACCGTTTGGCTTGTTTAGCAGATCCTCATGATTCGCCAATAGCGACCTTAAAAACGCCAGGCCAACGACATTTCCTTTGAGTGCCTGTTTGCCGCGTTCGCCACTGGCAATAATCCCGCGACTCTCAACCGCCTTAATTAACTCTTCTAATTCAGGAAGTTTGACATCTACACCGCTGCGTAACATTTCCCAGGCGTCCACCGCATGCTCTCCCCATTCCGGGAATTCAGGCATTGTGATGTAAATGTAGTCCACATCGGTATAGGTATGTAAATAGGCCCTGATCTTGGCCTTTGCTAATAACTGTAATTGCTTATCATCAAACGACTGATTAGCACCCGGCCTGATAGTTAAGTCGTTTAATCCACGCGCATCCACCGCACCCTCAAGCGCCGTCTTAAACTCTTTGGGATATTGAAACGGATTAACCACTATTCCGGTGGTCATACCCAGACGTGTTGCCTCTTTAATAATCTCCTTCAGATATGACTCGCCTGCTATGATCATTTCTTCATAAGTAGACTTTCCAGAAAAATGCGGATTCTCAAAGACCTTCAACCCTCGCAGTGCGTTGCGTCCTGGAGCTCCTGGCGGTAAGTCAAGCTTTTCTCCATACCACATCAATGCTGTTCTCTTATCAATTCCGTTGAAGCTGTAATGCACATATGGCTGCCATGCATATACCGAAATCATCACGTTGTTGAATCGATGTTTAGCTAACTGCTGCAGTACGCTCCTATGTTCGTCAAGCGACCATGATTCCGGCCCAATGGCAAAATCATTTACCGTACGCCAGGTGCGCGTGCGAAATTCGGGTTCATCCACCACATCCAGAGAGGACAAGTCCAGTGACTTTACGTCGGGATATACATCGCCATCTCGCAATAGATAGCGAACGCCATGCTGGTAACCGAATTCGTAAACTGCCCACAACGTCGCTGCATCGCTGCCCCCACCGACAAATATCGCGCGACCGTTTGGGTGTGACTTCACGACAATCCCCTGATCGGTGACTTTAGGCCAGAGATCACCAATCGCCTTTGCAAGGGTTTTGTTACTTCCGGGATTACCAAGAAATACTGTCGGATGATCTGTGTCTTGTGCGCCAATAGACGTTTCCACACCAAATAGTCGTTGCAGAATCGTCTCGAGCTCTTCGGCCGCATAGGTCTCTAATTCCGAAGGCTGCGCACCTGTATTTATGTGTACATGACCATCTGCCAACGCACTCGTCGAGTGGCAGAGGAGCATCGTAAAAATCAAGACGATTGTTATTTTGAGTCGACTCGTCATGGTAGGGATCCAGTAGTGGAGTTGGGGTGCATCTCTGTGACAGGCTATTATTCAGATGCTTCCTTTGAAAAACAGTAAATCGTATTCAACGTACGAACAAAGATGCGGCCATCTGCGATTGCCGGAGTCGCCACAACACTGTCACCCATATCGTTCTTAGCTAACACTTCCGGTTCCTCTCCGAGTTTTACAACTAACAAGAATCCGTTTTCACCTTGAACATATACTTTTCCATCTCCAGCCACTGGGCTTGCATAGTAGTTGCCAAAGTTATTAAGCCGACGTTTCATAAAGATATTTCTCCCCGACTTCTTGTCATAACTCGCACAAATCCCGCCTTTCTTAACCATGAATAGCTGATCATCGTATACCAAAGCAGATGCGATATTTGACGGCGTCTTATCATCAACATTCCATACCAAGTGACTATCCGTCACATCACCCGAACCTCCGCCTTTAATCATCTGAGTGATATCTCCACCGCCAACTCGATTCGTCTCAGCCTGAAATGCGTTGTCGATCTCATCGTCGACTAGGTATCCATCCTTATCTGCATCTCCTTTATCAAACTTCTCCCAAAATGGCTCATCGATTTCCTTCTTATCAAGTCGGCCATCCTGATCGGTATCCTTCCATTGCAACAACGCAAACTTAAGAACACGGTCAGTATCACCATAGCTCTGGCAAGTCATATAGATATTCTCACCATCAACTATCGGCGTCGTCATGATCGTTCGCAACAGTGTATTACACTGCCACAACTCCTTACCCGTTTTCGGGTTGTAACCTTTCATCTTTCCCGAACCGGCAATCACGAGATCTTCCCGACCATTTGCCTTGCAAATAACGGGTACAGCATATCCAGCCAACATTTCCGGCCGTTCCGTACGCCATCTTTGCTCCCCCGTGACCTTGTCATACGCAACCACAAAAGGAGCCAGATCATCGTCTTGGTTGAAGATCACAAGATCGTTGTAAATGATTGGCGAATGCGCCGCTCCCCAACCCAAGAGGTAAAACGGTTGTTGAATCTTCTTGGTCCAAAGCTGATTTCCATCTTCCAGTTCAAATGCCATCAATCCGAGGGTATCGAAATACACGTAGACACGTTCACCATCGGCGGCAGGAGTACTAGACGCTGGCACGTTTGGCGATGTAATGGGTGGTAAGTCACCAACATCGAATGATTTTGTCCATTTCACAGAGCCATTCGCAGCATTGAAGCATTGAATCTCAAACGTATTCTTGTCCTTAAGACTCGTCGTAATTAACTTACCGTTGCTGACAATTGGGCAAGCAATTCCCTGACCGATTTCCTGTTTCCACAACACACCGTTTTCATAGGAAAACTCAACGGGCAGATTCCGACTCTCCGTAGACACGCCAGCCGCATTGTGCCCACGAAATTGAGGCCAATCTTCAGCATCTGCCAAGGAACTAAATAACAGTAGCGAGATAATTGCACAAACTAAGATTCGGGACATCATCGGCTCCAAAGTCATTAAATTAAGAACAGGACTCAGCCTATCTTTTTAGGCTCTAGGAAGCAAGGAAACCTCGATACCATGTTTAAAGAGTTTGTTATCAGTAGATGCCCTGAACAACCTTCACACACCCTGCATAACAAATAGTACGATACATATATCGACTTACTGTAACTCCGGAGTATTAAAATGCGTTGCCAAACTCTCGTCGCTCTTTTCGCTTCACTCCTTCTCGCTGCCGTTCTCAATGCCAAAACACCCTCATGGAAAAAACATACCGTGATGGAACAGGGACATTGCAATACTGCTGTGGCCATAGACGCAAATGGGGACAAGTTAATGGATGTTGTGGCTAGCGTTAGTGGAAAAGTAAGCCTATTTATCGCACCTGACTTCGGAACCGAAGTCGTTCTGCACCGGTTCACAGCCGGTGGTAATTGCATTCATAGTACCACCATCGACGTCGATGGAGATGGCGACCTCGATTGGGCCGGTACCATCGCTAGTGACCATCCTTTTTGGTTGGAAAACCCCGGCATTGAAAACGCCTCCAAAGGTGCTTGGGCAGCAAGGCCGATCGATACAGTCATAACCGGAATCCATTGCTTGTTGACCTCGGATATCGATAACGACGGCAAAGACGATCTGGTTATCAACAACTTTCTTCCAGATAACGGACTAAAGGATTCTATGGCATGGTTTAGTGTGCCCAAGGATCCTTATCGTGCACCGAACTGGAACCGACACGTATTCGCCCTTGGTGATGCTCGCGGTGGCAGCCACTATATGGGAGCCGGAGACATTGATGGAGATGGGTGGAAGGAGATTGCGGTGGGGGCCAAAGGCAAGCCCTTTGCCGACGGCAACTGGTTTGCTTTCTGGAAAAATCCCGGCAAGGAGAAAGTCAAAGGCGCATGGAAGAAAACCGTTCTTGCACTTGATGAAACAGCGGCGACAAACATATTGCCAGGAGATGTAAATGGTGACGGTAAGCCTGATTGGTTGGCGTCACGCGGTCATGGCACCGGTGTAATTTGGTTTGAAAATCCATCTTGGAAGATTCATGACATAGACACGGAGATTGAATTCCCTCACAGTTTGACCGTAGCAGATCATGATAACGATGGTGATATCGATGCTGCGACATGTGGCTACGGAAGCAAAAGAGTCATGTGGTACGAAAATAACGGCAAAGGCATTTTCAAGTTACATGTGGTTGATAACTTGCAAGAAAGTTACGACCTGAGAACCGTCGACATGGATGGTGATGGTGATTTGGATCTTCTGAATGCGGGTCGTGGGAGCGCCAACGTAGTTTGGTATGAAAACACGTCAAAATAGTCTCTCTCGTTCCACCAATGAGGTGTATCATGACATCACGTTTCCGCGTCCTACTCCTGTGCATTTTGCTGCATTCGACTGTCGCGGCTCAGGATCCAGCACTTCTCTCACCAGCAGGCCTCGAAACGTGGGCTGTAGATAGCTACCACATCGTACGTTGGAAACCAGAGCATATCGGCAAGAACGCTCCTTTGCGTGCCGAACTCTCCGTAGACAACCGGAAAACCTGGGCTACGATCACGTTACCATTCATCGATGCTGACAACGGTTCTTTACGCTGGAGAATCCCAAATATCATTGCTAACAAGTGTTTCATTCGAGTCACCAATACAAAAACGAATGTCTCAGTTCAAAATGACTGTCCTTTTGAGATAATACCATCACAGGAAGTAGAAAATTACCGATGGTCTCGGATTCTCGAGCAAACACCGTATGCACCACGTGACGGCGCCGGAATTCTTTCCTTTAACGACAAAGTGTTTATCCTCGGTGGCTGGAATCCGGGGGACAAGAAGAACTTTCCACGAATATGCAACAACGAAGTCTGGAGTTCCACTACGGGAGAGAATTGGGAACTCGTTAAGCCAAACTCATTTCTTGATAACACGTTTAATTCAACAACAGACTGGGAGGGGCGCCATACAGGAGGCTATGTGGTCCACGACGGTAAGATGTGGTTGATCGGTGGTGATGTCAATCAGCGACACTACCAAAACGACGTTTGGAACAGCACAAATGGGAGAGACTGGACGCTCGTAACCAATGACGTACCCTGGGGGCCGCGTGCGCTTCACTATACGGTTTCCTATCAGGGAAAACTTTGGGTCATTGGCGGGCAGACGATGCCAGCGTTCGCAGAATCCAAGGAGCGTTTTTATAGCGACGTCTGGACCTCCAAAGATGGAAACAAATGGACAAAGCTCACGCGCGATGAAAACAGTTCTCAATGGAAGCCACGCGGCATGATTAGTGGCAGCGTTGTGTTCAATGAACGCCTTTGGCTTTTGGGCGGCGGTACATATGATACCCCCACCACTAAGAGTAGAAACTACTACAACGACATCTGGAGTACGAAGGATGGAAAAAGTTGGGTATCGCATACTCGCAATGCACCATGGCAAGCACGCCAATATCATCATGTGGTCGTCTACGACGATCGCATGTGGGTTATAGGCGGCTACAACGCTGGAGACATCAATGATGTATGGTATTCATCCGATGGCGAAAACTGGTACCGCGTATTTGGGACCCCATGGCAGTCGCGACACGCAACTAGCGTTGTTGCGCATAACAATAAATTGTGGCTCACACTTGGATCCTGCATGGTGCCGGACCTCTGGCAGTTAGAAAGAAGCGACGATCCACATTATAAGTCGCCCAAAGAACCGCCAATAAAAGCCCTGACCGCGATCAAGCTCGACGGCTTTACCAAACGTAAGATTTACATATTCGATGCCAACAATCCAAACGGCTCACCATTAGGATTCAACGCACAGGCCTCACGTCGAATACATGTCCCTATCTACTCAGGTACATTCGGAATCAACTATCTCGACCAACTCGGTCGGAATGCTTATGCGGAAATAAAAATAACCGACGGTGGTAAAATAGAATTTATGAAGTGGAATGACGGTGGCGTCAAAAACACGATCGTTGTAGATAACAACGCGCGCCCCCGCTACATCACAATCAGGCAGGATTAGTCAGATCAGCACCAACCACACCACCCGAGACGCTGAAAGATCGACCTGGGTGCGTTGGAAAGTGATGTTATTAGTTGGATTTGCAGCATTCTGCGCATATTTGCTTCGCAATGGGATTTCAGCTGCAAATACCACCATTCAACAAGAGCTGCACCTTGATGACGAACAAATGGGAAAGATCCTAGCAGCGTTTGGAACAGCATATTTCATATGTCAAGTTCCGGGAGGGTTGCTTGGCAAAATATTGGGGTCGCGGATTGGTTTCACAATCGTCACCGCAGGGTGCGCCATAGGAAACCTCTGGTCTACATTGGTCAGCTCTCTGAGCTCTTTGTGGGTTGCTAGATTCACCATGGGTATCTTTCAAGCTGGCCTTACTCCAATATCAGCAAAAATTATTAAGGTTTGGATGCCCATCAAGTCCCGCGGAATGAGCTCCGCAGTTATCGCTGCCAGCATGTCCATTGGAAGCGTTGTTACTGTCGCATTTACCGGTGCTCTGCTTGAAGAAGGCATGACGTGGCAGACTATTTTCGTCGGCTTTTCTATTGTTAGCTTTATATGGTGTGTTGTGTTCTTGTGGTACTTTCGCAATAGACCAGACAGTCACTCTGGAATCGGCAACAAGGAATTATCCTTAATCCAGACCGGAAGGGATCCAAATCAAACAAGCGACAATTTCAATTGGCAGCAATTGATCGATGTCCTTAAAACACCAGGGCTGACAGCTTTATGCGTGCAATCATTTTTCCGCGCTGCTGGTTATATATTCTTCGTCACTTGGTTTTTCGCATTTCTCGAATACAAATATGGCATCGACAAAAAGCAGGCAGGCTTATTGACCAGTCTTCCCTTGGCGGCCGTGGTAATTGGGAGCCTGACAGGAGGATATGTTGTTGACTTCCTATATCGTCGCACGGGAAGTCGAAACATCAGCCGGTCTGCTACAGCGTTTATCGCCCTTCTATTCAGTGGGCTCTTTACCCTTGGTTCCGCTTGGCCAGATTCCGCTACAGGACTATCAGTCATGATTGCAATTGGTGCGTTGTTCTCTGGCGCAGGTTCACCGGCGGGATGGGCTGCGACGGTGGACGTAGGAGATCGCAATGCTGAATTGGCTATGGGCGTTATGAACATGGCGGGCAGCCTGTCGGGCATCGTGCTACCATTGTTATTGGGCAGCTGGTTCAAAGAGATTCGCCAGTCTGATGGCGACTGGAATCCAATAATTTACTTGCACTCCGCCTTTTATTTTTGCGCAGCATTTTGCTGGCTATTTGTAAAACCAGATAAAGTGCGCGCTACGTAACATCCTCATTTTAAAATCGCAGGCTTAAAACTCATGCCCATGCTCTTTGACACGCACACCAATTTAATGTGGTACCCAGACCACTTATCTGATGAATTTGTGGACTTCGCATGGGAAGCAAAACGGGCCAAGATGAAGCTCTCTGACGATGTTTACTTTGCAGGGGAAGGCACTGATCAGGCTAACGCGTTTGATTCGAAACCCGAACAGTTACTCGAAGCGTCGGTTGGTTCTGATCGAGTGATTGTTTTTGGAATCAAAGCACCATTTACCGGCATAAACGCCGATCAGGAGTTAATCGCCAACTTCGTCAATCAACACTCGGACAAATTCATCGGATGGTGTAGCGTTGATCCAAATGACGATGACTGTATCGAACAACTCGAATACTACGTTAATGATCTCGGCTTGCGTGGTCTAAAATGTTCTCCGATCTATCAGAACTGGGACCCTCAGGATCCGAAGCATATTCCGCTTTTCAAAAAGGCCGAACAACTTGGCATCCCAGTGAATATCCATCAAGGCACATCGTTTGTCAGACCCGGGCCGTTGAAATACGCGAATCCAATACAGCTTGAGGACATTGCCGTTGCTTGTCCTGACTTGAGGATCGTCATAGCGCATATGGGGCACCCCTGGGAAGATGAATGCGTAGTGCTCATTCGCAAACACCCAAATCTATACACCAACATTTCGGCACTTCACTACCGCCCGTTACGGCACTATCAGGCGTTTATGTCTGCAATCGAATATGGCGTAGAACACAAACTCGTTTTTGGCTCCGACTTCCCTTCAGCAACCGCACCTCAAGTCATCGCCGGACAACACAAAGTGAATGACGTGGTGGAGGGTACGAACCTTCCCAGGATTCCTGACGAAATGATCCACAATATCATTTATGAGAACTGGAAGAGATTCCTTCCCGAATACGCCTAAGACATGAGCCCTGTAGATATCACACCAAACTCATGAAGATAACGAACATAGAAGCGATACCTGTCAACGTTCCATTAAAAGACGGGATGACGACTAAAACGTCTCATGGGATTCACGCCACCTCGCCGTACGTGATTATTCAAGTGCACACCGACAGTGGCCTTATCGGACTCGGAGAAGCAACCGTAGCGCCTAGATGGAGTGGGGAAACAAGTGCGAGTTGCACCGCCGCGATTGAAGGGCTAATTTGCGACGCACTGACAGGGATGAACCCGTTAAACATACAGCAATGTCAATATCGTATGGAACGTGTCATCAAAGCCAATCCGTTTACCAAAGCAGCAGTAGAGATGGCCTTATGGGATCTACTGGGAAAACACTGCAATGAACCGGTCTTCCGGTTGCTGGGCGGCAGTGTTCACGACGTTCTACCGATAAGGATGGTTATCGGCTCTTATGATATCCCTCAAGCCTTGGCATTGGCAAAGCAATTCATCGGTGAGGGAACGCGATGTCTCAAGGTAAAGGTCGGTATGGATCCACTCGCGGACATCGAACGTGTCGAAGCGATTAGAAATTTCGCCGGACCTGATATTCCTATTAGTGTTGATGCTAACTGTGGCTGGACTTTCGATCAGGCACAACGTACTATCCGCGAATTGGAGCAATTTGACCTGCTGTTTGTCGAACAACCAATCTCCACCGACTCTCCCGAACAACTTGCGGAGTTGCGGTGTCGTAGTAACATCCCCATCATGGCTGATGAAAGCAACTTCACCACAGCTAATGCGTTAGATCTGATTAGACGCGATGCTGTGGATATCCTAAGCGTATATCCAGGAAAACATGGCGGCATTCTGAACACCTTGAAAATCACCGCACTAGCTGCGGCGGCTGGCATTAAATGCGCTGTTGGCAGCAATCTGGAATTAGGGATCGGTACTGCAGCGATGTTACATCTTGGATCTGCTCAAAATATTATCGATAGCACGACCTATCCGGGGGACTTTATCGGACCTTTATATCACGTACACGACCTGCTTACCGAACCACTGTCACTTGGACCTCCGGCGGCCTTTGTTCCAGACTCGGCTGGACTGGGTGTCACATTAGACCACGACGCACTGCAACGCTTCAAAGACGACAATGCCAGTCATATTTCGCTGGGGTAATCCCTTAACGGAGGCGTCCAATACGATCTCGACCTTGAACAGTCCCGCTGGGCCTTTTTTTGGGCTACCGCAAATGA
>CEUN01160164.1_pt1 | contig 10631 bp, 10 predicted proteins | sample 361501 | NCBI WGS metagenome assembly CEUN01 (sample SAMEA2622801, study PRJEB7988) | marine metagenome | biome: marine biome (ENVO:00000447); feature: marine epipelagic mixed layer (ENVO:xxxxxxxxx); material: "saline water (ENVO:00002010), including plankton (ENVO:xxxxxxxx)" | depth 120 m | reverse complement strand
GGTTACCAGAAACTGTTTTCTTGGAGCTGTGTGCCAATCAATAAATGTCCCTAACGGTTGATTTCTAAATACTATGTTTGTTGCTGGCATAGATTTAGGAGGAGCGAAGGTTTCCATGTGAGATTTGTTATCTGTTCCTGTGTATAGTCTGTAATACAATTGACTCCTCCTTATTTGTTTTTATTTAGCTGTTGTTCCACCGTCGACAATTATTTGAGTACCGGTAATGTAGGACGCTTCATCTGAAGCGAGAAACAAGACAGTGTAAGCTACCTCTTCAACCCTTCCTTCTCTGCCCATTGGGATTTCCTCAATCATTTTTTTTCGCATCTCAGGATCAGCTGTACCCGCGGAAGTCAGCATAGGAGGCATCATTCCTGGATGTACAGAATTGACTCTTATATTGTGTTTTGCATACTGGATTGCCGCTGACTTAGTCATAGTTCTTACAGCTGCTTTGGAACCACTGTATCCCATATGCACATATTCTTGGCCGACGAAGGCAGCGTGAGAGGATATGTTTACAATTGATCCACTTCCTTGACGTTTCATTATCGGTAGGCAGTTTTTCATTCCTAAAAATGTTCCCTTAGCATTGACCTCCATAATAACGTCGTATTGCTCCGCATTTAATAGGTCTGGTTGGGATCCACTAATTGCAGCGTTATTTACCAGTATGTCTACTTTATTAAAAGTTTCCAACGTGTTTTCTATTAGATCATTCCACTGCTTATTATTTCGAACGTCTAAGGGTAAAAATTGTGCTTTCCCACCTTTGGATTCTATCTCCGACACGACTTTAACGCCTAAGTCATTCCTTATGTCCGCTACAACAACACTTGCTCCTTCAGAGGCAAAAAGACGAGCTTCTGCCGCTCCTTGACCATTTGCTCCGCCAGTAATAATGGCCACTTTGTCTTTTAGTCTCATGTTTTTCTCCCTTGTAATTCTGCTTATTATTGGGCTATAAATCCTCCATCAATAACCAACTCTGTACCTGTTATAAATGAAGCTTCATCTGATGCAAGAAACATTACACCATTAGCAACTTCTATAACCTCGCCTGTTCTCCTTAGGGGAGTGCGTTTAATGTTTTCGTCTGTAGTTTGGGGACGTCGATATGAAGAAGTCATTGGGGGCATGAATCCTGGATGAACAGAATTCACTCTGACTCCGTATGGCCCATATTTGACTGCCATGGCTTTTGTGAATATCCTAACCGCCCCTTTGGAGGCGTGGTAAGCAGGGTGCCCATTTTCTCCTCCAACAAATCCCATGATGGAAGAAATGTTGACTATTGATCCTGATTTCTGCATTTTCATCACTTCAGCTGCAAGCTTTGTGCCTAAGAAAACACCGGTGGAATTGACGTCCATAATTTTCCTCCACCATTCAGTAGATAGATGATCGTTAGTAGATCCACTGCTCAGTCCGGCGTTGTTGACCAGGATATCCAGTGAACTGAATTTTTTAATTGTTTTCTCTATTACATCTTCCCATTCAGTCTCGTTAGTGACGTCACATCGGATAAATTCAGCTGTACCGCCGGAATCTCTTATGCCAGCTGCAACTTTTTCACCTTTGATTTCATCAACATCGCACAGAATCACCTTTGCACCCTCAGAAGCAAATAACAATGCCTCTGATTCTCCCATTCCTTGGCTTGCACCAGTTACTATTGCGGTTTTGTGATCCAATCTCATGTGCGCCTCCTATGCTCTGATTGTCATCATACTTTGTACCCCCCATCTACACTTATTACTTGCCCAGTGATTCCATAGGACTGTGGCGAGGATAGCAAGACAGCCATAGGCCCTAGCTCTTCTGGTTCCAGTACCCGATTCTGCAAATTATTTGAACTGGCCCATTGGTGAGCCTCTCCAGAACTTGTGCCCCTAGCTCTCCCCATAGCCTCCCAATCAACAAGTTTTGTATTTGTCCAGCCCGGACAAAGAGTGTTGACGGTAATATTCATGTCAGAGACTTTTGAAGCAAGTGCTTTAGTCAATCCTACTAAGCCATGTTTGGCTGCCGTATACGCTAAATCACCACCACTCCGTTTTGAATAACCAGATCCGATCATAATGATTCTGCCGAAATCATGTTGACGCATGCTTGGTAGTGCTTCTACCGTCGCCCAATGAGCTGATGTTAGGTTGAGAGTAATGTTTGCTTCAAAAATCCCAGGTTGTTCATTGAAAGGATCTTGACTACCGGGGACCCGTCCTCCTACGTTATTGATCAAAATATCCAGCCGTCCAAATCGTTCTATTGTTTTACTGATTGGTAATTTGGCTGACTTCTCCTCCGTTGCATCTGCAATAATGGCTAGTGAAGTTGAACCTACGTTTTTTATTTCTTCAGCGACAGACTCAATCTGTGATTTGGTTCTTGCAGATACAGCCACATTAGCCCCGTTTTGCGCTAAATGAAGTGCAATTGCTCGACCTATTCCACGGCCTCCGCCAGTTACAAGTGCTGTTAACCCTTTTAGTGTATTTGCCATATTATCCCCAGTGGTAATATCCTGTGTCTAATTGAAGGTAATGTACTACATATAAAAGTCAATATGTGCAGAGAACATCATTTAATTGATAGCTATTGGTTCGTGAGTATGATAGCTGCAAAACGAATATGAACCCTGCATCAAAATATGTAGGTCAAGTCTTTGAATTATCTTCTGTATACGTTTTTAGTGACTTTTATTTGTATCAATATTTTGAATTAAGAGAAACTGGTCCGGTATGATGCTGAATCGGTGATGAACGTTTAAAAATTTGGTTTTCGTGAGTGTGGAATGTCAAATTACGAAATTAAAAATGTAGAGTGGGCTGATGTAGTAGGTGCAATTGAAGAATGCTACTCACTCGGTTGGACTGATGGGTTGCCTGTTGTACCTCCAGTGCAATCTAGAGTTCAAGAGTTTATCGATTATTTGGGTCGGGACCCTCAAGAAATATTGGGGGAAGTTCCGGAGAGAAGGCGGAAGATTTCAGTTTTAAAGGCAGCAGCAAATGCCGTTATGGCTGGGTGTCTTCCAGAATATTTTCCGGTAGTAGTTGCTGCAACTGAAGCCATGTTAACTTCAGATTTTAATCTAATAGGCCCTTCCTCCAGTCAGGGTGGGGCAGGTATCTTAGTGGTTGTAAACGGGCCTATTTCACGGGCCATTGGTATGAATTCCAAAGATAATTTATTTGGTCCAGGGAACAGGCCTAATGCAACAATAGGCAGAGCTATTCGGCTTATATTAATGAATGCATGTGGGTCCATACCTGGTTTATTTGATAGAACTAATATTGGACATCCCGGAAAATATACTTATTGCATCGCTGAAAATGAACTCGAGACACACTGGGATCCTTTGCATGTAGAACGAGGTTTCAAAAAAGATCAAAACGCTGTGACAGTATTCGCTGCGTGGGAGCCGAGGCAGGTGCGATCTGCCTCAGAGAAATATGCTGCACTGGACTCTTTAATCGATGTAGCCTCTACTTTAGGAACTTCTCTTGCTAATGATGACTCTGTTGCTGGAAATGGGGCTCTAGTGAGACAAGGACAAATCTTGGTTACAATTGCTGGAGCGTCAGATTTTTGGAAAGGATGGAGCAAGGATGATGTGAGAGAGTATATATATCCCAAGATTAGGAGGTCAGTTGGAGATTTGAAGCGAGTGCAGGCAATTTCAGGTGAGTACCAACGTGGAGATGATGATAAATATGTGTTGCTGGTACCTTCACCAGAAGACATTTTAATTGTTTACGCTGGCTCACCAGAGGCTTCAGGCTACCGAAGCGCAGTGATCCATAGTGAATTACCTAAAGTTTCATCAACAGCTGTGACAACAGAAATCAAAACTAACTGATAAAGTTAAGAATTTACAGGAGGTTGGAATGACTATTAATGAGCTGCAAATGCACCGGTTGGTGGATCCCACAACATCAGCCATTATTCCGGAATTCAACTTGTCTACTCGATTAGATAGCTTAAATGACAAAAAAGTAGGTCTCATTGACGATGCGAAGGAGAATGCAAAGGAATTACTTGAGGAATTCGCTTCCTTACTAAACGAAAACTACGGAGTACTCACGCAGTATTACCATCAAAAACCGTCAGCGGGAAAGCCTACAGAACCTGACATTATTGAAAAAATTGCTAATGAATGTGACTTCGTCATTGTTGCTATTGGGAGTTGAGGTTCCTGCAGTGCGTGCAGTGTGCACGACGGGATACATGTAGAAAAAGCAGGCACACCCTCAGTAACAATATGCACAGATGTGTTCCGTGTGACTTCAGAATCTATGGCGGCAATGTGGGGAGCAGAGGGATACAACATTGTTTACACCAGTCACCCAATATCAGAGCTGAACAGATCTGAGCTTAGAGCTAGGTGTGAAGAGATGTTTCCAGAAATCGCATCAATACTTTTAAGTTAATTATGATTATATTTTCATGATAATCGATGTGCACACCCACATACCAACTCATAGGGAGAATGTTCCAGAGAACGAAGAGAGGATAGACCATGTAATGCGTCCGGACGGTCCAGTCCGGCTCAATAACAGTTTTGACGATTACATTAGAGATATGGGGCCTGTTGATGTGAGTTGTGTTTTTGGTGTGGCAATAAACCCGCACGGGAGTGAGGGCGATATGGGTGTTATGACTGATCAAAACACTTTAAACGATATTTCTCATAATTTGGCTAAGAAAGATCCGCTGAAAATAATTGGATTTATGTCTATTCATCCAGATTCAGATAATTTGATGTATGAAATGGACAGATGTACCAAGGAATTAGGATTAAAAGGATTGAAGCTTGCGCCTAATTACCAGGGTTTTGATCCGTTAGGAGACAACGCTAAGAAAGTCTATAAGTATTGTGAAAAAAATAATGTGCCGATTATTTTTCACCAAGGCACTGCTCCCATGAGAACCGCTCCCTTAATGTATGCCCATCCGATGGTAATGGATGAACTTGCAATGGAATTTCAAAATCTCAAAATAGTGATGGCGCATATGGCCCATCCATGGCATGAAGATTGTATAACAGTGATAAGAAAGCATCCGAATGTCTATGCAGATGTATCTGGCCAATTTTATAGGCCTTGGCAAATGTATAATGGCATGAGGTTAGCACTTGAATGGGATGTGATGAGCAAGTTACTGTTTGCTTCAGACTGGCCGCTGACAACACCTCAGGAAACTATTGATCACTTGATAGGACTAACTGGGTACGCAGAAAGATATAATTTGCCAGAAATCCCTCAGGAACCATTAAAATCCATCATTAACAGAGATTCCCTAAGCATATTGGGACTCGTACACCCCAAGCAGGATAAGATTTAGCTAATCTATAAAATTTTCAATCGCGTTTTTGGCGCCAGCCCGGAATAAATCATATTCACTGCTTCGAGTGGGGCCGAAAATTTGTATCCCTTTCTTCCTTTGCTTAATGAATTCGTTTCTGTCAGATGCAAATATAGGAGATTCAACAGCTATTCCTTTTTCTAATGCAAGATTTGTCACTGATTCCATTGCCTCGATAACATTTGGGTCCTCCCATTTTCCATGAAGACCCATATCAGCAGATAGATCACCTGGTCCAAATACAACTGCGTCTATCCACGGGTTATTTAATATTAAGTCGGCATTCTCAACGCCTTTGAAAGATTCGAATTTTAAAATAATCATTGTGGAATTGTTTTCTGATTTACAATGAGATTCAGCGTCATTAATTTCATATCCAAATGCCGGTCCGTGTCCGAGAGCTCTTGACCCTTCAGGTTTATATTTCATGCAATCCACCAATTCTTCTACTTCGTGAGGAGTTTCAACATGAGATAAGCATATTCCCTGAGATCCTGCGTCCATGTAGGTTCCAATCGTAGTTCTATTGACAGATGTGATCGTAGTTGCGGTTGATAGCTTGTTATACAGGCATAGCAAGTAAAAATTAGTCATGTGTTCTGGATTATGTAATATGTGTTCAGTTTCAACCATGACCATATCGTATCCAGTTTGGGATAATATTTTTGCTACTGATGGCCTGAGAGACTCAAACACATTGAACACCCGGATAGATTTCCCTTTTTCCAATTTTGTCTTTGCAATGTTTTCCATAGCCAACCTCATTTACGTTTTGTTTATAAAGCACCTACTAAACTTTTAAAATAGCTTCAAAACGCTATTTGTAACTATATGATTAACGATAAATAGATTTGACGATACTTTCCATATAGTGAGAGTTTCAGGTCAGATCATATAGAAGCGTTAGATACCAAACGAGTTGTGGCAGGAGCGGCAGGGATCGAACCCGCGGCCTTTGGTTTTGGAGACCAACGCTCTACCAACTGAGCTACGCTCCTACGATTGCACAAGCAAATTATAGCATTTACTTAATGGAACTTACTGAGGTTGGTGATCATACCGTGTCTGAACAATCAGTAGTGAACCCACAGTTTTGACATATAACTTTGCATTTGACTTGAATTGTAGTCCCGCCACATAACATACAAGTTAATTTCAATTTGCATACCTTATGTAAATTTAAATTGAGACTGAGGTAAATTATAAGCCGAGTTCTGTGTTCCGTTTTTTGGAATGACAATCATCTATCTAGCCCCCACGTTGCCGAGAGGGTCAAGCAGCCAACCCAGGTCCGTCTCGGAAACCGATAACCTCTATTAGGCCTTGCTCCGGATGGGGTTTACCTGGACCATGCGCGTTGCCGCCCATGCGGTGAGCTCTTACCTCACCTTTTCACCCTTACTGATTTACAGCGGTATATTTCTGTGGCACTTTCCGTCGGGTCACCCCGCCCCGCCGTTAACGGGCATCCTACCGAGTGGAGCTCGGACTTTCCTCTAGACCTTTCTCGAAAGAATGTCTAGCGATTGTCTATCTACCTCAATCTCATTTGGAATTCTATCATTTTCTCAATTCCTGCCTATGTCAATATGGAAATCAGAGGCTTAATTTTGTTAAATAATTATTTTTATGGATCTGTCCTTGACTCGGATCTCTTCTAGATATTCATTGAGAAATGCTTGCTGGGATTGAAAGTCTTGAGAATCCCAGCTATTTAAGAATATGTCGACGTTTTTAGTATCCACACTGAGAAATGCTTGTGCTCTACTGGCATCTAGATCATCTAAATACAATGCTAATCTCTGTAGAACCGATTTTCCAATTGCGGTCTTTTTAAAGAAGTCAACGAATCGTTTCTCAGCCTGAGCGACTTTTCGTAGCCTTGATTCGGTAGCTTTCATTCTTTTAGAATCTCCAGCCTCCCCAGTCATATTAGCCTTGAGATTATCTAGGAAAGGTGGAGCTATTATGGTCTGTAGGACCTTGGATTCAAGTTTCTGTGTAGGCCAAGTGTGATAGCCACATGTTTCCTGATTATTTTTGGATTGGCATTTATAATATCTGTACTTGTTACTTGATTTTGCGCCTGACTGCGAATGCCAACTTTGTTTGGTTGACACTCCGACCATTGTGTTTCCGCAATATCCACATTTGCATAAGCCTGAAAGTAAGTATGGTTCACTTTTTATAAACGCTTTGTAATGCCTTCTAGATCGTGTTTTATCTTGAGCCAACCTGAATAGATGTGAATCAATTATCGAATCGTGATTATTGGTTAGTCTGAGCCCAAATCTAGAGTACGTTCCAATACAGGTTGTGTTTTTCAATATGTCTCTTAAAGTTACGATATTCCAGTCTTTTCCAGAACGTGTTTTGATCTCTTTGTTGTTAAGTTTCTGTGCGATTTTACGTAGACCTAGATCGGAATTTACATATAGATCAAAGATCTCTCTAACGACATTTGATTCATTTTCTTCCGGAGTTAAATTGCCCTGATTATTTATTTGGTAACCATAGGGTGGTTTACCAAGTGCTTTGCCAGATATCGCGAGTTCCTTCATTGCTGAACGGATGTTTTTACTTTTATTCAGGGAAACTCCGGGAGCAGGGATGTAGGCTATGGAGTTTTGTAGAAAATCTGGATACTCTTCGTCAAGGCAAATTATTTCACATTGTAAAGATGCCACTTCAATCGCTATTCTCGCAGCCTCCTCAAGTTCTTTAGCTACATGCCTGCTGTCAGGTATTACTATCAAAAAACCTGATTTAAAAGCTTTGACTTTATTTAGAATATTACTGAAACATTTATTAGGTTCATTACTAATTTCATTGTCCAAATAGACTGAATGTACAACATGTTTATTATTTCGTGCGAAATGATTCAACTGCGCGTTAAAATTGTCTTCGTTCCAAGTAAAGGTGTCTGAATATGATGTTTTGCAGAAACCAATAATTCGCATCCTTAGGGTCTCATCAAAAGGATTCTTCTACATGAATTGCAGTAAACAAACTCTGATCCGGACTTTAATTTTTGAATCATTTGGGTGGGGACGCTTATACGACACGTTGAACACCTGTTGCTTTCTACGGAAGAGACGGCTATCCCGTCCCTGCTTTCCTTGAGGTTGTCGTATATCCTTAGAGTCTCTGATGACAATAATTCTCTAGTCATGTTTCGTAGAGGAGTGTTTTTATCTATAACGGAAGAGAGTTCGTTGATTTCTGATTGAAGTTCCTTGGTTAATTTCCCATATTGTTCCATTTCCCGCTCATAATTAGAAGTTGCTTTCTTTAGCCCGTTTTCATATTTATCTAATTCTTCCATCTGTATTAGTAGGTTTTCTTCTGTGTTATCGATTTGAGATGTGAGATTTCTTATCTCATCTTCAAAAGCAGACAATTCTCTAGGATTATTAATTGTCCCGCTATATATTTTCTGGGTGATTTCGGATTTTCTGTCTTCCAATCTCTGAGTTTCATTTTCTGTATCTTTATGAAGTTTCATGGCCTTTTTATGCCCATGTTCCACAGCTTTCAGGATTTTTGAGCTTTTCTCTAATTCACTTTTATCGTTAAGTATGATGCGAATATCTGCCAAGCGGCGCGTTGCAACATCTATATCTGTGTCTAGTGATTGTAGGTGGAAAAGATCTGAAGAATTATCCATATGCACGTAGTTTACTATGCTTCCTTTTAGCTCAACTTTAACTCAGACCGCATGCTTTTGTCAGTAAAATTCAGATCTGAAATAAGTCTAGGTCTAGAAATATAGTAAATTATTGACTGGAGCGCATCACTTTAGTTGTGTACACTGGTTTTGCCTACCCATGAGGTCGAATATTGGAGTAAGTGGATTTGAAAGTGAATAAGTTTCTGACACGTGAATTTCCCAAAACTAAAATAGTTTGTACATTAGGTCCTGCATCAGACAGCGAGGAACAACTCGTGGAATTGGTAAAAGCAGGTATGAGTGTTGCCAGACTTAATATGTCTCATGGGGATTTAGATACGCATATTAAGGTGTTAAATCGGGTGAGAAAAGTATCTTTGGAATTGGAAATTCCTGTCGGTGTGATGGTTGATGTGCCTGGGGCTAAGTATCGGACCGGGCCATTGGCACCTGGTGCAGTTCAACTACAAGACGGGGATGAAATTGTGCTGACAAGCCAAGATTTAATCGGATCTAGTGAAAAGGTTAGCGTTGCTCCTCCTGGAATTCATTTGGATGCTGTTGCAGGTACAAAAATTCTTGTTGATGATGGAAATATTGAGCTTCGCGCTATAGAAGTCAAAGACCTTGATGTTATGTGCAAAGTGGTACGTGGAGGCAGGCTAACGGAGAGAAGAGGTGTTGTTACTCCTGGTATCTCACCATCTCAAAAATTTCCCGACACAAAAGCGGTTGAATGTTTAAAGTTTGCAGCTGAATACAATGCTGATTTTGTTGCTTTATCTAATGTGACTAGACGCGAAGAAATATGGAAAGCTAGATCTATACTTAGAGAAAACGGTATGAAAGACCCGATGATAATTTCAAAGGTAGAGCGCGCGGAGGCAATAGATAACCTGTCCGAGGTAGTTGACGCAAGCGATGCCTTGATGGTTGCTAGAGGAGATATGGGGGTTGAAGTACCTTTGCCATTGGTGCCAGTGATACAGAAAGATTTGATCAAACGAAGTAACGCTGCCGGTAAGCCAGTTATAACCGCCACCCAGATGCTTGAGTCAATGATAGGGTCATCTTCTCCTACCCGTGCAGAAGTTACGGATGTGGCTAATGCAGTATTTGATGGATCTGACGCTATTATGCTTTCCGGTGAAACTTCTGTTGGTAAATTTCCTGTAGCGGCGGTTGCTGTGATGGCGGCTACAGCGTTAGAGGCAGAGAAGGCACTTCCTTACGAATCCATGATCGCAGAGCGAGCCAAAAGTCTTGAAAATAAGACGGATGATGCCATAGGATTTGCAGCGTGTCAGACTTCAAATCAACTCAACTCCTCCTTAATTGTGGCTTTTACAGAGTCTGGAAGGTCTGCAGGGAGGGTTTCACGATATCGTCCTAAGGCTAAGATATTAGCCTTAACTGAATGGACTGACATACAACGGAGGCTAACATTGCGATGGGGAGTGGTACCGGTCATAGTTAGCGGTTTAGAAAGCGTAGAAGATTTTTTCTCAATCGGCCAGAAAAAATCCCAAGAATTTTTGGAAGCAAATGATGGAGGTACTGTTGTTCTCGTAGCTGGAACTCCGTTAGGTGA
>CEUN01117245.1_pt1 | contig 10634 bp, 12 predicted proteins | sample 361501 | NCBI WGS metagenome assembly CEUN01 (sample SAMEA2622801, study PRJEB7988) | marine metagenome | biome: marine biome (ENVO:00000447); feature: marine epipelagic mixed layer (ENVO:xxxxxxxxx); material: "saline water (ENVO:00002010), including plankton (ENVO:xxxxxxxx)" | depth 120 m | reverse complement strand
GGATACCCGCCCGGTAATCGCCACGCTGCGATAGCGTGGCAGGAAACCTGCAAGAACAAAGCGCCGCGTGGTAACACTGGCGCAATAGAGTAAGCGCAGCGAATCAGCGATGGTCTGGTTTGCGGTCGGGTTGTGGGGAATTCTGGTTACCGGAAAAGGTCTTGGTTATGTTCCTGCGCGTGCTGTTGCTGCCTTGCTGCCTGCTGCCCCTGACCGGGCAGGCGTCCACTTTCGGTTTTTCCTGGGATAACGATCTGTTTGTCGGTTCCGACGGCCAGTACACCAATGGTGTGCGGATAAGCTGGGTCGGCGATGCCCACGACCGTTGTGATCATAATGGCACTTTCACCTGCGGGCTGGCGGCGGCGCTGGAGCCGCTGCCCGGCATTAGCCTTGCCGATGAAAAGCACGCCCTCACCCTGAGCCTGGAACAGATCATGATTACCCCGGCGGATATCAGTCGCGAGACGCCGGACTTCAACGACCTTCCCTATGTGGGTTACAGCAACCTGGAGATGGGGCTGTTCAGCTGGAACGGCAACAGTCTGTTTGGCTATGGCGTACGACTGGGCATAGTGGGCCCGGATTCCGGCGCCGAGCAGTCACAGAAAGTGGTGCACAAGATCACCGGTTCCACCGAGCCCCAGGGGTGGGATAACCAGCTTGGCTCGGATGCCATTGGTGGCGCCTACTTTATTCATGCGCACCGCCTGTTCCGACATGTCCATGGCCCGCTGGAAAGCGAAGTGGGTTACGCCTGGGGGGTAGATGCCAACAACTTCATCGCCACCGCCTCGGCGGGTGGGTTCTGGCGCATCGGCCAGAACCTGCCGCGCAACTTTATTCCCGATTACGCGGGCATCGGTACCGCCGGTTCCCTGGTAGGTTTGTTCGATGGCGAGGGGTTTGGCTGGGAGATCTTTATCGCCAGCTTCGGCGAATATATCGGCTATTCCTACCTGGAAGAACACAGCGGCCCCTACAACGTGGAATCCCGCGACGGCATTCTTGGCCTGGTACTAGGCAGTGGCATCAGCCTGGACAATTTTTCCTTCACCCTGACGTTGCAGGGGTCCTCGTCTCCGATTCGGGATAGCGACGATATTCTGAGTTTCGGGAATATGTCGTTTATGTGGAGGATTTGAGTTGCAAGTTTCAAGTTGAAAGTTGCAAGGCGCGGACTGAGCAGAGTGCTGACCGGCAACCGCCTTCAGCCGCGATTTACGGTAATGCTGGCTCTTTTCAGATCCTTGCGGCGCGGCTGAAACGGTTTCGAATGGCTCCAGAAAAAGCGCGTGCTTTGCAACTTGAAACTTTCAACTTGCAACTCATCCCCCCAGATACCGATCCTTCAACCGCACATAGTTCCCGGCCACATAGGGCAGAAATTCCTTTTCTTCTTCGCTAAGCGCACGCACCTGCCGGGCCGGTTGGCCGCGGTAGAGGTAGCCGCTTTCAAGGCGTTTTCCCGGTCCTACCAGTGAGCCGGCAGCAACGATCACGTCATCTTCCACCACGGCGCCGTCCATGATGATGACCTGCATACCCACCATCACCCGGTTGCCCAGCGTGCAGCCGTGCAGCATGGCCTGGTGGGCGATGGTCACATCGTCACCGATCTGCAGGGCAAAGCCGCCGGGGTTGAAGCGGGAGTCGTGGGTGATGTGCAGTACCGCGTTGTCCTGGATACTGACCCGGGCGCCGATGCGGATGGCATGCATATCCCCGCGGATGACGGCTCGCGGCCAGACGGAACAGTCGTCCCCCAGGGTCACGTCACCGATCACGGTGGCATCCGGGTCCACAAATACCCGTTCGCCCAACTGCGGGGCCTTGTCTTCAAAGCGGCGAATCCCCATCACTGATAAACTCGATAGCTGAATGTCATCGTCAGGGAGGCCCATGAACAAGCCGCCCGCCCGTATACTGATTGCCATACTGATCTTGCTTGGCGTTTTCCTGCTGAGCAAGTGGCTGATTTTCCAGACGCTGCTGCAGCCGGACGAGAATGCTCGTCAGCGCCTGCCAGCGGCGCCAACCGAAGCAGGACAAGACACCGATGAGCAACAACCCGCTGATTGACTACCCGGAACTGCCCCCGTTCTCCAACATCCAGCCGGAGCACGTGCTGCCCGCCGTGGAGCAACTGGTGGCCGATGGCCGCGCCCGCATCCAGCAGGTGCTGGCGGATGGCAAGTTTGATTACGCTCATCTGGTGCAGCCCCTGGATGAAGAGGATGACCGCCTGAGCAAGGCTTTCGGCCCCGCCGGGCATCTCAATGCGGTGGCCCAGAATGAAGCCCTGCGCAATGCCTACAATAGCTGCCTGCCCCTGCTCAGCGAGTACGGCACCGAAGTGGGCCAGAACGCGGAACTCTGCGCCGCCTACCAGGCCCTGCGCGACAGTGACGAGTGGGACTCCCTCAACGAAGCCCAGCAGAAAGACATTGAAAACACCCTGCGCGATTTCCGCCTCTCCGGGGTGGATCTGCCGGATGACAAGAAAGCCCGGTACATGGCCAATTCCAAACGGCTGTCAGAACTGACCAGCAAGTTTTCCGACAATACCCTGGATGCCACCCAGGCCTGGACCAAACATGTTACCGATGAAGCGGAACTGGATGGCCTGCCGGATAGCGCCAAGGCCGGTGCTGCCGATCGGGCCAAAGCCGATGGCAAGGACGGTTGGCTGCTGACCCTGGATGCACCGGTGTTCATCGCCGTCATGAGCCACTGCAAAAACGCCGATCTGCGCAAGGAGATGTACGTGGCCTGGACCACCAAGGCCTCTGATCAGGGCCCCCAGGCCGGCCAGTTCGACAACGCCGCCATCATGGATGAAATCCTCAAGCTGCGTCACGAGCAGGCGCAGCTGCTGGGCTTTGCCAACTATGGTGAAGAGTCCCTGGCCACCAAGATGGCCCGCGACGTGAACGAAGTGATCCAGTTCCTGGAAGATCTGGCCAAACGGGCCAAGCCCCAGGCAGAGCAGGAACTGGCGGAACTGAAGGCCTTTGCGGCTGAACAGGGTGCCGATGACCTGAACCCCTGGGACATCGGTTTCTGGAGCGAGCGCCTGCGCGAAGCACGCTACAGTATTTCCGAGGAAGAGTTGCGTCCCTGGTTCCCGGCGGACACCGTGATCAACGGCATGTTTGCGGTGGTCGGCAAGCTGTTCGGCATCCAGTTCCGTCAACGCGATGACGTGGACACCTGGCACGACGACGTGCGCTTCTATGAACTGGTGGATGACGATGGCAGCGTGCGCGCCGCCTTCTACCTGGACATGTATGCGCGCACCGGCAAACGCGGTGGCGCCTGGATGGACGATGCCCGCATCCGTCGTCGTCGTCCCGACGGCAGCCTGCAGACCCCGGTGGCCTACCTGACCTGCAATTTCGCCCCGCCCGCCGGCGGCAAGCCGGGCCTGCTTACCCACGATGAAGTGGTCACCCTGTTCCACGAGTTCGGCCATGGCTTGCACCACATGCTCACCGAGCAGGACGTGTCCGGGATCTCCGGTATCAATGGCGTGGCCTGGGATGCGGTGGAACTGCCCAGCCAGTTCCTGGAAAACTGGTGCTGGACAGAAGAAGGCATCGCGCTGATATCCGGGCACTATGAAACCGGTGAACCCCTGCCGAAGGAAAAGCTGGAAAAAATGCTGGCGGCGAAAAATTTCCAGAGCGCCATGCAGATGGTGCGGCAATTGGAATTCTCCCTGTTCGACATGCGCATCCATGCCGAATACCGGGAAGGGATGGATATCTATCAAGTATTGAAGGAAGTGCGTGAACAAGTGGCGGTGATTCAGCCGCCCGCGTTCAACCGTTTCCCCAACAGCTTCGGGCATATTTTCGCTGGTGGCTATGCGGCCGGCTATTACAGCTACAAATGGGCGGAAGTGCTCTCCGCCGATGCCTATTCCCGTTTCGAGGAAGAGGGCGAGTTCAACGAAGAAACCGGCCGTGCCTTCCGCAGCGAAATTCTTGCCAAGGGCGGCAGCCGCGAACCCATGGAGCTGTTCAAGGCCTTCCGCGGCCGCGAACCCAGCGTGGAACCGCTGCTGCGCCATTGCGGCATTAACGGCTGATTTTTCTGGCACAGAGGGCACAGGGTTTATCAAGAGAGTCCTTTGTGCCGCGACTGTTAAGTAGCGAGTGACGAGAAGCGAGTTTCGAAAGGCAAAACCCCGCGCCGCCAGGTTTTTGAAACTCGCTCTTCGCAACTTGAGACTCAAAGGGTTTTCTATGAAACGCCAATTTATCGCCGGCGCCACCTGCCCGGAATGTGGGCAGCAGGACAAGATTCAGCGCGTCATCGACGGCGACAAGCAGTGGATGGAATGCGTCGCCTGCGGCGCCAGCAAGGACCTGGATGCCAAGCCCCCGGAAGCCACCGACGCCCTGGCCAAGCCGGTTACCCTGCAGCCGCCAAAGAAATAAATTTTCTGTAGGCGCGTCGCTTGCGGTGCGAACAAACCCGTTTCGAGTTACGAGACGCGAGCTGCGAAAGGCTCCGCCAGACCGGTTGTCGCTCTTCGCAACTCGTAACTCGCGCCTCGCTACGCGTCACTCAGCATCGCGTACAGGCGCTGAAAAAAGGCAAAGCCACCTTCATCTCAGTAAGCCGCGTTTCAACCCCGCCACCGTCTTCGCCATCTGCATGCGCAGCCACGGCACCTTCTCCATGATCGGAAAGAACAGATCCCGTCCGGTGGATACCGTGCGGCTGTGGGATTGGAAGGCCGGGGTCAGCCAGCGGCTCATGCGCTGGTAGAAGCGGATCTGCGGTTCCCGCTGGCGATGGTAGTGGTCCCAAACCTGGGGCCAGGTGTCCGACGCTGCCACCGCCTGGCCGATGGCCCAGGCATCCAGCAGGGCCATGTTGGCGCCCTGGCCTAACTGCGGGCTCATGGCATGGGCCGCATCGCCGATAATGCCCAGCCGGTTTTCACCCCAGTGATGCATGATCACATCACGATAGGTGGCGGGTAGCAGTTGATCCTGATGGGTTAGTGATGCCAGCAGGGGTTCCAGCTGTGGCCAGAGCTGCAACGCCTGGCCACGCCAGCTGGCAAAATCAAAATCCGCCTGCTGCCAGTGGCGCATCTGCGCCACCGGCAAACTCCAGAAGAAACTGGCCAGGGGTTGATCCGGCTGGTCCGGGCGGCAGCCGGTGGGCAGGATGCCGGCCATCTGGCTGGCCTGGTGATAGCGCTGTTGTAGCAGCGGCGCCGCAAACGATTCCACCATGGGCTGCATGGCCCACATGGCACCCCAGGGATAGAGCCTGTCATAGCGGGTCCAGGCCGTGGGGCGCAGGCGGCTGTGGCTGCCGTTGGCGACCAGCACCGCATCAAAAGACAGCTGGCAGGGCTCGCCCGCTTTTTCGGCAACCACTGTGGTCTGGTCGTCGACGGTATCCACGGCACTGACCGTGCAGCCCATCAAACGCTCATGGGGTAGTGTTTGCAGGTGTTGATCCAGCACATGACAGAGGCTGGCGCGGTGGATGCCCAGGCCGTGGCTGTGGGCATCCAGGCTGCGATAGGCGGTGTTCATGATGCGCCGGCCATGGCGGGTGTGGCCGACCAGGGCATCAACGCGGGCGCCGTATCCCAGCATGGCCTGGTACAACCCCATGTCCTTGAGCACCGCCAGCCCGGTGGGCTGCAACAGTAAGCCGGCACCCACAGGCGCCAGCGCCTCGGCCCGTTCGATCAGGGTGATGTGGTGGCCTTGTTCAGCGAGCAGGGCAGCAGCGGCCAGACCGGCGGTACCGGCGCCGATAATAGCGATGGATTGTGGTTTCACCGATGAGTATCCCTTCCCCGAACAAGCCAGCCTATGCTAGCAGGCCTGCTCGTTATGGTTGGGGCAGGGATCAAAAAAAACGGGCCGCGAAAGCGGCCCGTAGCGTGTTGCGTGAAGCGTGGCGCGTGTAAGCGCTTAACTTATTTCTCCACAAACGCCCGCTCGATCACATACTCCCCCAGCTCGCCACCGCGGGTTTCCCTGAAGCCCCAGCCATCGAGAATGGCTTGGGTGTCCTTGAGCATGGCCGGGCTGCCGCAGAGCATGAAGCGATCGTTTTCCAGGCTCGGCGTAGGCAGGCCCAGATCCTCGAACAGCTTGCCGCTGGTCATCAGGTCGGTGAGGCGACCCTGATTGCGGAACGGTTCACGGGTCACTGTTGGGTAGTAGAGCAACTTGCCCTTGACGAATTCACCGAAGAATTCATTGTTGGGCAGTTCGCTCTGGATGGTGTCCTGATAGGCCAGCTCGGACACATGGCGCACCCCGTGGGTAAGGATCACCCGGTCGTACTGGTCGTAGACTTCCGGGTCCTTGATGATGCTCATGAACGGCGCCAGGCCGGTGCCGGTGGACAGCAGCCAAAGGTTCTTGCCGGGCAGAAGGTGGTCGGCCACCAGGGTGCCGGTGGGCTTGCGGCTCACGTAAATCTTGTCGCCCGGCTGGATGTTCTGCAGCTGGGAGGTGAGCGGGCCGTCCGGCACCTTGATGCTGAAGAACTCCAGTTCTTCCTCGTAGTTGGCGCTGGCAATGGAGTAGGCACGCAACAGCGGGCGGCCATTGTCCTGTTCCAGGCCGATCATGGTGAAGTGGCCATTCTTGAAACGGAAACCCGGGTCGCGGCTGGTGGTAAAGCTGAACAGGGTGTCGTTCCAGTGGCGCACGCTGGTGACGGTTTCAGTATTCAAATTAGACATAATTAAATCAGCGCTTATTCCAAAACTCCAGATGGTGGAAATTTAATCGAAACGGGTTTATCGGTAAAATGGGTAATTCCGATGTAATATATCGGCATTACCGATATGGCCGTCCGACTAGACGCAGGGAGTACCCATGAAATTCACCCTGCGCCAGCTCCAGGTTTTCCTGGCCACGGCGCACCACGAGAACATCAGCAAGGCGGCAGAGAGCCTGAACATGAGCCAGTCCGCCGCGTCCGGGGCGCTCAAGGAGCTGGAGGCCCTGTACGATCTGAAGTTCTTCGAGCGGGCGGGCAAGCGGCTCAAGCTCAATGAGCTGGGGCGCCAGTTCTGGCCCCGGGCGGAGGCGTTGCTGGCCCAGGCCCGGGAGCTGGAGGCAGACCTGCTCAGCCATAGGGATCTGGGCCGCCTGAATGTGGGGGCGACGCTGACCATCGGCAATTATCTGGCGGTGGGCATCATGGCGGATTATATGGCGGAACAGCCTGGCGCCCGGGTACACCTGGAAGTGGCCAACACCCGGACCATCGTCGAGCGGGTGCTGGCCTTCGATCTGGATCTGGGCCTGATTGAAGGTGAGCTGAATCACCCGGACCTGGAGCTATTGCCCTGGCGCGAGGATGAACTGGTGGTGTTCTGCAGCCCGGACCATGCCCTTGCCGGTAAGGAAGCACTTACAGACGAAGACTTGCGGGCGGCCCACTGGATTGTCCGCGAATCCGGCTCCGGCACTCGCCAGACCTTCGAGCGTGGCCTGCATGGCCTGGTGCCGGAGCTGGATCTGGCCCTGGAACTGGAACATACCGAGGCGATCAAGCGGGCGGTGGAGGCCGGGCTGGGGGTCAGTTGCCTGTCCCGGGTGTGTCTGCGAGAGGCCTTCAAGCGTGGTTCGCTGGTGGAATTGCCGGTGCCCCACCGGGATTTCAGCCGCGATTTCTATTTTGTGCTGCATCGCCAGAAGTACCGCAGCCCGGGTATTGAGAGGTGGCTGGAACTATGTCGCGCTTCCGCCGGATAGCCCGTTACAGCCTGATCGGGCTGGCCCTGCTGCTGGTTCTCGGGCTGCTGTTGCCGGAGGGTCGGCAGGTTCCCGTGCAGGGAGCGAATGCCAGCGACTGGCACCCACAGACGTTCTGGTATCACCCCTGGGGCAAGTCCGGGGTGCACAAGGGCGTGGATATTTTTGCGCCTGCCGGAACGCCTGTGTTGGCCAGCAGTGGCGGCCTGGTGCTATTTCGTGGCGAACTGGCCCGGGGTGGCAAGGTGGTGCTGGCGCTGGGCCCGCGCTGGCGGCTTCACTACTATGCGCACCTGGAGAGCATCGCCAAGACCGGGCCCTGGCTATGGGCGGGGGAACCGGTGGGCACCGTGGGTAGCAGTGGTAATGCGGCGGGCAAGCCGCCTCATTTGCATTACTCGCTGGTCAGTCTGTTGCCACTGGTATGGAAGGCTGACGGGGCACCCCAGGGCTGGAAAAAGATGTTCTATCTCAATCCACTGACGCATTTCGATGTGCGCTAACCCATGGTTGCTGAGGGAGTCCCCGTCACCGTGAAACAGGAATGGCAGGCGTTCTGGCTGGCTCTGGGCTTTCTGACCCGGATTCCCATGCCGATGAAAATCGATTACTCCCAGACGTTGATGAACCGATCCAGCCTTTATTTTCCGTTGGTGGGGCTGTTGCTGGGCGGTCTTTACGCGGCGATCTATGCGGGCCTGTCTGCGTTCTGGAGTCTGCCGGTGTGTATCGGTCTGGTGCTGGCGTTTCATCTGTGGATCACCGGTGCCTTCCACGAGGATGGCCTGGCGGACAGCATGGATGCCCTGGGCGGCGGCCACACGGTGGCCAGGCGGCTGGAGATCATGAAGGATAGCCGTATTGGCACCTATGGCGCCGTGGCGCTGATAGTGGCTCTGGGGCTGAAAGCCGTGCTTCTGGTGGAGGCTGAACCGGTCTGGCTGGCGCTACTGGTAACGCCTGCCATTGGCCGCCTGACGCCCCTGTTGCTGATGCGGTGTCTGCCCTATGTAACCGATCCGGATACCAGTAAAAGCAAACCGGTGGCGGAAGCGTTCAGTGGGCAGCGGCTGCTGTTGGCTGTGCTGTTCACCGTTGTAGTGGCGTTGCTGTTTTCGGTGTGGCTGCCTGCCTTGTTGGCGGTGGTGCTGGTGGCGTTGCTGTGGGGCGCCAGCCTGAAGCGTCAGTTGGGTGGCTATACCGGCGATGCGTTGGGTGCCAGCGTGGTGTTTACCGAGTTGGTGTTTTTGTTGGGCCTGACGTTGTAGGAGCCAGCCTGCTGGCGAAGACAAGGTACGAGTAACGAGGTGCGAGTGACGAAATTCAAAACCGGTTTTGATTTTCGAAACTCGCTTCTCGAACCTCGAGACTGGTTTGATTCACCCGCAAGCTGGCTCCCGCGCTGAGACATTACGGCTTCAGGTACTTTTCCCGCACGATCCCGTCGAGCTGCTCATAGGGAATAGTCAGCGTTGGCTGCCCCATGGCATACGGGGCGATGTGGTAGACGTTGTAGTGCAGCACCAGCCCGTCCTTGTCGAAGTAGACGTTGTCGGTGCGGTCGAACGGCCAGCTATCGCGAAAGGCCTGATCCAGTTTTTCCTGGTCCAGCCATTGCTCATGCCGGCTGCGGGCCAGCTTCCAGAAGGTCGCTTGCTGACCTGGTTCCAGCAGGTCAGCCAGAGCCAGCTTTTGCTGGCGGGCCAGATCCCAGTGAAAGTACTGCACATTGGGCAGGCCATGGGCTCCGCCAGTGTACTCGTAACTGTCCATGCGCAGGGTGAGCAAGCCCCCCCGGCGATTCTGGCGTCTGATGGAGGCCGTCAGCTCCCAGCCCTGTTCGGACGCCATGGCCATGTCCGAGGCGTCGGCGAGGAAGGCATCCGCCAGACCCTCAATGGTGCCGTCATGGGGGCTGCTGCCTTCATTCTGAACCAGCATGCCGGCCAGTTGGGTGGTGATGGCCTTGTTCAGGGCCGGTTGGTTTTCAAAGGTGATCCATTGCAGTTCCACCCGTGGGCAGCCGTCTTTCTGGCATTGCTCATCGGTCTTTTCCAGGTTGTGGAGAATGCGTACCAGCTCGCCGGTATTCTCTTGGGCGCTGCCGGTCTGCTGGCCGGCGGCGTCCTGTTTCGCGGCAGACGGGTCGGTATCCTGATTGTTATCACAGCCTGCCAGCAGTGCTGCCGCGAGCAGGAACACAAATGTCATGCGCATGGGATGGCCTTTTCGGAAAAGTCGAGTTGCAGGCATTTAACGGCAGCCGCCTTGCCTTTTGCAACCACGCACCTATGCTGGCCGGGCTTACTGATATTGTTACTGATGGGAGAAATGCGATGAGCTTCTGGACGGTTTACCTTTCCGGCGAGATTCACACCGACTGGCGCGAACGGATTATTCAGGGCTGTGCCGAGCAAGAGCTGGATATCGAGTTCACCGGCCCGGTGACCGATCACGAAGCCAGTGACAAGGTGGGCGTGAATATTCTGGGTGCGGAAGACAAGCGTTTCTGGGAAGACCGTCTGGGCGCCGGCATCAACGGCATTCGCACCCGCAAACTGATTGATGAGGCAGACCTGGTCATCGTCCGTTTCGGGCCCAAGTACAAGCAGTGGAATGCGGCCTTCGATGCCGGCTATACCGCTGCCCTGGGCACCCCCATGATCATCCTCCACGATGAAGAACACGACCATCCGCTCAAGGAAGTGGATGCTGCCGCCGATGCCGTGGCGCGCACCCCGGAGCAGGTGGTGGAGATGCTGGCGTATATCCTGAACGCCTGATCGACAGGGCTTTTACCCCTTTTTGCATCCCGCCGGGAGCATTTCTGTCTTCTGCTTGTCCTACCTCGTGTCAGGCATGGAACAGGCAATACAGGAG
>CEUN01023065.1_pt1 | contig 10642 bp, 6 predicted proteins | sample 361501 | NCBI WGS metagenome assembly CEUN01 (sample SAMEA2622801, study PRJEB7988) | marine metagenome | biome: marine biome (ENVO:00000447); feature: marine epipelagic mixed layer (ENVO:xxxxxxxxx); material: "saline water (ENVO:00002010), including plankton (ENVO:xxxxxxxx)" | depth 120 m | reverse complement strand
GAGCCGCGATCGCCCCCGCGCCCCCGATCGCCTGAGCGACGTTTGCGAAATTGCCCGCGAACCTCCTCCGGCAAAATAATCATGATCTTCCGGCGATCCTCGTAATCCATGTCGCGCATTGCTTCAAAGAACTGGCGCGGCTCAACCTCACGTGCCAGTTCGACAATTTCATCCTCAGTTCCAAATTCCAAAATTCGCTCGACTTCCGCCTGAGGCTTGTTGTCGTTGCTCGACTGACTATCGGATCGGCTTTCGCTCTGACCACTGGTTCGGGAGGGACGCACCTCCGTGCCACTCAATTTGCCATCACCATCTTCGTCGAGCCCGGCCAAAACCTTTGCTGCATTCTCTATTTCTTTCGCCGAAATCTCGCCGTCCTTATTTTCATCCAGAGCCACTATCACCGGCAACCTCTGTAATATCCCGCCAGAACGATCTCCTCTACCTGAATACCGCGGACGCCGGTCGCGCCGGCTTGGCTCATCGTCATCTCGCGGCTTCGCAAACTCCATCTTGCCCTCCCCCCAAGAGATTCCGACTAGCAGATCTTCATTGTGAGTCAAAGCGATGGTCTTGATAGTAATCCCGTGTCCACTGGCGTGTTTGTCGAATTGAATCGGCTTTATCTCAGCATGTGTGCCTTCCGAAGCAGCCTCCTCCTGCGCTTGGCCAAACACAATGCCAAGACAAATCACGATGACCCAAGCTAATCCTTTCATTGAACGGTTCAAGCCAGTTCAAACAACCGGAAGGAAGCGGTGGTGTGGTCGAGCGCAACAACCTGTCTCTCGATCAACGCCACCTCGATACCGCCATTCTGACAGGTAACCAACTCGGCATCCATATCGACTCGCTCATGCTCGGTCGTGTCAAACGCATCCGGCTCGGCAATTACTGTGAGTAGTTTGCCGTCCTTGTCGAAAAGCTTGATTCGAGGTTGACCGCGCTCGGCGGTTACATACTCTCCGCTATCGGTCACAGCCACACTCACTGGGTTGCAACAACCGGTGAATCCGTCGATACCACGGGATCGCTTGCCCCAGCGCGACTTTAACTCTCCATCAGCATCATAACGCTCGACACGATGCCGCCCAGGATGCGCCACGACCAACGAATCGTTTGCCCATGTGATCGGAAAAAACGACTTTGGTACCGCAAACCTCCCACCCTTACCACCGGCCAAGCGGTCGAGCACTTCACCACTTTTGCTGATGCGCCAAATCGAACTGCTACCGCCATCGGCCGCAAAAATCATGCCGTCCGACGCCACAGCCAAGCTGGTCAACGTTGTCTCCTTGGCCAATTGCTTGGTCTCGACCTGCGTTTTGCCATCAAGATCACAAATCAGCACCCGATCGCGAAGGCCGACAAACAACCGCTGATTCGCGACCGCAATGCAGCGTGGCACCCTTGCTAACTCTACCCGCCGTACCAGCTCTCCATCTGGCTTTAGAACGGCCAAGGCCGAATCACCGACGACATATACAAGGCCGTTAGCCACAGTCATGTCGCGCGTCTGCCCGAGGCCTGTCGACAGCCAACCGGCCGGCTTGGATCGCGCAGCACGAGGCGCCACGCCGGATTGCACCGCCACGCCGATGGCTGCAACAGACTGGGCGCCGCGACTGAAAAACTGGCGCCGCGAGGGATTAGGCTGACAGTCGCCGTTGGAGCAACCGCAGTCGTCGGAATCACTTGGTATCGATTTTGACATAAGCCTGATTCGTTCTTTCAGATTAAAAGGTCAAGATGGCGCAAACTGCCTAATGGTTACAGCTCAAAACTTGAAAACTTGAAAACGTCTCAGTGTTTGACCTAGCAAGCAACAGTTGACAAGCGGCCGGGTTCGTTGTGGCATCGGGTTACCGGAGAACTCTAAAACTCATGAAACAATTCAACGTCGGCGTAATTGGCTACGGGTGGGTGGCCGGCGCACACATCGACGCCATCAATGCCACCGGAAAAGGGCAGGTTACAGCTGTCTGCTCATCTCGCAAACTGGATTCTGCAGAACTGAGCGCCAAACACGGCAGCAAGATCCAATGTTACAGTAGCCTAAAAAAGATGCTAGCTGATCCAGCAATCAACGTGGTCTCGGTATGCAGCTACCCTAACCAGCACGCAAAACAGGTCATCGCCGCCGCGGAGGCCGGAAAGCATCTCATAATTGAAAAGCCGGTTGTATTGAACATGAAGGATTTACGAACTATCCAGAAGGCTATAACGAAAGCTGGCGTGAAGACTTGTGTTTGCTTTGAGTGCAGGTTTTCAAGCCAGTTTCTCGCCACCAAGGCTGTGATCGACCGTGGGCTGCTCGGAACTATCCACTATGGAGAGGTAGATTACTATCACGGCATCGGCCCATGGTACGGTCAGTTTCGCTGGAACACCAAGCGGAACGCCGGCGGCAGCAGCCTGCTCTCGGCAGGCTGCCACGCACTCGATGCGCTGCTGCTCTGCATGGGCAACGCGGTAGAAAGTGTAAGCAGCTATTCCACAGGCTCCAAAAACAGAGACTTTAAAAAATACGAATACGATACGAGTAGCGTGACGATTCTCAAGTTCAAGGACGGGCGAATCGGCAAGACCACTTCGGTAATCGACTGCCTCCAGCCATACTACTTTCACACGCATCTCGTCGGAAGCGAAGGCAGCATGAAAGATAACCAGTTTCATTCCAACAAGCTTGACGGGCTAGACAAAAACCAATGGAGCGAATTTTCGATGAAACTGGTTGATTCTGGCGACGTAAGTGATCATCCATTTCAAACTCAGTTCGACGCCTTCTTCACTGCCCTGGCTAAAGGCAAAACAATGCCGCTGACCGATCTAGACACAGCGGCAAAGACTCACGAGGTGATCTTTGCCGCCGACCTGTCCGCAAAGAAAAATCGGCCTGTAAAACTTTCTGAAATGCGTGCCTGAACCGTACGAACAAAGACGGCAGACCGCCATCGCCATTGCCGCCCATCCGGACGATATTGAGTTCATGATGGCTGGCACATTGCTGTTGCTGCGTGAGGCTGGATGGGAAACGCATTATCTCAACCTCTCCAGCGGTAATTGCGGCAGCGTCCATCTCAACGGACAGGAGACACAGGCCACTCGCTTGACCGAAGCTCAGACCGCTGCCGATATTCTTGGGGCGACATTTCATCAACCATTCTCGCATGACCTCGAGATTCTTTACGATCTTCGACATCTGCGGCGACTGGCTTCTGTAATACGCGGGGTCAATCCATCGATCGTATTGACACATGCACCGCAGGATTATATGGAGGACCATACCAACACTTCTCGCCTCGCCGTAACAGCTGCGTTTTCGCGAGGTATGCCAAACTTTGAAGTGGAACCTCCCTTCCCTCCAGTAAACAGCGAAGTGACAGTTTACCATGCCATGCCTCACGGCCTTATGGATGGACTCCGCCAGGCAGTGCAACCGGATTTACTGATCGACACCACTCCTGTTTTCGAAACCAAGCGACAGGCACTAGCGGCGCACCGTAGCCAGAAGGAATGGCTAGATGTCAGCCAAGGGATGGACTCCTACGTGAAGTCGATGGAGGAAATGTCCCGAAACCTTGGCCAAGCGGCTGGCACCACTCATGCCGAAGGATGGCGACGCCACTCGCACATTGGCTTTAGCGCCGAAGATATCGACCCGCTTGGCCAAGTACTTTGCATAGTGGAAAATTAAGCAACCATGTCTATTAGTCGCCTGTCATTTTCGTCGGCAACCTGCAGGAGCTTTGACGCGATTGCCGACTCCTGAGCAGACTGTAACTGCAGTCTGGCTGCCTCCACAGGAGTTTCGCCGACAGATTGTTTTAGGTGGCTGATTGATGATTGATACAGCTTCACCGCTGAAGGCATTACGGAAGCGACTTGCATAAACAATCGCAAAATCGGCACAAATTGAAAAAACTTGAGAAGTTTCTCTAGTCTTGGCCCGTGCTGAAAGAGCGGTAAACTGTCGACGTGCTCGATACTGAATTACTCCCCGCTTCGGAAGCGGACTCTAAATGGCTGATGGTCGTGCTGCACGGATTGGGCGACAGCATGGAGGGCTACCGCTGGCTTCCCAATGCGCTAGCAAATCCCAAACTTAACTTTCTGCTCGTTAATGCACCGGACAATTATCACGGCGGCTTTTCCTGGTACGACATTTATGAAAACCCCACGCTAGGCATAGAACGGAGTCGACAATTGCTGTTCGAGCAGTTGGATCAACAGCGTGATGTTGAATTTGCCACTGAACACACTTTTTTGTTTGGATTTTCGCAGGGCTGCCTGATGACACTGGAAACCGGTCTGCGTTATCCGCATAATTTTGCCGGGTTAATCGGTATAAGTGGCTATGCACACGAACCGTATAAATTGGTAAACGAACTTTCCCATGTCGCAAAGGAACAAGCCTTCCTGATCACCCACGGAACCGACGACCCGCTGTTGCCGTTGGACAAAACCAAGTCACAAATCGATAAACTATGCGCTGCCGGCGTTAACATCCAATGGGAGGTGTTCGAAAAGGAACACACCATCCAAGGCGAAGCTGAAATGGATATCATACGCAATTTCATCGAACAACGAATAGCAAATAATGACAGATGAATTCTAAACTCACAGGGTTCATTCTTCTTTTCTACATATTCACGCTTTGCCAAACGGACTCAGCCGAATCGATCAAAGTACGCGACGGCTTCGAAGCTACACTATTCGCCGGCCCGGAACTGGCGGATGACATTTACTCAATGACGCTCGATGCCAATGGTCGTGTGGTCGTCTCGGGGCGCGGCTACATTCGCATATTACACGACAACGATGGTGACGGACGAGCAGACAAGGCAATACAGTTTGCCAGACTGGATCGAGGAACAATGGGCATGCTATTCGATGGATCTCATCTATGGACGGTGGCCAACCGCGCCCTGCTCCGCTACGAAGATGCAAATCGCGACGGCCGAGCCGACGGGCCGCCTCAACAGTTCCTTCGGTTGGCCAACGGCGAGCACGGGGCACACGCGATCCGCAAGGGTCCGGATGGCTGGCTATATCTGGTTGGCGGCAACGACACAGGCTTCTCGCCAAGCCAGTTCAACTCTCCACAAACGCCTCTAAGTAAAATCGAGGGTGGCGCGATCATCCGTTTCTCTCCGGACGGCAAAGCCTTTGAGGCGTTGTCATGTGGATTCCGCAATCCGTACGATTTTGATTTCAACTGGAGAGGTGATCTCTTCACGTACGACAGCGACACCGAGCGAACATTTTACCTGCCTTGGTACACGCCGACTAGGCTTTATCATGCAGCAATCGGCGGTCATCATGGATGGCGTATGCCCGGCTACAAACGCAGTTGGGCTAGGCCCGGTTACTATGCCGATACCGTGCCGGATCTATATAAAGTAGGCCGTGGTTCTCCCACCGGAGTAGCGGTTTACAGCCACCGATTGATCCCGAAAGAGATGCACGACGGTATGTTCATCCTCGACTGGACGTTTGGCAACGTGTGGTTTTATCCAATGCAACCCGCTAACGCCTCGTACCAAACGTCGCCGCAACTTTTTATTTCGCCAGTGGGAACAGACGGCTTCGCGCCGAGCGATATCGAGGTAGGTCGTGAGGGGGAGCTATACATTTCGATCGGCGGCCGCGGGACAAAGGGATCCGTTTTCCGAGTCGTCCCGACCCAGAAAAATCGCAACCGGCCCAACATTCCACCATCGACTGCCACGCCGTTGGGCTCCGTATTGAACGCGCCACAACCGCTAGCCGAATGGTCACGCGCTCAGTGGCAACCTTTGGCAAAGCAAATCGGCGCCGGGCGACTTGTCGAGGCGGCACTAAATGTATCGCGAAAAACGAAAGCTCGCGTCCGGGCAATCGAGGTGCTCACCGAAATGTTCAACGGACTCGACGCGGAAACCGCAGCACAGCTGGCGAAAGATGGTTCACTGGATATCCGGGCGCGGACCGCATGGGCCATAAGTCGATTCCCTGAAAAAAACGCGACCAAGCTTCTCACTCGGCTAGCGCTTGACTCCGAGGATTACGTACGCGTAAAGGCCCTCGAGGCGATGCTGCACATACTGCCAATCGACCCTTCGGAGTCAACGAAATGGCTCAAGGAACTTCAGCAGAATTTCAATCAAACAAGTATACGTGTGAGGTTGGTCAGCGCTAGGCTTGCCAGCAAATTGCCGGAGCCGGAATGGCAAAAAATCGATCTCGAAAAACTAACAACACAGGGAGAAGTTACGGCGGCAACAGCAGCAATTTGGCGCAAACCGGACACGAAAATTCATGCCAACGTCGCCCGTAAATTGTTATCTCTGATCTCCATCAATCAGGATGCAAACCTCAATCTCGATATTTTACGAACGATCATCCTCGCGCTTGGCGACTACAATCTCGAACGACCAAGCCGTGAGTCGTTCACAGGTTACGAGATACCGTTCTCACTAACAGAACATCCCGGACTAGCTGAGGCGATCGCCATCCAGATCGCCCCGCTGATGGACACTCTACACCGGGATCTACATCGTGAAGCCGGCCGTCTGCTCGCAATGGTAAACGCCCAGCAGCCTGAACTTGTCGTTGAACTACTGAATACCATCACACCTGAAACCGACCCAGTGGACGATTTTCACAAACTGATTGTGACGGCCAAGCTACCATCAACGTTCCCCGACACCGACCTACCCCGATTGGCCGATGCGTTGATGAGTCTCGACACCAAGTTGCAAAGCCGTGGGACACGCCCCAAACTGAATTGGACGATGCGTTTCGTGGATATTGCCCAAGCGCACGTGGGAAAACAACCAGAGTTGGCCAAACAGCTGATCGCCCACGACAACTTTCCCACCGGCAGCCACCTCGCCTACGCCCGGTTACTGAGTGGTGAAGAACGAATCGCAGCGGCCAGACGTTACCTTTCCGCTATGAAAACCGATCCAGAGTTTGTATGTTCTATCGACCTGATCGACCTGTTTGACTCCCTACCAGTCGATACAATCTTGCCAGTTCTACGCAAACAATGGGCCAATCTTAGCATTCGACCGGCGATCCTGCAGCGCTTGGCTAAGCACTCGATGACAGAGGATCGATCACTATTTTTAGATGCCCTTCTTTCACGCGACAACAACCTGGCGAACACTGCACTGGCAGTGCTGAAACGAACCCCGGCGAGCAAAAAACCAAGCGACTGGTCATTGCTGGTGCGCAAACTTAAGCGCGAGTGCGGCACCAAAGGCAAGGCATCAACCCGAAAAGAAATTGCCGCACTACTATCCGCATGGAGCGGTCACGCTTTTAGCGAGGTAAAGGAAAAAAGCAACCAGCCGGCCGATCTGTTCGACGCCTGGCAACCTGTTTTCAATTGGTTCAGTGAAGCGCATCCTACAATCGCGACAGCTGCCGCCGATACTGGGCTCATCGATGCTGCAAAGTGGGAAACAACCTTGGCCAAGGTCGATTGGGGGTCCGGTGACTTATCCAAAGGCCGACAGCTATTCGTGAACCGTGCCTGCCAGGGGTGCCACTCCGACTCTGGCGCTCTTGGCCCAAGCTTAAGCGGTGCAGCCAAGCGATTTTCCCCGGAAGATTTATTTCGAGCGATTTTATTCCCGAACCGCGACATCTCACCGCTGTACCAGTTCAACGAATACCGGCTACGCAATGGGGACGTACACGTGGGACGCACGGCTTTTTATGCCGCGGACGGAGTCGTGCTGCGAACCGGAGCGGGAATTGTACGGCTTAATCAGGCAGAGATTGTTTCACAGCAAACGAGCAGACGCTCAATCATGCCTGAAGGCCTGCTTGAAGGGTTGAATGAAAGCGATCTGGCTGATCTGTACCAGCACCTGAAATCACTCTGACCGAAACACCAAGCGTGCAATTGCCGGTAGCAATACGATTGCAAAAACCATGTTCATCAGGAACATGAACATTAGCAGAATACCCATATCAGCTTGAAACTGAAGCGCTGAAAAGGCCCAAGTGCCCACGCCAACTGAAAGCGTCAAACCAGTAAAAACGATCGCACTCCCTGCCTGTGTCATCGCAGCATCCATCGCTTCGGTGAATGCCAACCCTTTTCGTCGCTGAGCGAGGAAACAACTGAATAGATAAATCCCGTAGTCAACCCCCTCGCCCACACCGAGAGCCACCACCGGCAACGTCGAGGTCTTCAGTCCGATGTCCATCCACAGCATCAATGTATGCGCCAGCACCGATACCAGCGCAAGAGGCAACACAATGCAGATCACAATCTTGACCGATCGAAAGCTAACAAAGCAAAGCAGGATCACCGCCGCGAACACGTAGATCAAAATAGGGAACTGTGCCTCGCGCACTACCTCGTTAGAGGCTGCCATGATACCGGCGTTGCCACCGGCCAAACGAAAGCGAACCTTCTCCTGGCCATGCTCGCCATCGAATGCCTTCACCGCAGCAACCACGTTCCGAAGGGTTTCCGCCTTGTGATCCTCGAGAAACACCATCACAGGTAGCACACTGCCATCGAGATTCGTCAGGCCGGTTGATGTTTCTACCCGACCAACCGCCTGTGCAAGCATTGCGCGGTTGAATGGTAGCACCTGCCACTTAAGGTTGCCCTCGCTGTAACCCGAGTTGATTTTCCGCGCCATGCCTGCCAGCCCTAACACACTCTTCACGCCCTCGACATTTTTCATATGCCACTCAAAGCGGTCGAGCAGTTCCATTACTTCATAGTCCACCGATCCGTCCTTAACCGTCTCCGTAAAAGCGATCAATACGTCAACCCCAAGATTAAAATTTTCCGTAATAATAGCCGTGTCCTTGTTGTAACGGGATCCGGGACGCAACTCTGGCACACCCTGATGCAGGTCGCCCACCTCGACCCGGGCTGCCTGGTAAAATCCAAGGACGAAGAGTCCCGCACACACAATCACAAGGCCCTTGGCGAGGCCCGGCCGAGCGACCAACGCCACCTTGTGCCAGAACGCCACCGTCTTCTCCTTGCGTCGGGCCACGCGCTCGCGGTAGCCGGACCTTGGCTTGAGGTAGGACAACATCAAAGGCAACAGAATGAGATTAGTCACGATGATGGCCGCAACTCCAATGCTGGCTGCGATGGCCAATTCGCGGATAGTCGGCACCGGGATGAGCAGGATGGTGATAAAACCGATGGTGTCCGTCAGTAACGCAACCCCACCGGGTGCAAGCAGTTCACGAAATGCAGAACGTGCAGCTTCAACGGTATCTACGCCTTGAAACAATTGGTTACGAAAGACGCGCACCATCTGTACGCCATGGCTCACGCCGATGGCAAACACGAGAAAAGGCACAAGTATCGACATCGGATCAATTCCATAGCCCAACAAGTGCAATGCACCAAGCTGCCATGCCACCGCCGCCAGTGAACAACTCATCGGTAGAACTGAAAACAGAAACGACTGCGAATAGAGCCAGACCAGCAGCGCCGTGATGACAATCGTGATGCAAAAGAAAGTGATCACGTTCATCGCCCCATCGCGGATGTCGCCCATCACCTTGGAAAACCCGATGATGTGCACCCCGGTTTTCTCATCCTCGTATTTGCCACGTAACGCCTCGAGTTGGCTTGCCACTGCGAATGTATCCAGCGGCTTCTTCGTGTCAGGATCAATTTCGAACAAGTTGGCCATCACCATCGCCCCATTGAACGAGTCGGTCACGAGCCTACCCATGTAGTTGGACTTGAGAGCGTTCTCACGTACCCTAGCCAGGCCCTCCGGTGTTGTCTGGAAATCTGCCGGCACCACGTTGCCTCCGGTGAACCCATCTTCCACCACCTCGGTGAATCGAACGTTAGGCGTGAACAGCGACATAACACTCGCCTGTTCTACCCCCTGCATGGCATAGACATCATCTGTCAAAGCCTCGAGTTTATTGAAATAGTCAGCCGTGAAAATGTCGCCCTCCTTAACAAGCAACGACAAGATCACCCGATTGGCTCCACCGAACTCTTTCTGATACTTGCGAAAAGTCTCGATGTACTCGTGTCCCCTCGGCAATTGTTTTTCAAATCGCGCATCGACCTTCGTTTGGGTGGCAAATCCAAACAGCACTGCGGTCATCACCAAAAATAAAACAAGAAAGCCAAATCGGTGGCGAAACAGCCACTCCTCCATCTGCGTTAAAAAAGTGGGCTTCGTCATTTTTGTACGCTCCTCGTCAAGACGCCCGGGTCAAGACGAATCATCCCACGGTCAGTGCTCACCAGCAGGCCGTCGTCGCCCGCCTGCCAAAGACTGGTCGGCACCGCCGACTGATCCGACAACAGAAAGATCGAAAACGACCGCCCCTTGTTTTCACTCAACAACAACTCACCAGCGCCTGCAGTCAGGATCATGCGACCGTCCTTCAACTGTGTCCCACCGTGCAACAAAGCGTTTGTTGGGGTCTTGATACTCTCCCATATAGTCCCATCCTCACTCCTGAAAACGTTCCCACGCAACCCGAACACTAACGCACCACGCCTGGCCAAAGGCAAAGCACCGAAGAATGTGCCATCGTACAAAGCATCCAACGGCTCCCACGCCTGACCAAAATCTACGCTTCGCCACACGGTGCCAAACTCACCTATCAACCAGAGTACCTCGTCAGGAGCCTTAGTAAC
>CEUN01148547.1_pt1 | contig 10643 bp, 7 predicted proteins | sample 361501 | NCBI WGS metagenome assembly CEUN01 (sample SAMEA2622801, study PRJEB7988) | marine metagenome | biome: marine biome (ENVO:00000447); feature: marine epipelagic mixed layer (ENVO:xxxxxxxxx); material: "saline water (ENVO:00002010), including plankton (ENVO:xxxxxxxx)" | depth 120 m | reverse complement strand
CCGCACCAACCGCTCGATCCCGCGGCGGTTCGACTGGGCAAGCGGCTCTTTTTCGACCCGCGCCTATCAGCCGACGCCAGTGTTTCGTGTGCCACGTGCCACGCGCCACGCGCCACGCGAGGGATTTACCCAGAACGGTGCGGCAAAGCCAGTGGGGATTGGTGGTCGAGCGCTGCGCCGCAACGCCCCCAGCCTGTATAACGTAGCTTTCGCCGAAACGCTGTTTCACGACGGCCGCGAGGACGACCTGGCGGAGCAGATCTGGTCTGTGTTACTCGCGCCCAACGAGATGGGCAACCGCACCAGAGCCGAGGTCACCCAGCGTATCGCCAGGCTTGACGACTACGCCGCTACTTTTGAACCAAGCTTCGCGCAATCTGCCCGCGAGGACCATTTGGAAACCGCTATCACTGCCTACCAGCGCAGCCTGCTTTCAGGGGATTCCCCTTTCGATCGCTGGTACTTCGGCGGCGACACCTATGCGGTGGGCCCCATGGAGAAGCTGGGATTCGAGTTGTTCGTGCGTTCCGACTGCGCCAGCTGCCACTCACTTGCTACCGGGTGGGCGCTGTTCACCGACCACCAATTTCACAACACGGGCATCGCCTTGCTGGAAGCACGAGCCGGCAGTAAGCCACGGGACACCGGTCGTCACGAAGTGACCGGGCTGGCTGAAGACAGGTGGCGCTACAAAACGCCGGGCCTTCGCAACGTGGCGCTTACTGCCCCTTAAATGCACGACGGCTCTTTGCCCACGCTAGCGGCGGTAGTGGAGTACTACGCGCAATGTGGCGCCGGGCACGCTCAACAGGACTCGCGGGTGCGGCCGCTATCGCTCACTGAAGATCAGCGTCACGCCATGGTGGCGTTTCTGGTCTCACTGACGGGCAGCAACGCAGAAAAGCTCGCCAGCGGCACCCCGGTCACAAACGCTGGTGATCTACCCGATGGCTGAGTGAGCCACCTAAGCCCGGCCTGTCTTCTCCACCAGAAAACGAAACGGCTTCTCATCGATCTTCACCTGGGCGCCGGCGATGTCCGCATCTTCGACCAGCTCGAGGGCCAGCGTTTCGGTCTTCACGTACTCCAGATGCTCGGCGACGGCGCGGCAGAGCTCGGCATCTCCGCCGTAGCTCACACTGATACGGTCGGCCACATGCAGACCCATCTCTTTGCGCCGATCCTGAACGTGCCGCACGATGGCGCGCGCGTAACCGCCGCGAATGAGCTCATCGTCGAGGTCACAATCCAGGTCCACGGCAATCTGCCCGTTTGACAGCGTGTTGGTCCCAGACCGCGCCTGCTGGAGAACTTCGATCTCTTCGGTGCTAAAGACCTCACCCGCAATCTCCACGGACCCGTTGCGCTGCAGCTCGGCGACCGACGTGGCGTCCAGGTTCCTGATCAACCCCTGAAACTCCTTCATTCGCTTGCCGAGCCGCTTGCCCAGCACGGGAAAGTTGGGTTTCGCTATCAACTCAATGTAGGCGCCTTCGTTGGTGTCATAGCCAACACCACGAACGTTCAGCTCGGAGATCAGGTAGTCTTCGAGGCGCTTCAGCTCATCGAGCAGCGCCTGATCGCCACTGACGATGGTGATGTGCCGCAGCGGCGTGCGCAAACCGATCTTGGCTTCCTCGCGTTTCTGCCTGCCCAGCAACACTACCTGCTGCATGTAGGCCACTCCCGCCTCCAGTTCTTCTCGAACCAGGGCCGATTCGGCTTCCGGGTAGTCACACAGGTGCACGGATCCCGGCTTTGCCGCTCCGCCGTCCAGCGCAGACAACTCCAGATATACGTGCTCCGCCAGGAACGGTGCGAAGGGCGCCATGACCTGACACAGCTCATAGAGCGCGCGGTACAGCGTGCTGTATGCGGCAATCTTGTCGGCCGTAATCTCTTCGCCCCAGAAACGAGCACGATTCAGCCGGATGTACCAGTTGGTCAGATCCTCTATGAAATCGAACAGCTGTGGTACCACGTTGTAGAGCTTGTAGACCTCCATCTCTCGAGACACGTTCGCCTTCAGCGTCTGCAGGCGTGAGATGATCCAGTGATCCAGTATATTGTCGCCGCCGTGCAGACCCTTGTCAGGGGACCAGTGGTCTATCTCGGCATAGGTCTGAAGAAAAGAGAATGCGTTGTACCAGGGCAGCAGGGCACGCCGCGCCATGTCTCTCACGCCCGCATCCGAAAATCGCTGTTCTTCGCCCCGCATCAGGCCGGAGTTGATGAGATACAGCCTCAGTGCATCCGCCCCATATCGCTCCATGAGATCATCCGGCGGCGTGTAGTTGCGCAGCCGCTTGGACATCTTTTTTCCGTCTTCGGCCATCACCATCCCATTGACGATGACGTTGCGGAATGCGGGTTTGTCGTACAGCGCCGTGGCGAGCACGGTGAGCGTGTAGAACCATCCTCGCGTCTGGTCGAGGCCTTCCGCAATGAACTCCGCAGGGAACCCGGCGTTAAAAACCCGCTCGTTTTCAAACGGATAGTGCAACTGCGCGTAAGGCATGGATCCGGATTCGAACCAGCAGTCCAACACCTCATCGATGCGCCGATAAGTACCCTGCTCGCCTTCAATCTGGAAACTCAACCCGTCTACGTGCTCGCGGTGCAGGTCGTCCACCCGAACACCCGTAAAGCTTTCCAGCTCGTCGCGGGACCCGATACAGATCTCGGCGCCAGTCACATCGTTGATCCAGATGGGGATGGGCGTACCCCACACGCGGTTGCGCGAGATGGACCAGTCTATGGCGCCCTCCAGCCAGTTGCCGAAGCGCCCGTGCTTGATATGGTCCGGAACCCAGCGAATCTCCTCATTGCTGCTGACAAGCCGATCCACGACTTCAGTCACGCGCACGTACCATGACGGTATCGCTCGATAGATGAGCGGCGTATCGCTGCGGTAGCAGTACGGGTAACTGTGCTGGATCACATCCTGCCGATACAGCGACCCACCGTCTTTCAGCGCCCGGATAATCTCCCGGTCGGCGTCCTTCACATACTGCCCTTCGAAATCGACCACCGGTGCCGTGAAGATGCCGTGGGGCGTCACGGGCACACTTGTGGCCGAGATGCCTGCTGCCGCACAGATCCGATTGTCGTCTTCACCGAATGCCGGGGCCTGATGTACGATGCCAGTGCCGCTGTCCGCTGTGACATAGTCATCCACCAGCACCACGAAAGCACCGTTGTCAGCTTCAGCGGCATAGTAGGGAAACAGCGGCTGATAACGTTTGCCAGCCAGGTCGCGACCTTTGAGCCTGGCCTTCACCTCGAATTCGCCGTAGGCCGCTAGCCGGTCCGCTGCCAGGTAGATATCCTTGTTCTGCTCTGGATCGTGTGCCAACACGTAGTCGATGTCCGGGCCCACGCACATGGCAAGGTTCGCGGGCAACGTCCAGGGCGTGGTGGTCCAGGCGGACAGATAAGCGTCTTCGTCGGAAAGCTCAAAGAGCGCCGTAATGGCTGGATCCTGCACGTCCACGTAGTTCTGGTTGGCCTCAAAATTGGACAGCGGCGTGCCTAGGGCGGTAGACACCGGCATGACGCGAACGCCCTGGTAGACAAGACCCCTGTCCCACAACTGTTTGACAACCCACCAAACGGACTCCATGTACCACACGTCCATGGTCTTGTAGTCGTTGTCGAAGTCCACCCACCTGCCCAGGCGCGTGATGGTGTGGCGCCACTGATCCACATAGCGTTGCACGATGGAACGGCACAGATCGTTGTAGCCCTCCACGCCCATGTCCTCCACCGCCTCGGGGGCGGACATGTTCAGCTGCTTATCGATCTCATGCTCGATGGGCAACCCGTGGCAGTCCCAACCGAATCGGCGCTGCACGTAGCGACCTTTCATCGTCCAGTAGCGGGGCACGATGTCTTTGATGGTGCTCGCCACGATGTGGCCGTGGTGCGGCAATCCGGTAGCGAACGGCGGGCCGTCGTAGAAGATATAGGGTTTCTTCTCTCGCGTGTTGTCCAGCGTCTGCTGGAATACCTGCTCACGCTCCCAGAAATCCAATATGTCGTGCTCCATCTCCACGAAGGAAAAGGTGGCGTTGGATGGTGCGGGCTCGGCCATGCTCCGACTCAGGTGCAAAAAGGCGGCGCATTGTAACGCCATTGCGCCCCGTTCCGTAGCACTCTAAGGTGCTCCGAAAACAACCTGACAAGGACAACACATGGAATTCGGCGTGGTGTTTCCCCACAACGAGATCGGGACCGACCCAGGCGCGATCAAAGCTTTTGCCCAGGGCGTGGAAGCCCTCGGTGCAACCCACCTGCTCATCTACGACCACGTGCTGGGCGCCGATCCCGACCGCCCGGGAGGCTGGAGCGCGCCCTACGATAAGGACACCGCTTTCCATGAGCCCTTCACCACCTTCGCCTTCATCGCGGGGGTGACCGAACGAATCGACATGATCACCACCATATTGATCCTGCCACAGCGGCAGACGGTGCTGGCCGCAAAGCAGGCCGCCCAGGTGGCATTGCTTTCGAACAATCGTTTTCGGCTGGGTATCGGCACCGGCTGGAACGAAATCGAGTATCAGGGCCTGAACGTAGACTTCAGCAACAGGGGCAGGCGCCAGGAGGAACAGGTGGATCTCATGCGCCGGCTGTGGACGCAGGATAGCCTGACCTATTCTGGCGAGTTCCACACTATCGATGCCGCCAGCATCAAGCCCAGACCCAGCGAGCCTATTCCCATCTGGTTCGGGGGCTCCGCCCCAGCGCTTTTGAAGCGCTGTGGCGAGTTGGGCGACGGCTGGATACCGCTGATGGGGGCCAACGATGCCGCCCGGGCTTGCATCGAGCAGATACGCGGGCACCGCGAAGCCGCCGGTCGCTCGTGGGACGGATTTGGAATACAGGCTCAGGCGCAATATGCCGGTGGGAATCCGGATCGCTGGGGAACTCACGCGGAGAAGTGGCGGACAATGGGCTGCACCCACCTGGCCATCGCAACCCACAACGCCGGCGAGACCGACGTGGACGGACACCTCAGCCGAGCAGAGGAATATCTGGGCGTCGTTCGCTAGGCAGCCGCGACGCCCACACAGGTGTGGGCTGCTTGCAACCCGCTAAATGGTCGGCTTCTAAACAGCCGCAACGCCGTTGATGCTGGGCGCCAGAGGACGACCCATGGCGTAGGATTCCAGAACGAACTCACGGATTATCGACAGACTGCCGTCACCTTGGCCGTGCTCGCGAAGCAGCTCTTTGAGCATGCCTGCTTCGATTTCTGCCTCGAACTGCGACTCGTAAGGACCCACGTCCACGCCTTCCCGGGTGTGGAAGAACCACTGACCGGCACTGAGGAATACCCGCTCGGTGCGGAACCAGGTCTTCGGCGTTTCGCCGGCACGTGATACTTGCTTTGGCATGGCATGAGCCTCGAGCAAACTCGATAATGCCATTCTCGGATTCACACGCTTTATTGTCTGTATGCGAAATGTGGTCCATGTGAGCAGAATGCAAACTCTCGAAAAATTCTAACCCATTGATTTTAATATCGTTTAATTATAAATAGCGCTAGCTCATTCCCAATCGCGACAGCATCGCCTCGGCTCGGCTCGCCAGCTTGTCCAGGTTGCCGGCAGCCAACGGCACCACCAACTGATCCACCCCCAGCTCCGCATAGGCGGCCACCGTATCCGGATTGATGGGATGGGTGCTGGGACCGATATAAATCAGGATCTCGTCGGGATCCCGGCCCGCCCGCTCCGCCAGTTCGCGCAGCCGGCCAAGGCGTTCCGAGAGGCCCTCGGGACTCAGGTTGAAGCCGTACCAGCCTTGTCCGTGGGACACCACCCGGTTCAACGCGGCGTCGCTTTCGCCGCCGAAGAATATCGGCGGGTGGGGCTGCTGAATCGGCTTGGGATTGAAATAACAACCGTCCAGGGTGACGGTATCTCCCTGGTAGCTGGCAACGCCGGGCGCCCACAACGCCTGCATTACCTCCACGTACTCCAGACAACGCCGGGCACGGGTGCGAAAATCCATATTCAGATGATCGAACTCTTCCTTCAGCCAGCCGATGCCTATACCGAAGTCCACCCGCCCCCCGGACAGATAATCCAGATCCGCCACCATCTTGGCGGTGTAGATGGGCTGCCGCTGCGGCACCAGGCAGATGCCCGTGCCCAGCCGGATTCTGGTAGTGGCAGAGGCGATGAAGGTCAGCGCCGAGAAAGGATCCAGCACGCCTTCCGGATCACCAGGGATTCGGCCGTCGTCGGAATACGGATAGGTAGACGCGTAGTCGGCCAGGAACACCACATGCTCCGGCAGCCACACTGAGTTGTAGCCCGCCGCCTCCACCAGCCGCACCGACGCCTTCATGAACTCCGGCGCCATGAAGTGATTGAACACCATGGTGGCGCCCACCTTCATGTCGCCAACGGTCAGGATCTCGCCTGGGTTATCGGTCGTTTCCGCCTCGCTCATGCTCGCCTCCTGTTACATTCCCCAGGGCGGGCGGCTGTCGCACCACCGCTCACCAAAACGCCGAGCGTAGCGGTATGATGAACCACAAACAAATGCGGCTCCGCCTTGCTTGACCCCACTCGCGCCAACCGCGCGCCCTACATCTGGTACCTGACGAGCTCGAGCTTGTGGATGGCAGGCATGAGCCTGCAGGGATTCCTGTTTACCTGGCTGCTGGTGGGCATCCTGGAACGACCCGCAGACGAGGCCGGCTTCGCGCGCTCACTAGCAGAATTCCCGCCGCTGGTGATGCTGCTGCTCGGCGGCCTGCTGGGCGACCGCTACAACGGCCGCAGCTATCTGTCGGTAATGCACATTCTGATGGCCCTGCCTCCTCTACTGGTGTGCTATGTCTACCTTGACGACGCCCTGAGCTACTGGTGGGTAGTCGCCTTCGGCATGGTCATGGCCGGCATCCAGTCTTTGAGCGACCCCGCGCGTCAGGCCATGCTGAGCCGGGTAGCCACCCTGGATCTGCAGCGCTCCGTAACCATCATGGTGATCTGCACCACCCTGGTGGGCCAGTTCGGCGTGTATCTGGGCGGCCGCCTGGAAAGTGTCGGGCTGGCCACGGTGCTGGTGTGTCAGTCGGCCCTGTTTCTCGCAGGCCTGGGGGCGGTGCGCGCGCTGCCCAGCATGCCCGCCACCCACACAGGCTCTCAGGAGCGGCCGCGCATCGGCGAAGGGCTCAAGATCGTCTGGCGCAGCAAACTGATCCGCGACCTCATCACGCTGAACTTCATCTCCAGCTTGTTCAATGCCGGCGCCTACATCATCGGACTGCCTTACATCGTGCGAGAGGTCTATCAGGGCGACGCCGCCTTCTACGCTATGGTGATGATCGTTTTCTCCATCGGCAGCATCGGCTCCAACGTGGGCCTGCTTTACTTCATGCCGCTGCGCTTCCCCGGTCGCCTGTACCTCCTGCTGCAGCTCACCCGCATCGGGGTGCTGGGCTTGCTGTGGCTGAAACCACCCCTGTGGCTGTTCTACCTGCTCATGGTGGCATGGGGGCTCAACATGGGGGTTACCACCACCCTGGTGCGCAGCACCGTGCAGGAACTGGCAGACGCAAAGTACCGATCACAGATTCTCTCCGTGCTGCTGCTGAGCTTCATCGTTTCATCGCCGATCAGCTCCATTCTGCTGGGCGTCCTGATCGCCCAGAGTTCTCCCATGACCGCACTGCTGCCGGGCATCTTCATCTCCCTGCTCATATTCGTGTTAGGGGTGATGGGCAGCGGGTTGTGGAATTACCGCTCGATCAGCGCTGACCAGAAATGAACTGGGCCACCAGGTCCGGCGCCTGCATGGGAATGAAGTGCGTCAACTCTTCCAAGAGCACATCCCGGCCGTTGGCAAAGCGTGACGCCAGCTCTTCCCAGGTGGGGGAGGCGGAAAAGTCCATCGCTTGAGCCTCGCCGAATTCCCTGGGCGGCGCGCGCAATATAGTGGTGGGGCAATCGATCTGCCCGATCCTGCGGTAAATCTCCTCACCCGCATCCGGCGTGCTGCTACCAGTGTAGATGCTTGCCTCTACCAATGGCGGACACGCCAGCACCCAGCCATCGCCTTCCGGGTCGGGCAACAGCCCATGTCGGCAGTAATCTTCCAATACCTGGGTATGCCACAGAGAAAATGGATGGCGCGAAGAAAACCGTTCCACCATTTCCTGCCAGGAATTCCAGCGATTGCGCCGACGCGACACCGGATGTTCTTCCGCGGAGCTGAATCCGCTTCGGTTCAGCTGGCGGTATACCTCCGGAGGCAGTATCACCGGATCCACCAGCAGCAAGCGCGAGAAGGCGCTGGGACGGAGCGACGCAGCGAAGGCCACGCAATGCCCTCCCATAGAGTGGCCGACTCCCACCGCACCGGCTAGCTGCAGGTGGTCGACCAGTTCGGCCAGGTCCTGGGAAAATCGGTCCCAGGTGTAGGGCCCCTTTTTGTCGCTGCGGCCATGACCGCGCATATCCACCGCCACGCAGCGATAGTCGACGGGCAGCTCGGCCACACACTGGTCCCAACAGCGGCCATGAAACCCGTTGGCATGAACCAACAGCACGGTTACAGCGGCATCGCCAGCGGGCCACTCCACATAGTGAAGGTCGATACTGGGTCCTCTAAATACTCGCTGGAGCGGTTGGCGGGTCATGACGCGCTGGGCCAGGAAAGCGCGGCATGGTAGAGCCTCGTCGACACCCCGTCCACACCGGTCCTCGATTGCCACGGGTGGAACCCAGCAGGCACGCCCAACCCGCGGTAAATTCCGGTACACTCCGCGCAAAAATCTTCCCTGGGGGAAACACGACTTGGGCGAGGCCCACAACAGCACCGCCACCAAATCGCACATCGTCTCCTCCGAGCTGGAAGCGCTCATTCTGGTGGACTCGGACGATCTGGAGGTCGGCTTTCTGGACAAAGCCGCCTGCCACGACGGCGACGGCTTGCTGCATCGCGCTTTTTCCGTGTTCATCGTCAACACGAAAGGCGAGCTGCTGATCCACCAACGGGCGGCCAACAAGCGTCTATGGCCCAACTACTGGTCCAACAGCTGCTGCAGCCATCCACGCCGCGGAGAATCCATGCAAGAGGCGGTAGCGCGCCGGTTGGAGGAAGAGCTTGGGCTACGCACCGAGCTACAATACCTGTACAAATTCGAATACCAGGCGGACTACCATGACGTGGGATCCGAGCACGAGCTTTGCTGGGTTTACGCCGGACGCACGGAAGCACAACCTATGATCAACACGACCGAAATCCGTGACTGGCGCTGGGTAGACCGCGCTACGCTGAGTGCCGAGCTGGCGCAGCACAGCGAGCGTTTTACGCCCTGGTTTCACATGGAATTTAGCAGGATCGAGCGCGACTTCCCGCGCGCACTCGAGCCCAAACAGTAGGTTCAAAGGAACAGGCCATGCCCCAATTGGTGCCGCAAATCGGAATAAGCGGATTCGCCAGCTACATTCCCAGATACCGCGTGAATCTGTCCGACTGGTGCAGATGGACGGGGGACAATTGGGACAAAGTACGCGCGGTAGTGGGCTCGAGCTTTCGCATGCGCGGACCGAACGAAAACGCCTACACCATGGCCGCCACCGCCGTGGTAAGGCTAATCGCCCAGTACGACATCGATCCCCAACGCGTCGGCTACCTGGCCCTGGGCACGGAATCCAGCACCGACAACTCCGCCGGCGCTGTCATCATCAAAGGCATGGTCAACAAAGCGCTGACGTCCAAGGGCAAAGCCAAACTCAACCGAGCCTGCGAGGTGCCAGAGTTCAAGCACGCCTGCCTTGGCGGGGTATACGCTATGAAGGCGGCAGCCCGGTTTCTCGCCCTGGACGGCCAGGGCAAGATCGCAATCGTGGTCTGTTCGGACGTGGCCGAATACGAACGCGCGACTTCCGGCGAACCGACCCAGGGAGCCGGCGCGGTGGCCATGCTGATCGAGGCCGATCCCAAGCTGCTGGCTCTGCAGCTGGCAAGCAGCGGTAGCGCCTCGGACTACCGCGGTCCCGACTTCCGCAAGCCGTTCCATCGGTTCATGCACCAGGAGCCCAGCGAGTTCGGCCAACCCCGGGATTTCCCTGTCTTCAACGGAAAATACTCCACCACCTGCTACGTGGATGAGGTGTTGGCCGCCATGCGTGACCTGTTCGCTCGCCTGGACCACCTGCCCAGCCGCTTTTTGAGAGAGCTGACAGCCACCTTCCTGCATCGCCCTTACCAGCGCATGGCGGAAACCGGCCTGATCATGAGCTACCTACTGGCCTTGGCAATCGGTGACGCAGACGATCAGGCGGAGCTTACCGTTTACGCAGCCGCGGCAGACGTGAACACCGCGGAACTGGTACTGGAACTCACCAACGAGCCCGAAGTTTTTGCCCTGGTGGAAGACGGCGAGCTTTCCAACGAGCTGTATCCCCTCGCCACCCAGACCGCCCGTTCGTTTCGTTCTTCGTCCCAGTTCCACGCGCTGATGACCGCCTGGGGCGAGTCTGAAATGCAGGACGTAGGAAATCTCTACACCGCATCGCTACCCGCGTGGATGGCGTCGGGGATCGAAGAAGCCTGGCAGCAGAATCTCGACGTTGGCGCTGGGCGCATTCTTACCATCGGGTACGGCAGCGGGGACGCCG
>CEUN01080634.1_pt1 | contig 10663 bp, 7 predicted proteins | sample 361501 | NCBI WGS metagenome assembly CEUN01 (sample SAMEA2622801, study PRJEB7988) | marine metagenome | biome: marine biome (ENVO:00000447); feature: marine epipelagic mixed layer (ENVO:xxxxxxxxx); material: "saline water (ENVO:00002010), including plankton (ENVO:xxxxxxxx)" | depth 120 m | reverse complement strand
ATAATCCCTGTATGGCCAACTCATGAAGAATAGCTTGGCCATCGCCTTGGTTCTGGGGCTTAACCCATTTGGAGTCTTCGCCGAGGATGAAGCCACACCAAAGGATCGCCTCATCGTGGAAACTCTCACCCGGTTGAAGCGTTTCGATGTTTCGGAAAACGATAAATGGAAGGGAGCAGTTGAGCGCACTGCTCGATCCTTGCGAGGGGAGGAAGGTTATTTCGAGCTAGTCGAGCAGTTCACGATCACGGCCGAAGCCCCCGAGCTGATCCGTCTTGTACAGCATGACCCTTCTTCCGGCGAAGCCTCCAAGGCGGTTCAACTGCTCTTCCGGCTCGATCAGGAAAAACTTCTTTCCAATGCCCTGGCGGCGGGACCAAAGGCCAACAGGGATGCCGTAGCCCAGCTTATTGGATTTGTGCAGACTCCCGCCGCCAAGAAATTACTCGAGTCTTATGGGGCCGGGAAACATCCTCCCGCCTCTTCTCCTGCCGTTAATCCAGCCATCTTGGCTAACACTGAGGATATTGAGCGAATAGCCAAACGGAAGGGGAATCCCGTTGCCGGAAAGGTTGTCTTCCAGAAGTTTTGCTTCTCTTGCCACAAGGCAGGTGAGGTCGGCATCGACTTCGGGCCCGGTTTGTCGGAAATAGGCAGCAAATTGCCCAAAACCGAACTATACCTTGCCATTGTAAAACCCAATGCTGGCATTAGTTTCGATTACGAAGGTTGGACCATCCAGACCAAACAAGGAGGTATCCTTGCCGGTATTATCTCGGAAAGTGATGATGTCCTGACTGTTCGCATGGTTGGTGGAGTTAGTCAGAAGATCAAAAAAGCAGATGTGTCTAAAAGGGAAAAGATGCCGATTTCCCTTATGCCTGATGGCTTGCACTTGGCGATGTCGGAACAAGAACTGGTCGATTTGGTCGAATTTCTCACCAACCTGAAATCAAAAGGAAAGTAGTGTTTGAAGTTTAGCGGTTTCCCGCTTGCCCCCTTTGCCTATCGCGGATTCCATTAAGCCATGCTCAATCTTCAAACCCTAAAGATCGATCCTTTTGCCGAACATTTGGCTTCCGGGTATGAGTCGACCTTCGGCACCTTGTATCCAGAGAAAGTTGATTTTCTTCGATTGGCCACTCATCACGCCCTTGAGAATATCGCCAACGGTGATATGCTCTATCATAACGTTGATCATACGATCATGGTTACTATGGTCGGACTAGAGATTATTCGCGGCAAACATCTCCAAGAAGGCCATGTCGATCCCGATGACGGCCTTAATTACTTGTTGGCTCTTCTTTGCCATGACATCGGTTACGTAAAAGGTGCTTGCTTGAAAGATCAGTCAGATCAAGTCGATGACGGAAATGGTGGTATGTTGGAAGTTTCCCGAGCGGGCACCTGCGCTTTGTTAACTCCTGTTCACGTCGATCGGAGCAAACAGTTTGTCCGGGAATGCTTCGATCACTCTGACTTTGTCAATCTCGACCTTGTTGCCGAATGCATCGAGCGTACGCGTTTTCCCGTTCCCGAGGGCGATGAATATCAAGGCACCGCGGATTTGCCTGGGCTCACACGAGCCGCTGATCTCGTCGGTCAGCTTGGTGATCCTGAATACCTCCGCAAGATACCGGCTCTTTTTTATGAATTTGAGGAACTCGGCCGCAACTCTGACATAGGCTGTGATTCTCCGGGTGATTTGCGCCGAGGCTATGCCCAGTTCTTTTGGGAGGTTGCCCATCGATACGTGGAAGACGCTGTCGAGTTGCTTCGCCTTACCCAAGAAGGCAAGGAATGGGTCAGCCGTCTTCACTCGCATGTTTTCGAATGTGAGCATTTTCTTGGACAGACCACCGGGGAATCAGGCCCCATCGCTTGAACGAGCGACTGATTTGACCGTGGCTTTCTTTTGGGTTAACTTGTCATTCATGAACTCAACGAAGAAAAAAGCTGTATCTCTTTGGATTCTCATTGGAGGGTTGTGTCTCTTTGCGGCAGCCGCGCCCAAAGGCAAGGACCCCGTGCAGACACCAAAGCCACCGGTGCCCAAATTCGGCTGGAATGCGGCGGACTTGGATCGCAAGTTAAAGAATATACGCGTGCCGGAACTAAATTTCTTCGAGGTGCCTTTGCCGGATGCCTTGAATGCTCTTCAAACGATGTCCGCCGAACATGATCTCGAAGCAAAAACAAATCCAAAGTTCGCTGGCTTACAATTTGTTTTGCTCACTCGGGAAAACCCACCCCCGAAGATCACGCTCAAGTTGCGCAACGCACGGTTGGGTTCGATCCTTGATTTTCTCGTTGAAGCGATTGGGTACGAATATCAGGTCCGTGATACTGCTATCGTTGTATTCAAACCAAAGCCAAGACCCGCCAAGAAACAAGCGTTTCGTCAATTGGAGACAGAGTTCTTCCATTTGAGCGAGGACATGTTTCGCCGTATGGGTGGGCGCTGAATCGGCTATAGAATTTCTCATGAAAGTTGGAACACGTATTCGTTTCACGCAATTCGCTAGGTTGCTTCTTCGCTCTGAAACTTTTTGGTTTCGCCTTCTTGGTTTGTGACTGAATGTTCTCGCGCTAATCGAGATCCCCTTGTTGTATGCAGTGCCTTTTTTTCTCGTGATTGCGCGAGAGAAAGTATTGTAGTTTGATTTAAAGCCCCATGAACCGAAAAATTCTCTGCGTAGACGACGAGGAAGCGATTTTAAAAGGATTTCGCTTACACCTGCGCAAGGATTACGAGCTTTTTACTGCCAATTGCGGCGAAGAGGGACTCACGGTTTTCGAACAAGAAAGTCCATTTGCAGTTGTCCTTTCGGATATGCGAATGCCCGGGATGGATGGGGCTGCCATGCTTTCTGCCATCAAGGAACGGGATGCTGATGTCGTGACCATGCTCTTGACTGGTCATGCGGATTTTGATTCAGCGATGGCGGCAGTCAACGACGGGCGTGTGTTTCGCATGCTTTCAAAACCGTGTCCATCGGATCGCTTGAAACAGGCATTGGAAGATGGATTGAGACAGCACGAATTGATTATTTCCGAAAAAGTGTTGTTGGAACAAACCTTGAAGGGAGCCATCGATGCATTGACTCAAGCGTTGGCCACTGCGAAACCGCTGTTCTTTGGTCGAGCGATGCGTATCCGGAGGCTTTCTTCGGAATTGGCCGAGGTTATGGGCGAGGATAATATTTGGCGTATCGAAGTTGCCGCGATATTCTCTCAATTGGCAAGCATCACTTTACCTGAATCGGTAACTGAAGACGTTTATGAGAAAAAAGCGGTCCTACCCGAGGTACAGGCTATCGTGGATCGTTTTCCTCAAGTCACGGAAAGGCTGGTAGGAAATATTCCTCGGCTCGAGGAAGTCATCGAAATCCTTAACGCCATTGAGTATAGATTAAACGTCGATCCCGACGAGGAAAGAGGCATTAAGCGGGCGGCATCCATCATCAAGGTGGCCCTAGATTACGATTACCTCATTGAAACGGGCGGCTACGATCAAGCTTTGGTAGTGGAGACTTTGCGAAGCCGAACCAACGAGTATGACAACGTCGTGACCGACGCGTTGCAGAAACTGTTCTCCGTAGCGGAGAGCAAGTATCGAATAATGGAAGTTTCCCCCAAGAATTTTGCTGTTGGCATGCGACTAGCCGAGCCCTTGAGATTGGAAAATGGATTCTTGATTGCCCCTGCGGGAACGGATGTTGATAGGAATATAATGGAAATTGTTCGCAACCACATCGCCTGTTATCAGGGGAATCCCTTTTCCAAGAAAATAAAAGTTACGGTACGGGCAGTCACCCAGACCTGACAAGACTCGAAGATTCCCAGAGGTCTACCTCATTTCTCCGACCATCTTTCATGAAAAGAAGCTTTCGGGCCAAGACCAACACCAATCCCTCCGTAGCTACTTCTTCACAAGTGGACATTGAGGCGCCTCGTCGCGAAGCTTTTAAGGCCAGCACTTTCATGATCCTCCTCAGCATCGTCGGAATGTTGGGTACCTTTGCATTGGCTTGGTTTGTTTGGTACTTGGTGGAGGATTGGAAAAATGCAGAGCACCAGCTCGAGAAAGAAAGACGTGACTTGGATGTACCTTCGCCAGTTATTGGCTCGGCTCTCGATTATTTAGTGAGTGCAAAGGAAGTTCGCTCCGCCGCCTTGCGTGCCAAGTCCGCCGGAACGAAAGAAGGCTTCGGGGACACGGATTTGAAGATCGAGGTCGCGATCAAGAAATTAAAGGAGAATCTGCTGACTTCCTCAGAATTGGAAGACTGGTATAGGGACATCATTGGACGAAATGAAAGTTCTTTGGAATCGATACGGCTCAAGAATCAAGCAGGCAAAGACATAGTTGGGACTGGCAAGGATCCAACGCAATGGGATGTTTTCAAGAGAGATTATGAACAAGAGATTTCCGAGTTGGATGAATTCCTCAAGGAACTGGAAAGTGGAACGGAAAGTCTTGAGAAAAAACGAAAAGCCGAATTGCTTGCCTTGGAGCAAGAGCATCGCCCCGAAGATCGCAGAGGGCTTTCTAAACTCATGCTTACATTTGCCGTTATCGCCTGCGGAGTGGGCCCCTTGCTTCTTGCTTGGAGTACTTATCGCATTGTCGCGCACCCGATCCAACTTCTCGCCTCGGCTGCAGCTAAATCTCTAGATCAAGGCAAACCTTTTGAGATGAAGGAAACGGGACCGGCCGAAGTGCGGTCATTGACCAAGCGATTGGGTAGTTTGGTGCAGGGTCTGGAGGAACGTGTATCGAACCGAACCGAGCAATTGCAAGCCAAGGCTGCTGAGTTGGAGCAGGAGATGAAGCAACGCAAGGAACTGGAAGGTCAGCTTGTGTTTGCTCAAAAAATGGAAGCTGTTGGACAGCTGGCAGCTGGCATTGCACATGAAGTGAACACACCGTCTCAATATGTCTGCGACAACTTACGATTTCTCAAGGATGCTGTCACCGACCTCTTGGCGGCGGTGGCTCCTACTTCCAGGGAAGGCGAAACGCCGGAGAAACCAGATGCCGAGGAACTGGAATTCCTTTCGGAAAATGCCCCAGAGGCCGTTGAACAAGCCCTTCAGGGCATGGAGCGAATTACCGACATCGTCAAATCGATGAAAAATTTCGCCTATCGTGATGCGACCTCTGAAAAGAAGCCTCAAGATCTCAATCAAGCCATCAAGGCCACCATTGTGGTCGCCACAAATGAATGGAAATACCAAGCCGATCTGCAAACCGACCTCGATGCCAACCTTCCCTTTGTCCCGTGCAACATCGGTGAGATTAATCAGGTGGTTCTCAATTTGATAGTCAATGCAGCTCATGCTATCCGTGACTCCAAAGGAGATAAGGAAAAGGGCACCATTGCTATCTCCACCCGACAATACGAAGATTGCGTCGTAATTACCATTCAAGATAACGGAGGCGGTATTCCGGAAGAGGTTCAAGGAAGAGTGTTCGAGCCCTTTTTCACAACCAAGGACGTGGGCGTAGGCACTGGGCAGGGCTTGGCCATAGCCCACAACGTTGTCACCAAATCACATGGTGGTCATCTTTGGTTTGAGACCGAGTCCGGCGTTGGAACCACTTTTTTCATTCGGTTGCCCCTAGAGGCTGCTCAGGCACCAATGGAGACCCAATCCTGAGACAAGAACGAACTGAGGTAATTCCCTCCGGCTCTTAGGTTTTTGGGTGAGCTGTTTCAGCCAATGATTTTTGTCGAAACATGCCCTTCGTTCAGGTCCACCCGCTCGGGGCGTCCCTTGTGCATGTAGACTACCTTGGTGTGATCCAAGCCAAGTAAACCAAGGATGGTGGCGTGCAGGTCATGGACATGCAATTTGTCCTCCACCGCGAACAGACCGAGTTCGTCGGTCGTTCCGACAACTTGGCCTTTTTTCACCCCACCACCCGCCATCCACATGGTGAAGCCTGTCGGGTTATGGTCTCGCCCATCACCTTTCTCACTCATGGGCGTGCGTCCGAACTCCCCGCCCCAGATGACCAACGTTTCATCGAGCAGACCTCTCGCCTTCAAGTCGGTGATCAAGCCGACGATCGGTTGATCGACGGCGGCACACAATTTGGAATGATTTTTTTCCATGTCGGAGTGGCTGTCCCACTTGCTGCCGGCTCCATGGTAAAGTTGGACGAAACGCACGCCCCGCTCGACTAATCGCCTAGCCATAAGGCATTGGCGGCCGAAGGTTTTGGTTTCTTCCTGCTCCAGTCCGTATAAGTTCTTAGTGGCTTTGGTTTCCTTGGAAAGATCCACTGCTTCAGGGGCTTCCACCTGCATGCGGGCAGCCAGTTCGTAGCTGCGAATACGGGCTTCGAGATCGGTGTTCGATGAGCGAGATATTTGGTGACGTCGATTGAGGCCTTGCAGGAAAGCAAGTTTGTTTCGCTGTCTGTCCAATGAAATATCTTTCGGGACGTTGAGATAAGAGATGGGTTCATCTCCCGATTCCAGCAAAGTGCCTTGGTAACTGGCGGGCATGAAGCCCGAGCCCCAGCATCGGGCTCCGTTGACGACCATCGCCTTGGTATCCTTGATCACTACGAAGCCCGGCAGACTTTCGTTTTCCGTACCCAATCCATAGGATACCCAAGCTCCCAGCGAAGGTCTGCCACCAAACACTAGACCAGTGTTCATTTGACATACGCCGCCGGCATGGTTGATGCCGTCCGAAACGCAAGATCGAATCACGCAAAGTTCGTCGGCAATACTGGAGTGTTTCGGAAGCCAATCGGATATCCAAAGACCACTTTCGCCATGCTGCTTCCATTTGCGCTTGGACCCCAAGAGAGGCGAATTGACTTCGCCCATGGCGGTGACAGGGCGTTCGAAACTGTCGGGCATGCGTTGTCCGGCCAGTTTCTGGAGTAGTGGCTTGGGATCAAAGAGATCGAGATGGCTCGGACCGCCTTCCATGAAGAGGAAGATGACGCTTTTGGCTTTTCCGAGGGCATGCGGTATCTTGGCTGTGGTTGGGTTGGCCGAGGTGGCGGCCAAGGCTCGTTCACCGGTCAAGGCGGAGAGAGCCACTGCTCCAAAGCCGGCTCCTGCCGAAAGCAGGAAGTCTCGACGGGAGGAAGGTAATTCGAGGCGGTTACAAGCCATTGCTCAATGAAGATAAAGAAACTCGTTGGCAGTTAACAACGCGTGACAAAAATCGGTTACCGCCGCCAGGATGCCTGAGGGTATTCCGTTTGGCGTCTTGGGCTTCTTGTGTCGTAACCAAGTAGTTCCCGTGGTGGGCCGTTCCCCGTCTTTTCCTTGGAAACTCCAGTCAATGAGCCTGTTGGGCAGGTCTTTGGGTTCGGCGATGAGCAGTTGCTCAGTGGTCAAGTTTCCAGGTGACAAGACGAGGCGAGCGAGTTGACCGTCCCAGAGATGGCCGCGCTGATCCCGACCACCGGCCAGTAGGCGAACTTCAGGTGTCTGGATACGTTTTGCTATACCGTGGTCGACTTCGGCGGTTTGGAGTTTTGCATCGGGATCGCTCAGGTCCTTGAAATGAAAGGTTACCTTCCCTTGTCCCTTTGGGTCGGTGCTTATGACTGCGGCTAGATAAACGGGTTTGCCTGTAGGAATGCGCAGATTGGAAGCGACCACTTCGTAAACGACGTCGGCCCCCACGTTTTCTCCGATCAATTGAAGAATGAAATTACGGGGTTGGTAGGCGGACTTTGCGCTGGTCACTCCGAAGGTCCAACCAGGAGTTTGATGGTTGCCGTTCCACTGGGAGATCAAGGTGTTCACGCTGGCGTCGGGATGCAGCTTGTCCAAGCTGGCGACTGCCTCGATGGTAAAGGCATCGAGATCCAGTTTTGGGTTCTCCACTTCAAGTTGTTCGAAACGACTGCCTGGTTGCAACCACAGGGCGTGTTCACCCAAGTCGAACCCTTTCACTTTTCCAAACGCTTGGGCAATGGGACGAAGCCCGTTTTCATCGGGAAACTTGTCGGGTTTTGGTTGCGGTGATTTTTTAGCAGTGGCTTCTTGGGTCGTTAGAAAATTCAACGCTTCCTCCATTTCGCGTTTAGTGGGAGGGCGGCCAAAAGCAGAGAGAAAGGCGTGGTCGACGAGTTGTGAGCTGATCCCCTTCTTTCCCTCAAGCAACTTGGTGGCAAATGCTTTAGCTCGATTCAGTGGCCAATCCCCATTGGCCAGCAAAAGCGACTGCGTCGGGGTGGTGGTTTGCAGGCGAGTGGGGGTGGATTCGAACCCCGCAGGAGAATCAAAGCTTTGCAATACTTTCTCGGGAGAATTCCTCATTTTCTTGAGGTATATGCTCCGTACGGGCTTGTCGCCATTATGGGGAGGGCCGCCTCTTTTTTCTATCAATTCACCGGAAACGGCCAACATGGCGTCGCGCGTTTGTTCGGCGGACAGGCGACGTGGTGGGAAACGCCATAAGAGTCGATTGCCCGGATCCGTGAGGTTTTCCGCTTCAGCCGGTTCACGGCGGGTGGTCTGCCGATAGGTGGCGCTGGTCATGACGAGCTTGTGCAAGGTCTTCATGCGCCAACCGTTCTCCACGAAGCGCATGGTCAGCCAATCAAGCAGTTCAGGGTGGCTGGGCGGTTCGCCCAAGGTGCCGAAATCATTGGGCGTTGGCACAATGCCTTTCCCAAAGTGACGTTGCCAGATACGGTTTACGATTACCCGGGTGGACAATGGATTGTCCTTGTTTGCGATCCACTTGGCCAAGGCGCTGCGGCGTCCCGATGTGTTTCTCATGGGCGTTATTTTCGGTGCAGGTTGACCTAAGAGAGAGAGAAAGGCGGGCTCCACTAGTGTTTTGCCCGAGCGAGAGGGTATGAAGGTGAGGGCAGCTCGTGGCCCGACGTCAGTGCTAACAAAGGCATTAGGCAAATCGGGTTTCAGACCGGCAAAGGCTTCGAGCTTCTTTTTCAGCTTTCTGTATTCGGCCAATACCTCAGGCTTTTTTTCCAATAGTTTTTCTATCTTTTGTTTGCCTGTTTGGGCGACGACTTGCCGTTCCACCAATTGGGCCAGTTGTTCCTCTTCGGGAGTTCGCTCGGAGGCGGGCTTGTGGTACATCGCCTTTACGTCGTCTGGGAATTGTCCCACCGCAAAAGCTTTCTTCCTCGCGTGAGCAGCGTCTTCGATTTTTTTGATTTTGGCTCTAAGCTCTTGGGTTTCGTTCTCCCAGATTTTCAATTTAATAAAGTCCTCCGAAGAACCAATCTTCCGGTTTTCCGGCCACCAGACCCCAGACAAAAAGCTTTGCAGTGCATAATAGTCCTTTTGCAGCAGCGGATCGAACTTGTGGTCGTGGCACTGGGCGCAAGCCAAGCCCAAGCCGAGGAAGGCTTCGCTCGTTACCTTCGTGATCTCGTTCAACATAATCTCTCTTTGCATACGCGCCTCGCGCTGGTTCCATTCGTAGACCCCGTGACGCAGGAATGCCGTGGCGATTAGGGTTTCGGGGTCGTTTGGGGAAAATTCGTCGGCGGCCAGTTGTTCGCGAATGAATTGGTCGTAGGGCTTGTCGGCGTTCAGCGATCGTATGACGTAATCACGATAAAGGTAAGCCCCGGGGCGAAAACCGTCCGCCCTGTAGCCATCGGAATCCGCATAGCGCGCCACGTCCAGCCAATGCGTGGCCCAGCGTTCGCCATAGCGAGGTGAGTTGAGCAGTTCCTCCAGAAGCTGTTCATAAGCTTCGTCTGGATTCTTTTGGTAGGCGGCGAGGAAAGTCGCCATCTGCTTTGGAGTAGGTGGCAATCCATGTAGATCGAAATAAACTCTACGCATGAGTTCGCCAGGTCGGGCTGCAGGGGCGGGGGAGAGTTTGGCCTGATCGAGTTTGCGGGCAACGAAACGATCGATTTCGTTGCGGCACCAGTTTTCTCCATGACTTGGAATTTCAGGATCAATCACCGGTTGAATCGCCCACCACGACCTGTCCTCATCGCTAAAGACATGCTCCCGACCCGACCCTTGCAGCATGCAGTAGAGGCCTAGAAATGCCAGTGCCGTTGCTTTGCGCATTATGAAAGAATGCATGGTCATTTACGTCAAACAGCGTGAAGAAATTTTATCCCACGGTCAAACAGCGTGAAGACGCCATTTCTGGTTTATGCCTGTTGTCATATCCTGTTGACCGTCGGAATCGAGTTGGCGAATGTACCAAACGTTTCATTGGGATCGAGAAGAAGCGGATAGTACTCGCCACCCATTTTTTCGCCTTTGGGCACCCTTGGGTAATTGTCTGCACCTGGAGCATTGGTTCCGTCGTCTTCGCGGTTGCTTACCACGCCATCCGCGAAGACGTTGACCAATGTGGCTCGGCGCTTCCGGTCGGAACGGTTTTCGTACGATCCATGCATCATGAGGGGATGGTGGAAGGCGGCCTCGCCCGCTTTCACCTCGACGGGGATCTTGTTATCGAAGTCAGCTACTTGTTCGGGTGTCAAAACTTCCCTCACGGCATCCATGTCTCCGGCCAAGCCCGTCTTTTCCAAGAGACCCCAACGATGACTGTCGGGCACGTAGTACATGCATCCATTCTCGATGTCCGCGTCATCCAGCCCCATCCAGCAAGTCAAATGGGCCATGGGGGTGGTCCAAGTCCAGTAGGAGTAGTCTTGATGCCACGCCACCACGCTGCC
>CEUN01169846.1_pt1 | contig 10668 bp, 10 predicted proteins | sample 361501 | NCBI WGS metagenome assembly CEUN01 (sample SAMEA2622801, study PRJEB7988) | marine metagenome | biome: marine biome (ENVO:00000447); feature: marine epipelagic mixed layer (ENVO:xxxxxxxxx); material: "saline water (ENVO:00002010), including plankton (ENVO:xxxxxxxx)" | depth 120 m | reverse complement strand
TTGTTCCCTGAAGGTCAACAAATACCAACACCGGAAACGGCTGAAACCGTGCGGTCCGAGGAAGAGTTCAAATTTGGTTATCTCGCGCGCATCTCCGAAGAGCGTGTGTTTGACCATCATGAAAGCGGGCATTACGCGGCGACACATTTTCGCTACCCGCTGATCTACGGTCCAAGACAGCTACGTCCGGCGGAGTGGGGTGTTATCCGCAGGATTCTGGACGGGCGTAAACATATTGTGTTGCCGGATGGCGGACTGACCCTGCTGACGCGTGGATATTCAGCCAACATGGCGCACGCGGTCTTGCTGGCGGTTGATCAGCCCGAGGCGTCTGCGGGCGAGTTGTACAACTGCGGCGATGTCCAGCAGTTGACGCTTGCACAGTGGGTGCAAGTCATCGCGCATTCTATGAACGTCGAACTGGAAGTACTCTCGGTACCGGGCGTGATGGCGTATGGAGCGCGCGAATTGATGATCGCTCGCAAGACTTCTCACCATCAGCTGTTTGATTTGCACAAGCTTCGGCATCAGCTGGGCTACACCGATCAAACGCCGGTTGTCGAAGCCCTGACGAACACAGTGCAGTTCTATGTAGATAACCCGCCAAACGAAGAGCCAGAGGCCAAGGCACGTCGCGAACGTCAGTACCTGACGGAAGACGCTATGGCAAACATTGTCCGGCAAGCGAATGAAGCGCTTGCGGCCGTGGAGTTTGAAGATCCAGTCTACCGCCACCCTTATGCGCATCCGAAGCAGCCGGGTAGCGGCAAAGACGAATATGGTCGCTGAAGCCCTGCAACGGGGCGTTGCCGCGCTCTGATCCAAGCCTCCCCGGGCCAAACGAACTCGGGCTAAACGAACGCGAGCTAAACGAACTGGCTACGCTAACTCGGCTGACCTAATGCCGTTTACCTAACCCGGTTTATGCGCAACAAAATGTGTGGGTCGCAAGAAGCCATCATCGATGGCGCCTTGCTTCATCTGACTGTTTTGTCGTCGGTACTGTGCCTCCTTCTCGCCGATTAACTTGGCGAGCTCTACAAAGTTGTCGCCAGCCAGGCTTTCGAGTTCTGCACGGATGGCTTGCTGATACCACTCATTGCGATCATTCATCGTGACGGAGCTGAAACCGACACCCTCCATCGCGGCGGTTGTGTGCGAGATGTCCTGCATCTTGTAGTCGAGGTGCACGTACTCGATCCACGCTTTGGCCCTTTCGGTGAACGTGCTGTCATCGCCACGTAGCCAATCGCTACCGAGGAAACGTCCGCCGGGTTTCAGCACCCTCAGTGCCTCCGCATAGAAATCCCTCTTCACGGGCATGTGTACGATCGCGTCTTTGCTGAACACCACGTCAAAGGACGCCGCAGGGAACGGCAATGGCCCAGGCTCTACCAGCTGGAAAACAATCTGGTTTGCGAGCCCCGCTTTGTTCGCCCGCTCGCGAGAACTCTCGATAAGGTGTGCTTCGACATCGACGCCAACAACTTCGGCTGCACCAAACTCCTCTACCAGCATGACCGCAATTGCGCCCAGACCGCTACCCACGTCCAGTACCCGACAACCGTCAAGGGTGACGCCTTTCATCATCTCGCGCACTTCGTCCGGTCCGCCAGGTGACAGGAATCCGTCTCCCCACATCCACTGCAGGGCAACGTTGAAATTGGGATTGTATTGTCCAGGGGAATTGGCCATGGGGTGACTCTTGTTGATGCTATTGAATGGTGGCGTTGCGCCGGAGGGTCGAGATTTTGTCGTCAGACAGACCGGCTTCACGCAAAATTTCATCGGTATGTTGCCCGAGTGCCGGTGCGTCACGAGGTGTAACTTTGGGTGCACCATGGACCCAGACCGGACTGTTGACCGTGTGGGTGGGGCCGTCCGTCGTCGGCGGTAGCGGTGTCAAGACGTCGGATGCAAACATCTGCGGATCTGCAACAACGTCTTCCAAAGTCTGCACGACGCCGGCAGTCAGACCCACACCAGCAAAAGACTCTTGCCATGCCGACCAGGGTCGCGATGCGAAACATTCATCCAGAATACCGATCAGTTCACGAGCGTGGGCGTGCCTGACTGCCCTGGTTGCGAACCGCTGGTCTTCCGCCAGGTCTGGTTGACCGATGACGCCAAGCAGCAACGGCCAGTGTTTGTCTTCAGGGTTACAGGCCAGCTGAAACCAGCGCCCGTCTTCCGCCCGGTACAGATTCTGAAGTGCGTTGGCAGCATCCTCACGCGGCGGTCTAGCCCGGTAACGGCCGCCGCACAACATCGCTTGAATCTGTAGTCCGTTCCACCACACTCCATTCGCCATAAGGGATGTCGAGACGTAGTCACCCAGGCCAGTGCGCTCGCGCTGATACAGCGCTGCCATGATGCCGCCAAACAAACTCATCGCGGTGGGATGGTCCCCCATCGCGGGTAACGATCGCGAGGGTGCGGAGTCCGGCGACGGTTTGACCATGTCCATCAAACTTGTACGTGCCCAGAGGGCCGTGCTGTCGAAACCGGTACGCGAGGCGTCTGGGCCTTGCTCACCATAGGCGCTGATCGATGCATAGATCAGTCGCTCATTTTGCGGTTGCAGGTCCTCCCAACGGATCTGCAGCCGTGCACGTACCGGCAGCGGAAGGTTGGTGACAAAGATGTCCGCTTGTTGGACCAGTGTGTTGAGTACGTCCTGGCCAGCGGGATCTTTCAGATTCAACGCCAGGCTACGTTTGTTGCGGTTGTCCAGCAGCCACGCGTAGTTAACGTCGATTTGTGGATTGTCAGGCCCTGACCGGTCTCGATAGCTGTCGCCGCGGCCCGGCGGTTCTATCTTGATCACATCCGCACCAAAGTCCGCCAGGACGGTGGCGGCCGCAGGCCCCGCAACAAAACTGGCTGCGTCTATGACCCGAATGCCAACTAACAACGACATGAGAACTTCAGCGGTGCATGGTTAACGCTACACATCAATGGCAACGTTGTATTTGTCAGCTAGCGCCAGCAGCTTGTTCCAGGTGGCGTCTTCGATATCTACACCGTTGGCGAGTCGATCCTGCCGTTTGAGATGTTCGACCTCGCCCGGGTAATAGACCCGATCAAATCCTTCAGCAGGCGGCGTGTCGTTCAGATAATGCGCGAACTCGGCGACCTCGCGCTTGAACGTTGCGAGGTCCCTGAAAGCCTCTACCTTGAAGACCGCAATAAAACAGCCGTCGTTGTGTCTTCCTGTTGGCTCCACACCAAACCCAAGACCGGTTAGCAATGCGGACAAGATTTCGACCATGGAAGCCAATGCGTATCCTTTGAAGCCTACATCGCCGCCGAGCGGTAACAACGCACCGCCGTTGCCGAGTACCGACGGGTCCGTCGTGGCGCGCCCTTGCGCATCGATCACCCAGCCCTCGGGTACCTGCTCGCCCCGCGCCTGTGCAAGTTTGACCTTGCCGGCAGCGGCGGCGGCCGTGGACAGGTCAAAATACAACGGGCCATCCAGGTCGGAAGGCACCGCGATGGAAATTGGATTCGTGCCGAGGCGCGCCTCACGCCCTCCAAACGGCGCAACCGCTTTGGGGGCGCGGCCCGAATCAGCAGTCATCAAGCCAATCATGCCTTCCTCGGCAGCCATCAACGGGTAGTCGGCCACGCGCCCAACATGCCCTTGTCTGTAGACTGTCGCTGCCGCAACGTTCTGCGTGCGCGCTTTTTCAATCGTACGACGCATCACGTCCTCGGTGACGACATAACCGAAACCCCAGTTGCCGTCGACCACCGTCGTGGTTGGAGTGTCGGAAATGATGTCGATCGGCGCGCCTGGCACGATGTGCCCTTTTTCGATGCGGTCGATGTACGACGGTATCTGGATGATTCCGTGCGAGTCGTGACCTGTAAGGTTGGCCTCTACGCTGTGGCTGGCAACGATCTTCGCCTCAACGGCAGGCGCTCCGGCGCCGGCCAGCAGGTCGGTTGCAATCTTTTTGACTTGGTCGGCTTGTAGACGCGGCATAAGGCTACTCCTCGGTCCTAATCCAGGTTGGTCTTCCACGCCCCGATATCGGGACGGTTCAAGCCCAGGTGATCCCGCAACGTTGGGCCTGTGTAGTCCTTGCGATAGATGCCCCGCCGTTGTAACTCGGGGATGACGTACTTGACGAAGTCTTCGAAGCAGCCGGGTTGATGGGTCGGACCGACGACAAAGCCGTCACATGCTGGCGCGCTGAACCACTCTTCCATCTGGTCCGCGATCTCCTTGGGCCCGCCAACCCACGGGTCCCGCAACAATCCCCTGCCGGTCACTTCCATGAAGTCCCGCACAGTCGGGTTCCTGTCCACCGCTTGCCAGACGCGGTCGCGCATCGACTGCATACCGGCGATTCCATGCATTTCCTCGTCCGAGAATGCTTCGTCGATTTCTTTGCTGGCAAAGTCGAAATTCAAGGCCTCGGACAGCAGCGATAGCTGATCCATTTCGTTTGGCAACTTCTCGTATGCCGCAACCTTGTCTTCAGCTTCCATCTTCGTGGCGCCCACAACCGGATAGAAGAGATTGGCCAACAACATGCTGTCGGGATCACGCCCCAACGCAGCCGCTGCTTCTTTCTGTGCTTTGTAACTCTGCTTGCCGCGCTCGATGTCGTGATACGCGACAAACAACAACTCACCCCAGCGAGCCGCGAACTGCTGACCTCTTCCACTCATGCCTGCCTGCATGACAACCGGGTGGCCTTGTGAGGAGCGAGGCACCGTAAACGGGCCACGCGATGACATGAACTCACCCTCATAGTCGAGGCGACGAACCTTGTCCGGATGCGCGTAGAGGTTGTTGGTTTTGTCGGCCACGATCGCGTCATCGTCCCAGCTGTCCCAGTGGCCAAGTACGATCTGCATGAACTCGTCTGCGCGGTCATAGCGGCGGTCATGTTCCATCGCGCCATCGCGCCCCATGTTCAAGGCCTCGTTATCGTTAACCGAGGTGACGACATTCCAGGCCGAGCGGCCTTTGGTCATCAGGTCTACGGTCTGGAACACGCGCGCGACATGGAACGGTTCGTAATAGGTTGTCGAATAGGTGGCACCCAGACCCAGGCGGTCTGTTACAGCTGCCATGGTCATCAAACAGGTGATCGGATCCATCTTCACGCAGCGGATGCCGTTTTGCACAGTGTGTGCGTGGTCACCGCCGTACAGGTCCGGCATGGCCAGACGATCATCAAAAAAACCGACGTCGAACTTGCCTTCTTCCAGTACGCGAGCAATGTGCTGGTAATACTCGGGCGAATAAGAATCCGTGCGAGCGTCTGGATGTCGCCATGCAGCCGGCAGGGTCGTACAGTTCTGTGCTTGTAGGAATGCAACGAGATGGATCTGGCGCATATTCAGTTAAGTTCCCGTGTTCGGATAGCCCAAATGTTCAAAAGCGCGGTAGTTCAAAAAAACGGTTGTGAAGCAAGAGTGATGGCCCAGGGCGCTTGCTTCAGTAAGGCGCAGAGCCGCGCACAACCGTGCGATGGAGCACGCGTCGGTGCAGATCCATGTCGTAGTTGGCGTCCGCACGATGCATCAGGCTACGGTTGTCCCACATAACCAGGTCACCAATGCGCCACTGGTGTGTATATACATGCTCGGGTTGTGTTGCGACTTTCGTCAGGTCCTGCAAGAGCGCAACGCTGTCGTCTTGCTCCAGACCTACCACGTGAGAGACGTGTGTGCCGATGTACAACAACTTTCGGCCCGTCTCGGGATGTGTACGCACCAACGGATGGACAACTGGCGGGCGGTCCCGTTTCTCTTCCTCCGTAGCGGGGCGGTTACCCGTATTGATGCGGCTAGCCTCCCAGCTGTGCTCCAGTTGCAGCCCAGAAAGCTCTTCCTGCCGCTCGCGTGGCAGTGCTTCGAATGCCATGTGCAGGTTCGCGAACTGTGTATCCCCACCGCGCGGTGGGATCTCAACCGCGTGCAGCAGCGTCGCGAACGACGGTTTGGCGTGATACGACTTATCCGTATGCCAGTAATAGTTACCGTGCGAATAGGGCCTGGACGTTGGATTACCGTCTGTATCCAGGTTGGAAATGACGTGTACAAGTGGCGCTTTTTCGCCATTCGCCAGGCGAATCACGTGTTCTTCAATCTCACCAAAGCGGCGCGTGAAGTTGAACTGCGCGTCTTCTGACAACGACTGGTCACGAAACACCAGGATATGGTGCTCCAGCAGCGCCGCGTTGAGCTCCGCGATGATGTTCTCGTCTAATCCAACAGACAAATCCAGGCCGATGACTTCGGCCGCGGCGACAGGCGAAAGCCGCCGCACTTCGAAGTCGACTGCAACCGTCATGTGCGTTACTCATCGTCGTGTGCAAACACCCCGATTTTTACACGACGGCATCAAAAGCGCTGAACGCCATGTTTATGTTTGATAGCCCTAACTGGTCTGGCCTTGGTTGCTCCGCCTACAGCCAGTCGTACGTTTTCGCGTGGCGTTGTTCAAACTCGTCAAACTGCGCGTCGTACTCTCGGGTCATCGCGATATCGTCCAGTCCGTTCAACATGCGGTGCTTGTCGAATGCGCCGATCTCAAACGTGTGGCGTTGACCGTCTGGCCCAATCACCGTCTGCGTTGCGAGATCAACCGCAATCTCGGCGCCGGGTTTTGCATGCAGCGCGGCGCGCATGCCATCACAGATCTCGCGGTCCAGGACAACCGGGAGCACACCGTGTTTCAGGCAGTTGTTGTAGTGGATGTCGCCAAAGCTTGGCGCAATGACGCAGCGGACGTCATTTGCCACGAGCGCGTAGACCGCATTCTCACGTGACGAGCCGCAGCCCCAGTTCAGGTCAGCTACAAAAATTTGACCACGACGGAACGGTTCCTGGTTGAAGATAAAGCCCTCGATCTCGGCGCCGGAGGCGTCGTAGCGGAGGTCGTGGAAGAGATAGCGTTCGAAACCGCCGTCTTCGGGTAACTGGCGCAGGAAGCGCGCCGGAATGATCTGGTCCGTGTCGCAGTTGACGATATCAATTGGAACCGCGATCGCGCTTAATTGCGTGAATGCTTGCATGGTTATTGAGCCTCCAACTTGCGAACGTCGGTGAAGTGTCCCGTCACCGCGGCTGCGGCCGCCATCGCCGGGCTGACAAGATGGGTACGTGAACCCGGCCCCTGACGTCCACGGAAATTGCGGTTACTGGTTGAGGCGGAGCGTTCGCCCGGCTTCAACGTATCACCGTTCATGCCAACGCACATGGAGCATCCAGGCAGACGCCACTCAAAGCCGGCATCCATGAATATCTGATCCAGTCCTTCTGCTTCCGCTTGTTGTTTGACGAGACCGCTGCCCGGTACCACCAGGGTTGGTACTTTCGCCTTGCGACCGCGCGCCACGGCTGCAGCAGCACGCAAGTCCTCAATACGACTGTTCGTGCACGCGCCAATAAATACCTTGTCGACGCCAATCTGGTAGACGGGCATACCTGCCTCAAGACCCATGTATTCGAGTGCGGCGCTCATTGAGGCGCGGCGATCAGGGTTTGACTCGTTCTGTGGGTCCGGAATGACTTCCGTGACCTGTACGGCGTCCTCGGGGCTGTTCCCCCATGTCACCATCGGCGCAATGGCGTCGCCATCGATAGTGACTTCGCGGTCGAAAACGGCGTCCGCATCGCTTGGTAACGTCTCCCAGAACGCGCAGGCTTGATCCCATTTTTCGCCACTGGGTGCGTATGGCCTGCCGCGGATGTAGTCGATGGTTTTTGTATCTGGCGCGACGATGCCACAGCGGCTGCCTGCTTCGATTGTCATATTGCAGAGCGTCAGTCGCCCTTCGATCGACAAGCCTTCAATCGCGGTGCCGGCGTATTCGATAGCGTACCCCGTGCCGCCTGCGGCGCCGATGGTGCGGATGACGGCGATGATCACGTCCTTTGCCGTCACGCCAAAGCCGAGTTGCCCGGTGACATTGATGCGCATGGTTTGCGGTCGACGCTGCCACAACGACTGAGTGGCCAACACATGCGCAACCTCAGAAGCACCAATACCGAATGAGATGCAGCCAAGTGCCCCGTGTGTCGACGTGTGCGAGTCACCACAGACCATCAACAATCCTGGTAGCGTGATGCCCTGTTCAGGCCCTACAACGTGGGCGATACCCTGGCGCTTGTCGCCCCATGGGAAAAGGTGCACACCAAAGTCGGCTGCGTTGACGTCAATGGCTTTGACAATCTCGAGCGCGCGCGCGTCTTCGATGGAATCCAGCGAGGCGGTATGTGTCGGTGTGTAGTGATCTGGCGTCGCGTACGTTTGTTGCGGGCGGCGCACCGACAGATTGGCCGCGCGCAGTTGTTTAAAGCCGTTAAAGGAACCGTCATGGCACAGGTGTCTGTCGATGTACAACAGCACCTGCCCATCATCACGCTCGGTGATGACGTGGTAGTCCCAAATCTTGTCGAATAATGTTTTGCCTGCCATGAACAATCCTGCGTAACTGGGTTAGAGTGCCTCCGGTCTAGGGCACCAATATCACTTTACCGACGATTTTGCGGCTGTTCACGTCGGCCAGCGCTTGTGACGCATCCGCCAACGCGTAGTGTTTGGGTTCTCGTGGCGCCAGAGCACCGCGCGCAAACAGCGCATTGAGCTCGTCCATCAGTTCTGTTTGCATCGCCGGGTTCCTGGTGCGCCAGCCGCCCCAGTCGACGCCAACCACCCTGCGGTTGCGCAACAGGATTTGATTGGCGGGCAAACGTGGTATCGCGCCGGCAGCAAACCCGATGATCAACAACACACCATCGTCCGTGAGCGCCCGTAGTCCAGCCTCGGCGTAGTCGCCGCCAAGCGGGTCATAGACCAGGTCCACGCCGCCGCCGGAAAGCTCGCGCGCTTTTGTTTTCAAATCCTCTTGCCCGTAGTTAATCAACGCGTCCGGTTGGAGCGCTGCGCAGGCGTCGAGTCGCTCGGCTGAAGAAGCCGCAGCGATCACACGCGCGCCCAGCGCTTTACCGACGTCTACGGCGGCGCGTCCCACGCCACCAGACGCGCCTAACACCAGCATCGTATCGCCGGATGAGATATGAGCTCTTCGCGTCAGCGCAAACAGTGCTGTGCAGTAACTCTGTACGAAGGTTGCTGCCTGACCATGGCTCATACCGGCGGGCAACAAGAACACTTTGGACGCGTCGATACATACCAGTTCAGCGTACCCCCCGCCGCGCAAGCCACAGGTGGCGAACACTTTCTGACCGGGGGACACACGGGTGATGTTGGCACCCACTGCGCTCACGCGCCCAGAAATTTCAAAGCCCGGTATATGTGGTAGCTCCGGTTTCAGTTGATAACGACCGGTGACAATCAGGCCATCGACAAAGTTGACGCCGCAGGCGGCTACTTCGATAAGCACGTCGTTATCGCTCAGGTCGGGCGCGGTTACCTCTTCAACGGCCAATGGGGCGTTGAAGTCCCGGCATACAACGGCGCGCATCAGCGGCCCTTGAACACAGGCGGACGTTTCTCGCGGAAGGAGACGCGGCCTTCTTCACCGTCCTCGCTGTTACGTACTCTTAACAGTGTTTCGCGCGAGACCGCGCCCGCCTCAGCTGGACTTCTATTCATGGTTTGCATTGAAAAGGCTTTCAGCGTGCTGAGTACCAGCGGCGCCGACCGGGCCAGGATGGCTGCATCTTCCAGAGCGGAGTTCAACTCTTCTCCCGCGGGCACTACACGATTGACCATGCCCACTTCGTAAGCGCGTTCCGCGCCCAGATCGCGCCCCAGCATCATGAATTCCATTGCAATCTTGTGCGGAATGCGCGCGACCGAACTGGCGATCAGGCCACCCGTGAAGCCGAGCTGCGCTTCAGGATACTTAAACGTGGTGGTTTCAGAGGCAACCACGATGTCACACATCTGCACGATGCAATACGCGCCGCCGATGCACCAACCGTGGACCGCCGCGATGATTGGTTTTGAAACCTGCACCCCTACCCCTGGCACGCCTTGCCACATCTCTGCAGGCGGGTCCTTGATATCTGCGCCGACGCTCCACGCGCGATCGCCGGCCGCGTGCAACACGGCGACACGATCGTCCGAGTCCTCAAAGCGGCGATAGGCGGCCTGTAAGTTCACGATCACGTTTTCGTTCAGCGCGTTCATACGCTCCGGGCGGTTTATCGTGATGGTCGCAATGTTGTCGTTGGACGTGTAGGTCACTTCGTCGCTCATGGCTGTTCCTTATCAGTGAAGAGTTGCGGGTTTAAAGAGACGGGCGGCCCGCGGGCCCTCGATACGTGCGCTCAACTTTTGCGACACGCAGCTCATAGTGTTCGTACCAGCGTTCCATGCCTAGCTTCTGCGCGGCGAGGTGCTCAGTTTTCTGCTTCCATGCCGCGACCCCGGCCTCGCTGCGCCAATAGGAAATCGTAATGCCCAGTCCGTCGGGGCCGCGCGTACTTTCGATGCCCAGAAAATCCGGTTCGAGAGCGGCCAGTTCAACCATCTTTCCTGCCATCTGCGCATAACCGGGTGCATCAGGCTGTTGCAGTGAGGTGAACAACACCGCGTAGTACGGAGGCTCGGGCGTGTTTGCGAATCTGTTGTCCATCAAACTCTAGTCCGTCAATGGGAACCATTTGTAGCGTCATTTCGACGTCGTCTGTCTGGAGCCGTCAAGGCTCGTATGTTGCGCCCATGAGCGT
>CEUN01013387.1_pt1 | contig 10684 bp, 10 predicted proteins | sample 361501 | NCBI WGS metagenome assembly CEUN01 (sample SAMEA2622801, study PRJEB7988) | marine metagenome | biome: marine biome (ENVO:00000447); feature: marine epipelagic mixed layer (ENVO:xxxxxxxxx); material: "saline water (ENVO:00002010), including plankton (ENVO:xxxxxxxx)" | depth 120 m | reverse complement strand
AGCGAAATCAAAGTCGATTGCAGGCTGGAACGTTTGCGCCCGTAAAGACGTTCGAGACAGCGCTCGAGTTCGGCATCGCTCGCACCGCTGGAAACAACGGGTGGGCTCCTTGTTTCCTTTGTTTCCGCTGGTGATGCGCTGGTGGTGACGACCTTTTCGTAATCGCCAGTGGTGGCCTTGTTGACGTTCTCCTTGAGGGCATCGCGCTCGGCGCGCGTGCGGGCAAGTTCTTCGCGCATCTTCTTCATGCGCTGTTCCATGTCATCGATGCGAGAAGCAAACTCCGACCGCGGTTGAGACTGGGCGATGATCTCGTTCGCCTGCGTTTCGTTCGAAGTGGTAACGGTCTCGTTGGTCGTTATTTCGGTGACGCCGGGAGTGATGGTCCGCATCTCAGATGACCCGGGCATGGAATTGAAATCAACATGAGAGTGACCGGCGGACTCGGTGATGACGCTGGTGGTCACAGGTTGGGCGGCTGAAATCGTCGACGTGGCAACGCGGGTGGATTCCAGTTGCGAGACCTTTGCGTTGAGATTGGCGATTTGGGATTCAAGACCGGCGATACGTTGCTGGTATTCCAGCTCCCTGGTGGATGGCACCTCGGTGATGATTGTCCGGGGCGTGGGTGCAGGAACTGGACCGGGCGCAGAAACAACGGGCGTTTCGATCGCGGCTGTTGCCGTCGCGGCCGGTTGATCCAGGGAATCGCTGGAAGCAATCCAAGTCACGTTCCTCGGCTGGGTCATTTCTGGGACGGTCGTCGTGGATGCGACCTGAATGGTCGTGGCCGCAGTCGTTCCCAGGTAGGCGCTCTGTGCGAGGTTGCCTCGGAACTTGGCCCACACACCGGGAGCGAGCACGGAATCACCTTGGACTGCATAGAAGCGTTTGTTCCATGATCCGAAGAAGATTGTTCCATCCACGCCAATTGCCGGTGAAGCGGTCACAAGATTGTCGGTGACGAATTCCCAACGTTTGTTACCCGAAGGGTTCAGCGCATAAACGCTGTGATCGTATGAACCAAAGATGATCGTTCCATCCACCGTGATTGCCGGCGTGGACCGAATCTTTTCGCGCGCGGCAAAGGTCCATTTCTTGAAGCCGTCGGAAGCGAGGGCGTAGAGCATCTTGTCATCCGATCCGAAATAGATCGTGCCATCCGATCCGATGGCGGGAGAGCCTCGGACCGGTGCTTCGGTTGCATAAGTCCAACGCTTCTGGCCGCCACTTGTGAGCGCGTAGAGATGACCATCGAAGCAACCGAAATAAATCGTTCCGTCGTGTCCGATGGCGGGCGATGAGATGATCATCTTGGGCGCCTTGAAAGTCCAACGGCTGTTTCCGTCCGGCGCGAAAGCGTGAAGCTTTCCATTGCGCTCCGGAACGTAAATGGTCCCATCCCGGCCCACTGCGGGCGAACCCACCACGGCATCGTCGAGCGACACGTCCCACCACTTTGTTCCATCGGGACGCACCGCAAAGAAGCGACCGTTTTTGGTGCCGAAATAAAGGACGCCTCCCGCACCCACTGCGGGCGATGCCAAGACTGCGCCATCGGCATTGAAGCGCCATCGCTCGACCCCGCTCGGCTCGATGGCGTAGATGTGCGAATCCGATGATCCGATGTAGACGATCCCATCCGGACCGATGGCCGGTGACGATACGATCGGGCCTTGCGTTGGGAATTCCCACTTGCCTTCGCCGTTCGAATAGAAGGAGTAAAGTTTTCCCGCATCCGTGCCGAAGTACACAATTCCATTGTGTGCCACGGCCGCCGAAGACTGGATGGGGGTACCCGCGTAAAAGTCCCAAAGCTTGGTCCCCGCCGGCTGGTCAAACGCACTCAGCCCGGCGAACGCCAGAAGCGCCACGCCGAGCACCGCAAGTTTACGGGCATGGCGGAGGATGAACGAACGTGGAAATTGAGTTCTGGATTGCACCGAATCGGCATCTATTACTCAAGGAAAGTGCCTGCAATTCAAGTATTTAAAGGCGTTTTACGGGTATGGGGAGGAGAGAATCGGCGGCCGGACGTGAGCGTAAAAACTCTTCCGGAAGCTCCAAGCGCCAGATTCCAATTAGAATTTCCAACGGCTTTGACTGAAGCTTGGAGCTTGAAGCTTATTTGAGGCTTGGGTTTTGGAGCATGGAGTTTTTGCCGTCACGTCTGGCTGCTTGTCTCGGATGACTCACCCCGCAGCCGGATCAGTAATTCCAAACTGTAGCTTCGGCTCGTTGGCGACGTTCACATTGCCCCACCACATGCGAATCAGTTGGCGCACCTGTCGGAAGCCCGTCCCCTCGGCAAGTGCCATTCCAGCCTTGTTCGAATCGGGCAAATCCCAGAACGAGCGTCCGCGAACCCGTTCGAGGATTTTTCGCGTGATCAACAGCCCACCCGCTTCGTCCTGCGCCACGATCGGTCCGACGTAATTCGCGCGCATGCCTTCGCGCGCCATTCCAAAGGCCACGGGTTGGCGCCGGTCGTCCAGTTCCACGCTGACGATCGCGGAGCGTTCCGCCAGTCGGTTCCGCCAGGCGTCACGATTTGCGCCGAAGATCTCGGCATCGAAGGGGACGCTTTCGGGAAATGGATCACGCAAGAATTCCAGATCGGCGTCCATGTCCGGGTCGCGTTCCCATCGATGAAGTTCCCACTCGTCGGCAAAACCCAGACGTTCGTAGACCAAGCGGCCTTCCGGTGTCGCATCCAGTTTGATGCATTTGACGCCCTCGTTTTCCAGATACCGCATGGCATGTTCCATCAATGCAGTGGCAATGCCGCGCCGACGATAATCGGGATCCACCAACATCATTCCGATCCAGGCCAGGTCCGTTCCGTATGAAGTCGTGGTGATCGTGCCCACCACCTTGCCGTCCCACTCCGCGACGAAGCATCCGGAAGGTTCGTATTCCATGAAGCGTATCCAATCCGTGCGGGTCTGGTTCCAGCCGGCAAGATTGCGAAGCCGATCGGCGTGAACCAGGTCGGCCGTCTGCAACAGGCGGATTTGCAATTGGCCCGGCACTCCTTTGCTGCTTTGATCCATGCCCGTTCATCATGGCCTATCACATCGAATCCATCGAGGTCTTTGTCCGCGAAACGCCTCCGGGCCGCATGGCGTTCCTCATTGGCAAGCAGGAGGGAAACAAGCCACCACCGAAACGCCGGCCTCGCGGCATACTCATCTGCCGGATGAATATTACCGACGACCGGGGCCGCAAGAGCTGGGGTGCATCCGGCGATCGACCTTCGTTTGGCTGGCTCGACAAACGAAAGAAATACGGCAGCGAACAAAAACTCGCCCGCCTCTTCGCCCTGGTAAACTCCGCCCGCAAGGTCTGGCTGGACAGTCCGAAGTTCGAAACGCCCTTTGCGCAATGGAAGAAGTGCCATGCCGAAATCCAAGGCATCGGCAAAACGACCGATCACGAAAGCCTCAGCTCAAGTTATGCCTCGGCACTGTTCGAACGCGCGATGATCGACGCCGTTTGTCGGCTGCATGGGGAATCGGTGTTCGAATTCCTCAAGCGCGACCGGCTGGGTTTGCCGGTTGAGACTCTGTTTCCGAAGTTGCGCGGCACGCGACATCCGCGCCTGCTTCCGCGCCGTTCCCGGACGTCCTTCTTCATTCGCCATGCCGTGGGTCTGGGTGACCCGATCATCGCCTCGGATCAACCCGCCGAGAAACGCATCAACGATGGCGAACCGGAAACCCTTGAGGAGTACGTTCGCCATGATGGCCTTCGTTACTTCAAGGTGAAGATAGCCGGCGATCCCGATGCAGATATCGAACGTTTGGATCGAATCTGGGACGCCGTGGTCAAAGCCGAAGACCCGGTTGTGACCCTCGATGGCAATGAAAGTTCCGCAGACATCGACGCGTTCGCGAAATTCGTCGAGCGCTTTGAAAGAGAGCTGCCCGGTCTTTTCCAACACACCGCGTTCATCGAGCAACCCCTCACCCGCGCACTGACGCACGACCCTTCAACCGCGGGAACGATCAAGCGGCTCGCGAGGAAGAAACCCCTGGTCATCGATGAGGCGGACGGAAACAGGATGGCATTTCCGAATGCGGTTCAGATCGGCTACGCGGGTGTTTCCCACAAAAACTGCAAGGGCTTCATCAAGTCGATGCTGAACAGTATCTTCTGCCGCATCCGATCAAACGAAGGTCGTCCCTTGTTTCAAACCGGAGAAGATCTTTCGCTGATGCCTCTGGTCCCGATCCAGCAGGACTATGCGGCCCTCGGCGCGCTCGACATCGCTCATGCCGAACGCAACGGTCACCATTACAGTTTCGGAAACGGACACCTGACCAAGGAAGAAAAACGCCTCGCACTCAAGCATCATCCCGACATGTACGTGGAACGCCGCGATGAGGTCTTCCTGAACATCCGCGATGGCCGAATCAATTGTGAGACCCTCCAAGGCCCCGGCTTCGGTGTGCGATTTGAACCGGACTGGTCGAGCATGACCCCGCTCGATAAGTGGACGCCCGTCTGGTGAGGGACGAATCAGTATCGGGTGACCACTTGATAGCGGGGTTTCAGGGTGGGATTGAAGAATCGGCTCAATTCTACACATGCCGCAACAGCGCCGCGGTAGCGTCTTGGACTACCACTCTTCAGATTATAGGAGATGGACTTACACCCGGCGCGGCGAATCCGTTGCGCAGACTTGATCCAAGTCCCAGATGTCTTCACCGAGTGAACCAGAAGCCCTGAGTGCGAACGGCAACATGCTGGTTTACACCACGGAACGGACCGGTGCGGGTTGGAAACGCCGGATGTTCGGACGGCTCCCTGTTCCGCTGAATCTCGGACATGTCCCGGCGAACAGCCAGCGGGACGAGTTCTGGGTGTTGAGCACGACCAACGCGGATCATCGCATTCCGGTTGCGCTGGTGCGCGTGGCCGACCCGGACAAATGGGGACGCGGAAGCTATCAGAGTCCGAAGGGAACACGCGTCAAGATGAGCGACCTATTGGAACAACGGACATTTCGCGGACCGGCCGCGCAAGGACCGGTGGTGATCAACATCGATTCGTCCTCCGCAATCCGAGTGGACAAAGACCGGCACAATTTCGTGTCGTGGCTCGATGAAGAACACCTTGTAACCCTGAACGCAAGCAAGGATCTGATGGTGTGGGATATCGACACCGACACGGTCAGCACGGTCGTTTCGACAGCGGACATGCATGACTTTATGAAGACCAACAAGTTGACGCATGAGGGTTGATACTTCGGAGGTAACACCATCGGAACCAACGCAGTCGTCTTGTCCTCCTGCGAACTGGTGCCTGCAAAACCAGGTGGAAACCGGATGCACTGTTACAACTGGATGGCCGCTTTTCACTTTGGAACCAGCAACCTCATGCTGCTGGCGACAAACCTGCCCAGCAGGATGAACGAGCTGATCAACAAGCGATTGACTCATCTGCTGTTTGTCGAAGAAAGAGGCCCTGTGCGGACTTATGAGTTCGCCACGGGGAAGACGATCCTGATCCTCGATCCGTCCCCACACTGGTTTGGGGCTTCGAAGATCATCGACGACCGGGTGGTATTCGTGGAAACGAATACCTTGTGCTCAACGAAGTTGGATGGAACGGATCGGAAGAAGTTGTTTCCTCCAGATTGAGACGGTCCGCAGAAGCTCCAAACTCCAGTCCGAAGCGATGGCCCGGTCATTCGATCTGATCAATGCCAAAGCGAATCAATGCAACGGGGCTCAGATTGAATCCTGGAGCCTGAAGCTTATTTGAGGCTTGGAGTTTGAATTCTGGGAGTTCAATCGAACGCCCGATCCTCAAGGAACGCTGCATGAACGGCCTTCAATGCGCGTTCGGAATCGTCGAGGTTGATGACGACGGAGATCTTGATTTCGCTGGTGGAGATCATGCCGATGTTCACGTTCTCGCTGGCGAGGGTTTCGAACATCTTGGAAGCGATGCCGGAATGGCTGCGCATGCCGACACCGACGATGGAGAGCTTGGCGACGTTTTCGTCGGTGGCGACTTCATTGAAGCCGATGTCGGATTGCAGGCCTTCGAAGAGTTGCTGGGCCTTCTTCAGGTCCGCCTTCTCGACGGTGAACGAAACGTCGGTCGACGCCTCGTCCGCATGGCTCGTGTTCTGCACGATCATGTCGATGTTCACCGCGGCATCGGCGAGTTCCTTGAATATCCGCGCGGCCATGCCGGGATGGTCGGGCACGGCGACGAGGGTGACTTTGGCCTGATTCTTGTCGAGTGAGGCTCCGCGTACGACGACACCTTCCATATCTGTGGTTTCCTCTTTTATGATGGTTCCGGGATTGTCATTGAGACTGGAGCGGACTTCGAAGACGACTCCAAATTTCTTGGCGAATTCCACCGAGCGGGACTGCATGACCTTCGCGCCGAGGCTGGCGAGTTCCAGCATTTCGTCGTAGGCGATTTCTGTCAGCTTGCGCGCATCGGGAACGACGCGGGGATCGGTCGTGTAGACGCCATCCACGTCGGTGTAAATCTGGCAGAGGTCGGCCTTGATTGCCGCGGCAAGCGCGATGGCTGATAGATCCGACCCCCCACGGCCGAGGGTGGTTATGTTTCCTTCGGGGGTCTGGCCTTGGAAGCCGGCGACGATGACGACATTGCCGGCATCGAGCGCCTCGTGAATCTGCGCGGGTGAGATGTCCTGGATCTTGGCCTTGGTGTGGACGGCATCGGTCTTGATACCGGCTTGGGCGCCGGTGAAGGACACGGCTTCGATGTCCATGGCGTGCAGGGCCATGGCGGTGAGTGCAATGGTGGTTTGTTCGCCGGTGGCGAGCAGCATGTCCATCTCGCGCTCGGTGGGAATGGGCATGATGTCGTAGGCAAGGCCGATGAGATTGTCGGTCACGCCCTTCATGGCGGAAACGACGACCACGACCTGGTCGCCCTGATCCCGGTACTCCTTGATGCGCCGGGCGACGTTTTTGATGCGATCCGTATCCGCGACGGATGAACCGCCGTACTTTTGAACGATCAGTGCCATCCCCTACAGTCCGATCACCTTCATTACCGCTTCGCGGGTGGCTTCGACGACGGTGGGTTCGAAACCGGCGTTCTTGATGGCGTTGTCCGGATCCTTGAGGCCATGCCCGGACATGGTGGCGGTGACGACGCTGCCATCGGGAATCATTCCCTCGGCGTTCGCCTTGATGACACCGGCAAGTGATGCCGCGCTGGCAGGTTCGACGATGACGCCGTCACTGGTGGCGACGCGCTTGTACGCAGCGAGGATTTCTTCGTCGGTCACCTTGTTGATGTGTCCGTTGGATTCCGCGATGGCCGCCTGGGCGCCGTCCCAACTGGCGGGGTTTCCAATGCGGATTGCGGTCGCGACAGTGTTTGGCTGCTCGACCGGTGCGCCGTCCACAATCGGGGCTGCGCCGGCGGCCTGGTATCCGAACATACGGGGAAGACGATCGGAGAGCTTCACGGAGAAATACTCCTTATAGCCCTTCCAGTACGCGGTGATATTTCCGGCATTGCCAACGGGAAGGAAGTGGAAGTCAGGCGCGCGTCCGAGTTGGTCGCAAATTTCGAAGGAGGCGGTTTTTTGTCCTTCGATGCGGAACGGATTGATGCTGTTGACGACCTCAACTTTTCCAGTTTCGCCGAGTTCACGAACGATGCGGAGGGCTTCGTCGAAGTTCCCTTCGATGGCAACGGTCGTTGATCCATAGAGAAGAGCCTGCGCAAGTTTGCCGACGGCGATGTTGCCGTTGGGAATCAGCACCACGCACTGCATCTTGGCGCGTGCGGCATAGGCGGCAGCAGCAGCAGAGGTGTTGCCCGTGCTGGCGCAGATGACGACCTCGGCTCCGTTTTCCTTGGCCTTGCTGATGGCCATGGTCATGCCGCGATCCTTGAAGGAGCAGGTGGGGTTCAGGCCTTCGTACTTGAGGTGAAGCTCGAACTTGCCGCCGATGGACTCGACGAAATTGTGCGCGGGAACGAGCGGGGTGTTGCCCTCGCCGAGCGTGACAATGGGCGTATCCTCAGTCACCGGGAGGTGCCGTTGATACTGCCGGATGACTCCCGGCCAATTCTGCAATTTGTCAGCGCTCATCTGTCGAATTGTTCCACCCTGATCATCGCCGGCGGGCCTTTTACGGAGTTCAATCCGGCGATTTTCCTCAGGGCGGCCTTCATAGCACGATTGGGGGCGTCGTGAATCATCAAAATTACCGGAACGGTATCTCCTTCGTGGCCCTCCGGTTGCATGATGGAGGAGATGCCGATGTTGGCCTTGGCGAGGATGCCGGAGATCTTCGAAAACACGCCCGGGCGATCGACGACGTTCAGGCGCACATAGTACTGGGAAATGATATCGTCCGTGTCCGCGACCTCACCGTCGGCCTCGTGGGGGACGAACGAAGGAACACGATTTGCCGAGCCGCATTTCAGATCCAACGCAGCATCCGCGATGTCACTCAGCACCGCGCTTGCGGTTGCATCCTGGCCGGCGCCGTGTCCGCAATAGAGTGTGTCACCAACGATGTCGCCCTGCACGAATACGGCGTTGAAGACGTCATGGATGTTGGCAAGCACGTGGTCCTTGGGAACCAATGCCGGATAGACGGCCGCCTGGATCGGGACGAATCCCTTCTTCTTGCCCGGCTTCTTGTTCGTGTGCGCCGGTTGGCGGACCACGCCGAGCAGCTTGATCACGTAACCGAGTTTTTCAGCAAACTGAATGTCCAGTTGCGAAATGTCCCGGATGCCTTCGACGTGGACTTTCTTTTCATCCACCCAGAAACCGTAGGCGAGCGATGCGAGGATGCCCGTCTTGTGCGCCGCGTCATGTCCATCGACATCCAGAGACGGTTCGGCTTCGGCGTAACCGAGGCGCTGGGCATCGGCGAGCACGGGTTCGTAGTCGATGCCCTCGCGGCTCATGCGGGTGAGCATGTAATTGCAGGTCCCGTTCATGATGCCGTAGAGGCTGGTGATGCGATTGCCGATGAGGGCTTCGCGGAGGACCTTGATGATGGGGATGCCCCCGGCCACGCTGGCTTCGTAGTAGAGGTTGACGCCGTGTTTGTGGGCTTCCTCAAAGAGTTCTTCGCCGTGGGCGGAGAGCAGCGCCTTGTTGGCGGTGACCACGGACTTGCCGTTTCGCAGAGCTTCGAGAACAACGGCGCGGGCGGTCTTCACTCCGCCCATGAGCTCCACGACGAGATTGATCTTTTTGTCGGTGGTGACTTCGCTGCGGTCGGTGGTGAGAATGGACGCGGGAATCTTCACCGCGCGGGCCTTCTTGAGCTTCCGCACGGCGACCTTGGCAATGCGCAGCTTCACACCCAGCCGGGACGCCATGAGCTCGCCATTTTTTCGGATGGCCTGATAAACGCCCCCGCCGACTGTGCCGCCACCGATCAATCCGAGCGTCACCTTCTGCATAAAGGAGCGGGGAGAGTGCCCAAAGAGGTATGGTCACTCAACAAAATTGATGGGTTTTTGGGCGAAGCGCCCGGCGGGTCCGGGGAGGGCAAATTGAAATGGCTGTGCGGCGCATTTGGGAGCTTCCTGCACAGGAGCATTATCCTCCCTGATTCAGCGAGATTTCGCCAGTTATCTTGACGTTTTTGGAATTGGCAAATCGGCCAAATCGCGTCTCGTCACCGGCACTTCGTGAGCGTATTGGTGTTGCCGGTCTGATGCCTCGCATAAGCATCTACATTCGAATCATCCTGTTCTCCTCGATCCTGGTGTTCCTGCCGGTCTTCGTGTCTTCGCTTTTGAATTATCAGGCGGCCAAGACGCGTTTGGAGCAGGATGAAACGCTGCAACTTCGTGAGATCGTTACGGAAACTGTTTCAATGGCAAACGCTATGCAGCCTTCACCGAACATCGCCGTGCCTTTGCGGGCAGCACCGAGGTGACCGGGATTTTTGAAGATGATTTCGGCACCTGGATTGCCGCGATTGCCCCGATCTACAACTCGCAGGACAAGGTGGTGGGCGTGGCCCAGGTGAGCCGTACGGTTACGGAACGATACGACAAGATTCGGGAACAGGCATGGAGCGAAATCCGTCACGCGTTCATCACCTTGCTGGTCTGTATCATCCCGGCGACCTGGATGGCGCGCCGTCTGCTCAAACCCATCCGTCAACTGGGTGGCGATCCAGGCCGACATCACGGAACGCTGGTGCGCGGCCGCCGAGCAGAAGAAAGCGAAAGAGGAGGCTGAAGCCGCCAACCGCGCCAAGTTCATCGAGGATGCCGCTGAGAAGGGTGAGTTGGAGAAAGCCCGATCCGGCACCAAAGAAATTGAACACGAATTCGATCTGGCGCACGCTGCCCTTGAGCGGGCAGTCTTTCAGCTGAAGGAATAGCTCGTCGGTAATTGAACTCCCGTTGAGGGAAGCGGGATTGGAACACATTTGTGGAGGCACTTACCCCGTCCCTCGGCTGGCATGAAAAAGCCAAGAATCAAATTGATCGCGATCGCCGGAGGAAGCGGCAGCGGGAAGACTTCCCTTGCCGACGACCTGGCACGACGCCTTGGCCCGCACGTGGGACGGATTTCCATCGACGATTACTATCTCGATCGTTCCCACCTCAGCCTTCGCCAACGTGAGAAGGTGAACTTCGACCATCCCCGCTCTATCGAGTGGGAACTTCTTACCGAACATCTGGAGAAACT
>CEUN01141932.1_pt1 | contig 10685 bp, 11 predicted proteins | sample 361501 | NCBI WGS metagenome assembly CEUN01 (sample SAMEA2622801, study PRJEB7988) | marine metagenome | biome: marine biome (ENVO:00000447); feature: marine epipelagic mixed layer (ENVO:xxxxxxxxx); material: "saline water (ENVO:00002010), including plankton (ENVO:xxxxxxxx)" | depth 120 m | reverse complement strand
GGCCACGCGTGCTCTCGCTTGTCTGGACCGTCGCTCAACCGCAAACTAAAGTCGGGCCATGCCATTCAAACTCAGCGCTACATAGACGCTCGTGCCTGACGAGAAATTCGAACTCAAGGTTCTGGATGGTGACGACCGGCCCCGCCTGGTCTGTGATACCTGTGGCTTTATCAATTATGTCAATCCACGAGTGGTCGTCGGAGCCGTATGCACATGGGAGAACCAGATTCTGATGTGCCGGCGCGCTATAGAGCCCAGAACCGGATTCTGGACGATCCCGGCCGGGTATCTGGAAGAGAAAGAGGCTGTCATCGACGGCGCCAAGCGGGAGGCCTGGGAGGAGGCATATGCTGATGTCGATTTGGACTGCATCCTTGCCGTCTACAACCTTCCACGGATCAGCCAGGTCCAAATTATCTATCGCGGATCCCTGTGTTCACCGAAGGTAAAACCCGGTCTCGAATCCCTCGATGTCGCGCTTTTTGAATGGGACGACATTCCATGGGGTGAGGTCGCGTTCCCCAGCGTTCACTGGGCATTGAATCACTTCCGCGAGGTCCGGGACCTTTCCACGTTTGCTCCGTTCGCCAATCCCGAAGGCCAAACCGGCAACGAACTCCTGGAGCCAGACAAATAGGCCGAGGGCTAGAGCGCTCTCCGCCGATCGATCAACAACCTCGGCAGTCTTTGAGCCTACGAACTGTCACCTTGCTCCGCGTAGCGGTTCATCAACGGTGTTTGCGCCAGCGCGAATACGACAGTTAGGGGCAAGAAGCCGAACACCTTGAACGTCACCCACGTGTCGGTGGAGAAATTTCGCCACACAACCTCATTCACGATGGCCATGGCCACGAAGAACAATCCCCAACGCACTGCGAGTTGCCGCCATCCTTCTTCTTTCAGTTCGACCATGGTGCCCAACAGTGACTTGACGTAGTTCTTGCCGAACAGGAGGCCACCGAAAATCACGCCGGCGAACAACAGATTGACGATCGTCGGCTTCAATTTGATGAAGGTTTCGTTCTGGAGGTAGAGCGTCAGGCCGCCGAAGATAAGCACGATGAGGCCTGACACGAGCGGGAGGGTCGGAATGTGACGCGCGGCGGCGTAGGCGATTGCCAGGGAAAGGACGATGGCGATCATAAACACACCCGTCGCCGCGAATATCCCGTGACTCGCGTTCACCGCAAAAAATATGACCAGTGGGCCCATCTCGATTCCGAGGCGGAGAATGGGGTTCATCGACTGGTATTGGTTCGCCCCTGCTTTCATGGGCCCGTTCACTTGACTGGATCAGAGGAGATCAATTTGTGATTCAGACATAACGTGGAGTCAGTGACCGGATTGGTCAAGATGAACCGGCATTGAATTTCCCAATGTCCGAATCCCAGGTCATACTGTCATCATGCCAAGCCGCCCGATCGTACTGTTCACCGATTTTGGATACGAAGGACCCTACGTGGGTCAAATGAAATCGGTTCTCAATCACCTTGCGCCTGACGCGCCCATCATCGATCTGATGCATGACGTTCCGCATCATCGAATTCAAGCAGGTTCATACCTGCTGGGCGCGTTGTTCGAGGATTGCCCTCCAAATTCCGTTGTCGTCGCGGTTGTCGATCCGGGTGTCGGTAGCGACCAGCGCGAACCTGTCATGTTGAAAGTTGCGGATAAATGGATCGTGGGGCCCGGAAACGGACTGTTTTCCAACGTGGTGCACCGGACAACGGGAGTAGAAGCCTCGGTGATTACCTGGCGCCCCGAACGGCTTTCGGCAAGCTTCCATGGACGGGACATCTTTGCGCCGGTCGCGGCTCAGATTTCCTGTGGCCAACTTCCAGCAAACCAGGCGTGTGACGTATCAACCGTCGCCAATCTCGATTGGCCATTGGACCTTTCGGAGGTGATCTACATCGATGCTTTCGGGAACGCTATGACGGGGCGACGCGCCACAACAATCTCTGGGGATGAAGACATCAGGATCGGGGACGTAACTCTGGCTCGCGCCCCCACTTTCGCGGACGTCTCTCCCGGCGTAGCGATGTGGTACGAGAACTCGCTCGGTCTCGCCGAGATCGCGGTCAATCAAGGCCGCGCAGACCAGGAATTCATGCTGTCAATCGGCAGCAGCGTATCCACGGCTAAGTCAAAGGCATAGCAAATCAGGCCAGTTCGGCCCGTTCTTTCTTTGCGGTATCCGTGCCCAGGAACCAGTCGCAAATCTCCTCGCCGGGCATGAACGTCGTGTCCTGGCGCTCAAGCAAGTAGTCAAGCATACGTCCCACCCAGTGGGCGCGGTGTGCCTGTCCCATGAGGTAGTGGTGATATGACATCGACAACACCCGAGGAGATGTTGCGAGCTCTGGCTCAAGGCCTGCCACCATGTCCCGCATGCGTTTGTACTGCTCATCAGGGCCATGCTGACCAATGTGGTAAACGTAGGCGTCGTTGAGTTCCGCCGTATAGGGCACCACCACAACCGGTCCCTCATCCGTTCGCATCCAGACCGGCTGGTCATCGATGACGCCCCAATCGGATATGTAATCGATGCCCGCAGCCTTGAGCAGTTCCGGCGTTTTGGTCGATTCCTTCAGCGCAGGCCCAATCCAGCCACGAACCGGTTGACCCGAGAACGATCTCATCCGCTCCAGGGAAACGTTGATAATCTCTTCCTCTTCATCCTCCGGCATCGATTTCTGGAGTTTCCCATGACCCTGAAACTCCCATCCCGCCTCGAGAATCGCTTCAGCTACATCCGGATATGCATCGATAACGTCGGAATTCATGCAAGCGACGGCCCGGATTTCGCGCTCCTTAAGCGTGCGGATGAGGCGCGGTATGCCGCAACGCATGCCATATTCCATCCACGTGTAATTGACCAAGTCAGGAACCGGATCGATACCGTGAGGATTCGACAGAATCTTCCGGGGTATGGGCTGGTCGTAGTGAAATATCTCGAGCGCGACGACGATCTGCACGATGAGCGACTTGCCGTTGGGAGGCGGTAGAGTCCCCCGCTTCGGAGAGTATTGAAACAGTATCCTCGGATTCACCATATGACCGGGTTCCCAAAAGAAGATATTGATGTGATGAGCAGTATGGTGGATGAACCGGATCAAGGGAACGCCGATACCGGCACGCGGGCTGCCGGATCAATCGCAAAAGGATCACCGGACCCATGTCGATAGGCGATAAGTCATGACAGATGAATTTGGCGCCTTCATGCCGGATGTCGACATTTATATCTCGGGCGCGCCTGGCGGGACACTGAGTGGACGGACATTTGCCGCAAAAGATGTCTTCGACGTCGCGGGCTACCCCACCAGCAATGGAAATCCGGTTTGGCGGGAAACACATCCCCTTCCCACTGTAACCGCACCCGCCGTTCAGGCCCTGCTGGACGCCGGTGCCGATCTTGTGGGCAAATCCATCTGCGACGAAATGTGTTACAGCCTCGTGGGCTCAAACGCCCACTATGGAACCCCAATCAACCCCCGCGCTCAGGAGCGATTCACGGGCGGCTCGTCATGTGGGTCGGCTGCCGCCGTGGCAGGTAACCTCGTCGATTTTGCCCTCGGCACTGATTGCGGTGGCTCGGTCCGCGTACCCGCCGCGTGGTGCGGATTGTTGGGATTTCGCCCAACGCATGACCGGGTCTCCCCTGAAATGGTGTCGCCATTGGCTTCCAGCCTCGACACGGTGGGCTGGTTTGCCCGGGATGCCCGTCTTTTCAATCAACTTGGTACGGTCCTGCTTAACGACGCCGCAGAGAACTTCACGCCCAGCAAGATATTGGTCGCGGAGGACATGTTCGACCGGCTTGATGCTTCCCTCGCCGAACTCTTGCGCCCTCTCGCGACACGCATCGCCGAGACGACCGGATTGACCCCGGAGCCGGTGACCGTAACGGACGAAAACCTCGATGACTGGTTCGAGGTTTTCCGGATCGTTCAGGCTCGTGAGATCTGGACCCAACACGAGGAATGGGTGACGCGCACAAAGCCGAAGTTCGGCCCCGGAGTGGCCGAGCGCATGGCCGCCGCATCATCGATCACCGAAGAGCTCGCGGCGCCCGCGCGGGAGAAACGTGAGAAAATTCGCGCTCGAATGGAGTCGCTTCTTGAGGGAAACGTCGTGCTCTGTCTTCCCACGGCCACGATTCCGCCAATGCGAAGTGCGCCACCCGAGCAGCTTCAGACCTCACGCGAAACCAATATGGCACTGACCAGCCCGTCGAGCTTGACTGGCGCTCCCCAGATCCATCTTCCCCTGGCGGAACACCGCTGGTGTCCGGTCGGCTTGTCGTTGATGGCATGGCGCAATCGCGACGAAGTACTGCTCGACCTCGCGGAGCTGGCAGCATCCAACCTTAACTGAACGGTCTAGAGGATTTCGTGAATCTCGTAGCCGGGTCCGTCTTCTGTCCGGTCACCGATGCCGACGGCGATGATCGTGTTCAACCATCCATACTTGTCTGAAGCCGTCTCAAAGAATGGTGCGATGCGAAAGTAATATTCCGAGGCATCGACAACATCGCCATCGAGGTGGCGTTGGAGCACATCTTCCGGTCCGAGACGCAATCCACGATAACGCATGCCGATGAGATGCCCGTCGTCGGTCTCCATGGTTAGCCTGACATTGAGTTCCGTGGCATTGTCCGGCCGCCGAATCAGCCAGTCACTGCCAAACACGATCCGTCCCCGTAGCCGGTCGCCCGTGAATGTGCCGCCTGGCACCGGCATCACCCAGCGAAAGCCAAGTGGCGTGTTTCCGTATTCGAGTGGCCCGAGCGGCGGCTCAGGTGGTTGGATGCGAAATGTCATCAAGTGACGCGTGGAGATTTCTGGCATGGGCTTCCCACCGATCAATTCTCGCTTAGCGTAGTTTATCATCCCTGTCGCCGTCACCTTTGGTGGACCCCTCCCGGATCACTGGCCTACAGTCGGCCAGCTTCCGAAAGTTAAAAAGGAACTCCGGCCATGGCCGAGAAGAAAGTTGCCCTTGTAATCGGCGCCACCGGCATCGTCGGCGGTAATATGATCAGACACCTCGACAGCCGGGAGGACTGGCAGGTCATCGGATTATCGCGCCGCCAGCCCTATTACGAGTCGGACGCAACATTTATCTCCGTCGACCTCAGCGACCCGGAAGAATGCCGGTCCAAACTGGGTGAGCTGGCTCATATCACACATGTGTTTTTTGCAGGCTACACCGACCGTCCCACCTGGGCGGAGCAGGACGCACCCAATCTCGCCCTGCTGGCGAATCCGATGAATGTCATTGAACCCCTTTCCCAAAATCTGCAGCATGTCTGCCTGCTTCAGGGCACCAAGGCCTACGGATCTCAACTGGGACCCTTCAAGTCGCCGGCCAAGGAAAGTGACCCCCGTCACATGCCGCCAAATTTCTATTTCAGCCAGCAGGATTATCTGACTCGAGCGTCCGAAGGGAAAAGCTGGTCCTGGTCCTGTGTGCGCCCACACGCGGTTTGCGGATATGCAGTCGGCATTCCCATGAACCTCGTCTCGTGCATTGCGGTGTATGCCACAATCTCAAAGGAACTCGGCCTCCCGCTAAGATTCCCGGGAAGCCCGATTACCTACAGCGCACTCTATATGGCCACCGAAGCGGGCCTTCTATCGCGGGCAATGGAGTGGGCCGCCACGACTCCTGCATGTGCCGATCAAGCCTTTAACGTAATCAACGGTGACTACGTGCGGTTCGAGAACATGTGGCCAAAGTTCGCCGAGTTCTTCGATATGGAAACAGGCCCACTGCAGCGCATCGATCTGCCGTTGATGATGGCGGACAAAGCACCTCTTTGGGACGAGATCATAAAAAAGCATGACCTTGTTCCCAATGCCTACGAAGACATGGCTCACTGGCCGTTCGCCCAGTACATCTTCAATAACGAATGGGACATGATGTCAGACATGACGAAGTGCCGTACCTTTGGGTTTCTGGACTTCATCGACACCGAGCAGATGTTCCTCGATCAATTTGCCGAGCTGCGCGCCAATCGCATCATTCCCTGATCGGAGTGCGTGAGGCACACGAAAGGAGAAGGGCTGTCATGACGGATCGAAAGGTGGCGCTGGTATTCGGTGCCAGCGGAATCATCGGTCGGGGCTTCCTGCGGCACCTCGACGGCCTCAATGACTGGGACATCATCGGTGTGATGCGCAACCTTCCGAACTTCGATACACGAGCCGAGCATCTCGCCGTCGATCTGACCAACCGCGACGAATGCCTAGCCGGCCTGAACAATGTCCCGCACGTCACCCACGCGTTTTACACCGCGTATAAGGATTTCCCTACCTGGGAGGCGGCGGCGGAACCCAATACCGAGATGTTCGAGAATGCGATGGACGGGTTGCTTGCGAATGCGCCCAACCTCGAACACATTCAAATCCTGCAGGGCGCAAAGTACTACGGGCGACATCTGGGACCGTACAAAACGCCCTCGCGGGAAGATGATCCTCGCCATATGCCACCCAGCCTCTATTTCGGTCAGGAGGACTATCTTCGGGAGATTCAGTCCGGTCAGCCCTGGAGTTGGTCGGCCGTCCGACCCCAAGCCGTCTGCGGCCTCTCCATCGGGAATCCACTGAATCTCACGTCGGTACTGGCCGTCTATGCCGTTATTTCAAGAGAGCTCGGCCTTCCACTGCGTTGGCCGGGAAAACCCGAAGCCTTTCACACGATATACCAGGTGACCGACTACGAGATTCTTGGAAAATCGATGGTTTGGGCGGCAACGACACCGGACTGTGCGAATGAGGCCTTCAACATCACGAATGGTGATGTGTTTCGTTGGGACTATATGTGGGAGCACGTAGCCGGCTACTTCGGAATGGAGGTGGGCCCGCCACAACAAATCAATCTTGCGATGATGATGGCGGACAAGGAGCCCCTTTGGAACGAGATCGTCGAAAAGTTCGATCTGGCACCCACTCCGTTCGACAAGGTGGCAAACTGGTCGTTCGGGGACTACGCCTTTGCCTCGGATTGGGATGTCTGCATGGACACCACGAAATCCCGCAAGGCCGGGTTTCTCGATTTCATCGACACAAAGGACATGTTTCTGCAGCAGTTCGACGAGCTGCGCGACGCCAAGATCATTCCGTAGGGATTTTCGACGGCCCCCACTCACACAATCCAGGTTGGTGGGGCAGGCATAGACCCGTCAAGCAAGGCCCACGAGGGCCTGAGCGAAGTTTTCAGCCTCGAACGAACGCAAGTCTTCAATACCCTCGCCGACGCCGATGGCGTGTATCGGCAGTCCGAATTTTTCGGCCACGGCGACAAGAACGCCACCCCGCGCGGTGCCATCGAGCTTGGTCATAACAATGCCGGTGACATTGCAGATCTCTTGAAACACTTCGACCTGGCGCAACGCGTTCTGTCCCGTCGTAGCATCCAGGACGAGCAGAACACTATGCGGCGCCGACGGGTCGACCTTGCCAATGACGCGAACAATCTTTGCCAGCTCCGCCATCAGGTCTGACTTATTGTGAAGACGTCCGGCGGTATCGATCAGCAGGACATCGGCATGCTCGGACCTCGCCCGCTCCAGCGCGTCATAGGCAAGCCCTGCTGCATCGGCACCGGGCTCGCGGGCGATGACGTCTGCTCCTGAACGTTCCCCCCAAACCTGAAGTTGCTCGATCGCCGCGGCGCGGAATGTATCACCCGCAGCGATCAGCGTCGTTCGGCCTTCCTGTCGAAGCACATGGGCAAGCTTACCGATAGTCGTCGTCTTTCCGGTTCCGTTGACGCCGACCACGAGCACAACGTGAGGCTGGTGGGTTGGGTCCACAGAGAAGGGAACGGCGACGCCACTCAGAAGATTCGTGACTTCAAGGGCGAGCAGTCCGCGGACTTCCTCAGGTGTGGTCTCTTTGTCTAGGCGCGTTCGGGCGAGTTCCGCGGTCATGCGAGACGCCAGCGATACACCCAGATCAGAGGTGATCAACAGCTCTTCGAGAGCTTCGAGCGTCTCTTCATCCAGTCGCCGTTTGGAAAGGACACCAGCAATACCCCCACTGAGCGTGCTCGCTGATCTGCCAAGGCCACGCTTGAGACGAGCAAACCAGCCCGACTTATCTTCACCTGAATTTGTCACGCTGCGACGTGGCCCTGGAGCCGCTGCTGAGAGACCGAGGAAATACGGACGGGAACAATCTCGCCCGGAACAACATCGGAGTCGCGCAGTTCAACCCGCGCGTATCCTTCTGTGCGACCCTCCCTGCAACGCTCGATCAATGCCAATTCCGTACCGCCGACACACTTGTCGAGATAAGCCTGCAAGGCCTCTGAACCTGTCCGGCGGAGACTGGCGGACCTTGCTTTGCGCACGTCCATAGGTACTTGAGGCATCCGCGCTGCAGGCGTACCTGGTCTCGGCGAATACGGAAACACATGGAGATAGGTCAGACCGCATTCGTCAACCAAGTCGAGCGTATTAGTGAACATCGAGTCGGTTTCGGTGGGAAAGCCAACGATCAAGTCGGCCCCGAATACAATCTCCGGTCGACGGTCCCGCAAATCCCTGCAAAACCTGATGGCATCGTCGCGTGTGTGACGTCGCTTCATGCGCTTCAGTATGAGGTTGTCACCCGACTGCAGGCTCAGATGCATATGCGGCATGACTCGCGGCTCACCAACGATGACGTCCCGCAGCTCATCGTCCACCTCGACGGGATCCAGCGAGGAAAGACGGAGGCGAGCGAGTTCGGGAACGTCATTCAACAAAGCACGGACCAGCCCACCCAAACCAGGACTGCCGGGTGTGTCCTCGCCATATGCCGTGATGTCGACGCCTGTCAGAACAAGCTCGCGAAAGCCCCCAGCTGCCAGGCTCCGAGCCTCTGAAACCACGTGTTCCACGGGAACACTTCGGTTCGGTCCGCGGGCAAAGGGAATGATGCAGAAGGTGCATCGGTGATCGCAGCCCTGCTGGATCTCAAGAAATGCTCGTGTGCGGCCATCAAATCCTTCGATGAGGTGGCCCGCCGTATCTGTCACAGTCATGATGTCCGACACATGCACGCGCCCACGAACCTCTGGGCGATAGTTTTCGCAGGATAGCTTTTCGACGTTCCCCAAAACCTGATCGACCTCTGGCATCGCCGCAAAATCATCCGGGTGAAGCTGTGCGGCGCAGCCGGTCACAATGACCTTACGTTCCGGGTCCTGGCGCTTCAGTCTCCGAATGGATTGGCGCGCCTGTCGCTCCGCCTCGGCGGTGACGGCGCATGTATTCACGATAACCGCACATGCGAGCCCGGCTGCCGAGGCCTCATGCCGTATCACCTCGGATTCATAAGCGTTGAGGCGGCAGCCGAAGGTCACGATTTCGGGCGATTGTCGCGTCTGGGCGGTCATGAAGCTCGCCCATTCAGCAGCGCACAGTCGAGAATACCTGCAAAACTCGTAGCCACGGGACCGGTCATGAGAACATGCCCATCATCGCGCCACAGAATCTGCAGGCTTCCGCCGTCGAGTTCGATCTCTACGGAACGCTCCGTCAGCTCCCGGCGGGCACTCGCCACTGCCACCGCACACGCGGCAGTCCCACAGGCTGCGGTGATACCAACCCCACGTTCCCAGACCCTGACTCGAAGGGAGTGGCGTGTGAGAACCTGCGCCACACTTATATTGGCCCGTTCGAGGAAAAGATCGTGATTTTCGAGGCCAGGACCGATGGATGCCAGATCGACCGACTGGGCGTCGTCCACGAAAAACACGGCGTGGGGGTTGCCAACATTCACGCCAACTGCATCGTTCAATCCCGAGACTGTCTGTGCGCCTGAGGACAGATGGATATGAAGGGTATCCATTTCGCGTGCCAGGGGGATTTCGTGCCACTCGACCCGCGCGAGCCCCTGGTCAACGGTGACCAGCCCCTGGCCATCCCGGGTGGCCCCGAGAACCCCAGCCGCAGTCTCCAAGCTTGCGGTCTCTGCTCCAAGCTCGTCCATCAGGCGATCGGCGACACAACGCGCCGCATTTCCGCAGGCCGCAACTTCGCCGCCATCGGCGTTATGGACACGCATGAATGCATTTGCGCTCTCCGATGGCTCGATTGTAATGAGTTGATCGCATCCCACGCCTCGCCGCCGGTCTGCGACGGCGCGCACCTCTTCCGGGGTCAGGACAACACGATCCTTGCGACCATCCAGCACGACGAAATCATTGCCGAGGCCGTGCATCTTTATGAACGGGATCTCTCTCATGGCCGCCATATATGGCCATGTTGCGCCCTAAGTCCACCGTCGGCGCGTTTTGGAGATACAGATCCCGGGCACGCACGTCTTGACGGAAATGGGCAGTCAGAGCTAACTTCCGCCCGCTCCAACATGTGTTGTGATTAGGAGCGCCTACGGGTGTCCGCCAGTCCGCGAGGTTTCGCGCACTGGCGCGATCGGTGTTTGCTAAATGCACGGAACCATTTGAACCATGTTCGATAGTCTGAGCGAGCGGCTGGGTTCGGTCTTCGAAGGCCTTAAGCGACGTGGATACCTCTCGGAGTCGGACGTCAACGGGGCTTTGCGGGAAGTACGCGTAGCTTTGCTCGAGGCCGACGTCGCTTTGCCCGTGGTGAAGGATTTTGTGGACGGCGTCCGAGAACGCGCCATCGGCACAGAGGTCCTGCGATCCGTCTCGCCCGCTCAGATGGTGAT
>CEUN01088683.1_pt1 | contig 10688 bp, 8 predicted proteins | sample 361501 | NCBI WGS metagenome assembly CEUN01 (sample SAMEA2622801, study PRJEB7988) | marine metagenome | biome: marine biome (ENVO:00000447); feature: marine epipelagic mixed layer (ENVO:xxxxxxxxx); material: "saline water (ENVO:00002010), including plankton (ENVO:xxxxxxxx)" | depth 120 m | reverse complement strand
GAGATCATGTGAGCTGATGCCCAGCTCATAGAACGAAATTCAAGGATGCGATCGTTTCTTTTAAGTGACCAGCGCTCAAGTTGGTGTTGTGCTATAGCTTGATAATTACAGAAACTATGAATAACCGCCTTCGGCTGCGCAGATGTCCCCGAAGTAAAACAAAGAACACAATTATCTGTTTGGTTATTTTTTAAGTAGTAAAAAGTGTTATGATCAAAGCATGAAAGTTTGGCAAATAGATCGGTGCAACTTTTCCTATCCCCGAAAGAGAATTTCCGGGTGTTTTTTATTTCCTCAATGGGAAGTGTTTCTAAGCTTTGCTCAAAGAAAATCAACTCCGGCTCGATGCGGTCAATCATCTCAATGATGTGATTTTTATTAATATCGGTATTTATAGTGCAGTAGGTGGCCCCATAGGCCTGGATACCATAATATAGTATCAGGTTTTCAATCGAATTTTCTCCTAAAACGAGGATCTTATCATTTGCCTTTATTTCCAGCTCTTGTAAAAACTGTGATATAAGAGAACACCAGTCCAAGAGCTCTTTCCATGTGATCGAATCATCAATCTCAAGAGATACAAGCGCCAGAGAAGTGGGTGTCCGAGAAGCATTGCGTTTTAACTGCTGCAAAACAGAAATATAATTATCCGGTAGGAAATCACCATGGACTTGAGCAGAGACCATTCTCCGCTTTACCGCCCCTTCATAAGATAACCAAATTTTTCTTCGGCCTTACGAGCAACTTCTGGACTTGGCGCGTTAGCCATTGGGAATTGGTCCTGCCAATCAAATGGCCGGCAGGCGTCGATTATGGCCACAGAATGCGTCATATCGCCGACTTTACGTTGCTGCGGAGTTAGCATAGGGTCTGCAGGAGAGTCCCAGGCGCCCGTAATAAAATCAATCGAGCGTTTAGGGTCTGTCCTTACCATCATTGCCCAAATCAGTTGATCTAGTCTAGTAACATCAACATCATCATCTGTAACGATAACATATTTTGACGCATAGGCGGCGGCTCTACATTGGGAGGCGATCTGCCCTGCTTGACGTGAATGTCCAGGATAACGTTGTTTAATAGAGACCCCATGTAACATTCTTGAGCCACCGGTCTCATGACACCAAACCTGTTGAACATCCGGTACTCCGGCATCAATAATATTTTGTTTCAACATGGCTGACCGCATTACGGCTCTGTATCGGGCAAGCTCATCTGGACCTTGGCCCATTGGTGGGACCCCGAGTAGTATGGGGTCAGTCCGGTGGTAAATAGCCTCAATTCTAAGTAAAGTCCGTGGCTCCTTACCTCCAGCATAATGCCCTGTCCACTCTCCAAAAGGTCCCTCTACCATTGTTTCTTCAGGGTCTACGTAACCCTCAAGAACAATCTCAGCATTTGCGGGAAAGGGTAAGCCGGTAACTTTACCTTCAACAAGTTGCATTGCCTTTCCTCTAAGGCCCCCAACATAATCTAACTCAAATTCACCGTAGGGTGTCTCTGTTCCGCCAAAATAAAAAGAAAGAGGATCACCACCCAAAACCATACAGACAGGCATTTTTTTCCCAGCGGCCTTATACTTTTCACGGTGGATGTAACCATGGTGACCTCTAGCGGTCAAAAAACCGACTTCTTTTGGTCCATGGACCTGGGCTCTATAAGCCCCTGCGTTTAACCAACCCTCCTCTGGATCCTTAGTCACACTGTAAGTGCCCGTTCCTATATAACGACCCCCATCATTTTCGTGCCAAATTGGGGCCGGAAATTTTGTAACATCAATATCGTCCCCAGTTAGAATGTTTTCAAAGATTGGCCCATCATCGATAATTTCATGTTTAATTATTTTCTGCTGTTCTAAAAAGTTTTCACGATATGCATTGGATAATTCCCACTTAGTTAAGTGGTCCGGAAACCCTAGGGTCATATTTCGTCGTGTCCCGGCAAACATATTCATAAGTAATCGAAAACCCTTTGGACAACCTTCTACATCATCAAATACGACGCATGGGCCGTTTTCCTCTCTTAAAACAGCTTCTGCGGCCAAGCCAATGTCTTCATGCCAATTTGCGCCTTTAACATATTCTACCTCACCCAATTGGTCGGCAAGAACTAACCATTCCCGCAAGTCTTCATAAGCAATTTGACCAGCATAATTGCTACCTGACCTAATATTCATTGATTACCTCCAGCTATTTTTTGCGAAGACTTTTACACGCTATAGGCATCAGGGCAAGCAGACGAATATAGGCTAGTAAATTAACTTAAATTGTTACCATTTTCTGAGCATTAAACCTCTTAAGGCCCAGATGGTATATCAAATTGTTATATGATTATATTACATTCATGAGAATCTAATTTATTTTTTTAAGTGGTTAATTAGAAACAATATAGAATTGCGGTGAGTTGCAATGATTATCTATTCAGAACCTAATACTGTCAGCGATCTTCCTATCATCGATATAGGACCAAGTTTTTCTAAAAATAAAACCGACCGTGCAGAGGTGGCTAAAAATATTGGAAGAGCTTGCAAGGAAACCGGCTTCTTTTATATTTCAAATCATGGTGTCGATCAGAACTTAATCGATGAAACGTTTGCCCAGGCTAACCGTTTTTTTGACCAACCGAAAGGATGGAAAGAGAAGTGGAAGAAAAAAGGTGGATCTAATGGGTACGAGCCACTGGAAACTCAGAGGCTAGATAATGAATCTCCTAGGGATATAAAAGAATCTTTCAATTTTACATTAGGTAATATACCAGGCACCTCTGGATACAAGAGTAATATTTGGCCGAAAAACTTTCCCGAGTTTAGAGGTCAATTGGAAGCGTATAAAATAGCGGTATGGAAAGCAGGGCTTCAGGTCTCTCGGCTTATTTCCTTATCGCTCGGAATGTCATTTAAACATTTTGATTCAACATTTTCTCAGCAGAAATCCCCACTTCGGATTTTACGCTATCCACCTCAACCTAAAAATACTCAATATAATCAATTGGGATGTGGCGCTCATACGGATTGGGGTTGGATAACCCTTTTGTCGCAGGATATGACCGGTGGCCTGGAAGTTGAAAAGGCCTCTGGAGAGTGGGTAAGGGTAGAGCCGGTCCCCGGAACATTTGTCGTAAATTTAGGGGATATTATGTTACGGTGGACCAATGCTAAATATCACTCGAGTTTACACAGGGTAATGAATAATTATTCAGGAATAAATCGTCACTCGATTGTTTTGTTTTTTAATCACTCACACGATACTCATGTTGAATGCCTTCCCAGCTGTCTTTCTGCAGAGGAAAAACCCATTTTTTTACCGTGCACTGCTGGTGAACATTCCGCACAACGCTACAAAGAATCTAGATAGAATAATTGCAGGTAGAGGAAGTTAGATAAATATTATCATAAATTTTGCAAAAAGTTGCACGACTTTAGCTGGTGAGGCAAAGTGACAATCCATAAAATGATTGGATGAGGTATAATGATAGACGGTTCTGATAATCCCACGCCCAAAAATTATAATGCCGAGTACGATGTAATTGTTGTTGGCTACGGGTATTCCGGTGGAATAGCTGCCATTGAAGCATATGACGCGGATGCAGAAGTATTATTAGTAGATAAAATGGCTAATCCGGGAGGAATTTCTGTTTGTTCTTACGGCGCGATGAGGTCTGCCCATGACCCGAATGAAGCCTTTAAGTATTTAGAGGCAACAAACGGTGGCCGTACACCCTCGTCAGTTAATCGAGCATTAGCAGATGGTATGGCGAAGATAGAACCGTATATGAGAAAGTTAGCAGAAGTTAACGGTGCGATTGTTAACCCTAGAGAAAAAGTTGCGAACTATCCTTTTGAGGGCTACGACACTTTTTACCAAACCTTGATTGAAGAAATTCCTAATTTTGATCCTGCTACATATTATCCTCATGTTCGCGGCGCACCCGGAGGTGCAAGAGTTTTTAAGACACTTGAAGATAATGTAGCAAAGCGGGAAATTGATATTTGGCTCGAGGCTCCGGTCAAGAGGCTCATTTATAAGACTGATGGATCTAAGGAAGTACAAGGTGCAGTGATTGAAACAAAAGCTGGTATTTGTAATGTAAAAGCCCGTAAAGCGGTTATTTTAGCTTGCGGCGGATTTGAAGCAAATGAGGAAATGAAACGCCAGTATTGGCAAATGAAACCAGTTCTTGCCGCTACTACTAATTCCAACACCGGAGATGGTATTCGTATGTCGCAGGAGTTGGGAGCAAAACTTTGGCATATGTGGCACTATCATGGATCGTATGGTTTTGATCATCCAGAATATCCTTATGCTATTAGGATGAAAAGGTTGCCGGACTGGATTCCTGGCCGTGAAGCAACTGCGGTCGTTCAAATGACTTGGATCGTTGTTGATAAATTCGGCAAACGTTATATGAATGAAAACCCGCCTTACACTCAAGATACCTCACATAGGCCGATGGAATTTTATGATACGGTTACACAGGATTTTCCCCGGATACCCTCATATGTTATTTTTGATGAGGTTGGCCGCCGACGTTATAGAGTGGGAGCTCCTACGAGGAATGATCCAGACGCGCACTATGATTGGAGTGATGATAATTTGCGGGAAATTGAATCTGGTTTAATCCGCAAAGCAGACTCGATTTCGGAACTAGCAGTGTTGATTGACATGGAACCAGCTGAACTGGAGTGCACACTTGCTCGGTGGAACGAACTTTGCGCAAAAAAGGATGACTTGGATTTTGGTAGGCCGTCTGGGACCATGATGAAAATACAGCGTGCACCATTTTATGCTGGGCAGGTTTGGCCCGTTGTATCCAATACTCAAGGGGGGCCCGAGCATGATGCTCAGCAACGGATTATTGACATTGATGACAACCCCATTCCAAGGCTCTATGCAGCTGGAGAATTGGGGAGTAGTTGGGGACATCTATACATGTCAGGTGGAAATCTTGCCGAATGTCTTGTAACAGGCCAAATTGCTGGTAAGCAGGCAGCTGCATTGGAATCATGGGACTAGTAATGTCCCCGACTAATTTTCCTTTATCGGATTAACCATACCAATATAAAAAGATGCCGGGATATAGTTCGTACTGCAATATTATTTCGAAAAGTACATAAACAAATACAATAGTTGCAATGGCTAAATACAAGCTTTCTCGAACTGAATAACCTCCTCGGTATTTCATCCAGCAGTAAACAAATACGGGCGTGCAAGGCAAGAATCCTATTAAATATATGCCTAAAACAAGTGTTCCCATCCACGCAAAAATCTTTAGTTCTTGACCAATGGTTCGGATCGTTTTATCTGCATCTTCGTCAACCTCTTTCGGCGTTTTGGCAGAGAAGAAAAGAGAGAGTTTTTCACCTAACTTACTATCGGTTAGGGCAAGAAGATCCATAATTAACAATGGTAGAGCAATATAACTTACTAAAAGCGGGAACATTCGGTCTGTAAGCTTGTATTGATAGCTTGTGATTATAAACAAAATCACAAATGCTAAAATAATTAAGATGTAAAAAGCAGTAGCTCGGCGATGCTCCGGTATTTTCATTGCTCAACTCCAGCTTTTTTTAATTTTCTTTCCTTCATTTTTCGGCGGAACGTTGGGAAGGCAAGACTCAAAATTGTAAGTAACATTAAAAAGACAGAGAGTTCTCTGGTATAAAAAATAGACCATTGATCATCGGAAATTAGCATTGATTGGTGGAAACTTAATTCGGTTATGCTGCCCAAGACTATTGCTATAGTGAAAGTCACTCTTGGATAGTTAAAACGAATCATAAAATAGCCAATAAAAGCAAATATAAATGCAATTACTACATCGCCAATTTCTGTATTCAAAGCAAACGCACCAACTAGGGCTACTACAGTTACAGTCGGAATAAGCATATGGACGCTTATTCGAGTTAGAAGGGCCATGTACTTTGCAAGAGCAAGAACTACAAGCGTCGCAAATACGGCTGATACGGTTAAAGCGACAACTAGTGTAAAGACGAGGTCCTGGTGATCTTCAAGTAGTTTCTGTCCTGGTTCAATTCCATGTAATACAAGCACTCCCAAAAAGACGGCTGTTTCTGCACTGCCGGGTATTCCAAAGGCAAGAGTTGGTATTAACGAGCCGCCATCTTTTGCGTTATTCGCAGATTCGGGGGCAATCACACCCTTGATATTGCCTTTTCCATATTCAATATCAGGTGTTGGGTCGCGTTGCGCTTGAGTGGAATAACTTAGGAACGCAGCCACCGTGCCTCCTACCCCCGGAACGGCTCCAATAAATGTTCCGTAACCTGAACCGACCAACATGGTCGACCAATTTTTAAAGACTGACTTTACACCATCAGAGATTCGGCTAATTTTAACATTGGAGGTGTCCTGTGAAATAGATCCTCCCTTTACTGCGAGATTAATCATTTCAGATATAGCAAATAATCCAATAAGGGCTGGAACTAGCTTTATCCCGTCCTCCAATAGCGGAATCCCAAAATCATACCGTACAGTACTTGTAACATCGTAATAGCCTACAAACCCAACCATTAGTCCTATGATGGCGGTTATTAAACCCTGAAGTAGCCGGTCGCCTGAAGAGACTGCGATCGCGCAAAGGCCAAAGATGGCAAGCATAAAAAACTCTGGAGGAGTAAAAAGTAACACAATCGCTTTCATGATTGGAATGACTGCTACCAAGGAAATGACGCCAATAACACCACCAAGAGCTGACGCCGTTGCACCGGCGCCGATTGCCATACCTGCTTTTCCTTGTTGTGCTAATGGATAGCCATCAAATGTTGTTGCCGCATTCGGCGCTATACCCGGAGTGTTGAGTAAAATTGCGCTCACCGAACCGCCAGTAGAAGTTGCGGCCATGACGCCACCCATTAAAATGATTGCTTGCCACGGTTCCATGCCAAAAGTTAACGGGATAAGTAGAGCGACGGCCGTAGTCCCTCCTAGACCTGGAATTGCACCAAATAACAAACCAACAGCCGACCCAGCTGCTAATAGCAAAAGGGAGTGCAATGATCCAAGATTAACAATGCCTTCAATTAATGCTTCAAACACGAACTTTTTTGCCCCTTAGTGATCTGATCTAAATTAATATTATTTGTTTAATAGGCATAGGCTGCGAGCCAAGCCCTCTATCAGGTTGCACGTAATTTTGCTTACAAGAGTGCGGTAGGCGATCGAAAATTTTTTCTCCGACCGCCTACGCTAGATCAGCGAGTCTTCTTATTACTAGCAGCAAGAAGATCCTTATATTTAATGTAGTATGAGAATAGATCACCTACTAATTTAGTAGCATCGGCGGAGTTCAAGGGTGCGACCGGTCGGCCTACTTTTTTGCCCCATGCAACAAATTCTGGATCCGTAATTGATTTGTACAAAGCGTTTGCCAATTTATCCTTTATTGCTTTTGGCGTCCCAGGCGTTGTACCTACGATCCGGTCTCCCCCGAGAATGGCTAGGTCTTTCTTGCCCATTTCTCCAGTAGTGGGAACTCCAAATTCAGATTTACCATTTGTAATTTCAAGAATGGGCTTCAAGTCTTTAAAAGCGGCTCTCTTTTTCTTTTTACTGCTGACATATTTTTTAAAGCTGCCTTTGGCTAGGATTGTAAGATCCCCATCGCCTCTTATTACGCCAAGCGCGTAACGTGAGCTCGATTTATATCCCGTGATATATTTGGGGCTGACACCAAGTGCATTCCAGAGAATAGTGCTGGCAAGGTATCCTGTCGTTCCAGGCCCAGTAATTGGAATCTTTATCTGGTTTTTTGATTTTAATACGTCTTGAATTGACTTGTATTTCCCTTTTGATGCGCTTGTAACTATGACGTAGCGAAATTGAGCGACACGGCCAAGCCAATCGATCTTACGAACATCATATCCAGCTTTTTCTCCAATAATATTGGGCATAGCATGACCCGGCATATTGAACATTAAAATATGAGAGCCGTCAGGTTTCCGTTTGGCAAGAAATGCCGCGGCTTTTTTTCCACGACCACCGGGTAAATTTTTTGCTACGATATTGACTTTGCCACCGAGATTTTTTTTCAGGTATGGCGCTAATTTCCGGGTAATTGTATCAAAACCACCACCTGGTCCATAAGCAATTAAGAATGTTATATTCTTTTTAGGAAAATCTATCGCTTTGGCTGGAGCGGCTGCAATAAAAGCCATAGAAGTCAGGGCGAAAAACCCTGCTATCGGTTTACTAAACATAAAATACCTCCCTGATATTTCATTTGCCTCTTTTAACGACTTTGAGGCTTACTAATTAAATACACGAATAATACTTTAACCCAACAAAAATAACCTGTTAACCCAAAAAACAAAAAAAAATTTTAAAATTATTTACGTGTCTGTATCGTTTTTAATATTAATTGGGTGTTATAATAATTGTAAATTTTTTTATAATGAAAAAAAAGCGTAAAAAGTGGGGCATGTCGAATACTATTAAAAAATTGAATATTGTGGCAGAGCATCCGGCTGTTGGGGCAAAGGTTACCGGAGTGGATTTGCGCAAACCACTTGGTGAAAAACTAGCTCAACTGATACGTGAAATTTTTTTTCGTTACTCGGTTCTTTGCTTTCCAGATCAAAAAATTAATGATGAAGATCAGGCAAGGTTTGCTGCCCTATTTGGTTTTGTTGACAGGAATGATCGCAGTAAAGGGGATCCCGATAACAAGCAGTCGAAACGCGGTGTCATGTATGTTAGCAACATTCGCGAAGAGGGTAAGTTAATCGGTGTTTTGCCGGATGGCGAAATGCATTTCCATTCCGATGGTGCCCATCGAGCAAAGCCCTATAGGGCAACCACGCTTTTTGCTATCGAGGTTCCTAATACTGGCGGCGAAACCAAGTTTGCTGGGATGGCAGCTGCATATGACGCTCTGGGGTATGGTCTACGATCTCGCTTGGATAAAATGGAAGCTAGACACGTCTTCAATTATAACAAGACTACCCGCGAGGAGATGCGTCACGATAATAATGTCGCTTATGCTGTGCATCCGTTGGTTGTTATTCATCCAAATTCAGGACGGAAGTCACTTTATTTAAGTAGATTAATGACAAGTAATATTGTTGGTATGGAACTGGAAGAAAGTGAACAACTTCTAGACCATCTTTTTGATCATTGTGAGAAAACACAATTTGTGTATGAGCATAAGTGGGCGCCAGGCGATCTTGTGATTTGGGATAATCGTAGTGTTAATCATGCGAGGAATGATTTTCCTTCCAATCAACGCAGGTTGCTCCGAAGATATACGGTATCTGAACCAGATAAGTGACGGTTTAATCGAACCTGTCTACCGTGACATTACCTAGTTCTCGAACCTTAGCTCGATAAGCTTCGACAGCTTTCGCATGACGAATTGCATTACCTTTATGGTCATCCGGGACGGGTGCTGTTTCGTGATCAAAGTTGTGAAATTGGTCAACACCCCGGACTAGGAGGGCACTAGTTCTTTTTTTACCTATTTGCCTAAGTTCTGGAGGATGGTAAATAAAGGTAACACCCATTCGACGCTCTTTCCCTTTATTTGGAGATGACCCGTGCACAAGAAAGGCATGGTGGATCGAGGCTTCGCCTACCTCTAAATTTGCTGGTACAGTTTTGGCGATGTCATTTGAGACGTCAACATTTTGGCCGCTCGATAACATGTTACCTCGCCCTATATCCGGGGTTTTCAGGTCACGCAAACCATTTTTATGTGAGCCGGGAATAAAATGCATGCACCCGCTTTTCTCGGAGGCAGAAGACAATGCTATCCAGGCAGTTAGCACATTGCATGGTTTATGGCCAAAATAAGTATTATCTTGGTGCCAACTTACATATGCTGGATCTTGAGGTTCTTTTATCCACGCTGTATTATGATAAAGCATTATGTTAGGGCCTATAAGATCCTCAACTGCGTCAAGCAATCTGGGATGAGTAGCCATTCTATAAGCCCATGGAAATCGCAAATAAAATTTGGTTTGTCCAATTCCACGAAAAAAATCATCCATAGTTGCTTCGGTATTTTCTAAGTGGTTTCGGTATGTCTGCACTTCTTCGTTATCTAAAATTGGTAACGATGTGACAAAGCCATTCTCTTCATAACCAGTTATTTGGCTCTCATTTAAAACCTTAGGCAAGGCTTACTCCGTGGGTGGGTTGATTTTAATGTGCTGTCAAGAAAGCACTAAGCATTTTGGTAAACTTTTCTGGGTAGTCAATAGTCGATAGATGACCAGCGCCATCAATTATTTTTATTTCTGAACCCTGGATACCGTCTCGTATAAATTCCGATTCCTCTATAGGTGCAGCATCATCGGAAGCTCCGGCGATAATCAACGTGGGAACATTTATTAATCTAAGATCTCCACTGGCATCATAGGTTAGCAATTCCCTTATAGTATTAACATAGGCTTTGGGCGGACATTTGGAAATCTCTTGAGCGAGTTCATCAAGTTTCTCTATGGGGGTAGCAGGCATTAACCGATCCCCAGCATATTGGCTTCCAAATTCAAGCATGGAGAGATAAGCAACCGCTTCCTGTGTTGCATAAATTCGATCTTCTGATCCTTCTAGAATGCGGGCAAAACTGTTGGCTAAGCTCAATGAAAGAGCTATTTCTGGATATAGCCTGTTGAAACACAGGCTGATTGGGCCTCCCATTGATAAACCAACGATGTGACACCTATCTATGTTAAG
>CEUN01118963.1_pt1 | contig 10690 bp, 10 predicted proteins | sample 361501 | NCBI WGS metagenome assembly CEUN01 (sample SAMEA2622801, study PRJEB7988) | marine metagenome | biome: marine biome (ENVO:00000447); feature: marine epipelagic mixed layer (ENVO:xxxxxxxxx); material: "saline water (ENVO:00002010), including plankton (ENVO:xxxxxxxx)" | depth 120 m | reverse complement strand
GGACGCACATAGTATTCACGATGGTCAAACTGTACGAATTGCCGCTCAGTTGCCATTAATTCATAAAACAACACGCCCGCGATTTTCTTCACTACCTTGTCAAAAGCAGCTTCGATTTTCTCGCCTAACGCCTGATCTTGTTCAACTTCTTTATCTGGCGTCACTTTTTGACGGGTTAATGCTATGGACAAAGCCAATACTTCGTCCGTGCTGACATTTTCAATTTCTGGTGTGCTGGGCTCATCCTGTGTCAGCGCGATACCGGATTGAAGTGTCGCAAAACCAGTAACTAAAAGGAGGATCCAAAATAGTGATTTTCGGGCGGATACGTGTTGTTTCATTGCCAAGTGATTGGGAGGGGTTAGGTGTTTAAATTATTGGAGGTGCAGACGCTGTTTTAGGCCTGTTGGCATCATTACCTTGTCTCTCAGCAGAGTGTCTTATTTGATGCAAATATTTTTGTGGATGTCGATTATAACTGTTTGCTGTTAAAAGGTTTACGTCATTTGAATATCGAATGTTATTTTTCACATATTGAATTGTCAAAAAGATTTGAAATCGCTACGATGTAATGAGGTTGGCGCAGCTTTCAATAAGTAGATAATACTGAATTACAAATGGCATTAAATACTCGCGTTTGCCGCTAATCCCCTTTATTTATAGATGTTTATCGTTGTTTCAAGGTAGCTACAGTGGTTTTATAACCACTTGTAGAAGAGTGCTTAGGTTATGGTTCAACATGTAATCGAATCCGACGTTGCTGTACTCGATCTACTGCGCAAGAATCAGGCAATGACCGTTGCCGGAATAGCAAAGTCACTCGGTGTGACTGCGACAGCTGTCCGACAGCGGCTGACACGGTTAATGGACGAGGGTTGCATCGAGCGTGAGGTAGTACCAACTAAACGTGGTAGACCACAGCACGAGTATTCACTAACGACCAAGGGAAGACGGCAAACGGGTGAAAACTTTGCCGACTTAGCTATGGTGCTATGGCAGGAAATACGAATAATCGAGGATCCTATTGTTCGACGGGGTCTTATCGAGCGAGTATCTCAACGGCTAGCTGGCTTGTATGCCGATCAGATTAGTGGAACCACAGTTGAACAAAGGATGCTCGAATTAGTAGCATTGTTCGCCGAACGCAGACTGCCATTGGAGGTCGATCAATCGGGCGAATTGCCTGTGATCAGCGTGGGCGCATGTCCGTATCCGGAACTTGCTGAGCAGGATCGTTCTGTTTGCAGCATGGAGCGAATGCTGATTTCCGAAATCCTTGGGGAAACCGTACGCCTTAGCCAATGTCGTTTAGACGGTGGATGCGATTGCACCTTTGAATTGTCAGCAGCAGATAAACAGCCGGAACAACAAACCAGCACAATAACTCAACGGCGGCCTGTTTTTTAATAAAACCAACCAAGTCTGATTACACACAACCTTACACACACTTTTGGAATCGAATTAGGAACTGAAATGAGTCAACCATTACCATGGATTGAAGGTCGATTTGAAGAAAACGTCATAACGACCACGGTTGAGCAGGCAATTAACTGGGGACGTCAGTCGAGTGTATGGCCGATGACCTTTGGTTTAGCATGCTGTGCGATCGAAATGATGGCGACGGGTGCGAGCAAGTACGACATAGATCGTTTTGGTGCAGGTGCATTCCGTGCAACGCCGCGACAAAGCGACTTGATGATCGTCGCTGGTACGGTGACATATAAAATGGCTAGCCGTGTTCGCCGTCTCTATAACATGATGCCTGATCCAAAGTTCGTGATCGCCATGGGTGCTTGCACCGTAGGCGGTGGACCGTATTTCAAGTACGGATACCACGTTGTAAAAGGTGTTGATCTGGTAGTCCCAGTTGACGTTTACGTCCCAGGTTGTCCTCCTCGGCCGGAAGCGTTGCTCGAAGGACTGATGCGAATTCAGGATAAGATCCGCGGGCATCGTATTGCCAAGCGTAAGAATTCACTAGTAAAACGAGGCCGAGTTGGCGCAAAAGTCGACGACGTGTTGCCACTTCCCCACCACAGCGGTTTCGTACAGGTTCCTGAGAACGAACCAGAAGACTTTGTGACGGATCACCAGAAGATTACAGGTTAGCTGGAAGACCTACCCAATCTGGAAATCACATGAAATGCCCACCAGATTTGTAAGGGCAACAGCGATTATCAAAGCACTTTGTATGCCAATTAGCTAAGGCAAGAAATAAGTAATGTCACACACACTAAAAATACAAGATTTACATGTAAGCGTTGAAGGTAAGCCCATTTTGCGAGGTGTAAACCTGGAGATCCAGCATGGTGAAACGCACGCGTTAATGGGGCCTAACGGTTCGGGGAAAAGTACGCTCGGTTTAGCCATCATGGGACATCCAAATTACGAAGTCACTGGTGGATCCATAACTCTCGATGGTGAAGAGATTCTTGAGATGGCACCGGATGAACGATGCCGGGCTGGTATCTTCATGGCCTTTCAGCGACCGGTAGCGATTCCGGGAGTCAAGATGGCTGATTTCTTGCGGCATGCTACGACAAACGTTCGCAATCCTGAACGCGCCGAAGGTGAAGATCTCATTCCGATGCGTGACTTCCGAAAAGAGCTCAAAGGGAAAATGGAGCAGCTTCGGATGGATGTCGAATTCGCACGAAGATATGTCAATGACGGATTTTCCGGCGGCGAAATGAAACGTGCAGAGATTTTGCAGCTAGCGATGTTGCAACCCAAGTTTGCTGTTTTGGATGAAACAGATAGTGGGCTGGATGCAGATGCCGTTCGATTGGCCAGCGAGAGTATCGCAGACATCGGGCGGGAAAAAATGGGTCTGCTCATTATTACTCACCACGACAAACTGCTCGTCCATAATCCACCGGAGTTTACACACGTTATGCTTGGTGGCCGTGTTGTCGAGACCGGTGGACCGGAATTAGCGGAAGAATTGCACTCAAACGGTTACGAACGAATCCGGGCAACATATCCGGAAGCTGAGGCAGAAAACCAGGAAATGGCACAGGAAGAGGTGACAAGCTAAATCTCAGGAGCCTTATGCCTCTGAGTTTAGTTTTGTGATCATATAGGAAGAAAAATTATGGCAACGGAAATCCAAACAGGTGACGATAATCAGTCTATTGGCGAAATCAATAAGTATGATTTCCAAACGGATACAGAAGCCGTCTTCAAAGCCCGTAAAGGTATTGATCGTGAGATCGTAGAACAGATCTCCGAAATGAAGGATGAGCCCGACTGGATGCGAGAATTTCGTCTCAAGTCCCTAGAGATATTTGAATCCAAGCCGACGCCGGACTGGGGTGGCAACTGCCATATCGATTTCCAAGATATTTACTACTATCTTAAACCAACCGAAGGTCAGGGACGAAGTTGGGACGAAGTGCCCGATGAAATTAAGGACACTTTCGATCGTCTGGGAATCCCAGAAGCAGAACGTAAGTTCCTCGCTGGTGTGAAGGCGCAATTCGAAAGTGAAGTTGTCTACGGTTCCTTACAGGAAGACCTGGAAAAGAAAGGTGTCATCTTTACTGATACGGATACTGCTGTAAAAGAACACCCGGAATTGTTGCGTGAATATTTCGGCAAGATTATCCCGCCGGATGACAACAAGTTCGCCGCATTGAACTCAGCGGTATGGTCAGGTGGTTCATTTATCTATATCCCACCAGGCGTCAAAATCGAATTCCCATTGCAGGCCTACTTCAGGATTAATGCCGAAAGCATGGGGCAGTTTGAACGAACATTGATCATTGTGGATGAAGGTGCAGAAGTGCATTACGTTGAAGGTTGCACTGCCCCGATGTACTCTACAGAGAGCTTGCATTCAGCGGTCGTTGAGGTTATCTGCAAAAAAGGATCGCGTTGCCGCTATTCGACGATTCAGAACTGGGCAAACAATATCCTAAATCTGGTTACAAAGCGTGCCATGGCATATGAAGATGCCACGATGGAATGGGTTGATGGCAATCTTGGTAGCCAGCTAACGATGAAGTATCCGGCTGTTTACATGATGGAACCAGGTGCTCGTGGTGAGATTCTCTCGATTGCATTTTCCGGAAAGAACCAACATCAGGATGCCGGTGCAAAACTTGTCCACTGTGCACCCAATACGACCGGTCAGATTATTTCCAAGTCGATTTCAAAAGACGGTGGTCGCAGTAGCTATCGTGGTCTGGTTCGCGTTGAAAAGGACGCAAAGAATTCCAAGTGCAATGTCGTTTGTGATGCACTGATTCTTGACCCCGAGAGTCGTAGTGATACCTATCCTTATATTGAAATAGCAGAGCAGGACGTATCCATTGGTCATGAAGCAAGTGTCTCCCGTATTGGTGAAGAACAGATGTTCTATTTGCAAAGTCGTGGCCTCACCGAAGCTGAAGCAAGTGCGATGATTGTAAATGGCTTCATCGAGCCGCTTGTTAAGGAATTGCCGATGGAATATGCGGTAGAACTTAACCGCCTGATTCAATTGCAAATGGAAGGATCTGTAGGCTAGACACTCTGCATGACTAGTTGCGATACAGCATAAAGCAATCAGTTTTCAGCCGTTGCCGTTTCTTGTGTTCCGGAATCACCGCCCTGCGATAATTGAATTGTCGCTAAACCGAATAAAACATCGATCTTCATATGACCAATACTGTGGATATCACACAATTTAACTCCGAAGGATTTGAATCTTTCTTATCTGCTCGTCCGCAACCGTCGTGGTTAGAGCAACGGCGTCGCACTGCATGGTCGACGTTTGAAGAAATGGATTGGCCGACACGTCGACAGGAGGAATGGATTCGAACAGATATCCGCTTGTTTAAGCTCGACAAATTTGGACTACCTGCGGCCGTCGATGCACCATCGCAAACAGTAGATTCACTCTTGGGTGATGGCCTCGAGTTAGGAGGGCAGGTAACCAATGTAGATGGTATCTGTACTTCATCTAGAATCTGCGAGGAACTTTCTGCCAAAGGAGTCATCTTTGGTAGCTTGGATGAATTGGCGGGCGAACACAGTGAATTGATCGAATCGCACTTAATGAACAGTGGGTTTGATGCTGCTACTGATCGGTTTTCAGCATTACATGCTGCTTGTTTTACGGGTGGCGTATTCCTTCATGTGCCTCGTGGAGTCAACGTCGACTTGCCACTGCATACCGTGTCGCAATTAAGTGATGGTGCTGTCGATTTGGGACATACCCTCGTGATTCTCGAAGATGGTGCGAATGCCACGCTGTTGGCGGAGTCACATTCAACTTCAGAGGATGCAAGTGGACTTCATTGTGGTGGGATTGAACTGGTCGTCGGTAACGACGCACATCTGCGGTATGTGAACCTCCAGGATTGGGGACAAGGTGTTTGGCACTTTGGCCATCAACATGCCGATGTTGGGAGAAACGGTAGCTTGCAATGGACTTCGGCTGCACTTGGCAGTCGGCTTGCCAAAATCAATCAGCACGTATCGTTGAGTGGTGAATATGCTGATTGCCAGGTAAATGGTGTGTTGTTTACCGAGGGCAAACAACATTTGTCCTACCACACCATGCAGCATCACGTAGCGCCTAATTGTCACAGTGACTTTCTCTACAAGTCTGCACTTCAGGATAAGTCACGTACTGTCTGGAGAGGCATGATTAAAGTTGATCCGGATGCCCAAAAGACGGATGGTTACCAGCGGAATGATAATCTATTGTTGTCGGATAATTGTCGGGCAGATTCCATTCCGGGATTGGAGATTGAGGCTGATGACGTGCGGTGTACACATGGTTCGACATCAGGCAAAGTTGATGAAGAATTGATTTTCTACGCTCAATGTCGTGGCTACACAAGAAACGAAGCCATCCGATTGATTGTGACTGGATTCTTTCAACAAATCTTTGATCGAATCACTATAGATAGCGTTCGAGATGCACTTGGATTGGCAATCGCACGTCGTGTGCGTGAGTACGAATAGAACCAGCAAATGGCATTTGCTTCTTGAAGCATCTGGTGTATTGCCCCCTATATAGAGAGTCTGATAATCCGTTATGTCAGAGTTTGTGAAAGTTGCCAGTACTGCTGATTTTGCCGATGAATGCAAAATCATGCTTGAGGTCGATGACAGATTGGTTGTCGTTGTTCGGGTAAATGATGAATATCATTGCGTTGACGACGTGTGTACGCACGATGGTGGACCTCTCGGTGATGGCGAATTGGATGGCTGTCATTTAATCTGTCCTCGTCACGGGGCAAGATTCGACGTGACAGATGGCAGTGCACTAACTATGCCGGCAACCCAAGCCACAGGTTCGCACGACGTAAAGGTCGAAAGTGATGATATATTCGTTAGAATTAACGTTTAACTAGCTGCGATCTCAACGAAGCAGCGTTCTTTTTGGTGGTAACGACTACCGATGCAGAGGGAAACAAAATGGCACTGTCAGAAGATCTCGTCCTTGAAGAGCTAAAGAAAGTAATCGATCCTGAGTTGTTCGTAAATATTGTCGATCTTGGATTGATCTACAAAGTTGAAATGACGGATGCTGAAGAGGAAGGTGTAGAGGATGTGCACATCGACATGACGATGACCAGTCCAATGTGCCCTGCTGGCCCACAAATGATTGCTAATAGTAAGCAAGTCCTCTCACAGGTGGATGGTGTCGGAGATGTGGAAATTAAAATTGTCATGGAACCGGCCTGGACTCCAGATTGCATGACCGAAGATGCACGGGATCAGTTAGGCATTTTCTAAGCCTATAGCTTTGGACGCCCGATCAACGCTCGCCAGTTCGCCATCCATATTTTAGCGGTGACCTAAATGCGCATTCTCCTGCTTGAGTTCTTTTCAAGTGGTGGGATATACGCCGATACGGAGTCTGCAAGAAATGACCATGAGCGCTCGACGCTCGTGGATGAGGGCTGGCAGATGCTGCAAGCACTTATTCAGGATGCCGTTCGCAGTGACGGTTTTCATATTGATGTCTTACTAGATAAAGCATGTGAGCATCAGCGTGACCATGTGTTTTCTCTGGCTAATGTCAGTTGTTATCCAATTTCGAACGCAGACGAATTCACACAGCAACTAAGTCGCCTTGCTGTATTAGCTGACTATGTTATCGCTGTCGCACCGGAAACGGGAAACCTGCTCGGCCAGTTGGCAGAACAGCTGCGAAAGTATGGTGCAAACGTGCTATTGCCATCTGCCGAACAAATCTGTTGGTCGTCTAGCAAGTTCCAAACCTATCAAAAACTTACCGAGCACAAGGTTCCCACTCCTGAGATTTTGAATCCAAAGGAATTGGCATTATTGAGTGAGGATGCTCTTGTTGTGGTTAAGCCCGAATTTGGAGCGGGATGTATCGATACAAATGTTCTCACCGCTTCAGAGTTGTCATTGATGGTTCCGAAGTCGGACACGCTGATTCAGCCATATCATAGTGGAATAAACGTTAGTGTATCAGTCATCACGGGAGCTGCTCCGGTGATTATGCAGCCGTTATATCAACAGATCAAAATTGTAGACCAATTATTGAAGTTCATGGGTGTCGAGAATGATGTGGCAACACAGCACGCAGCACGAGCTACGCATCTTGCTCAACGCTGCATCCCGTTGTTCTCCGGGGCAACGGGATGGATCGGTATCGATATGATCATCGGAGAATCGCCGACGGACGATATGGTGATTGAAATCAATCCCCGATTAACAACATCATTTTGCACATTATACAGGCGTTCGGATGCCAGCCTCGTTGGCATGATGATAGACAATGCAGATGGTAGAGAATTGAGCTAGCATCGATCGGCGGAACGCAGCAGTGACCTGATACTAAAGTCGACTATCCGCGTAGGTTTATAAATTGCACGTTCGTGTTTTCACTGAGCATCGATATGAATGCGGAATCGATGTAACCGCAATCTTGTAAGGCTTCAAGATCTTCACTTGGCGGTGCTGCGGATTTAAGCAGCACCACATTTGGAATGTCAAAGATTGTTGCAATGCGGGCTGCAATGGAATCGCTTGTAGCGGACCAGTTTTGTGGCAGAGCGACCCCTTCACACCGTGGTTCGGCGTTATTTAAAAATTGCGACACCGCAATGGCGGTGTAGTCAGCTAGATGGTGTTCCGATTGTGGGTAAGTCAATTCGACAACTTTGAGGCCGAGCAGCTCAGACGTCTCATAAGTATTCGCATCCATGGCCAGCACTGCAAGATCGTGTGCTTCGGTATCACACCATCCTGCCCAGGGCTGTCTGGCACGAATGGAATCAGCATAATCACCACCGCCGCACATTACCCAAGCCGGAGTGATATCGAATTGCGGCAAACAAGTCTGAATTCGATTGTTCAGGTCAGGGAGATCCAATAAGCTGCCGCCGACTTTAATGATGGTCTGTATCACGTAATCGACTTTGCGACGAAGTGTTGTTGAAGTAGCGTGGCAACTGCAAGAGCCGGTGCACAGCGGAGTTGTTCAGGTGTTAGACAGCTCGCGAGAGACGATACGTTAATTGGTGCGTCGAGTTTCTCTTGAATTCTTGGCAGGAGAAATCCACCATGGCCAGTACAAAGCAACGTATCAACTCCATGATGGCTTTGTTGGTGATTGATCGCTTGTGCAATTAAACTTGCTAGGCTTCCAGCAATGGATTCGGACATCAGTTTCGCATCCTCATCTGTTACTTCAGATGGGCACGCGCAAATCATTCTAGCTAATCGATCCTTGGAGGCTGATTTTGTTCTTGGCTTTCCGTCGGCTGTGTCCATGTTTTCAGAATCTTCAGGCAAGTCACCAAGGATGATGAACGCGTCCTCGGTTGTTGCAAAGACTTCGCGTGCAATCGGGGTATTTCTTGATTTAAATGGAAGCGTATTAACGATTGAGCATACCGGAGTCCTTTGTATTCCTGCATATACCAGAGACTTATTCTCTAACCGATCCACGTCGGTTGCACCACCAAAGATAGGTTGGCCGTTAACGGTGGGCACTACATCCACGGTTGTTGAACCAATATCAAGTACGAGTGCAGATTTATCAAAATCGGCATTCAATGCAGTAGCAAATCTAGCCAGGGCATGCCAATTCGATGCTGCCACCAAAGAGGAGTCATCGCGTGATTCGTCAGGCGTTTTCCAGCTACCATTGGTGCAATAAACTCGTGCCGTTCGAGTGTCTGATTGGTCAAGGGAATTAAGGATATGCGATATGCCAGCATCTTTTGTCTCAAAACAGTCAGCTAGTTCTCCGGTTATCGTAACTGCCAGATACTCCGTGGGTGGTGCCTGACGAAGTACGTCGCTCAGGGCCTCTGATAGATCGTCATAGCGGGACCACATCGGGAATGGCAGACTATGCACGAAGCCGCACGTGCTTGCTGCCTTGATATTTGCACCACCAATATCTATGCCGACGATTTCCATTTGAATATATATCACCGTTGCGATTTGAATCAGAATCCGAAACGTAGCGTAATCCCAAAAGGCGCATGAAAAAAGCCCCTCTGAATTTCAGAGGGGCTTTTTGTGTTGGTCGTTAAGACGTATCTAGTGTTAGTTCCACCAGAATTCGCCACTACTGTTGCCTTCAACACCCTTGGACCAAATCGACTTAACTGCGTTATCCATTCGTTCCTGATTAACAGTTTGCCATGATTCGATCTGGATACCACCGGATGCCGTCACGATGATACCTTTGTTGGTTCTCAGGAAGCTGCAATGCGGTGCAATTTGTTTCGGTGCATGCCACTTGGCGATTTCCAGTTCGCTCTGGTCTGCATCCACAAGCATTGGCACTTGGCAATTAGCTTTTTGAAACAATCCCTGCTTCCGGATGAGTGCGGCAACAACGCACATGTCCATAATGTTTCGCAGTTCACCAAAGACAGCAGTCTTTTCGGTCAGCTCGGTGTATTTCTCCGTCATAATGTCAGCCCATTTCTGAGCACGCGGATCAACTTTACCGGTTTGTGCTATCTGACCTTGTTCGTTAACGACCTCGGTCTCCGTCATGGCTTTAACACCCTGTCCACGGATTTCCCAAGCTAGTCCGTCCTCACTGCGAGCAAGCGGCTCATAGTCACACGCCAACCACCAACGCGGATTTACGTCCGGCCGTATATTGGTTGCATTTCGGATCATATGAAGGAAGCTCGGCATGCCGCGTACCGGCGATGCGTCAATGTTCATAGCCAGTCTCTTCATTTTGTAGTCTGCCGCAACCATAACACGAGCGAAGTGGCTGTCGACAGGTACGCCGGTAATTGAGACGTTTTGTGGACCAAATGCTTGTTTCAATGCTGGTTCGAGGGTTCGAAAGTTTACGTTTCCACCACTTTGGCGAGCCCGGTTCATCAAGACGTTTGCACGCTGGAATCCTTCTTCGGTCGGATCTATTGAGCAACTGATACCAATCTGGCGAGCCTGATCGACGTAGCGTAGGGCAGTAATAAGGTTGTCTAGTCGGAGCACTGGGCGCCCTGTTGTGATACCCACAACATTACCGTCTTCTTTCACTTTCCAGCCTTCGCCAGGACCAGCTAATACGATATCGTTTTGTTCCGGATAAACGAGTACATATTGAATACGCTGCAGACCGGCCAGAAACTGAACACTTTCAGGAAGCTGACCTAGATTGTTTTGCATTGCATCTTTAATTGCGCTGTTTAATCCACGCAGCGAGACCATGCGTAAACCGGTTGGTACGGCCATAGCG